>Ga0207659_10002899_pt1 | contig 10209 bp, 8 predicted proteins | sample KBSM43metaG_FD_184330 | JGI IMG/M metagenome (GOLD analysis project Ga0207659, IMG submission 184330) | Miscanthus rhizosphere microbial communities from Kellogg Biological Station, Michigan, USA - KBS M4-3 metaG (SPAdes) (version 2) | ecosystem: Host-associated > Plants > Roots > Rhizosphere >...
GCGACGGCCTTGGATGTCGAGGCCGGCGCCGCGCCTTTTTCATCCGGATAAGATTCAGGCGAGGCCCTTGGGGCGGCCCGGCGGCCCTCGCGCGAAACGGCACGCAAGGACGCGAGCCGTGCGAGCGGACTGCGCTTACTTGCTGGCCTGAGTTCTGCGCTCGGCTTCCCGATCGCGCAGCACCTTGCGCTGCACCTTGCCGGTCGTCGTCATCGGCAGCGCATCGAGGAACTCGATCTCCTTCGGATACTCGTAGGGCGCCAGGAACTTGCGCACGTGCTGCTGGATGTCTTCCTCGAGGGCTCTCGAGGCCTGATGACCCGCAGCGAGCACGACGAATGCCTTGACGACGTTGCCGCGCGTCTCGTCGGGAATCGGAATGACGGCGGCGTTGGCGACCGCCGGATGCTTGACGATGCAGTTCTCGATCTCCGACGGTCCGACGCGATAACCCGCAACCTTGAACATGTCGTCGGCGCGTCCCTGGTACCAGAGGTAGCCGTCCTCGTCCATGCTGGCCATGTCGCCGGTGCGGCACCAGTCGCCCTCGTACTTGTTGCGTGTCGCCTCCGCGTTGCCGAGATACTCGAGAAAGAACACCGGATCGGGCGTGCCGTCGGGCGCGATGCGATTGACCGCCACGTCGCCCGTCTCGCCGCGCGCGACCTCGCGGCCGCCTTCGTCCACGACCGCGACGCGATGCCCCGGGTACGGACGCCCCATCGAGCCCGCCTTGGCGGGCCAGTTGCTGCTCGAGTTGCCGACGATGTAATTCATTTCGGTCTGGCCGAACATCTCGTTGATCGTGACGCCGAGCGCTTCCTGCGCCCACGCGAACACCGTCGAGCCGACCGACTCGCCGGCGCTCATGATCGTGCGCAGGTCGATGTCGAAGCGCTCGCGGGGCTTGGGAAACGCCTTCATGATGAGCTTAAGCGCCGTCGGGAACAGGAACGTGTTGCGCACGCGGTACTTCTCGATCAGGCGCAACGCACGCTCAGCGTCGAAGCGGCCGCGATAGCCCACGATCGGCTGGCCGAAATAAAGCGTCGGCAGAAGCGCGTCCATGAGGCCGCCGGTCCACGCCCAATCCGCCGGCGACCAGAAGAGATCCCGCGGCTGCGGGTAACCGTCGTGCGAGCACACGAAGCCGGGGAGGTTGCCGAGAAGGCAGCGATGCGGCATCAGTGCGCCCTTGGGCGGGCCGGTGGTACCGCTCGTATAGACGATCAGCGCGGGATCGTCGGCAAGCGTGCTCACGCGATCGAACCTCTCGGGCGCCCGCGCGACGATGGTGTCGTAGTCGTCGATGTCGGAGCCGCCCGCGCCCGCGCACCCGATCACGCGCGAAAGCTGCGGAAGCTTCGAGCGTATCGACGCGACGTTGGGAAGCGACTGCGGGTCGACCAGTGCTACGCGTGACCCCGAGTTGTCGAGGCGATACTCGAGGGCCTCGGGTCCGAACAGGAACGACAGCGGCACCGCGATCGCGCCCATCTGGTAGATGGCGAGGTGCGCGGCCACCGTCTCGCGGCGCTGGGGGAGGATGAGCGCCACTCGGTCGCCGCGCGCGACGCCGCGGTCCGCCAGAACGTTCGAAAGCCGATTCGCCTCGCGCGCGAGATCGTCGAACGTATGCGCCGACGTTGCGCCGGACTCGTCTTCCCAATAGAGTGCCGCCCGGCTTCGGTCGTCCGCCCAGCGCGCGCAGCACGCGTACGCGATGTTGAAGTCGCGCGGGACGTCCCAGCGATACCCCGCGTGGATGGCGGCGTAGGTGTCTTCGGCCACAAAGCCGAAGGTTACTCGTTCGCGGCGGCGGGGGGAACGAGCGGAGGCGCGCCGAGGATCGAATCGACCGAGGGCATGGGCTGCGTGTGATCGGCCGACTCGACGGTGGCCCACACCCAGTCGGGCTGCTGCTCGAGGAGGCGGCCGAAGCGAATGGGCTGCGATGTCTTCGAGGCGACGAGCCGCAGCCGCTTGGCGGGCTGGTACTCGGCGGCGGGAACCACGAGCGACTGCACGGCGTTATCCGTCTCGCGCTTGCGCAGCGCGAGGAACAGCGCGTGAATCGTGCGTCCGCTGATGGTCGGGATCTCGCCGTCGACCGAATAGTCGGCGGCCACAACACCGCCTTTGCGCTGCTCCAGGAGCTCGACGCCCACGAGCGTGTTGGCGATGACCTGCAGCCCGATCTCCGCGCGGTCTGCCGTCATCCGCTTCATGCGCCGCACGATCCCGAGCGTCCACGAGACTTGTCCCTGCGGCCTGATCGCGGTGAGCGATCCCAGCGTGACCGTATTCGCAACGCTCATCGGCGCGAGGAGGCGGAACCCGGTCTGGCTCACGTCCTTGACTTCCCACGGCCCGCCGGGTGCCGCAAATTGCGCGAAGCGGCGTCGCGACTGCTCGGTGCGGCGGTCGCCTTCATTACGGTTGCGTCCGAAGACCGCGAGCTCGAGCGTGCCGCCGAAGCTGCCGCCGTTGCGATCGAAGATCGGAGTCGCGATGAAGTCTTCTTCGCGCATGAAGCCCGAGATCTTCGCGAAGCCCACGATCGCGTCGACCGTGCCTGCCGCCGCGGTGCGCTCGCCGCGGCGCGCGAACGGCTTGAATTCGGGATCGACCTGCGACGCGAGCTTGGCGAGGAGGCCCAATTGCTCGGTGCGCTTGGGCGTGCGATCGGACAACGGCTGCGCCCTGATCTTCTGCTCGAGCATCATGACGTTCTGGGTGAGCATCGAATGCATGGGACGGGTGTCGAGGAACAGGACGCGCCCCTCGAGCGGTGCGGGCGTGCGGCGGCGCAGGCCTTCGCGCGATCCCAGATCGACGTAGAACGACGTCACCGACGACGGCTCGAGCGACAGGCGCAGCTGCGCGCACCACTCGTCGAGCTCGTTGGATACCCATTCGAGATGGCGCGCCGTCATGTTGCCCGCGTTCATGAGCTGCAGGAGCAGCGCGACCAGGTACTCGTGCTCGATCGTCGTCGACCCGCCGCTCCCGCCGCCGCGCGGCAGTTGCGTGCGCTCGAACTGACGCGAGCATGCAAGCGTGAACAGCGAATGCAGCTCCGCCCACTTGGCGGGGATCCACTGCTCGTACCGGTAGAGGCGGATCTTGGCGTCGAGGCCCATGTGCACGATCTGCCGGCACAGGAGCTCGGGCAGGAGCTGCTGCCACTTCGGGCTTTGCGCATGGTGCGACACTTCGCGCGCGAACGCGTAATACGCGAACAGGAACGCCTGCGTGAGGTCGAAGAGCGCCGACCACAGCTGATGCTCGATCTTCGAGCTGCGCGTCGCGTGCTCGATGTATTGCACGGTGAGGCTCTTGCGGATCGGCGCGCACTGAGCGTCGAGATAGAACGTCGCCTCGAGCCGTTGAGGCGTTCGGCGCGCGGTCGATTCCGCGATGCGACCGAGCTCGCCCAGGACTTCGGCGTGGATCGTGAGCGTATCGTTGGTCGGGAACGACGCGAGCCAGCGCTGGACCGACTTGACGTCGGTCAGCGGCTCGCGAAGATTCTTGCCGAATCCGAACATCGCTAATCGATCGCGGCTAGGGGCGTCCGGCTGGGATGGATGCGTCGCATGAAGAGTCGGATGCAATAAGTAGGCCGTCGCGAATCACGCCGCAACGGCCGCGACGGATGATGGACCAATCGTCGCGCTGCGGCAAGCATCGCCCGGCGCTCTGGCACACATCGTGCATACAGGTTGGTGCAGCACAGAACCCGCGTCCGCGCATCAAACGGGCGCACGCGGGGGGTGCGATGGGCGACCCCGCAGGCTATACTTGTGGGTTACAGCTTCCGCAGATCCGAGTAACGTACGGACAGGGATTGACGCATGGGCATTCTCATCAAGGCACCGACCCGCCGCCGCGAGCCTACGCTCGCACCCGTGGACGTTCAGGAAGGCGCCGGCGACACGCGGGGCTCGCTGCACATCCGTGAAGTGGTCCGCATCACCGGCTTGCGCCGCGAGCAACTCTACATGTGGCAGCGCCGATACGGCTTTCCGATGCCGCTGCGCGACGCATTCGGAGACCGGGTGTATCCGCCCGATCAGGTCGCACGCCTCAAGCTCATCAAGCAGCTCTTGTCCGAAGGCTGGCGTGCAGGCGCGGTCGTGCCGCTCGCCGACTCGGCGCTGCAATCGATGCTCGGCCTCGCAGTGGACGAGCCGTCGCCGCTGCCCTCGGAGATCGAGACCGCGGTCAAGCTTCTCTCGCAGCATCGCGTGGGCGAGCTGCAGAATCATCTGTCGAAGCTCCTCGTAGGACAGGGCCTGCGCAAGTTCCTCGAGCAGACGCTCATTCCGCTCAACGAAGCGGTGCACGAGCGCGTCGTTCGCGGCGAGATGCAGAATTTCCAGGAGCTGCGCTTCGCCGATCTCGCGCAGCGTCTCCTGCGCGACGTGACGCGCCTCGTCCGCCCGACGCGCGATGCGCGGCACATCCTGCTCGCGACGCCGCCCAACGATCCCAATCAACTCGGCCTCGCGATCCTCGAGCTCCTGCTGTTCACGGAAGGCGTCAACTGCCTGACGCTCGGCGCAGGCGTGCCGGCGCAGGAAATCGCCGGTGCCGCGAATGCGTATAAGGTGGCGCTGGTCGTCCTGCTGTTCGACCGCGGCATCTCGGGCAAGATTGCGGGCCAGGAGATTCGCGGCCTGCGTGCGGCGCTTCCCCCGGAATTACCCCTGGTCGTCAGCGGCCGTGCGGTGAACCTTCTCGCAAAGCCGATTCCCGACGCGCACACCGCGGCGGACTTCAGCTCCGTGATGGGCAAGATGCGCGCGCTGGGTGTGCTGCCCGCGACGCCGGTCTCGCTGGTCGGCGTGCTGCCGGATCTGCCGCAGCGGGCCTAAGTGATTTAGTCGGGAGTAGTACGATGGGGGCGTGAACCGCCCCCTTCGCTTTTTTCAGCGACGCATCGTCTGGCACACGCTGGGCGTCATGGTTGCGCTCGCGCTGGCGTGGATGATCTTCCGCGCCTATCGTCAGCCCGAGTTCCTGCTCGATCTGACCAACATGATGTTCTGCTAGCTCAAGGCTCGTTCAGGAAGTCTTCGAGCTTGCGCCGTTGGCGCTTCGTGGGACGCCCGGAGTAGCGCGGCGACGCTTCCGCAGCAGCCTTGCGCTGCCTGGCAAGCTCCTCGCGTGCGGCAATGCTCGCCTCGTCTTCCTTGTACAGGAGCGCCGCCTCGGGAGCGCCGCCGCGGCGATCGGATAGCGCCGACACGGTGACGTCCCAAACGTAACCCGCTTTCCGGATCGACACGCGGTCGCTGGCGCGCACCGCGTGCGCCGTCTTCACCTTCTCGCCGCCGACGCGCACGTGGCCGGCGTCGACCGCCTGCGCCGCGAGCGTGCGCGTCTTGTAGAACCGCGCGGCCCACAGCCACTTGTCGAGGCGCAGGCGTGTCTCCGCGGACACTGGGCTACCCTACGCCCTGCGCGCCTCGGGGCGATTCGCCCGTCGGGCTCACGAGTGCAAGGTCGATCCGGCGAACACCGCGCGCGCTTCCGCCGGCGAGAACGTGTAGCGGCGGTTGCAGAACTCGCACGTCATCTCGACGCTGTCGCGCTCCGCGAGAATCGACTCGACCTCCGCGACGCCCGCAATGCGCAACGCCTTGGTGACGCGCTCCCGCGAGCACGAGCAGGCGAAGCTGACGGCGCGGGGCTTGAATGCGCGCACGTCGTCCTCGGGAAACGCGGCCACGATCGCGTCGTGCGCGCTCTCGGCGCCGCGAAGCGCTTCGGCGCCCACGGCGTCGATGCCGGCCTTCACCCGCGCCCAGGTTGCATCGTCCGCATCGCTCGACCCGGGCAGGCGCTGGACGATGAGGCCGGCGCCGCCCGCCGCGAGCACCAGGCGGCTTTGAAGCTGCTCGGAGGTGGCCAGGTAGTGCTCGATCAGGCCGGCGATCGAGCCCGACTCCAGCGCAACGATCCCCTGGTACATCGTGCCCGCCTCTTTGGGGTCCAGCGTCAGCACGAGCCGGCCGTGCGCAGCACCTCCCGCGAGGTCGGAAAGTGCGGCGTCGGGGCCAAGCGCCGCGGTGCGCGCCTCGTCCCATTGCGCCATCGCGCGCATCCCGAGCGTGTGCGTGCATTCGACCACCAGCAACCGAACCGGCCCGTCGCCCGATAGTTGCGCGATGAGGCTGCCCTCGAACTTGATCGTGGACGCGAGCAGCGCGCACGCGGCGATCAACTCGCCCAGCACACGCGCGACCGCGGGCGGATATGAATGGCACGCGAGCACTTCGCGCACCGTGACCGGCAGCGACGCATAGGCGCCGCGCACCGCGGAATTCTCGAGCACGAAAGGCGTTAAGTTGTCGCTCACTATCGGCTTCCTGAGCTGTCTTCGAGAAGCGCCACAGCACCTGTCGCCGACGGCGGGTCGCTCGCGGACGCGCGCTGCGCGCCTCCCTCGCTGCGCTCGGCCCGCTCGCTCACTGTCGGCTCCCTGAGCTATCGTCGAGATGCGCCACACCACGAGTCGCCGACGGCGGGTCGCTCGCGGACGCGCGCTGCGCGCCTCCCTCGCTGCGCTCGGCCCGCTCGCTCACCGCCCCTGATACTTCACCGAGTACAGCGTCATCGGCAGCGCCGAGTTCTTGTCGAACACCGCGCCGGCTTCGACGCCCGCCCGCGCGATCTCGGCGGCGGTCCCGAGGCGCGCGTAGAGAGCGTTCATGGCACCCAGCGCGAACTCGCGGCCGGTGCCGGCCGCCCAGTACTGCGTGTACTCGAACACTTCACGCATCGAGTACACACCGAATATGCCGTTCCGGTTGGCGATGAGCGCCGTGATCTGAGTCGACTCGTACGGGTCGTCCTCCTCCTCTTTCGGGTTGAGGAAGTGCTGCTCCTTGAGGATCGGATGCAGCTTGCGAAACGTCTCGAAGATCGCGAACTTGTCCGAGAAGTCGAGCGGCTCCTGCCGGCGCAGCATGCTCTCGAACACGAGCTGGTGCGCGGCCGAGCCGCACAGGCCGATGTACGTGCCTCGGTATTGCACGATCTTGTCGTAAGTGCGGTCGTGCTCCGCGGCGAGGCGCGTATCGCCGAACGTGGTGAGCGAGTCGGCGGCGATGACGATATCGTCGTCTTTGCGGACGATGACGAGCGTGGTCATGGGGCGATGCTGAGAAGGAATGAAACCGGAAGAAGCGTTGGCGGAGTCGTCAACGCGAGTCGCAATTATACCCGTGGCGCCGGGAGCATCGCCGTTGGCGGAATTCGGCTTCGCGTCCAGGCGGCGATCGCGTGCGCCATGAACGCGTCGGGCGATGCGGGAAGCACGGAGGGGCGAGGCTGGTCGAGAAATTTCCACGCCGCCATGAGCGCGGGCACCGGGTCGCCGGGCAATGGCGCGGCACCGGTCTGCTTGGAGAGTTTTTCGCCTGCGCCGTTGATCGCGACGGGAACGTGCAGGTATTCGGGCGTGGCGACGCCGAGCGCGCGCTGCAGGTGAATCTGGCGTGGTGTCGAAGGCAGGAGGTCGGCACCGCGGACGACCGACGTCACGCCCTGCAACGCATCGTCGACGACGACCGCGAGCTGATATGCGAACCAGCCGTCCGCCCGGCGCACGATGAAATCGCCGACCTCGCGCGCGACGTCCTGACTTTGCGGGCCCTGCGATACGTCGGTGAATTCGACGAGCGCGTCCTCGACGCGGACGCGGTGCGCGACGTGCGGGGTACGCGGGTCGATCGCCGCGTCGCGGCAGGTGCCCGGGTAGATGCGCTCGCCGCTTGCGTTTTGCGGCGCCTGCTCCATGTCGCGGCGCGTGCACGCGCACGCATACACGAGACCCGCGTCGCGCAACTTTTCGAGCGCGCGGAAGTAATGCGCCGTGCGCTCGGATTGGCGCACGATGTCGCCGTCCCAGCGAAACCCGTAACGCGAGAGTGCATCGAGTATCGCGCGCTCGGCCGACGTGCGGCTGCGCGGCTCGTCGACGTCCTCGATGCGCACGAGCCAGCGACCGCCTTGCGCCCGAGCATCGCAATAGCTGGCGAGGCCCGCGACGAGCGAGCCGAAGTGGAGGGGACCCGTCGGGGAAGGGGCAAAACGGCCGACGAGAGCCAGAGCGCCGCCGGGCCGCCCCAAGGCGTTTGCCCCCCTTTGGGAGGAAGCGTCGCGCAGCGACGCTTCGGGGGGAACACCGCTCACCGAGGCGTCGGCACGCCTATCGTGTTGATCGCGGTGGGCGGCAGCGACGTGTACAGGAAATGCCGGTTGAGGGCGGCGAGCACCGCGTTCGGATATTCGCCCTGCCCGAGACTGCCGTTATAGCGGCCCAGCGCGCGGTAGTAGTCGCCGTTCTCGAGGTCGAGATAATGGCGAAGGATGACCGTGCCGTAACGAAGGTTGGTGCGCAGGTTGAAGAGATTCTGGTCCGGCGTGCCGATGTACTTAACCCAGAACGGCATCACCTGCATGTATCCGCGGGCCTGTGCGCTCGAGAACGCGTATTTCTTGAAGCCGCTCTCGTGATACATCACCGCGAGCACCATTTGCGGGTCGAGGCCGGCGCGCAGGGATTCATAGTGCGTGGTGGCGAGGAGCTCGGTACGCTCGCGGTCGGTGTCGACCTTGTGCGCGATGCGCCGCGACATCTCGCTGATCCAGCGCGAAACCTCGGGGCGCGACGCATAGTTCGCCGGAACGGGCGCGTCGGCGATCGCCTTCGCGAGGCCGCTCACGACGGATTGCGAAAGCTGCTCTTCCTTCTGGGCGCCGGCGAGCGCCGGCAGCGCCGCCGCGAACAGCGCGGAAGCGAGTCCTGCACGCAAGGCAATGCGTTCGATCATATGGCTAGTTCTGGGCAAGCTTGCCGCGCACGAACGCGGCGATTTCACTCAAGGGCACGCCCGTGGCCGCCTTTTCGCGGCGGCCCTGGTACTCGGCCTTCCCTTCCTTCAAGCCCCGGTCGCCTATGGTGACGCGATGCGGGATTCCTATCAACTCAAGGTCTGCAAACATCACGCCAGGGCGCTCGCCCCGGTCGTCCAGCAGGACCTCGACGCCAGCGGACTGGAGCTCGCCGTAAAGCCGGTCGGCGGCTTCGCGGACGCTTTCGTTTCGGTCGTAGCCTACAGGGGCAATGGCCACCGTGAACGGGGCCAACGGCTCCGGCCAGATGATCCCGCGCTCGTCGTGGTTCTGCTCGATAGCAGCTGCGACGACCCGGGTCACGCCGATGCCGTAGCACCCCATCTCGAGGACCCGGGATTGACCGTCGGCGGCCAGATAAGTTGCGCCCATGGCCTCCGAGTAGACGTGCCCGAGCGCGAACACATGGCCAGCCTCGATACCGCGGACGATGTCCAGCGTCCCTTGGCCGTCTGGCGAGGGGTCGCCTTTGACGACGTTGCGGATGTCCGCCACGAGATCGGGCTCGCGCGCATCGCGTCCAAAATTGACGCCCCTGAGGTGGAAGTCGGCCTCGTTGGCACCGCAGACGAAGTCGGCCATGACGGCCACGCTGCGATCGACGACGAGCGGCAGGTCCCTCGGGACGCCGACGGGCCCCAGGTACCCGGGTTTGCAGCCCGTTGCCTGGACGATCTCGGCATCGCTTGCCCACCGCCAGCCGTCCATGCCGGGCAGCTTGCCGATCTTGACCTCGTTGCCCATGTGATCGCCGCGCACGAGCAACATGTGGACTCGGTCGCCGGCCCACGCCATCAGGCACTTCACGGTCCGGGACAAGGGCAAATTGAGCAGGCGCGCAACGTCCTCGCAGGTCGACAGCCCCGGGGTGGGCACCTTCTCCATCGCCTCCGCGGGCGCCGAACGGGCGGTCGCCGGCGCGACCGCCTCGGCCTGCTCGACGTTGGCCGCGTATTGCGATCCGTCGCTGAACGCGATCGCATCCTCGCCGGAGTCGGCCAGCACCTGGAACTCGTGCGACGACAACCCGCCGATCGCGCCCATGTCGGCCTCGACCGCGCGGAACTTCAGGTTCATGCGCGTGAAGATGCGTGTGTACGCGTCGTACATCTTCCGGTAGCTCGTCATCATGCCGGCGTCGTCGACGTCGAAGCTGTACGCGTCCTTCATGATGAACTCGCGCGCGCGCATCACGCCGAAGCGGGGCCGGATCTCGTCGCGGAACTTGGTCTGGATCTGGTAGAAGTTGACCGGCACCTGCCGGTAGCTGCGGATTTCCTT
>Ga0207659_10002900_pt1 | contig 10206 bp, 8 predicted proteins | sample KBSM43metaG_FD_184330 | JGI IMG/M metagenome (GOLD analysis project Ga0207659, IMG submission 184330) | Miscanthus rhizosphere microbial communities from Kellogg Biological Station, Michigan, USA - KBS M4-3 metaG (SPAdes) (version 2) | ecosystem: Host-associated > Plants > Roots > Rhizosphere >...
CCGACGAGGCTGCGGCACTGCCAGAGCCCGATCCCGTTGCGCTTGCCGAGGCGCGCGCGCGCGCCGCGGCGCTGGCCGCCGACGCCAGGCCGGTGGCGACGCCCGCTCCCTGATCCACTGTTTCTCGAGGACACCCCCCAATGGCGCGGCTTTCCGGCACCATCCTCAGCGACGACGAGTCGTTCAAAGCGCAGCTGGGTAACCTGCTGCGCCTTTCCTCTGTACCGGTCCTCGTGGCCGACGGCGGCAATCCCGACATCGCCGTCGTGGACGGCCGCGGCGACGTCTCGGCCGCCGTGGCGCTGGTCGAACGGCTGCGTGCCGCCGACGCGACGACCGGCATCTTCTTCGTGGCCTCGGACTCGAACCCAGACGCCATCCTGCGGTCGATGCGCGCGGGCGCCAACGAGTTCTTCACCTGGCCACCGGCCAAGGAGGCGCTCGACGAAGGCATCGCGCGTACGGCCGGCCGTCGTGCCACCACGGCCACGACGCAGTCCACCACGATGGTGTTCTTCGGCGCCAAGGGCGGCGCCGGCACCACGACGATGGCGGTGAACTCGGCCGTCGAGATCTCGCGGCTCAGCAAGCGGCCTACGGTCATCGTCGATCTCAAGCCCGGTCTCGGCGAAGTGTCGCTCTTCCTCGGCGTGCGCAGCCGCTACACGTTGCTCGACGCGCTCGACAACCTGCATCGTCTCGACGGCGACTTCCTGCGCGAGCTCGTGGTGAAGCACAAGTCGGGGCTGGAAATGCTGGCCGGTTCCGATCTGTTCGATCGGCCCGGGCCGGGCGACAGTTCGGCGCTCGAAGAGGTGTTCCGGCTGCTGGGACGGCAGTACGAGTACATCGTCATCGACGCGGGATCACAGATGAACCCGTGCTCGGTGTCGGCGCTCTACACCGCCGACATGATCGGACTGGTCGCCAATCCGGACGTGCCGTGTGTGCGCAACGCGCAGCGGCTGCTCGACCGCATCGGCCAGCTCGGCCCGTGCGCCGAGCGCGTGAAGATCCTGCTCAATCGCGCCGCCGAGCCGTATCCGATTCCGCCGGCACAACTGCAGAGCGCGCTCGGGCAGCCGATCTTCCACACCTTCCCGAGCGACTACAAGACGGTGTCGACCGCGCTCAATTCCGGCGTGCCGCTCGCGCTCAGCGGCAACACGGAGATGGCGGCGCAGTTCGATACGTTCATCCGCCGCATTCTCAACACCGGCGCCGAGGCGCCCGAGACCGTCACGGCGAGCCGGCGGAGCGCGTTCGGCGTTCAGCGGCTCGCGTCCATCTGGTAACCGGCCATGGCTACAGCAGCTCCTCCAGCACCGTCTCCAACGCAACCCACGGCCGCGGCCCGGCCGGGGCCCAAGCCCGCCGCCGGCGGCGGGCCGCGCCAGCAGTATCTCGAGCTGCGCGCGAACGTCCACCGCAAGCTGCTGAACCGTCTGAACCTCGAGGCGCTGGCCAAGGCCGACCGCGCGCGCGCCGAAGGCGAGATTCGCACGCTGCTCAGCCAGCTGCTCGCCGAGGAATCGACGCCGCTCAATTTGTCGGAGCGCGAGATTCTCTTCGGCGAAGTGGTGGACGACGTGTTCGGCCTCGGCCCGCTCGAGCCCCTCCTCCGCGACCCGAACGTCAGCGACATCCTGGTGAACACCCATAGCAGCGTGTTCGTCGAGCGCAAAGGCAAGATGGAGCGTGTGACCGCGTCGTTCCAGGACGACGCGCACCTGATGCGCGTCATCGACCGCATCGTCAGCCGCGTCGGCCGCCGCGTGGACGACAGCTCGCCGATGGTGGACGCGCGCCTGCCCGACGGGTCGCGTGTCAACGCCATCATTCCGCCGCTCGCAGTGGACGGCCCGCTGCTCTCGATTCGCCGTTTCCCGGCGGAGCGGCTGCGCGCCAACGACCTGGTGTCGCTCGGCGCGCTCACCGCGCCGATGCTCGAGTTCCTCTCGCACTGCGTGCGGGCGAAGCTCAATTGCCTGATCAGCGGCGGCACCGGCGCCGGTAAGACGACGCTGCTCAACGTGCTGTCGAGCTACATCTCGGAGGACGAGCGCATCGTCACCATCGAGGACGCCGCCGAGTTGCAGCTCCACCAGGAGCACGTGGCGCGGCTCGAGACGCGGCCGCCGAACGTGGAAGGCAAGGGCGCCATCCGTCAGCGCCAGCTGGTGGTCAATGCCCTGCGTATGCGGCCCGATCGCATCGTGGTGGGCGAGGTCCGCGGTGAGGAAGCCCTCGACATGCTCCAGGCCATGAACACCGGCCACGACGGGTCGCTCACAACGGTCCACGCGAACACGCCGCGCGACGCGCTGACCCGCGTCGAGACGATGATCGCGATGGGCGCCACCAGCCTGCCCGACAAGGCGATGCGTCAGCAGATCGCGTCGGCTGTTCAGATCGTGATGCAGCAGACGCGCCTCAGCGACGGCACGCGCAAGGTGACGAGCATCTCGGAGATCACCGGGATGGAGGGCGACATCATCACGATGCAGGAAATCTTCACCTTCGAGAAACAGGGCGTCAATCAGGACGGCAAGGTCGTGGGCCGTTTCCGCGCCACCGGCGTGCGGCCCAAGGTGTCCGAGCGGTTGCTCGCCGCGGGCATCCGGCTGCCGGCGTCGATGTTCGAAGGCGTCGTGGAGGTGCGGTGATGCTGCTCAGCATCCTGGTCTTCTTCGTGGTGTCGGGGGCCGTCGTGGCCCTCTACTATGCGCTGGTTCACCGGCCGGATCACATGGCGGAGAAGCAGTTCGCCCAGCGCCTCAAGGACCTGTCCGGCTTCGAGTCCGAAGCCGAGGGCGCCACCAGCGTGGTGCGGACCGAGGCGCCGTCGAGCGCGCTGCCGGTCGTCGATCGTCTCTTGGGCGGCACCGGCGCGGGCTCGTGGCTTGCCAATCTCATCGAGCAGTCGGGCGTCGCGATCAATCCCGGCACCGTGATCACGATGAGCCTGGGCATCGGCGCCGGGGTTGGCCTGTTGACGCTGATGTTCTCGCACCTCTGGCTGGCGGCCTTCGCGGCCGCGCTCGTGGGGCTGACGCTGCCGGTCCTGTGGCTCAGAATCAAGCGCAATCAGCGTATGCGCCGCTTCGAGGAGCAGTTCCCCGAGGGGCTCGACCTGCTGTCGCGCGCCATTCGCGCCGGCCATGCGTTCCAGAGCGCCATGGGCATGGTGGCCGACGAACTGCCGGCGCCGGTCGGCGTCGAGTTCAAGAAGAGCTTCGAGGAGCAGAATTTCGGCCTGCCGCTGCAGGAGGCGCTCGACAACCTTGCCGTGCGCATGCCGCTCATGGACGTGAAGTTCTTCGTGACCGCGGTCCAGATCCAGCGCGAGACCGGCGGCAACCTCGCCGAGATCCTGGACAACCTCGCCAACGTGGTGCGCGAGCGCTTCAAGATCCTGCGGCAGGTGCGCGTCCACACGGCACACGGCCGGTTCACCGGCTACGTGCTGCTCGGGCTTCCCGCTTTCCTGGCCGTCGCGCTGATGTTCATCAGCCCCGAACACATGCGCACCCTCTTCACCGTGAAGATGGGCCAGATGATGGTGATGGGCGCCGTCGTCATGCAGACCATCGGATTCATCTGGATCCGTCAAGTCATCAAGATCGAGGTGTAGCGTGGCGCTGCTGCTGCCCCTGATGGGGTTCCTCTTCGTCTCGCTGCTGATCACCGCGATCGGCATGTCGCTGCTGCGCGGCGAGACCGCCATCGAACGCCGACTCGGCGAGCTGGGCGTCTCGGGACCGCTGCCGGCGGTGCCCACGTCCGGCAACGAGCGTCTCCTCAACACCCTCAAGCGCCTCGGCAAGGCCGCACCCAAGCCGTCGCGCGAGGTCGGCAAGCTCAAGGAGCGCCTGATATACGCGGGCTACCGGGGGAGCGAAGCGCTCACCGTGTTCTTCGGCATCCGGCTCGGGCTGGCGATCGTGCTGTTCCTGCTCGGCTCCAGTGTGGTCCCGAAGTCGAGCTTGATGATCGGTCTGGCCGGCGCGGCGTTCGGCTACCTGCTGCCGAGCATGGCGCTCGGCCGCCTGGCGAAGCGCCGCCAGCACCGCATCCGCCTGTCGCTTCCCGACGCGCTCGACCTGCTGGTCGTGAGCGTCGAAGCCGGTCTCGGTCTCGACCAGGCCATCCAGCGCGTGGGCGACGAGCTGGCCTTCGCGCACCCGGAGCTCTCCGGCGAAATGCGGATGATCAATCTGGAGCTTCGCGCCGGCAAGGGTCGCTCGGAGGCGCTTCGTAACCTCGCCGAACGCACCGGCGTCGACGACCTCTCGTCGCTGGCCGCGATGCTGATCCAGACGGACAAGTTCGGCACCAGCGTCGCCCGCTCGCTGCGCGTCCACTCCGAGACGCTGCGCACCAAGCGCCGTCAGCGCGCCGAAGAGGCCGCGGCCAAGACCGGCGTGAAGATGGTCTTCCCGCTGGTGTTCTGCATCTTCCCGGCGATCTGGGTGGTGACCATCGGTCCGGCCGCCATCAAGTTCGTCGAGGTGCTCTTCCCGCTGGCCGAGGCTCAGAAGTGAGCGCACCTGACACCCGTCTGACGCCGCCGCCCCCGGTCCCGCATTCGCTCGAGGAGCTTGGGCTCCCGTCCGAGCGCGTGGAGCAGCTGATCGTCAAGACGCTTTTTTCCGGCGAGCTGACCGGACTCGAGATGGCCGAGCGGATGAAGGTGGCCTATGGCCTTTTCGAGCCGCTCATCGTGCGCCTGCGCGCCGAACATCTGATCGAGGTGCGCGGCGCCAGCGCCGCGGCGAGTTCGAGCTATCGCTACGCGCTCACCGACCTGGGCCGGACGCGGGCGCTGCAGTACCTCGAGATCAACCTCTACACCGGTGCCATGCCGGTGCCGCTGGGCGCCTACGTCAAGCAGATGAAGGCGCTGCAGGCGTCGCGCGGGTTCATCGATCGCGAGCGGCTGCGGAAAGGCTTCTCGCATCTCGTCATCGGCGACGACATCCTGGAGAAGCTGGGCCCGGCGGCCAATGCCAACAAGGCGCTCTTCCTCTATGGACCGCCCGGCAACGGCAAGACCGTCATTGCCGAGGGGCTCGGCCGGTCGATCGGCGGCGACATGTACATGCCGTACGCCATCGACGTGGACGGGCACATCATCACGATGTTCGATCCGATCAACCACGACCGGCTCGACGCGGACGAGCACGACGCCACCAGCATCATCGCGGCCGCGCCGACCGACCGCCGCTGGGTGCGCATCCGCCGTCCCGTCGTGATGGTCGGTGGCGAGCTCACGCTCGATCAGCTCGATCTGACGTTCAACCCGCTGGCGCGCTTCTACGAGGCGCCGCTGCAGATGCGCGCCAACGGCGGGGTGTTCCTCGTGGACGACTTCGGTCGCCAGCGCATCCGCCCCGACGAACTGCTCAACCGGTGGATCGTGCCGCTCGAAAGCCGCGTCGACTTCCTGACCTTGCACACGGGCAAGAAGTTCGAGGTGCCCTTCGACGTGCTGACGGTGTTTGCCACCAACCTCGATCCGGCGTCATTGGCGGACGAAGCGTTCCTGCGCCGCATCCCCTACAAGATTCCGGTCGAGGACCCCTCGCTCGAGGATTTCATCCGCATCTTCGAGCTCAATTGCCGGAACCGCGGGCTCGGGTTCCACAAGGTGATGATTTCGTATCTCCAGCGCCGGCACTACAAGCCGCTGGGACGGCCGCTCAGGGCCTGTCATCCCCGGGATCTGCTGGACCAGGTGATGGCGCTCTGTCGCTATCGGGGCGTCGAGCCGACAATCAATCGGGAGCTCCTCGACGCGGCGTGCGCGTCGTATTTCGTCCACAACGAGCTGGCGCCCACCACGCTGCCCCCCCGCCGGGCGCCGGTGGCGCGCCGATCAGTGGGCGTGCACTAGGCGAGAGGGGCCCCACAAGGGGCCACCGACCGTGTCCAACATCGCCAAACGAGGCGCGCAGAACCAGCCCACGAAGACCCCGTCGGTCGAAGGGGACAAGTACACGGTTCTGCTGTTGGACGAGGACCAGCTCGATCGCTTCCTGAACCGCCCCAGCCTCAGAACGCTCGGGTCACAGCTGACGCGGACCGTGGACGTGTGGCCGCGCGGCCATCGCGCCCGCATCTGGGCCAGCGCCGCCGCCGTCGCCGTGCTGGCGGTCACCGTCGTGTGGCTGCGCGCGGCCGGCGACGCGAAGGCGACCGCGTCGTCGCCCGCCCCGGCCCGTCGCGTCGTGAGCGGACCGCCGCTCGCCACCGGCGCCAGCTTCAGCGTCAACGTGACCTCGTTCTCCCGCGACGCCGACGCACGCATCATGGCGGGACGGCTCACCAAGGCCGGCCTGCCGTCGTTTGCGTGGCGGCTGAACGGCTCGTTCCGCGACGTGCTGGTTGGCCCGTTCGTGTCGATTGACGAGGCCGAGGCCGCTCAGCGCAACGTGGCACGGCTCGGCTACCCGCGCACGCGGCTGCATGTGGACGAGCGGCTGCGCGGCACGGACGACGTGGCGCCGACCGCCGCCGCGAAGGCCAGCCCCGCCGTGGTGCTCGTGGCCGCCCCGGGCCGCCTGGCGGTGGCGTTCGAGCTCGCCGAGGAGCCGCAGCAGGTGAGCGGCCGGCGCATCGACTCGACGACGTTTGCCGTCACGACGAGCGCTGGACCCTCCATCGACGCGCAGGAGTGGAACGCGCCGTCCGATGTGCAGCTGGTGAAACACGTGAGCGTGACCGCCGACCCGCGCGGCCTGCAAGGTCTCGAAGCGTTCGTGACGGTGGCGGATCAGGCCGTGGCGACGGTGCGGCTGCAGGGCACGCGCGTCTATGTGGACGTGTCGCGTGCGCAGCTCGAGTTCGACGAGCAGCGGTCGGCCGCGCCGGCGCCGATTCCGACCGTCGAGGCGCCCGCGCCGGTGCGGGCGGCTGATTCGACCGTTGCGCCGCCGCCCGCGCGCTCGACCGCGATTCCCCGGCCGTCTGCGCCCACGCCGCCTGCCCCCGCTCCGGCTGCCGGGCCTCGCATCGTGGCCGCGTTGCCGGGCGACGCGACGCAGTATCGTCAGGCCATCGGCCCGGTGTTCGCGCGCTTCGAAGAGATTCAGCCGTTCCTGCGCTCGGCCGTCTCCACGCCGACGCCCGAGGTGCTGGCAGCGATTGCCGGCACGTTTGCCGAGTTGGAGCAGACGCTTCGATCCACCGACGTGCCCCGCGCCGCGCAGGGCGCGCACGGCCTGCTGCTGTCGGCCATCCAGCTCGCGCGCACCGCCGTCGGTCCCACCTTTACCGGTGATCGCATGACGCAGGTGCGCGAGGCGATGGCGCAGTTCCAGGCAGCCAAGGCTCAACTTCGTTAAGCCTTGGCTGCGGCTTCGGGCTTCAGGCTTCGGGCTTCCGCCCCTATTTCAAGCAATTCTCCAAGGCCCACACCTCGTTGCCCGTCAGCCTCCGCGGTGCTGAAGACGAGGCGTGTCATCGCGGCAAAGAGGATCGCCTGGCGGCGGGCCGTCGCGGTGGGTGCGCGTGCCGTTCATGCCTGTGGTGCCCGGTATTCAACCATCCCGCCGCCAGCGTAGCGGATCGTGGAAGCGGACGGTCGTGTCTCGAAGGGGCGACTTGCCGATGTCGCGCCCGCCGAGCTGACGTTGCGGGGGCATCCCCCCGGACCGTGCGGGGCGTATCCCCTCGGACGTACCAGGCCGACCGTGTGGTGTCAGTCGCGCTCGGTGGGGACAGCGTGTGGAACGGGGTTGCAATTGGTGTCGCCGCGGGGCTGGGCCTCGGAGCCGCGAGCATTGTCGGAGCGAACGGCTACGAAGCGGAAATGTTTGCCATTGCCACGCTGCCAATCCTGGCCGGCATCGGTGCCGGCGTCGGATTCGCGATCGACTGGTCGATTGGCCGACCGCAGACCGTATGTTCGGCGTCGCCTCGGGCCGGGGGCGCCAAAGCACGTGTAGCACCGATCCTGCGGCGGGACGCGAAAGCAGTGGCGCTGAGGCTCTGTTTCTGAGCCGGGGCGTTCCGGCGCCGGTGTTATTCTCCGCGGCATGGCATCAAGGAACGCGCTCGTCTGTCGCCTGATCATCTGTGCCGCCATGCCGGTCCTGCTGTCGTCGCAGGCGCGGGGGCCGGCGCTCTGGTTCGAAGGCGCGCGGCTCATCATCGGCGACCAGACGCCCTCCATCGAGAGCTCCGCGTTTCTCGTCGAGGGCGATGCGTTTACCTGGGTCGGCCGCAAGGGCGAGCGGCAGCCGCCGGCGGGTGCGACGCGCATCGATTTCACCGGCAAGACGGTGATCCCGGCGCTCATCGACGGCCACAACCACATCGGCCTGGTCAACGAGAAAGATGGCAGCAACTCCAAGGCGAACTACACCCGCGCCAATCTGATCGATCAGCTGCAGCGCTACGTCTACTACGGCACCGCGGCGGCCATGAGCATGGGGCTCGAGGCCAATCAGGAGGTGGCCTTCGCGCTGCGCGACAGCGTGACGCCGAACGCTGCGGCGTTTCTGACCGTCGGCAAGGGCATTGCGGCGACGCCGATGGCCGGGCCGACAGGCGAGGCGCGTCTGGGCATTCCGTACGGCGCTGCCACGCCCGAAGAAGGACGGCAGCACGTACGCGAGCTCCTCGCGCGCAAGGTTCACTTCGTGAAGATCTGGGTGGACGACCGCGATGCCACCGTGCCAAAGCTCAAGCCCGAGGTCTATCGCGGCATCATCGACGAGGCGCACAAGCACGGCATGGAGGTGCTGGCGCATCTGAGCCGCACTTCGGCGCTCGCCGATGCCAAAGATCTGCTGCGCGCCGGCGTGGACGGCTTCGTGCACACCGTCCGCGATCGCGACGTGGACGACGAGTACATCGCGCTCGTCAAGGCGCATCCGAAGGTGTGGACCGGTCCGAACATTCCCAGCCCTGGTGAAACCGAAGAGGAGATTGCCGTCCTGGCCGAGACGCTGCCGGCGTCGACCATCGCCGGCCTGCGGAAGCAGCTGGCACAGCGGACCGCGGCGGGGAACCCCGCGAACGCCCTCTTCGATCTGCACTGCCGCAACCTGAAGCGGATTCACGACGCCGGCATGACCATCGGCGTCGGGACCGACGGCACGGGTGAGGGGCTCGGCGTGCATCAGCAGATCGAGTACTACGTCCGCTGTGCCGGCTTCACGCCGGCCGAGGCGCTTCGGGCGGCCACGTCGATCAACGCGCGCGTGCTCGGCCTCACGCGGATGGGTACGGTCGCGAAGGGCAAGGAAGCGGACTTCGTGGTGCTCTCGGCCAACCCGCTGGAGCGCATCACCAACAGCCGGCGGATCGACAAGGTGTATCTGCGCGGCGCCGAGGTCGATCGCGCGGCGCTGCGCGCGCAGTTTCTGGCCGGGACGAAATAACAGTCGTGGGGCCGCCTTCAGGCGCCCCAAGATGTGCTCAGATCGCCGCGCCGGCGATCCACACGCACCCCACGACGATCGCGGTGATGCCGGTGGCCGTCATCAGGCGATGATGGGACACGGCGAAGCCGCGCGCGCCCAGGCCGCCGATGGCGCTGGCGAACGCCGTCATCGCCGCGACGGTGCCGAGGCCGAATGCCGCAATGTAGCTGAACGACGCGGCGGCGGTGGGCAGGGCGAGCGCCGGAAGCACGCCGAAGAAGTGCGAGCTGCCGGCAACGCCGTGCAGCACGCCTACCGCAAACGACGCGTGCCCGTGGCCGAGGCGCCGCAGCCACCGCGGTCCGCGCTGTACGTGCACGTGCTCGTGCCGTGTCGCGCCGTGGGCGTGCGGCGCGCGCCGCAAGCGGGCGGCGCGCGAGAGGCTCCAGAGTCCCAGCGCGATCAGCGCTCCGCCGACCAGGCGCTCGCCCCACGACGAGATGTCGGCGACGGGCGGCAGCGCGTTGCGCAGCAGCACGGCCAGCGCGGCCACGACCATCACACCGGACGCGTGTCCGAGGCCCCACGTCCAGCCCGCGCGGACGCTGCCGCGGCGGTCCGATGCGGCCAGGGGTGCCACGGCCGCAAGATGATCCGGGCCGGACAGCACGTGAAAGACGCCGGCCACGACGCCCGACAGCGCGGTCAGCATCACTTGGGCGCCATCCGGATCGCGCCATCCAGGCGGATGACTTCGCCGTTGAGCATCTGGTTCTCGAAGATGTGGCGGACAAGCGCGGCGAATTCAGCCGGTTTGCCGAGCCGCGACGGAAAC
>Ga0207659_10002910_pt1 | contig 10192 bp, 8 predicted proteins | sample KBSM43metaG_FD_184330 | JGI IMG/M metagenome (GOLD analysis project Ga0207659, IMG submission 184330) | Miscanthus rhizosphere microbial communities from Kellogg Biological Station, Michigan, USA - KBS M4-3 metaG (SPAdes) (version 2) | ecosystem: Host-associated > Plants > Roots > Rhizosphere >...
CGAGCCCTAGCCAGACCCTGGGTGGGACGCCGGCCCCCGACCTCGACTAAGGTGACGTCGACCGTGCCGTTTTCGACGACGGAAAAGGAATAGAAGGCGGAGCCGCGTACCAAAGGACCGTCGTCATTAGGCTGCACGTTCGCACCACGATGTCCAGCCTCCCGCGCGCGCTCATGGATCTCCGGGCGCGGGACGCGGCTTCGACTAGGGCAACTCGATCTGAAAACGCGTTGCGAGCGTGATGTACGGTCCGCTCTTTCCCGGCTCTGGAGCGGAGCGGGCGTCCCCGTAGCGCTCCAGAGACGCGTTTCCGAGGATTCGGCCCCAGCGCGTCGGCTGCCATGACACCCCGGCCGTCAGCGTGCCAGCGCTGCGCTGTCGTACATCCGTCGCACGCAACCGCACGCTATCGCGTCCGGTTGCGGCGGCGCTGTCGTCGAAAGACAGCCAATCGAACCGCAACCCGAGGTCGATCTCGCGCGCACGCACGCGCGCGCCGCCACGCCGCCGGCCGAAGCGGTGGTTGGCCGCAGCGCTCCATCCCGTTGCGACGACCGACGGCAGGTCTTCGAAGTCGAGACCCTGCTCGAGACGCTGGTCAGAGGTACGGAGCCCCTCTGCCGCGATCGTCCACGCACCCGGCGTGAAGGTAGCGTCGATTCCAAACCGCTGGCGCCTCCCCTGCACGTACAGGCGGTCGAAGAATCGGTAACCGGAGGGCATCCGGCCGTCCAGCCCGTTGGCCGGGTCGCTATCGTGAGCCGACGTCCGGCCCACACTGGAACTCGTTCCGATCTCCAGATCCTTTACCGGAGCCCATGTGAGCCGGCCTGCGGTTGTCACGCCGGCACGCGACGCCCGTCCACGTCCGTCTCCCGCGAAGAGGCCCACCTGATATTCGAACCGCTTGCCGATCTCTCCGTTCAGCATGCCGCCGACATCGCGGCCCGCATCAGCCGAACTCGACTGAGCCGACCGCTCGACAAAGTCGATCGTTCGGGCCGAAGTGAGGTATTCACGCCCGCCCGGGAGCTTGAACTGGCCCACTCGCAGGCGAAGTGCACGCGAGAAGCGGAACTGGCCGTAGGCATCCTTGAGAACAGTGTCGTCGTCAACGTCCTGTGGATCGACCGCGACCTCGAACGACAGACGACGCCATCGCCCGTCGACGCCGATTCGTGCGCGTCGGATCTCGAAGGTGTCGAACTGGAGCCGCCCGCCACCCGGCTCGATCGGCCATTCGGGGTAACCGCGCCAGTCGAACTGCACGTACCCCCGGGGCGCCACTTCGAACACCGGAGTCTGCCGGGCACTTTCCTCCTGAGTACTCTGGGCCGCAACCGGCCGGCTCACGGCCAACAGAAGCAGAAGGGGCAGAGGCCAGGCCGCTCGTGCACGAAACGACGTAAGCCCGGTCATCGCGTGCTGCTCAAGGCCGCCCGCGCGGCAGTCGTACGGCTCTGAAGGGTCGCGGCCACTCCCGCCGGACCGACAGCCGCCGCTTCGAACTGCGCGGCGGTCCCGGCGAACGATCGCTCGGGCGCCTCGCCGCTGGCCCCGACAACGTAAGGCACGATGCGGTCGTACTCGGCTCGAACATCCGCATTGACGCGCGCAGGCTCCAACACCGAATTCAGCAGCTCTTCGAGATAGCCCCGATAGGTCGCCCGATACACCGGGTCGTCGAGCAAGCGCCGAATCAGCGGCCAGTCAGCGCCAATGCGCGTGTGAAAGAGGTCCAGTGCGGCCGTTTGTCCGCCCCCGCCGCCCCCCACCGGGCCACCGCCCCCCAAGCCGCCGGTCGCGGAGGGGATGGCGAGGTCGTGATCCCACGGTATCCAGAACAGCCGGTCCCGATGCCGCGGGCTTCCGTAGAGATAGTAGTTGTGCGCCGAGAGGCCTCCGTACGCGTCGTTGTTCCCAACCAGGGTGTTGAGCGCCAGCCACCGCAGGAACACTCCGACGTCGACTCGCGCCTCGAGCCGGCGCCTCCATACCTCGCGATCGCTCGTTGGGTCGTTCAGCGCCGCAATCGCATCCTCGACGTCGGTCCAGTCCTGATCGGCGTCATTCGTTCGCTTGGGAAAGTCGTCGGCGACGAAGACGGTCCAGCGTCCTCCAGTACCGTGAGGCTTATAGAGATTGCCGGCACTGGATCCAAACGCGGTGTCCAGCATCGGCTCGTCCGGAATCTCGATCATCGTGTAGAGACCCAGGTAGGTGAGGCCCGCTCCGCGGTCCAGATACACGCGCATGAAGGCGGTTCTTGGCGCCGGCAGCCCAGACTCCCGCATCAGGTCGGTTACGACCTTCGCACGCAGGTAGGAACTGTCCAGGATGTTGTTGCTGAAGCCGAGATTCTGAAACCCGAAGAAGGTCTGGTTCACAACCTCGGGATAGCGCTCTTCGAGCGCGTCGATGTTCAGTCTGAAGGGCACTTTTTCTGCGCCCCGCTGCCAGGTGCTGACCAGGCTCGAATTGCCCTTCAACCGGAACCCCACGTGGTGGAAGGTCTCGCCGTCGAAGGTCAGATCGACCGGGACGTAGATCGGCGTGCGCGGCAGCAGCTCCACGTCGTCCCGTTGACCGTTGTTGCCTCCGAAACCTCCTCCCGGGTTGGCGCCTCCTCCAGGGTTCCCTCCGGGACCCCCACCTGCGGGCAGTCCCACGCACGTCAGGGGACTGGCGTTGCCAGTCTGCACGCAGCGGCCACTCACAGCCGGGGTGCCGAAGCTGCAGGCATCGCCTTCAGTTCGGCCGCCGCACGCAGCGATCGCTTCAGTGCTAGGGGTGGGAAACTGGCCGCCGCCACCTGGGCCGGGTTGAGGCATCCCGAAACCGCCCGCGCCTCCGAAACGCCCCGCCATGGAGTCCATGTCCGCCACGACCGCCTCCCAATCGGAGGAGGCCATGCGGATCTCGAGCCGGCCAACGGAGTCCTGATTGAAAACCCTTTCGTAGTCCGGGACGGCGTCGCGCCCATGCGTGTCGTCGCGCTGCGCCGATGGACTTGCCATCGCCAGCACAACAGCGGCAACAGGCGTCAGTCTCCTACACACTTTCAACATCTTGAACAGACCTCACCCCTGCGATTGAATGCGCGCGACCTTTGCCTCGCCGGGTCTCGGCTGCCCGGTTCGCGACGGCAGATGGGGCGCGCGTGGCCACACGGTGCGGACGCACGTACCGCCCTCTTGTGCGCTCGTCACCGTGATGCTGCCGCCGTGGGCATCGACGATGCGCCGGACGATCGCCAGGCCCAGTCCCAGGCCCCGATGGGCCCTGGTCGGCGCCGCGTCGGCACGGACGAACGGCTCGAGTACTCTCGTCCGTTGCTCAGGTGGGATGCCTGGGCCATCGTCGCGGACCTCGACGGCGACGATGTCCTCCGCCACCCGGACCTCCACGACGACAAGGGCATGGGCGTATCGACATGCGTTTCGAAGCAGGTTCTCGATCGCGCGCTGAAACTGCCGCTGGTCCACGTATGCCGTTACGTCCTGCGGCGCGCGGACCACGACGCGAACGCATTCCCCCGCCGACGAGTAATAGAGTTCGCCGAGCAGGTGCAGCACCGGCGCCAGGACCACCTCGCCGCGGTTCGTTCGGCTTCCCGCATCCGTCTCCATCCAGGCCACGAGGTCGGTGCTCAGCGTGTCGAGCTCGTCGAGGTCGACGTTCAGCGACCGGATGCGATCGAGATCGCGATCTCTCACGAGCGTTTCTTCGAGCATCGCGAGCTCGAATCGCATTCGCGACAAGGGCGTCCCTATCTCGTGTGACGCGACCTGGAGAAGCGCTTCCCGTTCCTCGAACTGCCGCTGAAGCTGTGACGCCGTCCGCGAGATGCTGTCGGCAAGCTCGCCGAGTACGCCACCCTGCGGCGGCGCGACGCGAACCGACCAGTTGCCGTTGCCGAGCTCGACGATCGCGTGGCGCAGCGCCTGCAGGCGACGCACCAGCGGAATGCCCACGGCTGCCGCGGCGGTCAGCGTGAGCACGCACACGAACACCGCCGCACCGGCGATCAGCGGCAACGGTGACGGCGGTGACGGCGGAGCGGCCACCATGTAGTAGGCGCCACCGCGCAGGGGCACGTACATCGACCGCCCGCCGCGCCCGTCATCGACGAGGATTGGTCTGGGAACCGTGATCTGCGACGCCGCGCCATGCGGAAGGGTGTCCGCTCTCACGATCGACAGCGGAATGGCCATTTCGCGCTGTGCTTCGGCAAGTTTGGCTGGCCATTCCTCCTCTGACAGCTCTTCGAGTTGCGTCGCAATCCAGCCAATGGGACCGCCGCCTCCGGGACCCTGGGCTCGGGGGTCGAATCGCGAACGGAACTGAGACGCGAGGAACCCCACCGTCAGCCACGCGATGAAAACGGCGAGAATCGCGCTCGATGCAATTCGCAGGTAGAGACCACGCATTACCGCTTCACCAACAGGTAGCCGAACCCGCGCACGCTCTTGAGGATCGTCGTCTCCAGGCCGCCCGCCTGGAGCTTCTGCCGCAGCCGCGACACGTGCACGTCCATGCCCCGATCCAGACCGTCGAAGGGCACGCCACGCACCTGCTGGTAGAGCTCCTCCCGACTGACGACCTCGCCGGCGCGACGCGCCAGGAGCCACAGCACGTCGAACTCGATCGGCGTGAGCGGCAGCAGGCACGACCCGACGCTCGCTTCCCGGGCAAACCGATTCACCGTCAGCGCGCCGACGGTCATCTCGCTGGGTGCCACCGACGCCATCGCGTTGCGGGTCCTTCGAAGCAGGCTGCGAATACGAGCGAGCAGAATTCGCGGTTCGACCGGCTTGATCACGTAGTCGTCGGCGCCGATCTCCAGCCCGACCGCATGGTCCACTTCCGCCTTGCTTGCCGTCAGGATGAGCAGTCCGCGGGAGTAGCTCTGTCTCGCCAGGCGACACACCTCGAAGCCGCTCATGCCGGGCAGCATGAGATCGAGGATGACCAGCGCCGGTTCTTCCTTGCAGATCCGGCCGACAGCGCGGTCGCCACGGCTTTCGATATCGACCTGGAAACCGTTGTTCGACAGGTACTCCTGAAGCAGCGACGCCAGACGCGCGTCGTCCTCGACGATGAGGATGCGCTCGCGCGCCTCGGCGTCGGGCGATCCTGGCGGCAGGGATGGTGCTGGCATGGCGCCCCGCTGAGTCACGCGACGGTCCGCTGCCGCGACTCACCCTCGAGACTCGCGGGCTCCAGTCGCGCGCCGTCCGCCGCTCCGGTATCCCGCAATCTGTAATAGACCGACAGCTCGGCAGTGTCTCGGAGCAGATCGACGTTGCCGATCTCGTAGCGGGCAACGGGCAGCTGGGTGCGCGTGCGAAGGTCGGCAATGAGCTCGCTGGAACGTCCAGGCGCCAGAAGGTCGAGGCGGTCGTACACCACCTGGCGGGACTCCTCTCGCCGCGAGAACGACGCCGACTCGAGCCAAGCAACCATTCCGACGATCACTGAATTGACCAGTAGCAGTTCCCACAGCGACACATCCGTCGTGACAAGGGCGTTCAGTACGGCCAGCCCGATGACGACGAAGAGGTAAGTCAGGTTACGAACCTCGATCGACTCGGTTCGGTAGCGCAGGATGCCAAACACGGCAAACAGTCCCATCGCGAAACCGAGGTCGACGCGCACCTGGCTCAAGACAAACGACAGCGAGAACGTGACGAGGTTGAGCAGCAGGTACGTGAACGCATAGTCCCGACGGTGGTAGAGCCTGGTGTATACGCCCCGGACCACCAGGAACGTGAAACCTAGATCCAACACGAGTCTCGAAAGTAGAACTCCCACTCCGCTGTGCATCAGATCCCAGAACGCCTGCATGGACTCCATCACTTCGATGCCTGTTCGAGCGCCCGTAGTGCCGGTTTGAACAAATTGCCACGAGCGCCGGAGAGACGGGTCGTGGCCACGCAGTACTTGCTGATTGCCCGCTCGAACACCCTGGCACCACGAAGCGCCTGAATCGAAGGAGTGTGGTTGGCCCGGCGCCCTTGCTTGACCTCCGCGATCGCGGCGGCAGGCCACCGTTCGCTTTTGAGGCCGTTCCCGTACTCCAGGTTGCAGTCGATCGTGAGGCGTTCGTCGAGTTCGTAGCCGACCAGCGTGATGCGGCGAAACGTGACCCACAGCCGTGCGGTCAACTCCCGCGCCGCAATCGGGCAGTGACGCTCGACGAAGCGCTGCGCGTCGTCGTCGAGCAACGACACTCCGAACGGACGCGGCAACACGAACTTGATCGAACGGCCAAGCGCGTTCCGGTGCTTCACCTCGACAAATGACATTTCGCGATCCAGGTGATGGCGGACGCGGACTTTGTAACGCTCGGCACGACCCTGGCGATGGGCGTGGTAGAGGCGCAGGTCCTCCGTGTCGAAGTAGACGGTGCGATAGCGGGCCGCGACGGCGCTTCCAGCGTGGAGCACTCCGTACGCGCCGGACAGGCTGGCCAGAACCGGTTCCACGTCGCTCGCGGCCAACGTGTATTTGCGGTCGACGCGCTGAAGAAGGGCACGCGACGCCAGTAGTGCCTGAGACACACCGGAGAAGCGAGTGAGCGCTTCCTGAACGCGAGCCACGAATGGCGGCTCTTCGAGCGGTGTCAAGGGTGCACTCACCGCGTGGTTTCCGCCAGGGCGGCCTGGATGCGTTCCCGCTGCCGGTCGATCTCGGCCAACAGACGGCCGGGCGAGTCGCGAAAGGCGGCTTCCGAACCAACCGTCGTGTGGTTCTTCAGTTCACCGTCGGGACCCGTGATCGCAGGCACGATCAGTTCGTGCAGCTCACGAACGCGCCGGGCCATGACCTCAGGCGCCATCAGTCCGGCCATCGCATCGCTGAGGAAAGCGCGGTAGCGCGCGGTATAGTCCGGATCGGCGAGCAGTCGCGCGATCAGCGGCCACTCGGCTCCGACGTCACGATGCAGGACGTCCTGCATTCCTCCTCCGAACGGCCCTCCCCGTCCACGCCCGCGACCGCGCGGAAAGGCCGGCGGGCCAGGCGCCGTGATGTCGGCCGCGTCGTTGGGAAAGGCTCCGAAGGGACGTCCAGCCCCAAAGGCTCCCCGCCCCGGAAATCCACGACCTCCCGGCCCGGCGCCGAACGCCATGTTGTGGTCCCACGGAATCCAGCGAAGGCGTCCGCCTCGGACAGCATCACCGTAGAGGTAGTAGTTGTGCGCCATCGCGCCGTAAGCATCCCAGTTCCCGATGGCGGTGTTCACGGCAAGCCAGCGCAGGAATAGATCCACGTCGAACACACGCTCGATGCGGCCGCGCCACGCTCTGCGGTCGGTCGCATCCGAGTGCAGCGCCTCGATCGCCGCGATCACGTCGCTGAAATCTCGCGCACCTTCATTCGTCTTCTTCTCGAAGCTCGCGGGATCGAATCGGGCCCAGGTCGCGGCAGGGCCATCCGGCTTGTACAGGTTCGCGCCCCTTCCGCCCAACTGCGCGTCGAGCATCGCCCCGTCGGCCGGATCCTCGACCATCGTGTAAAGCCCCCAATACCTGGCGCCCTCGCCTGTGTCTACGAACACGCGATAGAAGGCCGCGCGCGCCGCCGGTACTCCTCGGTCGCGCAGCACCTCTGTGGCGAGTACCTCCCGTAGCTGCGAATCGTCAGCGAAATTGGACGAGAACGTCAGCTTGCGAAAGCCGTGAAAGCTCTGGCTCGAACTTGCCTGACTATCCGGCGCGAAATCCAGCCGGAAGGGCACCTTGCCGTTCCCCGTCGCCATGGCCGCCATCAGCGACGAATTGCCCTTGTACCGCATGCGGACGTTCGTCCAGGCGCGGCCCGACGCGTGCACTGACACCCGGACGGCGATCGGCTCGGGCGCGTCGAAGAACGGACCGCCTCGCGGAACACCTGGCGGGCGCCCCTGGCGAGAAACGCACATCACGCTGTCACCGGGTCCCCTCGCGCATCGGCCCGCCACTCCACCGATGGAACAGTCCCCGTCAGCGGTTCTCCCACTGCATGCGATGACAGCCTCCTGAAGCGCTGCCGCCTCTGCCAGCCCGTCGAGCGGCGGCGGCAGCGCTGGGCGGCCTCCGCGGCCACGACTGAAACCCGCGAGGTCGGCCTGCATCTCTTGAAACCGTTCCGTCGGAATCTGAATCCGCAGCTCGTGCACGCGGTCCATGGCGAACACGCGGCTGTAGTCCGGTGTGGTCGCCGGTTGGTCGGCCGGGCCGCCCGGCCGTCTGTCCTGGCTGGCGGCACTGGCGATGGACAGCGCCACGACGCCGGCGGTCACCGAGGCGCGCCAGAACCAGCGAGTCGTGCCAGCGGGGCGATCCAAGACCATGCTCGAATCGTGAATCGCCGCGCGCCGTATCACAACCGTTACACGGTTAAAAACTGTTGGGATTTGTAACGGCCGCTACGGCACCAGGGCGGCGCGTTCGGCGGCCGGAAGCAGCGCCTCCGTGCGCCAGCCGCCGCCCAGCGCCTTGTACAGCCGAACCATATCGGTTGACACCAGTGCCGTGCTCGACGTCATCGAGTCCTGGAGTGTCAACAGCGATCGCTGGCTGTCCAACACTTCGCGAAAGTCGCGGAGTCCCGCTGTGTAGAGCTGTAGCGATAGCTCGGCCGCCTGCTGGGCGGCCGCAGCGGCGGCTGTCAGGCGATCCCGTCGCACCTGCTCCTGCGCCAGCGCGGTCAACGAATCCTCGACTTCCTGGAGCGCGCCCAGCACTCGAGATTCATACGTCAGCGTCGCTTGTACCTGACGCTCCGACTGAATGACGACGTTCTGCCGCAGCTGCTCGCGATTGAACAGCCTGACGCTGACTGACGGGCTCGCGGACCATGCGAACGACCCTGGGAGCAGGAGTCGACCGATCGAAAGCGCTTCCAGGCCGATCGAACCGGCGAGCCGGAATGTGGGGTAGAGATCGGCTCGTGCGGCGTTGACCTGATGGAACTGTGCGGCGAGCTGGCGCTCTGCGTTCCGAACGTCGGGCCGGCGCCGAAGCGCATCGGCTGGGACGCCCACAGCCACGGTGAGAGGCGCGACGGGGACGGGCGCCGTTGCTTCGAGCTCGCCCGCGAGCGCCCCTGGCGGCTGTGCCAACAGGACAGAGAGCGCGTGGATCGCTTGCGCAAGCGCCTGCTCGAGCGAGGCGATCTGTGCGCGGGTGGTCTCGACGTTGGCGAGCGCCTGCTGCACTTCGAGGTCGGTGCCGAGACCGGCCTGTTGCCGCAGCTGCGTGAGTTCGAGCGTCTCCTCCTGAAGTGCGACGTTCGACCGCGCGAGCACGAGCCGCTGCTGGAACGAACGGACGTCGATGTAGTCGAGCGCCACTTCGGCTGCCAGGCTCACCAGCACGTCGCGCAGTTCTTCCGTTCGAGCATCGACTGTCGCCGAGGCGGCATCGGTGGCGCTACGAATGGCTCCGAACACATCCAGTTCCCAGCTTGCGTCCAAGCCCAGCCCGAAGGACTGGCTGACTCCCGACGCACCAGGGGTATCGCCTATCTGGCTTACGCGGGCCGACGTCGACGCGTCTACCGTCGGCCGCGATCCACTTCGAACCGAACGCATACTGGCGCGCGCCTCGCGCACGCGCGACGCTGCCGTACGCACGTCCAAGGCCGAATTGACCGCCCGCCCGATCAGGTTCGACAGCTGCGCGTCTGCGAACGTGCTCCACCAATCGGCCAGCTGCTCGCTGTCGCCCTCGGCAGGGGTGAGCTGCGCCCACGCGGGAGGCACCGTGGGCTGCGGCGCTTCGTACTCCTGCCGGTGGGCGCAGCCCGATCCAGAAAGCCCGAGAACCACACAGAACAACAGAGCGCGATTCGTCACACTATTCATGGCGGAGAGCATCGATGGGATTGAGGCCCGCCGCACGGCGCGCCGGAAAGAAGCCGAAGACCACGCCGACGGCCGCAGAGAATAGGAACGCCAGCACCACGATGCTGTAGTCGACTGAAAACGGCAGGCCGAGCCCCCGCGCTGCCGCGTAGGACGCTCCGAGCGCCAGGCCGATGCCGATTGCGCCGCCGAACACGGACAACACCACCGCCTCGATGAGGAATTGCGTCAGCACGTCCCGCTCGAAGGCTCCGATGGCGAGGCGAATCCCGATCTCCCGGGTGCGCTCCGTCACCGAGACGAGCATGATGTTCATGATGCCGATGCCGCCCACGAGCAGGC
>Ga0207659_10002912_pt1 | contig 10191 bp, 9 predicted proteins | sample KBSM43metaG_FD_184330 | JGI IMG/M metagenome (GOLD analysis project Ga0207659, IMG submission 184330) | Miscanthus rhizosphere microbial communities from Kellogg Biological Station, Michigan, USA - KBS M4-3 metaG (SPAdes) (version 2) | ecosystem: Host-associated > Plants > Roots > Rhizosphere >...
CGTTGGGCATATTTCTCGGTGCCGTGGGAATCCGATGGACTGATGCCGCTTCCGGTCGGCGGAGGCGACGCCATGTTCGGTATTTCCGGACGTGGCTGGGACGGCTGGATGAGACCCGGACAGCGCGCCGATGTAACGACGCTGCAGTTTGTAGGCAAAGGCTCTCCAAATCCCGACATCCCGTGGTACCCGAACGACTGGAACAATATCGGGCCGGCCGTTGGATTTGCCTGGCAAGTCCCGTGGTTCGGCACAGGCAAGACCACGCTGCGAGGCGGATACCAGATCACGTATCAAATCAACCAATCGGGCAACAACATCATCCAGGAGATCAATGTGCCGGGCGCCAGCGACATTGCCAGCTATGTGCCGCCGAGCAGCGACCCCTATCTCGATCTCACAAAGATAAATCCGTCGCTGATCCCTGTTCGAACCCTCACACCTTCAGGCGCGCCACTCAAACCGATGCAGCCAAGTCTTCTGACCGGACCTCGCAACCAGCAGATCTATATTCCGGATGCGGGGCTGAGTACTCCCTACGCTCAGAACCTGACCCTCTCGCTGACGCGGAGCATCTCGCCGAGCGTCACGCTCGACTTGCGTTACATCGGAACTCTTTCCAGAAAGCAGTGGGACCCCGTGGTCAACATCAATCAGCCGAACTTCCTCTACAACGGATTGAAGGAAGCCTTCGACGCGGCGCGCGCCGGCGATGATTTCAATCCGGCGCTGACGGTGATGGAAGACATGCTTCGGGGCATGAACATTGCCGGGACGGGATTCGGACCCGTCGGTTCCCCCTTCGGTGGTGTACTGCAAACAGCAGGAATGCATTTGCGGGCGAACACGACTCTTCGGGGCAATCTCGCAAACGGGAATTACGCTGGTGTGGCAGCCTCGCTCAACACGCTGAACTACCCCGCCGCAAACAATCCGACTTTGCCCATCATTCCGTCCGGTGTCGTGGGAACCGTCCTTCGGCAGAATGGCTTTCCGGAAAACTTTATCGTGACCAATCCGCAGTTCGGCACCGTGAACAACCTGACGAACGTTTACAGCAACAATTATCACTCTCTGGAAACTCAGGTGACCCTTCGGCCAAAACACGGCCTGAGCCTTCAGGCAACGTATACGTACAGCAAGAACCTCGGTACCGGACAGGCCGGCGGGCTCGGAGCAACATATACAACGCTGGCGGACCGGCATGCGGACTACTCGTTGCAGTCGGACTCGCGCACGCACGACTTCCGGACCAACGGAACTTTTGCGCTTCCGATCGGACCGAACAAGCTTTTGCTGGGAAACAGCTCAGGCGTTTGGGCGCGAATCATCGAGAACTGGCAGACAAGCTGGATCATCAATCTGACCAGTGGAGCGCCGACCAGCATTGCAGCCCAGAGCAATCTCTACGCTAATGGAACGGCAAGCGTCGTCGGTCCCTTTGCCAAGGATTCCGGCAATGTCGAATACGACTCAGGCACGACCTGGAACTACTTCCCGAAGGGCGCTTACAACGTCGTGACGGATCCTCAATGCGCTCAGGTGACGGCGCTCCAGGGCCTGTCGGGACAGTGCACCCTTGATGCTGTCGCAGACGCCACGAACAGAGTCGTTCTTCAGCACCCTGCGCCCGGCACCCGCGGAACCATGGGCCAGCGAACCGTAGAAGGACCCGGACAGTGGCGCTTTGATGCGGGGCTGCAAAAATCGTTCAAGATCAGCGAGTCGAAAACGGTGCAGGTTCGCATGGATGCACGGAACATCCTGAATCATCCGGAGCCGAACGCACCGACGCTGTCGATCAATAACACCAACTTCGGCACGATCAGTGGAAAGACGAACCTGCATCGTCAGTTCCAGGCGCAACTTCGTCTTACGTTCTAGATCTGTTAGATCTGGGGACAGCCCCCGAATTGGGCGAGATCTGCGAATGTCGGAGGTTGTCCCAAATCTTTAGAGCCATGCGAAACAGGCCACGGAATTGCCAGGGGTGCTTGACATCCCTAAGCACACCACAGAAGCGATTCTCTTATCTAGACCTGAATCGAAGTGAAATAGGGAATAACTTACAAGATCGAATCTTCCAGCGAGGTAAAGAGCAGGCAAGTGCATCCGGTTTCAGTCCATACTCGACGATCAACCGTTCCAGGCTCGCCCCGCAGGAAGTCACCTGCGTGAAGGGTCCTGCCATCGATCCGTAACTCACCGTGAAGCATGTACAATTCCTCGAGGCCAGCATGACGGTGACCAGGATAATCGGCTCCGGATTCGAGCCGAACGAGCGCCGCTATACGGTTCGTACTGGCATCAATGGAAAGAACCTTGCAGAAGAATCCATCAGCGACTTTTTCCCACGCCGGTGCCACGGGCGTTTGCGACGGCGAGAAAGGTTCAAGCCCCGACTCCTCGCTGATTCGGCGCGAGACTCGATCCCATAACGGTGCTGAAGGACGCAGAACATCAACGGGCCACGATGCAAAAACGTTGACGACGGAACGGAGAGTCTCGACTTCTTTCCGACACTCGGAACACTCCGAAAGGTGAGCTTCGAAAATGCGACTCTCAGGCGCGGACAGGGCGTTCAGCGCGTACATTGACGCCGATTCCAAATGATCTCGATCATGATCGGGTTTGAAATTCAAACTTGATCACCTCACCGTAAGCAAGTACGCCCGCAATTTGTTCAATCCTGAACGAATTCGCGACTTAATGGTGCCCAGAGGTTCACTCAGAGTCAGGGCTACCTGCGCGTGAGTAAGTTCCGAGAAAAATGCCATCTCGATTACCTGTTTTTCGGCGGTACTAAGCTCGTTTAACGCTGTCTTTAAAATATGGCTCTCTTCTTTGATTTCGAACTCTCGTTGCGGATCTGTTGGGGCAGCCGGAATGGCGTGAGCATTCGTTCCGTCGCCAACTCGCTTTGCACGTTGATCATATCGAAGCCGATCAATCGCCCTGGACCGGGCTTGATTCATGATCCAGCCCAGGACGGACCCGTTCGCCGGGTCATACGTCGATGCCTTTCTCCAAACGTCGTGGAATACATCCACAGTCAGTTCCTCTGCCGTTTCCCGGCTATTTGTTATGCGCAGTGCCAGAGTGAACACGAACCGATACGTTTGTTGATAAAGCGTATGCAGCGCAAGTTGATCGCAATTGGCAACGGACTTGACCAGCGCGAACCACTGTTCCTCGGTCATCGACGCGCGAATGGCGCGCGCATGAAGAATATCTCCGAGAGTTTTTGTTCCGTCCGTCCTCTCAACCATAGGCTCTTTCGAGTCCATGGGATAAATCATCGCGGGTGTTCGTGCTACCGTCAAGCTTGACGGCGACCCTTGATGATTTGCGCCGACTTGTAGTCAATCTCCAAGTGGCGCGTTTGTGTCACAATTCCCGGACTAGCTGCTCTTCGAAGAACAGGTGAACCCGTCCGGCGATTCTGACCATAAATTCCCAAGGAATGGTCCTGGTCCGACCGGGAATTATCCTCACGACAATTCCGACCGTCTCCTGGAAAGGGGTCGCACTGATCTTCACCCGATCACCCACCTCAAATGTCGGGTTTTCTTGCCCTGAATTCGCTAAAGTCACGCCAACCTCGCAAGTTGAACGGCAGACTTGGACGCACCCAAGCTCCTGCTAATAGAACGACAACCGCGACGAGTCGGATTGCCAGAAAGTGAAGATCCACACCATAGCTGTCCCCCGACATGTCCATAAATTCGCCTCGACTTGATTGAAAACGATGCGGGAGCATTCTCTGAATTGAGACGACGGACCTGGCGGAAATCGGAGGCTGTCCCCAGAACTATTCTGGAGAAGAGGACTACTCTGGACCTGGACCTGGATCCGGTTCTGGATCCGGTTCTGTTTTCCCCTCGTTCGCCTCGGGAGGAGCATCACTGCCGACTTGCTCGCCGCCGAGGTAGTTCATCATTTCAAAGACTCCGGCGAGGGTCGCGCCGAGTCGGTGAGCCGGGCGAACCAGGGAGTTCTGAAGGGATTCCGTTTTGTTGACGATCCTATTAATCCCCTTCTCCATGTGGATGTCGATTTGGGCCAGCCGGAACTCGTACTTTGAGTGGGCGCGAGCCAGCACGGGGTCGAAATTAGCGAGCTGTGTTTTGGCTTTGTCGGTCAGGGCGACAGCGTGCGTCGAAGCAGTCTCCAGGGCATTCAGCCACACTTTCGTGCTTTCGCGCGCCTGAAGTTCCTGGAGGGTCTCGGTGACCTTGAAGGTGACGTTGAAGAAAGCCTTGTAGGCATACCAGATGATGACGGCGTTGAACAGGAGCGTCACGCTGGTGAAAGCAAGGAAGACGATCATCTTGGCTGTCATAGGCGTTGTTAAGGATAGATGTGGTACGGAAATTCTGGAAAGGGAAAATGGCCGCCGGATCCCTCATCCGGCGCTTCGCGGCACAGGTTCAAACTGACACATTTCATTTTGAAAACAGCCCAGCCCAGACGCCAAATACCTTGACGTCCCCGGGCATTTGAAAAAATACTGCGTAGGTCTTTATCCCAAACTCAACATCGCATCAGCCGGAAGGCGGGAGGCGCGAACGCAATGGCAAAATCCAGGAAAGCATCCGTCAATCGTCGGGGTTTCTTGAAAGGAGCCGCGGCAGGGGCTGCGGCAGGAGCGACTGCACTGGTTTCGGGGCTTCCGGCCTCTGAGGCCGCTCAGGCTCCAGCAACCGGAACCGCAGCGCAGGGTGTTCGCGGCCAGGCCACGGGGGCTCCCGCGCCGACTCCGGAGCAACTCGCTCGCGATGCAGGCAATGCACGGCCTCCGGCAACGGCTCGAGCGGTCAACCGGCCGGGTTCGGATCTGATGGTGCAGGTCCTGAAGGAGATGGGGGTCGAATACGCGGCCGCGAATCCGGGATCCAGTTTCGAAGGGTTTCAGGAGTCGTGCATCAACTATGGCGGCGACAAGCGCAACACCATGCCGGAGTGGATTACCGCGCTGCACGAAGAATCCTCGGTGACCATGGCTCACGGTTACGCCAAGGCAACCGGAAAGCCGATGGTCGCCGTGTTGCATGGCACGATCGGGATTCAGCACGCCGCGATGTCGATCTATCAGGCTTACCATGGCCGGGTTCCGATCGTGATGATCGCGGGCCGCGACATTCCATTCATTGCACAACACAGCGCAGCCGACATGGCGGGCATGGTCCGCAGCTTTACAAAGTGGGACGCCCTTCCAAAGACATTACCGGAGTCACTGACCGTTCTGCAGGAAGCCTATCGGCAGGCCATCACGCCTCCCATGGGGCCCACGCTCGTCGTTCTCGACATCGAGTTGCAGAAGGAGGAAGCCGGCAATCTGGTTGTTCCGAAATATACGCCGCCCGTATTCCCTGCCGTGGACGCGACACGCGTTCGAGAGATTGCGACAGGGCTGGTCAATGCTCAGAATCCGCGAATTGCGGTTGGCCGTCTGCGAACTCCCGAAGGCGTCGGTCTGGCCGTGCAACTAGCCGAACTGCTGGGCGCAACCACGAGCACAAGCGCGACAGGCGGGCCCATGAGCTTCCCTCAGCGTCATCCCCTTCAGGGAGCCGGCGCCGACACAAACTACGATTACACCCTTGGGTTGGAAACAGCGGGTGCTCAGGCTGCGATCATCGGTCCGGCACTCGCGACCATTACCGCCGAACGTGATACCGCAAAGATCGGATTCAACGGAATCCAGGGAGCAGGCGGTGGTGGTGGCGGCAGAGGCGGCCGTGGCGGTGGAGGAGGCAGCACGATTACTGCGGATGCCGAGGCCAGCCTGCCCGCAATCATCGAAGAAGTGAAGCGACAGCTTACGGCCGACAAGCGCAGGCTGGTGACAGAACGGACCGCAAAACATGCGGCAGCGAATCAGACTGCACGCGTTGAAGCCATGAAAGCAGCCGTCGAGAGCAAGCGAGCCGGATGGGATGGCAGCCCCGTCAGCACAGCCCGTGTGTACGCCGAACTCTGGCCGCTGATCATGAACGAAGACTGGTGCCTGTCTTCTCCCAGCAGCTTTTCCGGCGGACATCATGCTCAACTCTGGGATCACAACAAGCCGTGGAGCTACCTCGGCGGACAGGACGCCGGCGGTATGGGCTACGGCGCACCCGCTTCGGTCGGCGCAGCGTTAGCCGCGAAAAGCCGCAATCGCATCGTCATCAACATCCAGACGGATGGTGATCTCAACTATGCGCCGGGCGTCCTCTGGTCCGCAGTTCACCACAAGCTTCCCATGCTGACCATCATGCACAACAATCGCGCCTGGCATCAGGAGCTGATGTTTGTGGAATTCATGGCCGGCGTGCGCGGTCGCGGAACGGATCGGGGGCATATCGGAAATTCGTTACGGGATCCTTACATCGACTACTGCAAGATGGCGGAATGTTATGGCATGAAGAGCGAAGCTCGTCCGATCTCAGATCCAAAGCTGCTGGCAGCTGCATTCAAGCGAGGCGTCGATTCGGTGAAAAAGGGCGAACCGTACATGATCGATGTCATCACGCAACCACGGTAGGAAACATGAACGCGTTTAAGAGGATTCCGCTTTCGGTCGTCATCGCGGTGCTGGCTGTCGCGCTCGTGATTCTTCCGTTCATCACAACTTACGCTCAAGCTCCTGCGGCCGGTGCTGCACAGACGCCTGCCGGGCAAGGCGGACAAGCACGTGGAGGCCGGGGCGGTGGTGACGGTGCTACACCGCAGGGTGGAGGACGTGGCGCGCGTGGCGGTGTTGGAACGACTCCGGCTCCCACAAGTCCCGTGACCGGAAACGCGGTCGCCGGTAAGCAGCTGTATTTCGACTACAGCTGCTATGCCTGTCATGGTTACAACGGCGAAACGGGCCGGGCGTTTGTCGGCAACTGGGGCAACCTTCAGACAGAGGCCGGCTTCGTTGCATTTCTTCGGCTCCGTGCCGATCGAGCGCCGGGAACTCCGGCAACCAACATGCCGAACTTCCCGGAGAGCACGTTGAGCGATAAGCAGGCAAAGGATATCTACGCGTATATCCGGACGTTCAAGAGCAACTCGCCCGAAGTGAAAGACATTCCGACGCTGAACACGATCATCAGCTCAGCTTCTCGGCCATACAAGCCTTAGCTAACGCGCAGCCTTCAGTTGATTCAGGACCGTCGGATTTGTCAGCTTCGAAACGCCGATGTTGACGGGATAACCATCCGGCCCCTCGGGCTTCTCTGAAGCCGGGCGAACTCGCGGCAGCGCCTGGAAATAAGCGTCGGCTACCGCTCTCTGTGGGACGAAGAAGTACTGCTGGCCAAAAGCAACAGCCTGGCCGGACCCTGCCACGGCCTTCAGGTCTCTCCATTCTTTGAGCGCCGCCTCCTGAAACTCCGGCGTATTTGGAGGTCTGAAATAGAGATAACCGCGCTTCGCGGCTTCAGGATTTCGACTTGTCGAGAAGGCGCCCCAAACTTGAATCCTGTACGGCGACTGTTCGTTGGGTTCGAAAACAACCCTGTCCACAAGCGCGTAGATTCCGACGAGCTCGCTGGCCGAGGATCTCTCGGATGCGAACAGCAACAGGCCCGCGGCCGTGAAGAAAACAGCTCTCGTTAAGCGTGTCATAGATTCTCCTTCGTTGGCGTCCCTGTAAACTCGGTAAACGGAACGCGGCTTGCAGTGGTCGATTCGAGTGATCCGTGGATCGTGCCGTCCTCTTTCAACTCTCCAGTAACCGCAAATGTTCCCGCGCCCGCTCCGAGACGGATCGATGTTGTGAACTTAAACGCATTGCCCGTCCACGTCAGATCATTGATGGACCACACATTGAGAATTCCCTGCGCAGGAAAATACCATGCGGCATCGCCGGCTTTCGGAAGGTAGAGGACCGTTGGAATCGTTTGCGCAGCCTGGGGGACTGTAATGGAATAGGCGGTTCCCTTTGGAAAAGACGCCGCCAATCCCTGCATTCGAGAGGAGACATTGCCGGGCCTGGGACTTATGCCATCCACGGCGGTAAATTCGAACATCCCGAACATCATTTCCGCAGTAGAGCCTTCCCCGAACGTCACTGTGCGCGTTGGATCCGGATTCCGTGGGTTCGCTGACGAGTTATCGTAGTGCGCGACCAGATCGATTCGAGTGCCCCGCGGGAAGGTGAGCGTCGTCTTTGGATAGTAGAAGAGCTGCCAGTCGAAGTTGTACGCCGGCACATTCAGGATTGTTTCATGGCGCCCGCCGGGATAGGTGGCGGTCATCTTCATGTCTTTTCCACGCAGGTGCATGTGCGGAAACAGCGAAACGATATTGATGTCCTGTTCGGCGACGTAAGCACTCCTGATCTCGTAGTTCGGCGCCTGCGGCGGTATCGAAAGACTGAAGGTTCCTGCGAGGGCGGCAACTACTTCTTTCTTCAACTCAGTCTTTCCGAAATAGAGCCCCATGCGCGTCCGATCTACCTGCGGTTTTCCATTGGGGTGATAGTGAAGGTTGGTGCGCAGGGTCTGACCTTTTCGCACCCAACGCCCCATGCCTTCCGGGTAAACCGTCGGCGGTGTGCCGACGGACCACAGAGCCAGGACGTCGAAGAATCCGCTGCCGCCCATGGTTGCGCCTGCACTTGTCGAGAAGATTACAGAGTGATGCGTAACCTCGCGGTTACTGGGGCGGATTTCAACGGCGCGGATCCAACGGTCTTCCGAGAGACTCAGTGCAATCGTCGGTGTTGGGAAAATGTCCGGGCCCGTTGCAGGAATCTGAACCTCGGGCAATTCCACGATCATGTCGGGTTCGCCGAGCTGCCATCCTTCTGTAAATTGCGGAGGTTTCGGCAGGTCTCCGGCGTCGCCTCGCGCCGCCCCACCGTCCACCCACTTTGAGATTGTTTCAATCTCCCTGGCTGACAGGCTGGGATCATTCGCAAACGTGCCGTACTTCGGGTCGGCGAACCACGGCGGCATCTGACGTAAGACAACTTTCTCTTTGATCGCTTTTGCCCAGGGCCGGGCATCGTCGTAACTCAACAGTGGCATCGGCGCGACTTCGCCCTGCCGATGGCAGGCGACGCACTTCGAATAGAGGATGGGCGCGACATCTCGGGTAAACGTCACCTCGGATTGCGCGATGCGTACAGGGGCGGATTGAGTGACATACCCGGTTAGAAAGACACTGATCGACAGGGCAAGTAAGATAGTGGGGCGCATGGTGGGTTCATGGTAATGGAAACGCTGCAAACACACAATTTCACGTCATCACTCTTTTGGGTTTAAGATCGCGCACTGAGCACGAGAACCACTGTCCGCCGCCAACCGGCGAGCACAAGAACGCGAAAGGAACGATGTGCCATGAGTAGGAGAGGACGCTCGAGGGCTGCATTGTCGATGGCTTGTTTCCTGCTGCTGTCGGGGGTGGCCACCCTCACTGCAGGACAGCAAGCTCTTGTAATCGACAAATTCTTCAAGGAGAACGTCGGCCTGAGCAGTGGCCAGATCGATTCAATTCATCGGGGCAAACCCGTAGCGATCTCTCTGGACTCAGCAGACCCAAATCAGGTGTTTATCTTTGGGTCGATTTACGTCGATGCGGCACCAGAAAGTTATCTCAAACTCGCGAATGACTTCGACGCCATGCGCAAGCTTCCCGGCTATCTGGCAGTTCAGAAATTCAGCAATCCTCCGCGGCTTTCCGATTTGACCGCATTCACCCTCGATGAGGATGACCTCAAGGAACTGAAAAACTGCAAGCCGGGAGACTGCGACGTTCAGTTGCCATCGGAATCGATGGAGCAATTTCGAAAATCCGTGAACTGGAATGCCCCGGATGCCGCCAGTCAGGCGAACCGGCTGGCGCAGCAGATGACCATGGACGCGATTCTGGCTTACCAAAAAGGAGGGAATACCGCGCTGGGTGTGTACCGCGACAAGGAGCATCCCACACGCATCAGTGACGCGTTTCAAAGCTTGCTGAGTCGCTTAACGGCCTTGCCGGTCTACTTGCCGGAGCTTAACCGCCTTCTGGTCAACTATCCGGTGGACTTGCCCAATGCTGAGTCCGAGTTCTATTGGGAAAAAGTAGATTTTGGCCTGAAGCCGACGGGAAGAGTCGTTCAGCAGATTACCTATCGTGGGGACAGCCCCGCTGGTTCGGCACATGCGGTCGCGTTAAAGCAGCTTTATGCGAGTCACTATTTTCAGACTGCCCTCGACCTCACCGTCTGCG
>Ga0207659_10002914_pt1 | contig 10190 bp, 9 predicted proteins | sample KBSM43metaG_FD_184330 | JGI IMG/M metagenome (GOLD analysis project Ga0207659, IMG submission 184330) | Miscanthus rhizosphere microbial communities from Kellogg Biological Station, Michigan, USA - KBS M4-3 metaG (SPAdes) (version 2) | ecosystem: Host-associated > Plants > Roots > Rhizosphere >...
CGAGAAAACGGCTTAACGGCTGACACCGGAGAGAAGAAGGTATGGCGAAAGAGAAGTTTGACAGGTCGAAACCGCACGTGAACGTGGGGACGATTGGGCATATCGACCACGGGAAGACAACGCTGACGGCAGTGATTACGAAGGTGTTGTCCAAACACAACCCGAAGAACAAGTACCGGTCGTTTGACTCGATCGACAATGCGCCCGAAGAGAAGGCGCGAGGCATAACGATCGCAACGGCGCACGTGGAGTATGAGACGGCCAAGCGGCACTACGCGCACGTGGACTGCCCGGGCCATGCCGACTACATCAAGAACATGATCACGGGAGCCGCGCAGATGGATGGGGCGATCCTGGTGGTGGCGGCCACGGACGGGCCGATGCCCCAGACGCGCGAGCACATCCTGCTGGCCCGCCAGGTGGGTGTGCCCTACATGGTGGTGTTCCTCAACAAGTGCGATGCGGTGGAAGATCCGGAGTTGCTGGACCTGGTGGAGTTGGAAGTGCGCGATCTGCTGAAGAGTTATGGGTTTCCGGGCGATGAAGTGCCGGTGATCCGGGGATCGGCGCTGAAGGCGATGGATGATGATCCGGCCTGGACGGTGAAGATCGACGAGTTGATGGAAGCGGTCGACAGCTACATTCCGATCCCGCAGCGGGTAACCGACAAGCCGTTCCTGATGCCGATTGAGGACATTTTCTCGATATCGGGACGCGGCACCGTGGTGACGGGAAGAATCGAGCGCGGGATCTGCAAGGTCGGCGAGGAAATGGAGATCGTGGGATACACGCCGACAGCCAAGACGGTGATCACGGGCGTGGAAATGTTCAAGAAGTTGCTGGATGAAGGGCGTGCGGGAGACAACGTCGGGTTGTTGCTGCGCGGAACCAAGAAGGAAGACGTGGAGCGTGGCCAGGTGATCGCCAAGCCGGGATCGATCAAGCCGCACACGAAATACAAGGCCGAGGTGTACATCCTGACGAAGGAAGAAGGCGGACGGCACACGCCGTTCTTCAAGGGGTACCGGCCACAGTTTTATTTCCGGACCACGGATGTGACGGGGTCAGCGGAATTGCCTTCGGGAGTGGAGATGGTGATGCCGGGCGACAACGTGTCGCTGGAGATCACGCTGATCACGCCGGTGGCGCTGGAGAAAGGGCTGCGGTTTGCAATTCGCGAAGGCGGACGCACTGTCGGAGCCGGTACTGTCGCGGAGATCATTGAGTAAGGGTCAGGATTTATATGCGGGACATCATTACTTTGCAGTGTAACGATTGCAAAGAACGAAACTACTCGGTAACGAAAAACAAAAAGAAGAATACGGAACGTCTCGAGACCAAGAAATTTTGCAGGCGGTGCCGCCATCATACAGTGCACCGCGAAACGAAGTAAGCAAGAGGATTGCAGGCCAGTAGCTCCAATTGGTAGAGCGGCGGTCTCCAAAACCGCATGTTGGGGGTTCGAGTCCCTCCTGGCCTGCCACACTGATTAAATGAATCCGGGCGAGAAAATTAAAGAGTGGGCTGTACGCGCCAAGGACTTTTACCTTGCCGTGCGCAGCGAAATGAAAAAGGTTTCATGGCCTGCACGACAGGAAGTGATGTCTACAACGCTGGTTGTGATCATTGCCGTCCTGTTCTTCGGAGCCTACCTTGGCGTTGTCGATGGTGTCCTGGGTTACGGCGTCAAGAGGTTATTGACATATTTCCATGTGGCGAGTTGATCGATCGTGATGAAACTCTGGTACATCATCCACACTTACTCGGGGTTCGAGAGAAAAGTTGCTGAGAGTCTCAAGAGCCGTGTTGCCGCTTTCGGACTGGATACTCAAATCTATAACGTCCTGATTCCAACCGAAGAGGTCGTGGAAGTGCGCGGCGGCAAGCGGGTGGTGTCTCAGAAGATGTTTTATCCCGGCTATGTGCTTGTCGAGATGGAAGCCGACGAAAAAGGCAAGCCCAGCGATGAGGCCTGGCACGCGGTGAAGAACACGCCACGCGTCACAGGGTTCGTGGGCTCCGGACAGAACCCGACTCCGCTCAGCGACGAGGAAGTGCAGCAGATTGTCTACAGGGTTTCGACCGCAGCGGATCGGCCCAAGCCAAAACTGACATTTGAAAAGGGAGAAAACGTCCGTATCATAGACGGCCCGTTCACCAACTTTAATGGTGTCGTCGATGACGTGAATGCCGATCGAAACACCCTGAAGGTGATGGTCACGATCTTCGGGCGATCGACACCTGTCGAGTTGGATTTCCTGCAGGTGGAGAAGAACTAAGAGGACTGGCAAGGCATTATGGCAAAGAAGGTTATAGGTTTAGTAAAGCTACAGATTGCCGCAGGAAAGGCGACGCCTGCGCCTCCCGTCGGACCCGCGCTTGGTCAGCACGGCGTGAACATCATGGATTTCTGCAAGGCGTTCAACGCGAAGACCTCGGCGAAGGACCAGGAAGGCTTGATCATCCCTGTCGTCATCACGATCTATAGCGACCGCTCTTATACGTTCATTACGAAAACGCCGCCGGCGTCGATTCTGCTGAAGCGGGCGGCGAACATTGCAAAGGGCTCCGGCGAGCCAAACAAGAACAAGGTCGGATCAGTGACGAAGAAGCAGGTTGAAGATATCGCAAAGCTGAAGATGCCCGATCTGAATGCGGCCAGCCTCGACGCGGCCATTCAGACGGTGAAAGGAACAGCCCGCAGTATGGGGCTGGAGGTTGTCTAGTCATGGCGGCGGGAAAGAAATTCGAGGCAGCGAAAGCACAGGTTGAGCAGCGTCCCTACACGGTTTCCGATGCGATGGGGCTGCTGAAGAAGATCCATTTTGTGAAGTTCAATGAAACCGTCGAGCTGCATATGCGTCTCGGCGTCGATCCGAAGCACGCGGATCAGATGGTGCGCGGAACTGTTCTGCTTCCTCACGGCCTGGGAACGACGAAGAAAGTTGCGGTGATTGCCTCCGGCGAGAAGCTGAAGGAGGCCGAAGCTGCAGGGGCCGATGTTGTCGGAGGTGAGGATCTCGTCGAAAAGATCAATGGCGGCTGGACCGACTTTGATGCGTGCATTGCGACGCCGGACATGATGCGATCCGTCGGAAAGCTGGGTAAGGTCCTTGGGCCGCGCGGACTTATGCCGAATCCGAAGACGGGTTCGGTAACCTTTGAGGTGGCCAAGGCAGTAAAGGAAGTGAAGGCGGGTAAGGTGGAGTTCCGGGTCGATAAGACCGGAATTATCCATGCACCGGTCGGAAAAATCGAGTTCAGCGATCAGCAGCTCAGCGAGAACGCCCAGATGCTGATCGATACCGTCATCAAGGCGCGCCCGGCGGCAGTAAAGGGACGTTACGTGAAACGGATCACGGTAGCATCCACGATGAGTCCGGGAATTGATCTGGATCTGGTCGCCTTGGACGCAAAATAGAACTCAACAAGAGGGAACATGAAACCGAAGGGCAAGAAACAAGAAGAGCTCAACCAACTGAAGAAGGATCTGGCTGAAGCGAAGAATCTGATCGTCGCTCAATTTCAGGGGATCACGGTGGAGCAGGATACGGACCTGCGTTCGAAACTCCGCGCCACCAACAGCAAGTATCGCGTTGTTAAAAACACCCTTGCAAAGATCGCCACCCAAGGCACGCCTGCCGAAAAACTGGCTGCTGCCCTGAAAGGTCCCACTTCGATTGCTTATAACAATTCGGATCCCGTGGCTCTGGCAAAAGCTCTCACTGCTTATGCGAAAGCCAATCCCGTCTTTGTTTTCAAGACAGGAATGGTCGAAGGCCGTGTCGTCAATCTCAGCGACCTGAATGCGATTGCATCCCTGCCTTCCAAGGAAGAGCTGATTGCCAAGCTGATGTTCCTGCTCAATGCGCCGGCTCAGCGTATCGCCGTGGCCACCAATGGAGTCGCTCGAAATCTTGCTGTCGTTATCGGCCAGGCCATCGAGCAGAAGAAATTTCAAGAATAGCTATCATTTTTAGGAGAGAGAAATGTCGGAAAAAGTTCAGAGCATCATCGAGTCGATCAAGGGCCTATCGCTGCTGGAAGCTTCCGAGCTCGTTAAAGGGCTGGAAGAGACCTTCGGCGTGAGCGCTGCTGCGGCATCCGTTGCCGTGGCCGCGGCTCCGGCCGCTGGTGGCGGTGCGGCGGCTCCCGTTGAGGAGAAGACCGAGTTCAATGTGGTTCTCACGGCTGTCGGGGGCAACAAGATCGGCGTCATCAAGGTTGTCCGCGAAGTTACGAGTTTGGGTCTGAAGGAAGCTAAGGATCTTGTAGAAGGCGCCCCGAAGCCAGTCAAAGAGGGCGTGACCAAAGACGAAGCCGAGAATATCAAGAAGAAATTTGCCGAAGCCGGCGCCACCGTCGAAGTTAAGTAGAGCAGCCAGAATTTTTAACAATACGCTGACTCGCAGGCCGTAGTCCGCCCGCGAGCCAGCCTATTGTCATTTAGGAGCATGCACGAAATGGCCGACACAAGACCAATTGCAGCGCGCGAAAGAGTCAATTTTTCCAAGATTCGGACCGCGATTCAGATCCCTAACCTCATCGAGGTCCAGAAGAATTCTTATGAGCGTTTCCTCCAGATGAACATGCTCCCGGAGGAGCGCGAAGATACTGGGCTGCAGGCTGTCTTCAATTCTGTGTTTCCGATCTCCGATTTCCGGGGTGTCTCCACCCTGGAATACATCAGCTACTCCATCGGCAACTGGGAGTGCAAGTGCGGAAACCTGAAGGGACTCGACAAACTGCGCTCGACCTGCAAGAGCTGCGGCGCCTCGATCGCTGTGAATCCCTTCTCCTCCGAACCTACAGTGATGTGCGCGAAGTGCGGCACCCAGAACAAGAACCAGGTGACGTTCTGCAACAAGTGCGGCGACCCGGTGCAACTCAATCTGAAATACGACGTCGCAGAGTGCCAGGAACGGGGTATGACCTATGCGGCGCCCCTCAAAGTCGTCATCCGCCTCACGATTTTCGACAAGGATCCTGAAACCGGCGCCAAGACCATCCGGGACATCAAGGAGCAGGAGGTCTACTTCGGCGAAATCCCGCTGATGACCGACAACGGCACGTTCATCATCAACGGAACCGAGCGCGTCATTGTCAGCCAGCTGCACCGCAGCCCTGGCGTGTTCTTTGAATCGACGCCGGCAAAGAGTTACTTCCTCGGGAAAATCATTCCCTATCGCGGCTCGTGGGTCGAATTCGAATACGAAACCGCCAAGAACATTCTTTACGTGCGTATCGACCGCAAGCGGAAGTTCCTGGCAACGATCTTCCTCAGAGCGCTCGGATTGAAGACCGACGAAGAGATCATCCGCGCTTTCTACAAGACGGACCGGATCACGATCGAAGGGAAAAAGCTCCACTGGACCGTTTCGGACAATATCCAGGGCATGAAGGTCTCAAAAGACATTCTTCACCCCAAGACGAAGGAAGTCCTTCTGCACGGCGGCAAAAAGATTACCTCGTCCGTCTTCGGCCATATCAAGCAGGCCAAGGTCGAAAAATTCGAAGTATCCACCGAGGACCTCGAAGGCGCCTTTGCCGCAGCGGACATCGTGGACACCAATACCGGCGAAGTTATCGTTGAAACCAACAACGAGCTTTCCCAGGCGCAGATTCGCAGCATTGTCGATGCGGGCGTTCCCGAGTTGCCGGTGTTCTTCCCGGAGCGCGACGACATCGGGGTTGTCCTCAGTCAGACTCTGCGCAAGGACACCATCAAGACGTCTCAGGAAGCTCTGATCGAGATTTATCGCAAACTTCGTCCCGGGGACCCGCCGACTCTTGAGACGGCGACAGCGCTGTTCGAAGGCATGTTCTTCGACTCGCGAAAATACGACTTCTCGAAGGTCGGCCGGCTCAAGTTCAACATCAAGCTGGATCTGTCCACGCCGCTTGAACGGCGAATACTCGAAAGAGTCGATTTCTACGCCGTCATCAGCTACCTGCTGAAGCTGCGCAAGAACCTGGGCCAGGTCGACGATATCGATCACCTTGGCAATCGCCGTGTTCGCGCGGTGGGTGAATTGCTCGAGAATCAGTTCCGCATCGGCCTGGTGCGCATGGAGCGGGCGATTAAGGAAAAGATGTCCGTGTACCAGGAAATGGTTACCGCGATGCCGCACGATTTGATCAATGCGAAGCCTGTTATTGCGGCAGTGCGCGAGTTTTTCGGCTCGTCCCAGTTGTCCCAGTTCATGGATCAGACGAACCCCTTGTCGGAGATCACGCATAAGCGGCGTCTTTCCGCTCTCGGCCCGGGCGGTTTGTCTCGAGAGAGAGCGGGTTTTGAAGTACGCGATGTCCATCCCACGCATTACGGCCGCATCTGCCCGATCGAAACCCCGGAAGGTCCGAATATCGGATTGATTTCTTCGCTCAGTTGCTATGCGAGGATCAATGAGTATGGCTTCATCGAAAGCCCGTACCGGAAAGTGAAGGACGGGCGCGTTATCGACTACGTCACCATCATTTCCTCGGGAGATGCGAAGTTCAAGGTTGGCGAGCACATCGAGCGGGAGCTTGCCGAGGATGAAAACGAGAGTCTGAAGGAGAAGCGCCGCAAGCGCGCGGAGTTTGTCCCCTACTCGTTCTACCTTTCGGCATGGGAAGAGGATAAATATCTCATCGCTCAGGCCAACGTGGAAATGGACAAGAACGGCAAGCTCGTTCACGAACTGGTGGATGTGCGGCAGGCCGGAAACTTTGTCCTGAAGCACCGCAACGAAGTGGACTTCGTCGACGTGTCACCCAAGCAGTTGGTGTCGGTTGCGGCATCCCTCGTTCCCTTCCTCGAGAACGATGACGCAAACCGCGCTCTGATGGGATCGAACATGCAACGCCAGGCCGTTCCCCTCCTTCAAACCGCAGCGCCGCTTGTTGGCACGGGTATGGAGGAAATCACCGCTCGGGACTCTGGTGCCGTCGCGGTATGCAAACGCAGTGGGATTGTGGACTCGGTCGATTCGGAGCGCATCATCGTCCGGGTGGAATCCGCTGAAGACGGTCACTTCTCCCGCGAAGTCGGCGCGGACATCTATACGCTGACAAAATTCCGTCGCTCGAATCAGAACACCTGTATCAATCAAAAGCCGATTGTGCGTAAGGGCGATCGCGTCATTAAGGGTCAAATCCTGGCCGATGGCCCCTGCACGGACAAGGGCGAGCTGGCCCTGGGGCGCAACGTCCTCGTCGCGTTCATGCCGTGGCGCGGATACAACTTTGAAGATGCGATTCTCGTCTCCGAACGCCTCGTCAAGGACGACTACTACACGTCCATCCACATCGAAGAATTCGAGATCGAAGCCCGTGACACGAAGCTGGGACCTGAGGAAATTACGCGCGACATTCCCAATGTCAGCGAGTCGTTCCTCAAGGACTTGGACGAGGCGGGCATCATCCGAATCGGCGCTTACGTCAAGCCTGGCGATGTCCTGGTAGGCAAGGTCACACCCAAGGGCGAGACGCAGCTGACTCCCGAAGAAAAACTGCTCCGGGCAATCTTCGGTGAAAAGGCCGGTGACGTTCGCGATGCATCACTGATCTGCCCTCCCGGTATTGAAGGCATTGTGGTCGACGTCAAGATCTTCTCGCGCAAGGGCGCCGAGAAGGACGAACGCGCGATGCTCATCGAAGGAATGGAGATCTCGCGGCTCGAAGCGAACCTGCGCGATGAAATCCGAATCCTTACCGACGAGCGCAACAAGCGCCTGCTGGCCCTGCTTGGCGGCAAGGTCACGGCAAACGAGCTCGTCAATGAGCGCAGCGGTCGAAAGATCGTTGCCAAGAAGACCGACATGACGGCCGAAGTTATCGAACATCTCTCGCTTCGTGAACTGCTCAAGTTGAAATACGCCGACGGCGCGAACGTGAACGATCAGGTTCAGGAAATTGAGGAGATGACGACTCGCCAGATCGATGTTCTCCGCAAAATCCATGAAGAGCGGATCGCGAAACTGCGGCGAGGCGACGAACTGCCGCCGGGCGTCATCAAGCTCGTCAAAGTCTACGTTGCCATGAAGCGCAAGCTTTCGGTCGGCGACAAAATGGCGGGCCGCCACGGCAACAAGGGCGTTATCGCCCGCATTCTGCCGGAAGAGGATATGCCGTACCTTCCCGATGGGAAGCCGGTCGAGATCGTCCTCAACCCCCTCGGCGTGCCGTCACGAATGAACGTCGGGCAGATTCTGGAAACCCACCTGGGCTGGGCGGCTCAGGCGCTCGGCTTGTACTTCGCAACGCCCGTATTCGATGGCGCCCTGGAGACCGAAATCAAGTCCATGCTCAAGAAGGCCAACCTGCCGCAGAGCGGAAGGACGCGGTTGTACGACGGTATGACCGGCCAACCGTTCGAGCAGGAAGTGACGGTGGGCTACATCTATATGCTGAAACTCTCTCACCTTGTGGACGACAAGATCCACGCCCGATCTATCGGACCCTATTCCTTGATCACGCAGCAGCCCCTTGGCGGTAAAGCTCAGTTCGGCGGACAGCGGTTTGGAGAAATGGAGGTGTGGGCGCTTGAAGCCTATGGCGCTGCGCACATCCTTCAGGAATTGCTTACCGCAAAGTCCGACGATGTGTACGGCCGCACGAAGATTTACGAGGCGATTGTCAAAGGCGAAGCAGCGATGGAGCCCGGAGTTCCGGAGTCTTTCAACGTGCTAATTCGCGAATTGCAGAGCCTCTGTCTCGACGTAGAGCTGATGAAGCGGAAACCGACTGCGTAATGTTTTATTTTCTCCCTTTGAGGAGGTATTGCCTTGATTAGAACGAACCCGTACGACCGCGCCGCCTCTATTGCGGACTTCGACAGTATCCGTATCAGTCTGGCTTCGCCGGAAAAGATACGGTCCTGGTCTCATGGTGAAGTGACGAAGCCGGAGACCATCAACTACCGCACGTTCAAGCCTGAAAAAGATGGCTTGTTCTGCGCGCGGATCTTCGGACCCGTAACCGACTGGGAGTGCTTGTGCGGAAAGTACAAGCGCATGAAGCATCGTGGCGTCATCTGCGACAAGTGCGGCGTTGAAGTCACACTCTCGAAGGTTCGTCGCGAGCGCCTCGGCCACATCGAACTCGCCAGCCCCTGCTCGCACGTGTGGTTTTTCAAGGGACTGCCGAGCCGCATTGGACACCTGCTCGACATGTCGCTGAGAGAGCTCGAGCGCGTCTTGTACTTCGAGGCCTACGTGACCATCGATCCGGGCGATGCTCCCCTGAAGGAGCGTGAGCTGTTAACTGAAGAAAAGTTCCGCCAGTTGCAGCAGGAATATCCCGGCAAGTTCGTCGCCATGATGGGAGCAGAAGCGATTAAGGAGCTTCTGAAGCGGGTGGATATCGACACGCTGTCGCACGAACTTCGCATCCGGATGAAAAGCGAAAACTCCCAGCAGAAGAAGATCAAATTCGCAAAGCGGCTCAAAGTCGTCGAAGCATTCGTGAAATCCGGCAACAAGCCCGAGTGGATGATTCTCGACGTGATCCCGGTAATTCCGCCGGAGTTGCGCCCCCTGGTTCCGCTGGACGGCGGCCGTTTTGCTACATCGGATCTGAACGATCTCTATCGGCGGGTAATCAACCGCAACAATCGTTTGAAGAAGCTCATCGAACTCCACGCGCCCGATGTCATCGTTCGAAATGAGAAACGCATGCTTCAGGAGGCCGTGGATGCCTTATTCGATAACGGGCGCCGAGGACGCATTTTGCGGGGCGCCAACAATCGTCCGCTGAAATCCCTTTCCGATACGTTGAAGGGCAAGCAGGGCCGCTTCCGCCAGAACCTTCTTGGAAAGCGCGTCGACTACTCCGGGCGTTCCGTTATCGTCGTCGGCCCCGAACTGAAATTGCATCAGTGCGGATTGCCGAAGAAGATGGCGCTGGAACTGTTCAAGCCATTCATCTACAACCGCCTCGAGCAGGGTGGCCACTGCACGACCGTCAAAGCCGCAAAGGAAATGGTCGAGCGCCAGGATCCGGTGGTTTGGGACATTCTGGAAGATGTCATTAAAGATCATCCCGTTCTTCTGAACCGTGCTCCCACGCTCCATCGTCTGGGGATTCAGGCGTTTGAGCCTGTGCTTGTTGAAGGCAAGGCGATCAAGATCCATCCCCTGGTCTGCACCGCGTTCAACGCAGACTTTGACGGAGATCAGATGGCGGTCCACATTCCGCTGTCGCCGGAA
>Ga0207659_10002924_pt1 | contig 10177 bp, 6 predicted proteins | sample KBSM43metaG_FD_184330 | JGI IMG/M metagenome (GOLD analysis project Ga0207659, IMG submission 184330) | Miscanthus rhizosphere microbial communities from Kellogg Biological Station, Michigan, USA - KBS M4-3 metaG (SPAdes) (version 2) | ecosystem: Host-associated > Plants > Roots > Rhizosphere >...
GACAGAAATGCTCGATAAAAACCTTGAAGAAGAACAAGCCCTGGGGGTGGATGAACGTCTGGCGAGGGTTGCTCGGATCATTGTTGAGCAATATGACGGGGATGTGAAGGCGTTTGTCGAATCGATCCGTTACAGAAAGAGGTGAATCGGAAGGCTGAGGCCGCGTCGGACCATGGCGACGAGGCGGCATTGCGTAAGCCCGTCCACGACAAGGATTATCGGGAGAATTTCGCGCGCTCATTGTTCCTGACGGGAAAAATAACGCAGGAGGCTGCGCACGCCCTGAGCCCGCGAATAAAAGAGCTCCGAGCCGCCAGCGGAGATCCGATAACCCTTTACATCGACAGCCCTGGGGGATCATCTGCGGTAGCGGAGGGCATCCGTTTTCTAATTAAGGCCCCGGATCAGGACGGAAGAAGATGCCGATTAATTACGGTCGTGATAGGGACGGCAGCGAGCGCGGCAGCGGATTTGTTGGCGCTGGGTGATTATGCCATCGCGGAACCTCAAGCTGACATTCGTTACCACGGATCCAGACAGGCGTTCGAGCAACTGCTGACCTTTGAGGGGGCAACCTCGGTCGCGGCCAATCTGCAGGAAGCCAACGAAAGACTTGCGCTTCGCCTGGCGCGTTCTTCGTTCCGAAGGATTATCTGGCGCGTGGTCCAGTTGGAGGATGCGATTGAGAAATTTCGGGATGGACCGGAAGGGCTGGAAGAACTGGTCGAGGCTTTGACGGCCAAATTCACACCGCAAAATGCGATGCTGCTGAGAGAGGCGATTGCAAAGCAAAAATCACTGCAAGAGGTCCAAACCGCGGCTGATAATTACTTGAAGAAACGCAAGAACGTCGCGCAGTGGCCAACCAAGCAGTTGGAGCCCGAGTTGGTGCGGGCCCTCGTGGATTACAGAAGCAGACTGCATAAGGAAGATGATTGGCTGTTGAGCCGCACAGGAATGCGCGAAGTGGCGAGCGACTTCAGTCTCATTCATGATTACGCTTCGCAAACAAAGGACCTGGACGCTCAGCTGGAGGTTTATGGCAGCCTGTTTCTGACCCAGGCGCAAAGCGCGGAATTCAAAAGCAAAAGCGAAGAAGAACACAAAGTTTATCTCGAGAGCCATGCGGCGGACAAGCTGGAGGTCCTATGGTATTTCGTGGTTTCATTGTGTCGTCTGCTGCAAACGAAAGATTACCAACTAACACCGGAAGAGGCGTATTGGCTCGGGGTGGTTGACGAGGTCACTGGATCCGGCCTGCAAAGCGACAGGGAGATGATTGAAATGATCCTTTCGACGGAGTCGGCAACGCGGAAGCCATGAATGACTTGAACATGAGAACCATGGGGGCATTTAAGCGGGAATCGACGTTCTGGCGTGTCGTCGTGATGCCGCGTTGTTATGCCGATGCGTTGGCGCAATCAATCGGCATTGAGCCGCGAAATTGAATTCTGCGCTTTTTCCTATTTCACACGGCCATAGCCGAATTGTAACCGCTCCTTTTCTTTAGCTATCTCCGCCTTGAGTTTGCACGCCCGCCTGTACACGAGGGAATAATAGATGAGCACGGCAGCCGCAATAATGCCGAACAGCCAAACGAGCGGCCATCCGGGAAACAACTGTTTTCCGTTCGCGGCGAGCAGCAAAGCAATAACTAGAAAGATCAAGAAACCGATGATCATCGCTGCATAAGTCTTGGGTGCTCGCGCGGCGAGCCCGCGAGTTGCTAATTGATATTCCGATTCGAGTTGTCGCAGCTCATCGGATTTCTTTATCGGTGGGTCGGAACTCTCGGCATCGACTGGCACCACAAATTCCGCGCCGCAATCGGGATTCCAGCATTTGACAGCTCCGGCACCAAGTTCTTTCCCGCAATCCGGGCAGTATTTCATACGTGAACTCAACTCTTGGAATCTCAGAGACTCCTTTTAGGAATAATCGCTAGGCAACGCGAGCAAAATTCCCCACTCTGTCCGGAGAGCTGAGTACGACCAACGTCCAATATTCGTGCGAGGTGGTGGCGTCCAAGCTTAAACGCAACTCCTTCGGGCATGACGTGGTTTATCGAAATGGTGCAATCGATTTTCGCGGGTCTCAATTCTGTCCTCGCCGTCGGCCGGTCAGCAACGGTAAACAAACTTCAAGGAGAACACTTATGATTAATAATAATAAATCAGTTGCCCTTACTCTTGCGGTATTCGTCTCATTTCTCGTGGTGACGCCGGCGCGCGCCTCTGAGATGGACGAATTGAAAGCCACCGTCCAAGCCATGCAAAAAAACATGGAAGAAATGCAGAAGAAGATCGCACATTTGGAGCAGGAGAATCGTCAGTACAAACATCAGGCGAGCGTTTCCAGAGCTGCCCCGCCAGCCAACACAACCGTAACTACAGACACGAGTTCTAGTTCGGTACCTCCGGCTCCTGGTACTCAGGTAGTCACAATCGCGCCAACGGCAGTGACGATTCAAGGACGCCCCAGCCAGATCAGGGACCGTCCCGCGCTGGACGATCAGCAGGAACCAGCTCCTCGGCCTAACGATTTAACTCTTGATCCGAAGTATCGCGGCTTCGTTCCGATCCCGAATACGCCAGTCCTGATCAAATTTAATGCAAAACCGCGGGTCGATTTCACTGATGATCCGCAAAATACTGGAAATCCGGACCGTTTCGTCACCGCACAGATTCCAGTGGACGGTGATTTCTTCAAAGGCGGCGGCAATCAGTTCAACGTGAACGCCAAGGGATCGCAATTAAGCCTCGACGTGCGCGCGCCTGAGCTCCCGGGAAGTCCGCGGTTCTACTATCAAAATGACTTTTTCGGCAGCGGCGGAGGAGAACTTCCGTTCCGGGTTCGGCAGCTTTATGGGCAAATTTTCAATGTCGTGCTTGGGCAGACATTTAGCGTTTTCGAAGATCCCGATGCGTGGCCGGACACTGTGGACTACGAAGGACCGAATTCCGCAATTTTCGCGCGGCGTCCGCTAGTCCGGTACCAATGGCAGGTAGCTAAAAACTGGCAGTTCAATTTCGGTCTGGAAAAACCGGCGTCGGAAGTCGATACGTCGATTGATCCAGACGCCCAACAGGTTCAGCATGCTCCTGACGGCGGTCTGAACGTTCGCTGGGAAGACTCGAAATATGGTCACGTCCAGCTCGGCGCAATCTTCCGCGATATCGGCGTCAAAGGGCCGGTCGTGGGAAATCAAAACACATTTGGGTGGGGCGTGAACCTGTCCAGTTCCCTTAACGTGTTCGAGCGTCAGGCAACGTCGGAAATAGTTGCGTTAGCGACTGACAAGGACGTTGTCGCGGGAGTGCAGCGAGATGTTAAGCCGGTTTTTGATTCAGTTCAGACACAAGTGACCTATGGCCACGGTTTGTTTCGTTATTTCAATGACGACTTTCAGAACAACGACGCGGCGTTCAACAGTTCAGGAGACCTGACAGCCATTCCCGCCTTTGGAGCGATGATCGGCTACACACACCAGTGGAACGATTACCTGCGTTCAACGGCCAGCTACGGATATGTCCATTTGGACAATCAATTCTCACAAGAACCTAGTGCGTACCACCAGACGCACTACGCGAGCCTCAATCTCGTGTGGAAAGCACGAAAACGTCTCAGCATTGGCTTTGAAGCATTGTATGGACATAAAGAGGAAAAGAGTGGCGCCGATGGAGATGCTTTCCGTCTTCAAATCGGCGCGCTCTATTCGATCTTTGATTAAGAAATGAAGTAAACCGCAAACCGAACCAGAAAGTAATCATGACCGCCGCCATTATGAGACCAAAGTCTCATATATGATCTGCGCGCTGTGACCGAGATTTCGTAAACCCGAAGGGGAAATTAATCATGGACATGCCGGGCTTCCTCAAGAAAAACGTCAGCCTCTTTAAGGACTTCAGCGCTGACCGCATCAAGGATTTGGTGGATGGCTCGGTTATCAAATCCTTTGAGGCGAACGAGGCAATCGCTTATCAAGGCGCCGAAGCTACTCGGTTTGCTGTTATACTGAGCGGGACAGTAGCGGCTTCAGCGGTGTCGGATGGAAAGCGCGAACCATTGGGCCAACTGAAGGCCGGCGAGACGTTCGGAGAACAAGCGTTGATGACAGGCGACCCGTCCATCGCCGATTTCATAGCAGAGTCGCACTGCGAGATCTTGCTCATTCCCGTTTCGCTTTTTCAATCGATCATTGTTGCCGAGCCGAAAGCAGTCCGCCAGATCTCGCGCACAATTGCTGATCGGACGAAAACGATCATGGCCGATCCAACGAAAGCGAAAGCTGCGTTCCAGCAGGATAACGATCCCTACGGACTCAACCTACAGGGCGAGAGACCCGAGAAAATTTTAGTAATTAATGTGGGTTCGTCGTCGCTGAAGTATTCCTTCTATGATACGACGGATGAATCGCGGCAAGCGAAAGGGCTTGTTGAACGCATTGGCCTCGATGGCACTCGGCTGAAGCATCGCGGCGCGAAAGGCGAAGCGAAACGGGATCTGGAAAAAGGAGATCATGCGGCCGCCTTCAAAGCCATGATTGCGGAGCTCACTTCAAAGGAAACGGGAGTCATCAAGAACACAGCTGAAGTGAGCGTCGTTGCGCACCGGGTTGTTCATGGCGGCGAAAAATTCACGGAAGCCACGCTGCTCACTGATGAACTCGTTGCGGAAATGGAAAAACTCAATCCGCTCGCGCCGCTGCACAATCCGGTGATTATCGCGGGCATTCGCGAGATGCGGAAACTGTTCCCTGCTGTGCCTCATGTGGGCGTCTTCGATACCGCGTTTCACCACACGTTGCCGCCATACGCATTTCTGTACGGACTGCCGTACGAGTTCTACGAAAAGAAAGCTGTGCGCCGTTACGGCTTTCACGGCACATCTCACAATTACGTCGCGCTTCGGGCTGCGGAATTCCTGAAGCGGAGGCCTAACGAACTGCGACTTGTAAGTTGCCACCTCGGCAATGGAGCCTCCATTTGCGCCGTCGATCACGGGCGGTCGGTGGACACGAGCATGGGTTTTACACCGCTGGAAGGATTGATCATGGGTACGCGATGCGGCGATCTTGATCCGGGCGTGCTCGCATTCCTTGAACGCGAGGACAAACTCTCCGCTTCAAAAAGCGAAGAAATGTTGAATAAGAAAAGCGGTTTGCTCGGGCTGTCCGGGGTTTCGAGCGACATGCGCGAAGTGCTTCGTGCGGCCGACCAGGGTCATCAACGCGCTCTGATCGCGCTCAAGGCATATTGCTATCGAGTTCGCAAATACATCGGCGGTTACGTCGCAGCCATGGGTGGACTCGACACCGTGATTTTCACCGGTGGTGTTGGCCAGGGAAGTGCAGTGGTTCGCGCCTTGGCATTGCAGGGGCTCGACTGCATGGGGATTACGCTGGACGACAAACGCAACCGCGAAGCCAGCGGCGACGAGATAAGCCGAATCTCGACCGATGACTCGAAAGTGAGCGTACTCGTCGTGCCGACCGACGAGGAACGCATGATGGCGCGTGAAGCGTTGCGCGCGTTAAGCCGCTCGTACATCACGCGCGTGTTGGAGGCGCAGAAACAACAGCCGTTTCTGGTCGAGATCTCGGCCCACCACATTCATCTCACACAGGAACATGTCGAGGCGCTGTTCGGCAAAGGACACCAACTCACCAAACACGCCGACCTTTCACAACCTGGGCAGTATGCCTGTAAGGAACAACTCACGATCGTTGGACCGAAAGGCCGTATCGAGCGCGTGCGTATCCTCGGGCCCGCGCGCAAATACACACAGGTTGAGATCGCGATGACCGAGCAATTCAAGCTCGGCATTCATCCTCCGATACGCGAGAGCGGCGACGTTGCCGACACGCCCGGTTGTGTACTCGAGAGTCCGAACGGCAGCGTCCCGATCGACCGCGGAGTTATTTGCGCGTTGCGGCACGTTCACATGAGTCCGGAAGACGCGCTTCGCTACGGAGTCCGCGATAAATCTTTCGTGCGGGTAAAAATCGCAGGAGACCGCGAGCTTGTTTTCGGCGACGTGCTCGTGCGGGTGGATCCGAGTTTCAAACTTGCCATGCACATCGACACCGACGAAGGAAACGCCGCGAATGTAAAGACCGGCGCGCAGGGGTACATCGACGCAATACAAAGTGAGGGATACCAGAGCAACTAAAATTTTTACCTAACAACAATCACCAATCACTACTATGAACACACCATCCTCAGACAAAAACGAAAACCTGTTCCCGGAATTGCCAGCGGAAGCGAATCTTCCCGAAAACATGGATCGCCGGACGTTCATCATGCGCAACGCCGTAATCGGCGCGGCCGCCGCGATGACTGGAACGGTTTGGACAATTCAAGCTCGCGCTGCCCAAGCGGCGAAGGAAGCGGCGCAGAAGTCTCCGTTACCTCCGCTGGATTCCACCTCGATGTCCCAAGATCTGGATGTCGTGAAAAGGTCCAAAGGTCCGGTGATGACTGTGCTCGATGAATTTTACAAGGTTGGTCCAGGTCCCTCGAGCTCGCACACGATTGGACCGATGCGCATTACGTACGATTTCTATCAGCGCTGCACCAAACTTCCGGCCGATCAATTGAAACAGGCAACCGGCCTGAAAGTGCACCTTTTCGGAAGCCTGAGCGCCACCGGCAAAGGTCATGGTACCGAGCGAGCGGCTCTCGCCGGCTTGTTAGGCAAGGAGCCGGCGACTGTCGATCCGTTGTTCCTCGACGAGATGAAGGAGAAACCGGACCAGTCGTATCAGCTAAAGCTCGGTGATAAGACATTCAATCTGTCGCTGGCGGACATCATCTACGACGACGCGAAAGGTGAGTTTCCGCACCCGAACACAATGACGTGCAAACTCATGGCGGGTAACAAACCAGTGTACGAACTGGAGTATTACTCGCCCGGCGGTGGGTTTTACGAGTGGAAAGGCTACACGCCGCCTAAGAAGGGGCAGCCCAAATATCCGTACGAGACGATGAAGGAACTTCGTCAGCACGCGGAGAAGAACAACCTTTCGATCGCGCAAGTGATCATGGCCAATGAACTCGCCGTCTCTGGTAAAACTGAGGAGCAGATCAATGCATTCCTCGACAAAATAGCTGCTGCGATGCTTGCGACGGTCAAGGCAGGTCTCGCAGTCAAGGAAGGCGTTCTTCCGGGCCCAATCAAGCTGCACTCCAAGGCGGCGGAGGTTTGGAAGCGCGCTCAAGACGACAAGTACGAAGCAGACCGTGCGGTGGCGCTGCTCTCGGCGTGTGCTCTGGCCGCGTCGGAAGAAAATGCTCGTGGACATCTGGTCATTACTGCCCCGACAGGAGGTTCGGCCGGTGTAATGCCAGCAATTGTTTATGGCTTAACCCAAACCAAACGAGCGCTTCCTCAGGAAAAAGTCCGGCAAGGTTTGCTCGGCGGTGCCGCGATTGGCTATTTGTGCAAACACAATGCTACTCTTTCCGGTGCTGAAGGTGGTTGTCAGTCCGAAATCGGCGTTGCTTCAGCGATGTCAGCCGCATTCATTGCTTCGGCGATGGATGCATCACCTCTAGTCACCGAGAACGCAGCTGAATCTGCGCTCGAGCATCATCTCGGAATGACCTGCGACCCCGTTGCCGGTTACGTGCAAGTCCCATGCATTGAACGTTGCGCGTTCGGCGCAGTGAAAGCCTGGACCGCGTACATGATTGCGACGAATGAAATCGCATCACGGCATCGTGTTGATCTCGATACCACGATCAAAACCCTCGCTGACACCGGCAAGGACATGAGTACAAAATACAAGGAGACCAGCGAAGCAGGTTTGGCTCAGAACCTTGTTCTTTGCTGAAGCAAAAACCCGAGGGCGAATATGGCAACAGATGTCCTGACGAAACCGACGAAGTCATCGGAAAAGAAAAAAGCAGCTGCAATTGCAGAACCAGACACAAAGGAAGCCTGGCGGGGATTCAAACCCGGCTTGTGGCAGCGCGACATCAATGTGCGTTGGTTCCTTCAACAAAATTATACGCCATTTGATGGCGATGATTCCTTCCTTGCACGGGCGACCGAACGTACGAAACGCATTTGGAAAAAGCTGGAAGATCTATTTGTCGAGGAACGCAAGAAAAGCGTGCTCGACGTTTCGCTGATCCCGAGCTCGATCACTGCGCATGCGCCGGGTTACATCGACAAGGACAACGAAGTCATTGTGGGACTTCAGACGGATGCGCCGCTCAAGCGCGCGATCATGCCAAACGGCGGCTGGCGAATGGTGCTGACTTCTCTTAAGACCTACGGTTATGAAGCGCCACAGGAAATAAACGATACGTTCACAAAGTATCGGAAAACGCATAACGACGGAGTGTTCGATGCTTACACAGCCGACATCCGTGCCTGTCGCAGTTCCCACATTCTGACGGGCTTACCGGACGCTTACGGCCGGGGACGCATCATCGGAGATTATCGGCGGGTCCCGCTCTATGGCGTCGCGCGGTTGATTAAAGCAAAGGAACGCGAAAAGGCTGCTCTCGATGCGGAGATGTCAACAGAAAGCATCATCCGCGATCGCGAAGAATTGAGTGAACAGATCCGCGCCCTCAAGGAATTGCAGGAGATGGCGAAAAACTACGGCTTCGACATCTCGGGCCCTGCGCGCAACGCAAAGGAGGCAGTGCAATGGCTCTATTTCGCGTATCTGGCCGCTGTAAAAGAACAGAACGGTGCGGCCATGTCGTTAGGCCGCGTTTCGACATTTCTGGATATTTACTTCGAACGTGATCTCAAGGAAGGCACGCTGACTGAATCACAGGCACAGGAAATCATCGACGATTTTGTCATTAAACTGCGGATTGTTCGTTTTCTGCGAACGCCTGAATACGACGATCTGTTCGCCGGCGATCCAACATGGGTGACGGAATCGATCGCCGGAATGGGCGACGATGGGCGGCCGCTGGTTACGAAAACCAGTTTCCGCTTCCTGCACACACTCTACAATCTTGGACCTGCGCCGGAACCGAATCTTACGATCTGGTATTCGCCACGCCTGCCGGACAACTTCCGCAAGTTTGCCGCGAAAGTCGCCATCGATACGAGCGCGCTGCAATTCGAGAGCGACTCGCTCATGCGTGGCGCGTGGGGCGACGATGGCGCGATTGCCTGCTGCGTTTCACCAATGCTCATGGGAAAGCAGATGCAGTTCTTTGGCGCGCGCGCGAATCTCGCAAAGTGTCTCCTTTATGCCATAAACGGCGGCCGCGACGAGCTCAGTGGGAAACAAATTGGACCGAAGGTCGATCCAGTTAAGGGCGATTATCTAGAGTTTGACGACGTTGCCGCAAAGTTCGAGGCGATGATGGAATGGCTCGCTGGCGTGTACGTGAATGCGATGAACGTCATCCATTACATGCACGACAAGTATTCCTACGAACGCATCGAAATGGCGCTCCACGATTATGCGCCAGTGCGGACCATGGCGTTCGGCATCGCCGGGTTGTCCGTCATTGCGGACAGCTTGTCAGCTATTCGTTATGCGCGGGTGAAAGTGATCCGCGATGAAACAGGACTCGTTGTCGATTACCAAACAGAAGGCGAGTTTCCCATGTTCGGGAATAACGATAACCGAGTGGACCAACTCGCCGCGACCGTTGTGTCCATGTTCATGAGCAAGCTGCGAAAGCATCCGACCTATCGTAACGCCATTCACACGCAATCAGTGCTGACCATCACGTCGAACGTCGTTTACGGCAAAGGCACCGGTAACACGCCGGATGGACGCCGCAAAGGCGAGCCGTTCGGACCAGGCGCCAACCCAATGCATGGGCGAGACTCGCATGGCATCATGGCTTCTGCCGCGTCGGTCTCGAAGATTCCGTACCGCGATGCCGCGGACGGAATTTCCCTAACGACTACCATGGTTCCCGAGGGGTTAGGACGAACGTCGGAGGATCAGATTAATAATCTTGTCGGTGTGTTGGATGCGTTCTTTGGTGCGAGCGGCTATCACATGAATGTGAACGTTCTCAATCGCGCGATGTTGCTCGACGCAGTGGATCACCCGGAAAAATATCCATCACTCACGATTCGCGTTTCCGGTTACGCGGTGAACTTCGTGCGACTCACGCGCGAACAGCAAATGGACGTGATCAATCGCACGTTTCACGGCGCGGCGTAATTTACCACTATGAAGCTGGAA
>Ga0207659_10002925_pt1 | contig 10176 bp, 9 predicted proteins | sample KBSM43metaG_FD_184330 | JGI IMG/M metagenome (GOLD analysis project Ga0207659, IMG submission 184330) | Miscanthus rhizosphere microbial communities from Kellogg Biological Station, Michigan, USA - KBS M4-3 metaG (SPAdes) (version 2) | ecosystem: Host-associated > Plants > Roots > Rhizosphere >...
GGATCGTCCTCGTGCGTCACGACGAGCGGCACGTCGATGCCGTGCGCGAGCAGCACGCGCAGGCAGCGCGCACCGACGTCGTGATACGCGAACACGACCGCGGAGGTCATTGGACTACCCTCTGCGTTACGCGCCTCGGGGCAGTTCGCGCTCGGGGGCGGCCGTTCGCGCTCACGGCCGGTTCGCCGGCTCTTCCCGTTCCAGCACGGCGCGAATCGTGTACCGTGGCCGGTCCCGTACCTGCTGGTAGATGCGGCCGACGTACTCGCCCACGAGCCCGACGCCGAACAGGACCACGCCGATCAGGAAGAACTCGAGGATGTCGCGATCCCAGAGCGCCGCGATGCCCTGTCCCGTCACCAGGCGCTGGATGACGACCACCGCGTAGAGCACGAGGCTCATCGCCGCGACGAACATGCCGAAGAACGAGAACAGCTGCAGGGGGACGAGCGAGAAGCCGGTGACGAGGTCGAAGTTCAGGCGCACGAGCTTGTAAAGCGAGTACTTCGACTCGCCCGCGGCGCGTTCCTCGTGCGCGACCTCGACCTCCACGGGGCTGTGCGCGAACGTGTAGGCGAGCGCCGGAATGAACGTGCTCACCTCGCGGCTGGCCGCGACGGCATCGACGATGTCGCGGCTGTATGCGCGCAGCATGCAACCTTGGTCGGTCATGCGAATGTGCGTAATCCGCTCGCGCAGCCTGTTCATCGCACGAGAAGCCATGCGGCGCCACCAGGCGTCTTCGCGGTTGCGCCGCACGCCGCCGACATAGTCGTGGCCCTGGTCCATCTCAGCGAGCAGGCTCCCGATCTCCTCCGGAGGATTCTGGAGGTCGGCGTCGAGCGTGACAACGCGCTCGCCGCGCACGCGCTCGAAGCCCGCGATGATCGCGGTATGCTGGCCGTAGTTCGCGTTGAACAGGACAACGCGGGTCACGTCGGGCCGCGCGAGATACTGGTCCTTCAAGAGCGCCGCCGAGCGGTCGCGGCTGCCGTCGTTGACGAAGATCACTTCGTAGGGGACGCGCAGCGCATCGAGCGCCGGAAACAGCCGCGCGAACAGCGCGGGAAGTCCGGCCTCCTCGTTGTAGACGGGTACCACGACCGAAAGCTGCGGATCGCTCATCTACTTGCGATGTTCGGACAGGATCTCCGTGCACGCCTCGCACACGCGATCGACGTCATCGTCGGTCATCGTCGGAAACAGCGGAAGGGTCACGGTCGTGTCGGCGATGCGTTCGGTGTGCGGCAGGTCGCCGCGATGATAGCCGAAGCGCCTGAAGGCCGTCGCAAGATGGGCGGCTTCGTACGAAACGCCCGTGCCGATGCCGCGCGCTTCCATCGCTTCGCGGAACTGCTGGCGTGAGACGCGAAGGTCCCGAAGCGGCAGGAGCGGCGCGAACATGTTCCAGCTGTGGCCGACCCCGTCGCCGGGGTAGCCGGGATGCGGCAGCTCGCACGCCGGGTCGGTGCGGAAGCGCTCGAAGTACCGCGCGACGAGGGCGCGCCGTTTCGCGTTGAACTCGGCCAAGCGCGCGAGCTGGCGCAGCCCGACCGCGGCGTTGACGTCGGGCAGGTTGTACTTGCCGCTGGATTCCTTCACGTCGCGAGTGCCGTCGGGCAGGCGGTGAATGCCGTGGAAGCGCATCGTTTCGACGGCAGCGGCCTCGCGAGCGTCGTTGAGCACCAGCGCGCCGCCTTCGATCGAGGTGATGTTCTTGTTGGGGTGGAAGCTCCACACGCAGATGTCGCCGAAGCTCCCAAGGGCCTTACCCTTCCAGGACGAGCCGATCGCAAGCGCGCAATCCTCGATGACCCGCAGGTTGCGCCGCTTGGCGAGTGCGTACAGGGCGTCCATGTCGCACGGCAGCCCGGCGAAATGCGTCGGCATGATGGCCTTCGTCCGCGGTCCGATGCGCGCTTCGGCGGCGTCGACGTCGATGTTGCGCGTGCCGGGCAGGACGTCCACGAAGACAGGCGTTGCGCCGACCTTGACGATCATGTTCGGCGCCGCGAAGAAGGTCATCGACGCGGTCAGCACTTCGTCGCCCGGGCCGATGCCGCACACGCGCAGGGCGATCTCGAGCGCACCTGTAGCGGACGACACCACGCGCACGGGTCTCTCCCCCGCGAGCACGCCCAACGCGGACTCGAAGGCGGCGACCTTGGGGCCGCTCGTGATCCATCCGGAACGCAGTACGTCGCCGACGTCGGCGATCGTCGCTTCGTCGAGTGTTGGCCGTGCGAACGGCAGATAGGTGCTTGGAGTCATGGATTCCGCTCCGCGCTTCGCGCTGCGCTGCTTATTCGCCCTCGGGAGCGCGGCCTCATTGCGACGCATGCGCTGTGCACGCTTTGACGTGTCGGCCACGTACGCTTGCGCGGCGACGGGCCCCGCGGGTCTTGCCTCGACCTTCGGTCGCGGCCGCCTTGCTCACTAAGGCCCTTCGGGCTCATGACCGTGCGACCAGCCAGACGCCGAGCACGATGAAGCCGATGCCGAGCCAGCGCGATACCGTGACCGCTTCGCCGAAGAGATAGTGCGCCGCGACGGCGTTGATGACGTAGCCGAGCGACAGCATGGGATACGCGATCGAGACGGGCACGCGCGACAGTCCCATGATCCAGACGACGAGGCTCACCATGTAACACGCGACGCCGACGACGAAATACCCCTGCGTCCCCATGCGCCACAGCGTGTCCCACCAGTTCTCGCGCGTGAGCGTGATCACGCCGAGCACGTTGGTGCCGGCCTTGAGCAGCAGTTGCGCGCCTGCGTTCAGCAACACGCCGGTCATGAGAAAGGAAAACGCTGTCCAGGTCATGTCGGGCCTTCTCTCATCGGCGGGCAATGAAAGCACGCCGTGGATCCTCCGCCAGCACGCGGAAGGGCACGTTCTCGCGCGCGAGAGCGGCCACGGTGTCGCGCGTCATGAGCGCATAGGCCTGGGGCGCGTTGAACCACGCGTCGAACCAGCGGGCCAGGTTGTATCCCTTTTCCGGCTCCGCGTCGAGGCCGAGCGACATCTCGTCGCGGAACTCGACGAGCGATGTCGCGCGACCGAGATAGAACGGCAGGGTCTGGTCGTAGCTCCCCACCTGGAACACGGGATAGCGCGGATCGAGCGGCCCGCCGTTGGCGCGTTCCGCTTCGCGCAGAATAGGTGCGGCCGAGCGAACGAGCGCGAACGCATCGTGGCCCACGAACGCGGTTTGCATGCCGACGAGACTGGCTAGCGACAACGCAACGACGCCGAGCGTCTTGGCCGCGCTCGAGCCGTTCCGGAAGAACATGAACGCCGCGATACCGCCGGCCGTGTACGCGGCGACCGCCGCGAACACCCAGGGTCCGAAGGCTCGAAAGATCGTCGCGGGAGTCTGCTCGCTCGCAAGCTGCGGCACCATGTCATTCCAGGCGACAGCGTACGCGACGAGCGCTGCAAGTCCTCCGAGCGCGAGCGGCGACGCGATCCACATGAGCGTGCGTGCGGACAGTCGTGTCAGCTCGAATCCCAGCGCGAGCGCGAGCGCCGGGAACATGGGCAGGATATACGACGGTAGCTTGGAGCCGGACATGCTGAAGAACACGAAGATGAACGCCGCGTAGACGAGGCAGAACCGTTTCCACGAAAAGCCGTTGGCGAACGCGTCCGCGTCGCGCCAGCTTCGCGGCAACGTCACCACCCACACGAGGATCCACGGCATGATGCCGAGCACGAACCACTGCACGAAGTACCACCACTCGCCCGTGCGGTTGTGCGTTTCCGTCAGGAAGCGCTCGAAGTGCTCGTGGATGAAGAAGAACTGCGCGAACTCGGGATTCGCGCGCGAAACGAGCACGAACCACGGCGCGGCCACGACGAGGTACACGACGAGTCCGGGCAACGCATGCAGGCGTCGCCACGGCCCGGTATCGCGCGTGACGAGCGTATAGAGCACGAGCGCCGCGCCGGGAATGGCGACGGCGACGAGTCCCTTGGCGAGCGTGGCGAGCGCGGCTCCCGCGTACGCCGCGAGCATCCAGTTGCGCTGCGTCGCCAGCGTGATCTGCGGCCGTTGCGCCAGCAGGAACGCGCAAAGCGCAATCGTCATGCAGAACGAGAGCACCGAATCCACGCTCAGGAAATGCGCGATGCCGGCGTGCCACACCGTGCCGGCCAGCACCACCGCCGCGAACGCGCCCACGTCGGGCGATGCCAATCGCGCGCCAGTGAAGCCGACCGCGATCACGGCGAGGAATCCGGCGATCGCGGAAGGAAGCCGGGCCGTCCATTCGTTGACACCGAGCGCGTCGAACGCGGCGGCGCCCAGCCAGTACTGCAGCGGCGGCTTCTCGAAGTACTTGAGGTCGTTGAGCCTGGGCGTCACCCAGTCGTTGCCGACCGCCATCTCGCGCGCGATCTCTCCGTATCGCCCTTCGTCGGGGTGCTGGAGGAGGCGGACGTCGAGGGGCGCGAACCACGCGATGGCGGCTGCGAGCGCGAGCATCCACCAGGTGCGGCGGGTGAGAGAGGCGAGCATGGAGGCGTTTACGTCGCGCGCAATTCTACCGGAGGGGTGACGGCCCCCATGCTCGCGTCAACAGCAGGAGCGACGCTCGCTGCCCCCGAAGGGGGCGCAATCGCCCTCGGGAGCGGCGGCCTCCTTGCACTTGCCGAGTGATGTCGAGTTCCGCGCGTCGGCTGCCTACGCTCGCGCGGCGACGCGCCCTTCGGGCCTTGCCTCGACCTGCGGTCTCGGCCGCCTTGCTCACTGGGCCCTTCGCGCGAATGAGCGCCGCTCCTTTAAGATATGGCCATGCCCGCTTCGCTCGCCCTGTACGACAACTACACGCGCACGTTGCGCGAGTTCGCTCCGCTCGCCAAGGATGCGCCGGTCGGCGTCTATACCTGCGGCCCCACCGTCTACGATTATCAGCACATCGGCAACTTTCGCACGTTCCTGTTCGAGGACGTGCTGAAGCGCGTGCTGCGCTGGAATGGCTACAAGGTCAACCACGTGATGAACATCACGGACGTCGGCCACCTTACGTCCGATGCCGACACGGGCGAAGACAAGATGGAAAAGGGCGCGCGCCGCACGGGCAAGTCGGCGTGGGACATCGCCAAGCTGTACACCGACGATTTCCTCGAGCAGCTCGGGCGGCTCAACATCGAAGACGCCGACATCCTCTGCCGCGCGACGGATCACATCGCCGAGCAGATCGCGTTCATCGAGGACATCGAGCGCAAGGGTTACACATACCGAACGACCGACGGCGTGTACTTCGACACGTCGAAGCAGGACGACTACGGCTACCTCGCGCGGCTCGACATCCACGGCCTCGAAGCCGGCAAGCGGGTGGAACTGGGCGAGAAACGCCTGCCCACGGATTTCGCGCTGTGGAAGTTCAGCAAGCCGGAAGAAAAGCGCCAGATGGAGTGGGACTCGCCATGGGGCCGCGGCTTTCCCGGATGGCACATCGAGTGCTCGGCGATGGCGCAGAAGTACCTGGGTGATTTTTTCGACATCCACTGCGGGGGCGAGGACCACATCCCGGTCCATCACACCAACGAGATCGCGCAAACCGAGGCGCGCGTGGGGACGCGCCTCGCGAACATCTGGATGCACGCGTACTTCCTGCTGCTGAACGACGCCAAGATGGCGAAGTCCGCGGGGGAGTTCCTGCGCGTGCAGTCGCTGATCGAGCGCGGCTACGATCCGCTGGTCTATCGTTACCTTTGCCTCACGGCGCACTACAGGACGCAGATGAGCTTCTCGTGGGAGGCGATGGATGCGGCCGCGACCGCGCTCGACCGCATGCGTAACGGCTTTTTCGCGCTTCCCTCGGACGCTGGTGCCGCCGCGGATGCTTCGTATCTCGACCGGTTCGCCGACGAGATCAACGACGACCTCAACGTCCCCCGCGCGCTTGCCGTCGCCTGGGAGGTGTTGCGCGGCGACCTGCTCCCTGCGGTCAAGCGCGCGACGCTATTGCGCTTCGACGACGTGCTCGGCCTTCGGCTTGCCGAGTGGGAGCCTCGCGAGGAGGAAGCCCCGGACGAGGTGACGGCGCTCGCGGAAGCCCGGGCGGCGGCTCGCAAGGCCAAAAACTGGGGCGAGGCCGACCGCCTTCGGGGCGAGCTCGCGTCCCGCGGCTGGGAGATGGAAGACCAGCCGAACGGCTACCGGCTCAAGAAAAAAGCCTGATCTCGCTCCGACAGCCGAGCGGTTCGTCGGCGAAATCACGGCTTGGTGCCTTGTCAGCGCCGTTTCATCGCTTGGTCATTGAGGGGTCACGGTTGCTTGCCTAAAGTGCATGCACACGGTGAGTCCGACTTGAATCCAAAGCCCGGAGTCGCCGCATCCAAGGGTCGTAAGCGCCGATTTCGCGGCGCCGATCGATCCGAATGCAGAGGGAACGAGCCATGACCAAGACTTATCAGTCGCCCGCTTCGAAACCGGTGTTCGCGGCCATCGCGGTGGCAGCCACCGCAGCCACCTTTGGCCTGGCCGTCGTGGCCCCGGTTGCGCTCTCTTCGTCCCACGCGAGCGCATCGGCGCAGGTCGCCTATCGCACGGCCGCGCGGCCGACGGAGGTCGCCATTCTCCCCGGCACGATCGAGGTGGTGGCCAAGCGCGCGAAGGTCGCACGCACGGACAGCCCGTATCTGCCGGCGTCGTACAACGTCCGATAACGTACCGCTTACTTTCTCCCCCGGCCGGCTAAGCCCCCCAGCTCCGGCCTTCTTTTTTAGTACAGCCTCTCGACGCGGCCCGTGTAGAGCACCGGTCCCTGCGGCGCACCGGTTGGCGATCCGCCTCGCTGCTCCAGGCTGACCGCCAGCGCCGGCACGTTGACGAGGGCGACGTCGGGCAACGCGGGCAACGTGACCCGGCCTACGCCGGTCGAAGGCACGACGCCCAGGGACCGCGGCGCGGCGCCCTGCGGCAGCATCCAGAGCTCGAGCGAACGGTCCTGCGGAACCGGCGCCCCGCCGACGACCTTCACCGTTATCGTACGGCTGTCGCGCTCCATGGTCGCGACGAGGGCAGGGGCTTGGTCCTGCGCCGCGAGCACGACGACGATCGGGTCCGCGGTAGGCGCAACTGCCACCTGCGTGAGCGCAAGGGCGAGGCCTAGCGCCGCGACGAAGCTCGTCACCGCGAAGCCCCGCCAGAATCCCACCCGGGTCCACCACGGACCGCGATCGAGATGCCGCGTGGCGGGTAGGCCAAGCCGAAGCGCGATCCGCTTCCACACCTGAGGCGACGGATTGATCGGCGGCGCCGATTCGGCAAACGGCGCGAGCCTCTGTTCCCACGCGCGAATGTTTGCACGGACCACGGTGTCGGTTCGGGCGATGTGCGCAAGACGCGCGCGTGCCCGTCCGGGCAGCGTACCGAGGACGTACGACGCGGCGAGCGCATCGAGCCGACCCACGCGGTCCGGGCGTGACAGGTTCATCGGCCCATCCCGGCGCGGTCGAGGCAATCCTTCAGGCGCTCGAGGCCGCGGCGCACCCAGGACTTCACTGTCCCGAGCGGCTGGCGCATGTGCGTGGCGAGCTCGGAATGCGACAGACCCTGGTAGAACGCGAGCGCGATCGCCTGCTTGGGCGCCGCATCGAGCGCATCGACGCAGTCCCGCACCGAGCGCGCTTCGGCGCCCGCGAGGAGCATCTCGGCGGGCGTCATGTCGTCGTCGGGCACGTCGTATTCGGGGGCGTCATCGTCGTCGCTCGTGAGCGTTACGGTATCGACCTCGCGCCGTCGCAACTGGTCGAGACAGCGGTTGCGCACGATCGACGTGAGCCACGTCATGGGCTGGCTCTTCGCCACCTCGTACGATCCGGCGTGGTGCCAGACGTTGACATACGCTTCCTGCAGGATCTCTTCCGCCGCCGCGGCGTCTTTCAAGATACGGACCGCGACCCCGTATAGATGCGAGGACGTGAGCTCGTAGAAATCCGCGAACGCGCCCTGGTCGCCCATGGCGACCCGCGAGAGGAGGGCGGCGACGCGCGCGCTGCGGTCGGGGGTCGTCACCGCTGCTTTTGCCAGAGCACGTCGGCGCGTCCCTCGGCGCGGTTCAGCGTCCGGGCGAGGACGAACAGGAGATCGGACAGTCGGTTGAGATACACGCGCGCCGTCGGCGTAATGGCCTCGGTGGCAGCCGCCGCAACGACCGCCCGCTCGGCGCGCCTGCAGACGGTGCGCGCTACATGCGCGAGCGCGGCCGCGCGCGTGCCACCCGGCAGGATGAACTCCTTGAGCGGCGCCAGATCGGCATTGAAGCGCTCGACGTCCGACTCGAGGCGCTCGACGTGCGCCTCGGTCATCGAGGTGTAACCCGGAATGGAGAGCTCGCCGCCAAGATCGAACAAGTCGTGCTGGACAGCGACGAGGCACGCGGCGACGGGTTGCGGCAGCGTTTCCGCGAGGAGCACGCCGATGGTGGAGTTTAGCTCGTCCACGCTGCCGATGGCATCGATGCGGGCCGAGTCCTTGGCCACGCGCGAGCCGTCGCCAAGTCCCGTCGTGCCGGCGTCGCCGGTGCGCGTCACGATCTTCGACAAGCGATGGCCCACGATGGATACCGCAAAAGTTCAAGTCCGCCGCAGCGTAACCAAATCGCCCCGCAGGGGCAAGTTGACCGCGGGCCGACTTTGCTACGATGGCTCAAGACGCATCAGGAGGACCTTCCCATGAATCCCTACGCCCAGGATCTCGACCGCAACGACGCCAACTATGCGGCGCTGACGCCGGTGTCCTTCCTTGCGCGCACGTCGTACATCTGGCCGGAGCGGACCGCCGTCATCCATGGCCCGCGCCGCTACACGTGGAAAGAGACCTACGAGCGCTCGCGACGCCTCGCGTCGGCGCTTGCCGGGCAGGGTATCGGAGTCGGCGACACGGTTGCGGTCATGCTCGCCAACACCCCCGAAATGATCGAGGCGCACTTCGGCGTCCCGATGAGCGGCGGTGTGCTCAACACGCTCAACACGCGGCTCGACGCGGAAGCGATCGCCTTCATGCTCGACCACGGTGAGGCGAAGGTGCTCGTCACGGACACGGAATTCGCGCCGGTCGTCAAAGCGGCGCTCGCGCGCGTGCAACGCAAGCCTGTCGTGATCGATGTCGCGGACGCGCTGGGACCCGGGGGTGAGCGCCTCGGAAGCGTGGAGTACGAGGCGTTCATCGCGAAGGGCGATCCCGCGTTCGAGTGGCAACCGCCAGCGGACGAGTGGCAGGCGATCTCGCTCAACTACACATCAGGAACCACCGGCAACCCGAAAGGTGTCGTGTATCACTACCGCGGCGCCTACTTGAACGCTCTGTCGAACATCATCGATTGGGGCATGCCGCGCCATTCCGTGTACCTGTGGACGCTTCCGCTCTTTCACTGCAACGGCTGGTGCTTCGCGTGGACCATGGCCGCCAATGCGGGCACCAACGTGTGCTTGCGCAAGGTCGAAGCGCAGGCCGTCTTCGACGCGATACGCGAGTACGAGGTGACGCATTATTGCGGTGCGCCGATCGTGCACTCGATGCTCATCAACGCGCCGGAGTCGATGAAGCACGGGATCTCGCACAAGGTGTCGGCGCTCGTCGCGGCCGCGGCGCCGCCCGCCGCGGTCATCGAAGGCATGGAGCGCATGGGGTTCGACATCACGCACGTATACGGGCTCACCGAAACCTACGGCCCGGCCGCGGTGTGCGCGAAGCACGACGAATGGATGTCGCTCGACATCGGCGCGCGGACCGAGCGCAACGGGCGCCAGGGCGTGCGCTACACGTGCGAAGAGGGCATGACTGTGATGGACCCGGAAACGATGCGCGAAGTGCCGTGGGATGGCGAGACGATGGGCGAGATCATGTTCCGCGGCAACATCACGATGAAGGGCTACCTCAAGAACCGCAAGGCGAGCGACGAGGCGTTTGCCGGAGGCTGGTTCCATTCCGGCGACCTCGCGGTGATGCAGCCCGACGGCTACGTCAAGATCAAGGACCGCAGCAAGGACGTGATCATCTCCGGCGGCGAGAACATAAGCTCGCTCGAGGTCGAGGATGCGCTGTACCGGCATCCTTCGGTCGTTGCGGCGGCCGTGGTGGCGCAGCCCGATCCCAAGTGGGGCGAGACGCCCTGCGCGATGAGCTCCGCTTCGGTGGCGCTCATGCCTGGCTTGAGCTCGAC
>Ga0207659_10002927_pt1 | contig 10174 bp, 5 predicted proteins | sample KBSM43metaG_FD_184330 | JGI IMG/M metagenome (GOLD analysis project Ga0207659, IMG submission 184330) | Miscanthus rhizosphere microbial communities from Kellogg Biological Station, Michigan, USA - KBS M4-3 metaG (SPAdes) (version 2) | ecosystem: Host-associated > Plants > Roots > Rhizosphere >...
ATCTCGGCCGTCCAGCCCGAAGAGGTGCGCCGGACGGCCGCGTCCCAGATGCCGTCCCAGTCGGCGGACTGCTCGTCCGGCCCCGAGATGAGACCGTCGGTGCGCGCCCCGCCGGCGTTGACCTGGAAGAAGTACCCGGTGCGGCTGTCGAGAAACGTGTCGAGGACGACCGTGACGGTGTCGTCCGTGGTGAGGTCGCCGTCCCGCTTGAGCGTATGGATCGCGAGCCTCGCCGGGTCGGGGTCCTCGCACGCGAATCCGAAATAGACGCTCTCGCCGTCGACGAGCACACGCATCGTCGTCCGGAACCGCGTCGGCTCGAGCGGATGCGGCGCCTGCTGGGCCAGCTCGATCTCCGGCGCGAGCCGCCACGCGGGATCGTCCAGGGCTCCGTCGAGCCGCACCGGCTCGGTAACGATCGAAGCCGCGACCGTCGGTCTCGGCTCCGCCTGAGCCGCCGACGACTGCGCCGAGACCGCTCTGGCCGCGAGCAGCGCGGCGAGCAGACCGACCAGAGTGTTCGAGCCGAGGCGGGGCCCGCTCGCCCGCCCGTCCGCGCCCCGCCGGACCGCGCGGTGCGGCGCGGCGCCGGTCATTTCGTCGCGATTTTCGCCAGCGCGTCCCTCACGCCGGCGCCCACGGCATTCGGGTCGCCGACTCCCCAGAAGTGGAGGAAGAAGAGCCTCGGATTCTCGCGGAGCATGTGCGAATGCAGGGCCGTCACGTCGAGGCCGTGCGCGTGCAGCGCCTGAATCACCGGGTTGACCTCGTCGGCGACGAGGACGAAGTCGCCGGTCGTGGCAACACGCTCCCCCGCCGCCTGGACGTTGATCGCATTCGCCATTCCCATGCTCGGCGGAATCTCGACGCCGCCCTCTCGGATTGCCTCGGCTCGGGGAACGCCGAACTGCAGCACCCGTCCGGCCATCGTGCCCTTGCGCCCGAGCGCGTCCTCGAATCGGTGCAGGAGCTTCTCCTCGCCGGGCGTCAGCGCGGGAGGGGATCCCGCCGGGGGCGTGCGCGGCGTCGCCGTCTTTCGCAGCGCGGCGTCGAGCGCGGTCGCGAGCGCCGCCGCGCCGGCGTGGCCGTGAAAGTGCAGGTAGACGACGCGCGGGCTCTCCTCGAGGAGGTGATTGTGGATGGCGAGCACCTCGAGGCCGCGGGCCTCGAGCTCGCGCGCGACCGGGTTGACCTCGGGCCCGAGCAGAGCCAGGTCGCCCATCACGAGGGCCGCGCCGCCGGCTTCCCCTTCGAGCGGACGGAACGCGGCCCAGCTCCCGAGCGCCAGAGGCGGCTCGACCGCGACGTCCCCGATTCGAACCTGCAGGTCCGAGCGGGGAAAGCCGTAGCGTCGCACCGCGCCGGGCGCATCCGTCCCCGGCCGGCCGAGGATTCGGTCCACCTCGTCCCAGCCGGCCTCGCGCGGCGCGGCGAAGAGGCGCCCGGCCGGGGGGAGCGCGACGAGGACGGCAACGACGGAGGCGAAAACGACGCGGGTCCTCGTGCGCAAGGCGCTCACCCCGAACGCCTCAGGGCCAGGCGACGGCCGGGTATCGGTCCTCGAATACGACGAGGCGCCCTCCCGGTGGATCGCACACGTAGGCGCGTCCCTGCCGGTCCGAGACGACGCAGTGCCCCGAAGCCGGCGACGCGCTCTTCCCGAGCTCCGTCAGTGAGCCGTCGGGCGCCACCGCGACCGTCGCGAGAGACGCGCTCTTACCGCCGGGGACGTACAGGTGATGGCGCGCCGGATCGTAGTCGACGATGTCCACCCCGTTCGCGCTCGTCTGGAGCTCGCCGAGGATGCGGCCGTCGTGCACCGCGTCGAGCGTGACGACGCGTCCCTCGCTGCACGCGGCGAAGACCCGGCCGCTCGTCTGGTCGAGCGCGATCCCGCGCGAGGCCTGGCAGTGATTGTCCCAGCGCGCGGCGACGCTGCGGCCCGCGATGTCGAGCGCCAGGGTCTTGCCGGTCCACAGGTGCGTGAACGCGCGGCCGCGCGCCGCGTCCACGACGAGCGACTCGGGACCGCCGGGAATCGGGATCAGCGCGGCGTGGACCGGCGCCGCGTCGGGGCCATCTTTCGCGGAGACCGAAAACACCTCGATCTGGTCCTTGTCGGGCTCGGTGACCCAGACCTCGCGGCGAGACGCGACCCACCGGACGTAGTCGGGGCTCGCCGTGAGCTTCGTCCTCGCGACGATCGCCTTCGAGACGGGGTCGACGACGAGGAGCGAGACCGACGTGCGATCCGTGACGTACAGGCGGCCGCCGGCGTCGGCGACGGACGTGATGCCTTCCCCGTGGCCTCCCGCGAACGGGCCCGACGTGGGCGAGAAGCCGCCGATCGCCGAGACGCCGCGGCTCTTCGGATCCACCACGAAGAGCTCGCCCGTCCGCCCTCCCGGCACGAGCACCATCCCCGAGCCCGAGAGCTGCAGGTCGTCGAAGCCGATGCCGCCCGTCACCCCGGGCAGCGCGAGGGGCTGTCCGGCCGGAGCGGTGGAGATCGGTTCGACCGCCAGGACGGCGGCGACCGCCAGGAAAACGAGGACGACGACGCTCAGCGCGCGCACTGGTCTCCTTTTAGCACTGCCGCGGGTGGGAAGGCACCATCGACACGCTCCCACTGTCATCCCTTTCGCCGCCCGAACGCTGCGGTTCCGCAGTCCGGCAACGAAAGGGGTCCCTCGTCGCTTCGCTCCTCGGGATGACAAAGCGCGAACCTTCCGGGCGATTTCACGTCTCTTCCTGGAAGCGGGAACGGGAGCCAAAAGCTCGTTACGATGGCATCCCTTCCGACACGCAGCGAGGTGAACATGGGCGGGTTCGGGCAGGACCTTCGGTACGCCGCGCGAGGAATCGCCAGGAAGCCCGGCGTCCCGGCCGTCATGGTCTTCACCCTGGCGCTGGGGATCGGCGCGGCGACCGCCATCTTCAGCGTCGTCTACGGCGTGCTGCTGCGCCCGCTTCCCTACCCCGATCCGGACCGCATCGTCGCGATCTTCGAGGTCACCTCGAAGGGCCAGCCGTCGCGAGTGGCGGATCCCAACTTCGACGACTTCCGCGACCAGAGCCACAGCTTCCGGGCGATCGCGAAGTACGCCCCCGACGTCGTCTCCGTCGCGGGCGGAACCCGCCCGACCCGGACGCGCGCCGCGCGAGTCTCGCCGGGGTTCCTGGACGTGTTCGGCATTCGCCCGGTCCTCGGACGGAACTTCGCGGCCGACGACGCGCGAAAGGGCGCGGGCCCGACGGTGCTCGTCGGCTACGGCTACTGGAAGGAGCATCTCGGATCCACCCCCGACCTCTCGCGGGCCCACCTCAAGATCGACGGCGCGGTCCACGACGTGATCGGCGTCCTGCCGGCGGGCTTCCGCTTCCCGGCCGACGCGGACGTCTGGATGCCCTCCGACCTCGACGGGGAAAACGCGAGCCGCACCTCCCACAACTACAGCGCCGTCGCCCGTCTCCGAGACGGCGTCGCGGTCGAGCAGGCGAGCCGCGAGGTCAGCGCGATCGCGCGTCGGATCCGCGAGGCCTCGAGCGAGCAGGGCGAGTACCTGCTCGCCGACGCGACGGCCGTCGCGCTGCAGCGGTCGATCACCGGCTCCGCCCGCTCCCCGCTTCTCATCCTGCTCGGCGCCGTCGGGTTTCTCCTCCTGGTCGCGTGCGCCAACGTCGCCAACCTGATGCTGGCCCAGGCCGCTGCGAGACAGCGCGACCTCGCGATCCGGAGCGCGCTCGGCGCCGAGCGGCGCCGGCTCGTCGGGCAGTTCCTCGCCGAGGCGCTGCTCCTCTGCTTCCTCGGCGGCGGGCTCGGCGTGCTCGGCGCGAGGGCGGGCGTCGAGGCGCTCGTGGCGCTGGCGCCCGAGAACCTGCCTCGCCTGGACGCGATCTCGATCAGTCTCCCGGTCCTCGCCTTCGCGCTCCTGCTGTCCACGGCCGTCGCCGTGGGACTCGGAGCGTTCACCGCGATGCGCGCGACCGCGGTGAACGTGAGCCGCGGCCTGGGCCATGGCGGCCGTGGACACGCCGGGTCGCAGGGAACCCAGCGCATGGGGCGAGTCATCGTCGCGGCGCAGATCGCGATCACGCTCGTCCTCGTCGTGGGTGCCGGACTGCTCGGGCGCAGCCTGCTCAAGGTGCTCGAGGTGAATCCCGGTTTCCGAGTCGAGCACGTCGTCACCATGGACGTGTCGCTTCCGTGGACCGACGACGCGAAGGCGAAGGCGGCGCAGGGCGTCTTCTACTCGAGGCTCATCGACCGCCTCGCCCAGATCCCGGGCGTGCGCCGCGTCGGCGCCGCGAGCGGGATGCCGCTGGACGGGGGCCTCCCGGACGGGATGTTCCTCGTCATGAATCCGAGCGAGGTGCCCGCGTCGCCCGACGGCCTCGCCGCGATGTTCCAGCAGAAGGAGCGCACCGGCGTGGCCGACTTCTGCGTGGCCACCGAGGGTTACTTCCGGGTCCTCGGCATTCCGCTCGTCCGCGGCCGGCTCTTCGAGCCGCGCGACGCGGCGGAATCGCCGCACGTCGCCGTGATCAGCGAGTCGCTGGCGCGCGACAGATGGCCCGGCCAGGACCCGATCGGCCGCACGATCGAGTTCGGGAACATGGACGGCGACGTGCGCCTGCTGACGATCGTCGGCATCGTCGGCGACACGCGCGAATACGGCCTGGACGCGCCGCCGCGGCCGACCGTCTACGTCAATCTCCTCCAGCGTCCGCGAGCCGCCGTCGCCGTCGCGCTCCTGACCGACGCGGACACCCGCTCGGTCGCCTCCGCCGCGCGCGGCATTCTCCAGGAGCTCGACCCCGAGCTGCCGACCCGGTTCCGGACTCTCTCCGAGATCTACTCCGCGTCGCTCGGCTCGCGGAGGTTCAGCGTCGTCCTCGTCGCGTTCTTCGGGATCGCCGCGCTTCTGCTCGCGACCGCCGGGGTTTTCGGCGTGATGGCGTATTCCGTCAGCCGGCGCACGCGCGAGATCGGCGTGCGCGTGGCGCTCGGCGCGCTGCCGGGAGACGTGCTCCGGCTGGTCCTGGGCCAGGGCCTCCGGACGATCGTCGCCGGCGTCGTGATCGGGATCATCGGCTCGATCGCGCTGACGCGGACGCTGTCGTCGCTGCTCTTCGGGATCAGCTCGACGGACCCGGTGACCTACGGCGCCGTGATCGCGCTCCTCGCCGCCGCCGCGCTGCTCGCCTGCTGGATCCCGGCGCGCCGCGCGGCGAAGGTCGATCCCCTGGTCGCCCTTCGAACGGAGTAGCGCTGCGGACGGAGTAGACGCCGGACGCGACACACCTCCGCCGGCCGCTCCGGCATCGACGAAATGCGCCGTCCGGTACTCTGAGCCGCGTGGATTCGGACTCGGCGCTGCGATCGGCCGCGGAAGGTCGTGGCCCCTCCTCTGCCGGACCCGCGAGCGCGGCCTTGCGCCGCATCCTGATCGGCATCCTCGGCGTCTCTCTCCTGCTGCGCATCCTGCTCATCCTGTCCGGAGGCCAGGATTACTGGCCGGACGAGCTGCGCTACGGGCGCTCGCGCGTCGCCGTCCACGCCATGCGCACGGGAGCCTGGCCGGCCGCTCGGGAAGCGCTGAGCTCACCCGACCACTTCCTCTTCGCCGTGATGGGCCTGCTGCCGGCGGCGCTCGAACCGTCCGCGCGGCTGGACTCCCGAGTTCCGGCTCTGTTCTTCGCGCTCTTCTCCGTCGCGAGCATCCTGCTGATCTACGGCATCCTGCGCCGGCTGGGAGAGGACGCGCGAGCCTCCTGTCTCGGCGCCTTCCTGCTCGCGGCTGCGACGACGCATCTCTACTATTCCCGGCACCTGCTGCCCTACGACGCGGCCCTGGCGTTCGGCCTGTTCGCCCTGTACGCGGGCCTGGAAGATCCGGCCTCGGTCCGCGCTTCGGTCTTGTGCGGGCTGCTCTCCTGCGCGGCGTTCCTGACATACAACGGCTACTGGCTTCTCTCCGGGAGCGCACTTCTGGTGCATGCGCTCCGAAGGCCTCGGACCGCGCGGTCGATCGTGCGGCGCGGGATCGCGTCCGGCGCCGCGTTCTGCCTTCCGCTCGCCGCCCTGCTCGGAGCGGATCGCGCTTCGGGCGGCCATCTCGCGCGGGACTGGGTCGAGTTCTCGGGGAGGGTGGCGCAGGGCGTCTATTCCGAGGGTTGGAAACTGCCTCTCGCGTATCTCTGGCACGCCGAGCACTCGATCGCACTGTTGTGGGCGGCGGCCTGCGCTTATGCCGCATGGCGCATCCTCCGCGGAGATCGCGGCGACGCGTTGATGGTCGGCGTCGCGGGAGTCGTCCTGATTTACGGCGGCCTCATTCTCGTGTCGGTCGGAATGGAGAGGCAGGTCGTCTACGGCCGTCTCGTCCGGCAGCTCGTCCCGTTCGCCTGCATCGTGACGGCGGCGATCCTCGGGAGGCTCTGGACGGCATCAACGCGAGCTCGCCTCGCCGTCGCCGTCGTGCTGGCGGCCGTGCTCGTGCAGGCGGCGGTCAACTTTCATCGGCCGCTCATGCAGGTCTTCCCGAGGGAATTTCGTGTCCTGGCGCAGCGGGAGGCCGCGCGGGTCGGCTCCCCGACTCTCATTCTCTACGCCGATCACATCTATCCGGTGCCCCTGCCGGTGCCTGCCGCCGGCGCGACGATCCTGGCTCGGCCGCATCCCCTCCAGTTCCTTCCCTACCAGTACGAGGGATACACACCGGCGGAGCGCGCGATCCTTCGGAGCACCGACATCCGCATGCGGCTCGTCCTCGCCGCCCCCGGATTCGGTGAGCCCTCGAGGTAGCGCACCTGGTCTAAGATCCGTACAACATCTTCGCGAAAGACAGGTGAAGGCATGAGAGGGATCCCTCGCGGTTCCGTCCTCCCGTCGCTTCTGTTCGCCCTCTGGACGGCGGCGACCGCGGTCGTCGCGCAGACCTTCGAGGTCTACCACTCGTTCGTGCATCCCTCCGGATCGCCCTATGGGCCCGTCGTGAAGGCCCCGAATGGAGACTTGTACGGGACATCCGAGCAGGGCGGCGCCTTCGCCAGGGGCTCGGTCTACTTCATGACGCGCGACGGTCTGGGAGGATTCACGTTCACGACGCTGCACTCCTTCATCGGACCCGACGGCGCCGCCCCGCGCTCCGCGCTCGTGTTCGGAGCCGACGGGAATCTGTACGGAACGACTTCGTCCGGAGGCGCCGCGGCGGCCGGGACGCTGTTCCGCATAACTCCCTCCGGGCGGCTCACGCGGCTTCACGACTTCGCCGACGGCGGAGGACAGGAGCCGACGCAGGTCGTCCTCGGCCCCGACGGCTCTCTCTGGGGAACGACGAAGGCGGGCGGCGACCACGGCGGCGGCACCGTGTATCGCCTGGCCGCGGGAGACGTCTTCTCCGTGGTCCACCACTTCGACGGCGCGGTCGAGGGGACGGCGCCGGTCGGAGGCCTGCTTCCGATCGGCGCGGTTTTCTACGGAACCACGAGCGCGGGCGGGTCCGGCGGATTCGGGACCGCTTTTCAAATGGACCAGGCCGGCACCGTCACGACCCTCCACGAGTTCACGGGGACCGACGGGGCGGCGCCGCTGGCGGCGCTGATCCAGGCGACCGACGGGAATCTGTATGGCACCACGAGCCAGGGCGGATCCGGAAACGGGACGATCTTTCGGATGGACTCGCTGGGCCAGGTCACGACCCTGCACACCCTCGATTTCGTCGCCGACGGATCCGCTCCCGCGGCGCCCCTGCTCCAGGCGACCGACGGCCAGCTCTACGGAACGACGCCGGCCGGCGGCGCGCCGATTCCACCGCCGCCCGGTGGCGCACCCAGCGGCGGCCCCCCGCCGGCCGGCACCGTCTTCCGCATCGACACCCTCGGGAACTTTCAGAAGCTCCACGTCTTCTTCAACGAGCCCGCCCTCAACCTGGACCGTGGGGCTCCGTTCGCGGGACTCGTCGATGGCGGTGACGGGTTTCTCTACGGAACGACCTGGAACTCCTTCGGCAGGGTCTACTGGATCGACCTGACGGGCAATGTCGTCTACGTGCACTCGTTCGGCTTCGATCAGGGCGCCATCCTCCCGACCGGAAGGCTCGCCGAGCTGGGCGGAAAGATCTACGGAACGGGGAATGAGTTCCTGAACGCGGGAACGATCTTCCGACTCGACGCCGGGGACGCCCCGGTGCTCCACACGCTCGTCCCGCCGTACGACGGCAGGGTCCCGAACGGGCTCCTGGCCGCGTCCGACGGAGCCCTCTACGGCACGACGCAGGGAGGCGGGCTGGGCTTGAGCGGGACGATATTCCGGTTCACGCCGCCCGGAACCTTCGAGCCGCTCCACCAGTTCCACGGCATCGACGGATCCTCTCCCGTCGCCGGCCTGATCGAGAGCCCGAGCGGCGATCTCTACGGAACGACCCAGCACGGCGGCGGGACCGTCGGAAACGCGCTGGGAACCGTGTTTCACCTCACGACGGCGGGCGCCTTCGAGTCGCTGTACTTCTTCGACTTCGACGGAACGGACGGAGCCCAGCCGGCGACCGAGCTGGTTCCCACGGGGGACGGCGACTTCTACGGCACGACCTCCGGTGGATTCATCCTGCCCGGGAACATTTTTTCGATCGACACGCTCGGCGCGGTGACGGACGTGCACGACTTCACGGGCGTGGACGGCGCCATCCCCGGTGGCGCCCCCGCGCACGCGAGCGACGGGAACTTCTACGGCGTCACGTTCGGCGGCGGCGCGAACGGCGTTGGCGTCCTCTATCGGCTCGACGACACCGGCACGGTGACTCCCCTGCACGACTTCGCCGCCGCGGACGGCTCCAATCCGGCGGGAACGCTCGTCCAGGCCTCCGACGGCCTGCTCTACGCGGTCGCGGTCAACGGCGGCTCTAACGGCTTCGGCACGCTCTTCGCCGCCGACACCCTCGGCAACGTCAGCGTCCTGCACGATTTCTCGGATCCCGACGGGCGTTACCCCAACCCCGGCCTTCTCGTCGCCTCGGACGGCGCGATCTACGGCACCAACGCCGGGCACGGGTTCGGCGGAGGGGGCGTCGTGTTTCGCTGGTGGCCCTCGGCCGTGTCGCCGGCGCCCGCCGCCATCTCGCCGTCCTCGGGGCCCGCGTCGGGCGGAACGCCGATCGTCGTGTCGGGTCAACATCTCTCCGCGATCACGAGCGTCTCGATCGGCGGTGTCGCCGCGACGCCGCCGGTGTTGCCGGATCAGGGTCAGGTCTTCTCCGTCTCGCCTCCGCTTCCTCCCGGCACGCTGAACGACGTGACGGTGGAGACGGCGCCGGGCGCCGCTCTCCCGGAGCAGACCCTTCCGGCAGCCTGGTTCGCCGATTTCAACGACGTCGCCCAGGACGACATCTTCCACGCCTACGTCGAGACGATCTTCCGCAACGGCATCACCGCCGGATGCGGCGGCGGAAATTACTGCCGCAACGACGCCGTGCGCCGTGACCAGATGGCGGTCTTCCTCCTGAAGGCCGAGCACGGCAGCGGCTACGCGCCGCCCGCCTGCACCGGAGTCTTCCCCGACGTGGCCTGCCCCGGCCCGTTCACCGACTGGGTCGAGCAGCTCGCCGTGGAGGGCGTGACGGCCGGCTGCGGAGGCGGCAACTACTGCCCGCTCTCGTCCGTGACACGCGCGCAGATGGCCGTGTTCCTCCTCAAGACGAAGGAAGGCTCGAGCTACGCGCCGCCGCCGGCGGCCGGTATCTTCGGCGACGTCCCGGCGGCCGACGCGTTCGCGCCGTGGATCGAGGAGCTCTACAACCGACAGATCACGGGCGGCTGCCAGACGCTGCCACTCCTCTATTGCCCCTCCAATCCGAACACACGAGGGCAGATGGCGGTGTTCCTGACGAAGACGTTCGACCTGCAGTGACCGCCGACAGTCGGTCGTAGAAGAGCACCGACTCCGCCGACACGTCCCGGCGGCGGACCCGCGCGGCCCCCCCCGGGGGCGTATCCGGCGGATCGGCCGATTCTTCGGAGGACGGCCGATCCCGGTCCGGCCAGCCCCCCGCCGGCTCCGGAGGCCCGGCAAGGCGTCCGCGGTCGCGGCGGGGCGTCCCCGCAAGGCCCGACCGGCCGCCGCCCTTTCCGAGCTCTCAGCGCCCGACGGATCGATTCCCGACGTCATAATATGACT
>Ga0207659_10002933_pt1 | contig 10163 bp, 6 predicted proteins | sample KBSM43metaG_FD_184330 | JGI IMG/M metagenome (GOLD analysis project Ga0207659, IMG submission 184330) | Miscanthus rhizosphere microbial communities from Kellogg Biological Station, Michigan, USA - KBS M4-3 metaG (SPAdes) (version 2) | ecosystem: Host-associated > Plants > Roots > Rhizosphere >...
TCGGCACGAGCTCGCCCTCGACCGTTCGCTCCAACAGCGAGTACTCGATCTGCAACGCGACGAGCGGCGACCAGCCGCGGAATATCGCCATCGTCTGCGCCTGCGCCACCTTCCAGGCCGGTGTGTCGGAAAACCCGATATAGCGCACCTTGCCGGCGCGCACCAGGTCGTCGAGCGCCCGCATCGTCTCGTCGATGGGTGTGAAACGATCCCACACGTGCATCCAGTAGAGATCGATGTAGTCGGTCCGCAGGCGGCGCAGCGACTGCTCGCACGACGCCACCACGGCCTTGCGGCTCGCGCCGCCGCCGTTGGGGTTGTGCCGCGAGAGGTTGCTGAAGAACTTGGTGGCGATGACGATCTCGTCGCGCCGGGCGCGGTCGTGCGCGATGTAGTTGCCGATGATGCGTTCGGAATGGCCGCCGGTGTAGCCGTTCGCGGTATCGACGAAATTGCCGCCGCGCTCGACGTACCGCGCCATGATGGCCTCGGACTCGGCGACCGTGGAGCCGAATCCCCAGTCCTCGCCAAACGTCATGGCGCCGAGGCAGAACGGGCTCACGCGCAGTCCGGAGTGGCCGAGCGTGACGTAGTGATCAAGTGGCATTGGATGTCTCCCGCGCCGCGCGTCTACGCGACCGCGGCGATGGCCTCGGCGGCGGCCTCGGCCCCGCCCTCTCCGCGCACCACAGCGGCTGTGGCGGCGGCACGAGTACGATAGCCCGGGTCGTCGAGCAGCGGCCGCAGCTCGCCGACCACGCGGCTGGCGGTGTAACGCTTCGGAAACAGCGTCCGGGCGACGCCCAGCCGCGTGACACGGTAGGCGTTGTCGGGCTGGTCGTGGCTGCGCGGGACGACGAGCATCGGACAGGCGCCGCGGAGCGCCTGGGCGGTCGTTCCGGCGCCGCCCTGATGCACCACCGCGCGGGCGCGCGGAAACAGCAGCTGATGCGGCGCCTTGTCGACCAGCAGCACGCCCTCGGGCACGCGTGCAGGCATGTTCGCGGCGAACCCGCCGGTCAGCAGCACCGCGCGCACGCCCAGCCGCGCCGCCGCCTCCGCGCTCTCGTGATAGAAGCGCCCGGCGGCCCCCACCGCCGACGAGCCGAGCGTGAACACCACCGGCGGCGGCCCCGCGTCGAGAAAGGCCTCGAGCTCGGGCGCGAGCGCCGCGGGGCCGTTGTAGAACACGAACCCGGTCGTCTGCATCCGCGCCGGCCAATCCGGCTGCGGCTGGGCCATCACCCGCGAGAAGAGTCCGAGGTTCAGATGCGGAGAATACTGGCCCTCGATCAGCGGGTTGCCGCCCGGCGCCAACCCGTGCCGCGCACGCAGGTCGGCCAGCGGCCGGGTCCACTTCGCGGTCTCGCGCCGCACCAGCGCCATCAGCCGCCGGCGCAGCCATGGCCACTTGCGCATCAGGCCCACGGCGCCGGGAAGCGCCGGCAGCACGGGAAAGTCCCCGTCCGAGAAGAGCGACAGCGGGGCGAGGATGGTGCCAACCCACGGCAGTCGACGGGCAGCCGCCACCGCGGGCGTACAGAACGTGAGCGGGTGGCTCACCAGCACGTCGGCGCCGGCCGCGAGCCGCGAGGTTTCTTCGTAGGTCTGCTCGAGCGCGGGAAGCACGAACTCCTTCACCACAACCTCGCCGCCGCGGCGGGGGTCCATCACCCGCTTCAGCGCAGCCTCGTCCCGGAGATCGACGTCGGGACCGAGCGGCTCGAACTCCAGCCCTTCCTGCTCCACGGCCGGCCGATAGGAGGCCGACGTCGCCACGACGGCCCGGTGACCGCTGGCGCGCAGTGCGCGGGCCAGTCCGATGTAAGGGTACACATCGCCGTACGAACCGAGGCACGTGATGACGATGCGGCGCGACACGGCCGGAAAATGCTATCACCCCGCACGAACCGCGAAGATTCCACTACCATCGGGTGGTGACCGCTTCGCCGTCGCGCGATGCCGCATGGACACTGCTGACGGACTGGACGCAGAGCGAGGGGCTGCGCAAGCACGCGCTCGCGGTGGAGGCGTGCATGCGTGGTTACGCGCGACGCGCCGGTGAGGACGAGACCGCGTGGGGCATCGTGGGGCTGCTCCACGATTTCGACTACGAGCGGTATCCCTCGCTCGAGGACCATCCGTTCCGGGGTTGCGAGGAGCTCACGCGCCTCGGCTACCCGGAATGGATCACGCGCGCGATCCTCTCGCACGCCAGCTACTCGGGTGTGCCGCGGGAGACGCGCCTCGAGAAGACCCTCTTCGCGTGCGACGAAACGGCCGGGTTCGTCACCGCCGCGGCGCTGGTGCGGCCGTCGAAGAGCGTGCTCGATCTCGAAGCGCCCTCGGTGCTCAAGCGCATGAAGGACAAGGCGTTTGCGCGTGGTGTCTCGCGCGACGATCTGCGCGAAGGCGCGGCCGGGCTCGGACTCCTTCTCGAGGAACACATTGCCAACGTCATCCGGTTCATGCGGGACGAAGCCGACGCGCTCGGGCTCCGAGGTGGGTTGTAGTCCGGGCGTCGCTTTGAAAGACTGCGGCCGAGTTTGTAAATACGAACGCCCACGGGATGCCTGACCAAAGGGTCCGGCGGTGGAACGCCAGCAAACGGTGGCCGGCGATGCGATCCACGGCCGTGTTCCGTGGCACACGGGTTGCTCTTTCGAGCGCAGACTGGTGTCTGCCTGTCGCTGGAGGCCACATGGGGAGCTCAACCTCGACCGCACGAACCCGGCGCCCTGCGCACGCCCGCCTGCGCACGCTGGCCACGCTGGCCCTGGTGGGCCTGCTCGCCGCGGGGTGCAGCAGCGGTCGCACGATCCGCCCGGCGACCGACGACAGCGGCATCTCGACCCGCGTCCGCACCGCGCTCTTGAACGACCCCCAGGTGGCGGCCGGCGGTATCAACGTGACGGCCAGCAACGGTGTGGTGACACTGTCGGGGCGCGTGCGGTCGGAAGCCGAGCGCGAGCGCGCCGTGGCGGTCGCCCGGCAGACCTCGGGCGTCAGCGACGTCCGCTCCGAGCTCGCGGTCGGACAGCCCTGATTAACGCCCGCGATCGGTCCCCATGCCCGCTCCCCTTCCTCGCGCCCGTCACGCCGTGCTGGTCGCGATCATGGTGTCGTGGGCCGCTGGAGCAGGACCGGCCGCGGCCCAGCAGCCAGCCGCGCCGACCCCTGAGGACCGGCGGGCGCCCCAGGCGCTGCCGCCGCGACCCGATCCACGCAGCGTCCCTCGCCCGGCGCAGACGCGAATCAAAGTGACCAGCTTCAAAATCGAGGGCGCTGACCAGTTGGGGGCCGGCCGAGTGAAGTCCGTGCTGGGCACGAAGGCCAGCAGCTGGCTGCCGTGGGGCCGCAAGCGCTATTTCGATCGCGCGGTGTTCGACGCCGATCTCCGACGCATCGAGGCCTATTACCAGGACCGCGGCTATCCCGACGCGAAGGTCACCGCCTTCGACGCGGACCTGAATGACACGCAGGACGCCATCCAACTCTCGGTCACGGTGAACGAGGGCGCGCCTCGCATCGTGGAGCGCCTGGTGCTCGAGGGCTTCGACCCGATCCCGCCCGATGATCTCCTCACACTTCGCCGTCAGCTGCCGCTGCAGCCGGGCGCAGTGGTGGACCGCACGCAGGTGATTGCCACACAAACGATGGCGACGCGCGCCCTGCAGGATCGCGGGCATCCGCTGGCGCTGGTGTCGACGGAAGAAACGCCGGTGCCGGCCAAAGAGGTCACGCTGACGTTGCGGGCATCGCCGGGGGCCGATGCTCTGTACGGCCCAGTGACCGTGACCGGCAACGTGAGCGTGGGTGACGACGTCATCACGCGTACGCTCGCCTTCAAGCCGGGGAACCGCTTCAGCCTGGCGACGATCCAACTGAGCCAGCGGCGGCTGTACGAACTGGGACTCTTCCAGCTGGCCACCGTGTCCCCCCGGACCGAGGAAGTCGCCGACGGCCGCGTGCCGGTGCAGGTCACGGTGGCAGAGGCCAAGCACCGGCAAATCCGGCTGGGCGCCGGCTACGGTTCGGAGGAACGCCTCCGCGGCCAGGCGGAGTGGAAGCACGTGAACTTCTTCGGCGGCGCCCGCACGGCGACGGTGGAGGGCAAGTATTCGGCGCTCGAGCGCGGACTGCGCGGCAGCTTCACCCAGCCCTACCTGTTCAGTCCCAAGGTCTCGGTCACGTTCACAGGTCAGTCGTGGTACACGGACGAACCGGCCTTCCAGCTCGACACGAACGGCGGGCGCGCCACGGTGATCTACGAGTTGAGCCAGCGCAACCCGGTCACCGGCCGCGGTGGACGGTCCCAGATCTCGGTCTCCGTCATCGGGGAGCGCGACGACTACGTCATCGAGCCCTGGGCCCTCGCCGACCTCACCATCCGCAGCGAGCTCATTGCAATGGGGCTCGACCCGCGGAGGGGAGAGGCGCACGGGTTCCTCGGCGCCGTGGCGCTCGACTACCAGCGCACCACCGCCGACAGCGTCCTCGATGCCAGCAGCGGGTACACGCTCCTCGGCCACGTCGAGCGCGCCGGAGGCTGGCTGCCAAGCGATTTCGCGTACACGGAACTCAGCGTCGAGGCCCGGCATTACCGCCGCATCTCGCGCATCGGGGTACTGGCGAGCCGCGGACGCTTTGCGACGATCGACCCCGACGGGGCCTTCATCGAGCCCATCGCGGGCCTCATCGAGGTCGGCGTGCCGTTCTTCAAGCGCTACTTCCTCGGTGGTTCGAACAGCCTGCGCGGCTGGGGGCGCTTCGAGGTCGCGCCGCTCAGCGCATCGGGCCTGCCGATCGGTGGATTCAGCCTTCTCGAAATGTCCACGGAGTTCCGGGCGCCGCTCTTCGGCAAAGTGTCGGCCGTCCTGTTCGCCGATGCGGGAAGCGTCGCGTCCGCGCCCAGGGACGTCGAGCTCAGGGACTTGCACTACGACGCGGGGGTGGGTCTACGCTACCTGACGCCGATTGGTCCGGTCCGGGTCGATTTCGCCCGCCAACTCAATCCGATCCCCAATCTGCTGGTGGATGGTGTCCCCGAGACCAAGCACTGGCGCATCCACTTCAGTCTGGGACAGGCGTTCTGATGACAGGCTGGGCCAGACGTACGGTCAAGATCCTCCTCGGCCTCGGACTGACGGTGGTGCTTCTCGTCGCGGCCGCGCTCGTAGCGACACAGACCTCGTGGTTCCGCGACTGGGCGCGCGGCTTCGGCGAGCGGCAGGCGGCGCGGCTTCTCAACGGACAGATCTCGATTGGTCGCCTTGACGGCAACCTGTGGAACGGCGCGACGCTCAGCAACGTGGCCATCACCCAGGACGGCCGGCAGGTGGTCACAGTCGAGCGCGTCCGGGTCACTTACAACGTCCGGCAACTCCTGTCGCGCAACTGGCAGTTTCCCGAGATCACGCTCACCCGCCCGTCGATCGTCCTGATTCACGATGCGGCCGGCTGGCGGATCGCCAACCTGCTGCGCCCGCGGCGCAACGACTCGGCCGCGGCGCAACCGGTGCAACTGCCGTCGCTCGTCATCGACCGCGGCACGGTGGCGATTGAAGACACCTTGGCCGGCGACGGCGTGCGGTGGCCCCGTCAGGTCCAGCAGCTGAACGGGGATTTCGGGCTGACTCTCGCGGGCGGGCTCACCGACCTGATCATCCGCCGCGCCTCGTTCGAGACGGCCGAGCCCGGGCTCACCGTGGCGGAGCTTTCCGGCCGGTGGATCGCCCGCAACGGACGCCATGACGTGCGAGACCTGCACCTCCGCACGGCCGCGAGCGCCCTGGACGGCCAATTCGTGCTGCAGCCCGCCGCACCGCCGCGGGAGCGCGCGTCGCTCAGCACGCGGCTTACGCTCGCGCCGATCGCGCTCACGGAATTCGAAGGCCTCGTCCCCGCTCTCGAGGGCCGGCCGCTCGTGTTGAGCGGGTCGCTGAACGTCGAGGGACCGCTCGACGCTCTGGCGATCAAGGCCAACCTCACCGATCCGCAGGCAGGCGCGGTGCGGGCCGATGTGGTGCTTGCCACTGCCGGCACCACCCGCACGATCCGCGGTCAACTCGACACCACCCGTCTCGATCTGGCGCCAATGCTCAAGGACAGGGCGCTGGCCAGCCGCCTCACGTCGAGCGACCGCGTCGATCTGGTCTTTACCGACGGCTGGTCGTGGGAGCGGCTGAGCGGCACCGTGGGCGTGCAGTCGTCGAACTCGACGATCTGGGGCTACCGCTGGGACAGCGTGCGCGGCCGCGTGCGGATCGCGCGGCGCGTCCTCACGCTCGACGGCGCCGTCCGCGGCTACGGCGCCACCGCCACCGCAAGAGGGACGATCGAGCCGTCGGCCCGTCCCGTCCGCTACAGGCTGACAGGCCACATGGACAGTGTCGACGTGCGCCGTCTCCCGAAGCAGTTGCCCCTGCCGGCGCTCGAAAGCCGCCTTGCGGGCGATTACACCGTCGCGGGCGCCGGGTCGCGGCTCGACGCGTCGGCCACCTTCGATGCCGCGACGATCGAGGGCACCGAGGTGCGCGACGGCGCCATCGGGCGCTTCAACAATCTCGACGGCACGCTGCGCTACGGGTTCACCGGTCACGTAACGCATGCCGACGTCCAACGATGGGGGCGCGTCCTCGAGATCCCGGCCATCAGCGGCGACGACTACGCGTCGAACTTCACCGGGCAGCTGGCCGTGGACGGCTCCGGATCGTCGCTCGACACCCTCGTCCTCGACGCCACCGCGCAGCTGGAACCCTCGACGGCCTTTGCCGCCACCTTCGGGCCGGCCGACGTCACCGCGCGTGTGGCCAATCGCACCCTCACGGCGTCCTATCGCGGCACTGCGGGCGGCTTCGACGTCGCGCGTCTCACCGGCCGTGAGGATCTGGCGGGCATGGTGAGCGCCACGGTCGATGTCGAGGGCACGCTCGCGGGGCTTGGCGAGCCCTTCGATCTCGGGTGTGTGTCGGCGCGCGGCCGCGTGGTGCTCGATCCGTCGACGATCGGCCCGCTCGCCTTCGATACGGCGCGGCTCGAAGCCAGCCTCAGCGGTCGCGACGCCGACATCACCGTCTTCGAGGCCGTGGGACCGCGCGTCAACGCGAAAGCGAGCGGCCGCCTGGCGCTGGGCGATGGCGGGCAATCGAACCTCACCTACACCGCGTCGCTCACACGGCTCGCCGACATCGGTCCTCTCGTCGGCCGGATGCTCGACGGCCGGGTGCTGGTGGAAGGCACCATCACCGGCAACCGCGCCGACCTCGCGTCGAAGGGGACGGCCGTGTTTTCCGGCATCGCCGTCGACGACACCTTCAACGCCCTCACACTCAACGCCGCGTTCGACGCGCACGTGCCGAACCTCGAGGTCCGCTCCGTGACCGCCGACGTGACGACGGACGCCACGCTTGTGAACGTGTCAGGGCGCTCGATTCCCAGCCTGAAGGCCACGATCGGCTACGCCGACAACCGGTTCCGGTTCGACGCCACCGCCAACGAGACCGGCCGCACCATCACCGCCACCGGCGATCTGGCGCTGCTCGAAGGCGGCCGCGAGGTGACGATCAGCCGGGCCGCGCTGACGGCGGGACCCGCCACCTGGGCCCTCGCCGATGCGGGGCCGGTGCGCGTGCGCATCGAGAACAATCTCCTCACCCTGCCGCAGCCGGTGACGCTCGTCAACAACGGGCAGGAGCTCTCCGCCGAAGGCACGCTGGCTCTCACCGACGACGTCACCGGCTCGCTCGACGTCGTCATCTCCGGCGTCAACCTCACCGAGCTCGGCGCGCTGTTCCTCGTCAACCGCCAGCTCGCCGGCACGCTGACCGGCGACGCGCGCATCACCGGCAGCTCGTCCACCCGCAACATCGTCGGCAACATCAAGCTGCTCGCCGGCATCGTCGACGGCTACGCGTTCCAGTCGCTCGACACGCTGGTCAACTACCGCAACGAGCGGGCCCAGGTGGACGCGATCCTGATCCAGTCGCCGAACTCGAAGCTGGAGGCGACCGGGAGCGTTCCGTTCTCGATCACGCGCGGCGTGCTCACCGAGCAGCCGATGACGATCGACATCACGAGCGCCGGCATCGACCTCGCCGTGCTCGAGGCGGCCAACACCGGTCTCATGAATGCCACCGGCCTGCTGGTCGTGGACGTGCACGTGACCGGGACCGGCAGCAATCCGGTGGCCAGCGGATCGGTCCGCGTGCAGCAGGGCGCCTTCACCGTGGCGGCTACCGGCGCCGTGTACAGCAACGCCAGCATCGACGCGACGCTCGAAGGCCAGGCGGTGCAGGTGACGCGCCTGCAGCTCGTGGACAGCAACGGGGACGCGCTCCAGGGCACCGGCCGCGTGCAGCTCGAGAACCAGGCGGTGCGGGACATCGAGTTCGTGGTCACCGGCAACGACTTCACCGTGCTCGACAACGAGTTCGGCCACGTGTCGGTGGATGCGAGCCTCAATCTGTACGGGACGATTCGCGCGCTGAAAGTCGCCGGCCTGGTGCGGCTGCACTCGGCGCGGCTCGAGGTCGATCAGATCGTCGATCGCTTTGCGTCCTCGCCCTACGAGCCCGTGGCGCGCCCCGACGACGCCGGGAAGCCGGCACAGCCGGGCGAGGTGTCGCTGCCGCTCGGCATGAACCTGGTCATTCAGGTGCCGGACAACCTGATCCTGCGCGGGCGCGGCATCCGCACCAATACCAGCGCCGTCGGGCTCGGCGACGTCAACCTCACCGCGGGCGGCGACTTCACGCTGGTGCGGGAGGGTACGGCCCCGCCGGTCTTGATTGGCACCATCGAGACCGTGCGCGGCACCTACGATTTCCAGGGCCGGCGCTTCCAGGTACTGCGCGACGGCACCCTCTCGTTCCGCGGCGAGACGCCGATCGATCCGGCGCTCAACGTCACCGCCGAACGCGTGATCTCGGGCATCGTCGCCCATGTCACGGTCGGCGGCACCATGCGCGAGCCGGAGGTCACGCTCTCGAGCCAGCCGCCGCTCGACCAGACCGACATCCTGTCGCTCATCGTCTTCAACCAGCCGGCGAATCGACTCGGCCAGGGCCAGGCCACCGACCTCGGCGAACGCGCCGCGCAGCTCGCCGGGGGCTTCGTCGTCACGCCGCTGGCCGACACGCTCGGCCGCGCCCTCAACGTGGACATCTTCGAAGTCGATCCGTCGGGCGACGATGGCGCTGGGCCGACCGTCACCGTGGGCCAGCAGGTCGGCGAGCGGCTGTTCCTCAAGTTCCGGCAGATCTTCGGCGCGCGTGACGTCAGCGAATTCCAGCTCGAATACCAGCTCACCAACATCCTGCGCCTGCAGGGTTCGTTCGCGGAGGGCCAGACGTCCGCGAACCGCTCGCTCACCCGCCGCGTCGAGCGCGGCGGCATCGATCTGATGGTCTATTTCAGCTACTGACGTAGGGGCCGGCTTCAGCCGACCCTGGGCTGGGCCGCCTGAAGGCGGCCCCTACATCGGTTTCGGTAACAGGAAGGGCTGATCGCGCAGCTCGCGGCCGAGGCGGGCGTGGCGGCGGCGCCAGGGCTCGAAGTGCCGCGACAGCGTCTCGAGCAGATCGGCCTTGCGCGCCGACCGTTCGCAGGCGGCGGCCCGGCTGAAAAACGATGCCCCCAGCGACGCGTACCACTGGATGTTGTGGCGGCGGCGCGACTGGTCCTCGAAGAATCCGGCCAGGAGCAGGCACTGCGCCGCAGCAGTCTCCAGGAGCTGCGGGTCCTCGAGCATGGTGGTGTCGAGGACGAACTGATCGAAGACGACGGCCAGCGTGGGCGGTGCCGGCACGTCGCTGACGCTCTGCGTAGACACCAGGGCGTAATGGGCCAGGACGCTGGCGTTGTAGAGCAGCTCCTGCCGATCGACGGAGCCGCCACACACGTCCTGTAGTCCGGTCACGAAGAACTCGAGGGTTCTCCGCTCGTCGACGGCCAGAAGTTCCCGCAGCGGACCCATGCGCCCTCCACGTGTTAGCCCGTCCTTGCCCGCGCGTGCATCAGGGCACCGCGGGGTCTAAAACGGAAATCGGCGTCAGGGCGCGACGACTACAGATCGATTATCGCACCTCTTTCATTTCACAACGAATCCAGCCCGGGGGTTGAACGCCTTGCCGTCGGCGCGGACGGCGCTGACCCAGATGGCC
>Ga0207659_10002938_pt1 | contig 10154 bp, 6 predicted proteins | sample KBSM43metaG_FD_184330 | JGI IMG/M metagenome (GOLD analysis project Ga0207659, IMG submission 184330) | Miscanthus rhizosphere microbial communities from Kellogg Biological Station, Michigan, USA - KBS M4-3 metaG (SPAdes) (version 2) | ecosystem: Host-associated > Plants > Roots > Rhizosphere >...
CGGAAGACCCGGTGGAAATCACGCAGCGCGGCCTGCGCCAGGTGCAGATGAATCCCAAGGCGGGGCTCACGTTCGCCGTCGCCATGCGCGCGTTCCTGCGCTGCGATCCCGACATCATCATGGTCGGCGAGATGCGCGACAAGGAGACCGTGGCAACGGGCATCGAAGCCTCGCTGACGGGCCACCTCGTGTTCGCGACGCTGCACACGAACAGCGCGCCCGAATCGATCGTCCGTCTGCTCGACATGGGCATGGACCCGTTCAACTTCGCCGATGCGCTGCTCGGCATCCTGGCGCAGCGCCTTGCCCGCCGCCTGTGCACCAGCTGCAAGAAGGCGCACGTGGCGACCGAGGCCGAGACCCGGGCGCTGCTCGACGAGTACTCGCACGAGCTCCTCGCGACCGAGACGTGGAAGCGGAATCACGATCTCGCGCAGGAAACGCTCTACAAGGACTGGCTGCGCGAGTTCGGCAACGAGAAGGGCGAGATCACGCTCTACACCGCGGTCGGCTGCGAAGTCTGCAACGGCACCGGGTACAAAGGCCGCGTGGGCCTGCACGAGCTCCTGGTCGGCACCGATGCGATCAAGAAGAACGTCCAGGAGCATGCTCGCGTGTCCGAGATGTTCGCGACCGCCGTCGAGGAGGGGATGCGCACGTTGAAGCAGGACGGCATTGAGAAAGTGCTGACGGGAGTCACCGACATCCACCAGGTGCGCTCGGTCTGCATCAAATAGCGCGTGCCATGGACGCGGCCACGCGCAACGACGACCCCGCCGATCTGTACCTGCGCCTGACGCAGCTCAACGATATTGGCGTCGCCCTGTCGGGTGAAACCGACATCGGGCGCCTCCTGGAAGCGATCCTGGTCGCCGCCAAGACCATCACCAACGCCGACGGCGGCACGCTCTATCGCGTGACCGACGACCGCATGCTCCGCTTCGAGATCATGCGCAACGACACGCTAGGGCTGGCGATAGGCGGCACCACGGGCGAGCCCGTGCCGTTTCATCCGATCGCACTCTACGACGCGGCCGGCGCGCCGGTGACGAGCATGGTCGCGCCGTACGCCGTGCATTACGGCCACTCCGTCAACATCGCCGATGCCTACCGCCACGAGGGCTTCGACTTCTCGGGAACGAAGAGCTTCGACGAGAAGACGGGCTATCGCTCGTGCTCGTTCCTCACGATCCCGATGAAGGATCACGAGAACACGACGATCGGCGTGCTGCAGCTCATCAATGCCAAGCACCGGCCGACCGGTGCCGTCGGCCCGTTCACGAATGCCGACCTGCACCTGGCCGAGTCGCTTGCGTCGCAGGCGGCGATAGCGCTCACCAACCGACTCCTGATCAATAGGCTCGAGGAGCTGTTCGAGTCCTTCATCGGACTCATCAACGCAGCGATCGACGACAAGTCGCCTTATACGAGCGGCCACTGCCAGCGCGTGCCCGTCCTTACGATGCTGCTGGCCGATGCGGTCAACGCCTGCAACGTCGGACCGTTGAAAGGCTTCACGATGACCGAGCGCGACCGGCGCGAGCTCAGGATCGCGGGCTTGCTGCACGACTGCGGGAAGGTCACGACCCCCGTGCACGTCGTCGACAAGGCGACGAAGCTGCACACGCTGTTCGATCGCATCGAGCTCGTCGACACTCGCTGGGAGATACTGCGGCGCGACGCCGAGCTGGGGCTCGCGAGCGCCCGCCTCGATGCCGCGCGCGCCGTCGACGGTACGTCGGCGCTGACGGATGCCGAGCGCAATTGCGAGCGGCGCCTTGCGGAGATCGACGACGATCGCGCGTTCCTGCGCCAATGCAACGTCGGCGGGGAGAAGATGCGGCCGGAGGACCAGGAGCGGGTGAGGCAGATTTCGGCCCGTTATCGCTGGCGCGACGGCAGCGGCCACGAGCGTCCGCTGCTCAACGCCGACGAGATCGAGAACCTGACGATCCCGGCCGGCACGTTGACGGCCGATGAGCGGCGCATCATCAACCATCACATCGATGTGACGATCCGGATGCTGGAAGCGCTCCCCTGGCCGCGGGACCTGACGCGGGTGCCGGAGTATGCCGGCGGCCACCACGAGCGGATGGACGGGAACGGCTACCCGCGCGGGCTCAAGCGCGATCAGATGTCGGTGCAGGCTCGCTGCATGGGCATCGCCGACATCTTCGAGGCGCTCACTGCCGCAGATAGGCCTTACAAGAAGGGAAAGACGCTGTCCGAATCGCTGAACATCCTCGGCAAGTTCAAGCTCAACGGGCACATCGACCCGGACCTCTTCGACATCTTCATGTGGCAGAAGGTCTACCTAACGTACGCCGCGCAATGCATGGATCCGGCGCAGATCGACGCCGTCGATCCGTCGAAGATTCCGGGATACGTCGACCCTCCGGCACAATAGCGGTCTCGAATGATTTTGCCGGAGCTGCAATGATCCTCACCTGCGCGGATATCCTGGGCGGACGCGCGCCCGCCGACACGCCGGTCACGCTGAAAGGCTGGGTCCGGACGCGGCGCGACTCGAAGGCGGGCATCTCCTTCGTCCACGTCTCGGACGGGTCCTGTTTCCATCCCGTGCAGGTGGTCGCGCCCAACACGCTGACGAACTACGCCGACGAGGTGATGAAGCTCACCGCGGGTTGTGCCGTCGAGGCGACCGGCAAAATCGTGCCGTCGCCGGCCAAGGGGCAGCCGTTCGAGATGCAGGCGGACTCCGTCCATGTCGTCGGCTGGATCGACGATCCCGATACGTATCCGATCCAGCCGAAGCCGCACACGCTCGAGTTCCTGCGTGAAGTCGCCCACCTGCGGCCGCGGACCAACGTCATCGGCGCGGTGACGCGCGTGCGCCATACGATCGCCCAGGCTATCCACCGGTTCTTCCATCAGAACGGCTTCTACTGGGTAAACACGCCGATCATTACTTCGTCGGACGCCGAAGGCGCGGGCGAGATGTTCCGCGTGTCGACACTCGACCAGATGAATCTCCCGCGCGACGCCTCCGGCAAGATCGACTACACGCAGGACTTCTTCGGCCGCGAGACGTTCCTCACGGTTTCCGGACAGCTCAACGTCGAGGCCTATTGCCTGGCGCTATCGAAGGTCTACACGTTCGGACCGACGTTCCGCGCCGAGAACTCGAACACGAGCCGGCATCTGGCCGAGTTCTGGATGATCGAGCCCGAGATCGCGTTCGCCGATCTCTCGGACAACGCGACACTTGCCGAGGCGCTGCTGAAGCACGTCTTCAAGACCGTGCTCGACGAGCGCGCGGACGACATGGCCTTCTTCGAGGAGCGGATCGAAAAAGGCGTGATCGCGAAACTGACCGGGATCGTCGATTCCGAGTTCGAGCGGATGGATTACACCGAAGCGATCCGCATCCTGGAGAGCGCGAAGCAGAAGTTCGAATATCCGGTGAAATGGGGAATCGACCTGCAATCGGAGCACGAGCGCTACATCTCAGAGAAACATGCGGGCAAGCCCGTCGTGCTCATGAACTACCCGAAGGAGATCAAGGCGTTCTACATGCGGCTCAACGATGACGATCGCACGGTGGCGGCGATGGACGTGCTCGCGCCGGGAATCGGCGAAATCATCGGCGGCAGCCAGCGCGAAGAGCGGCTCTCCGTGCTGGATGCCAGACTGACCGACGTCGGAATGGACAAGGACCACTACGGCTGGTACCGCGACCTGCGCCGCTACGGCACCGTGCCGCACGCGGGATTCGGCCTCGGGTTCGAGCGCACCGTCGCGTATGTGACAGGGCTTTCAAACGTCCGGGACGTCATCCCGTTCCCGCGAACCCCGGGGAACGCGCGCTACTGACCGCGACGCCGGGCCACCGCGCTAGCGGTTGCCCGGCGATCGCACGGTGGTCGCTCAGCGGTCGTTATGGTGTCCGTTGCCGTTGCCACCATTACCGCGACCGTTGCGGTCCCAGCCGCCCCCGCGGTGGTCATTGCCGCGCCCGCCATATCCGACGTAGCCGTAGCGCGGATACGCCGGGTAGCGATAGCGGTAGGACGGATACGCGCCGACCCCCACGTAGATCGGCGCCGGGCGATAGACGACCGGCGGCGGCGCGTAGTAGGCCGCGGGGGGAGCGTAATACGCGGACGAATTGTCGTAGTAACCATAGTCCCCGTACGCCGGGCCGCCGTATCCAGGGCCACCGTATCCGGGGCTGCCGTAGTAGCCGGAACCGTAATAGGGTCCCGAGCTCGCCGCAATGCTCGCGCCGGCGACCGCGCCGATGGCGCCGCCTACGAGCGCGCCGTTGTGGTGATTGACGCTGTTGCCGATGGCCGCACCGACGCCTGCGCCGAGCAGCGCGCCCAGGCCCGGGTCTCCGGCCGAAGCCGTTCCGGATACGGTGGCGGTTGTCAGAGCCGCCGCGACGGCGGCGATAAGCAGGGGTTTCTTCAGCATGTCGAGTCTCCAGCGTTCGTAATGACGGTTGCGGCCAGGATTTCGGTCCGACCGGCAGGCGGAAAATCCCGCCCGTCGCCTCTATGAACGTCTGGGAGGCGAAAAAGTCGCCTTATCTCACAAACTGTTACATGTGCCCCCGCCCCGTTACCCTTATGGCGACTGGGTGAAGGGGCCGGATCGGAACCAACGGCCATCCTCCCAATCAAAGCGGCCGCGCAGTTTGGACCCCGATTTCGGGTCTGGCGGCGCCCTGACGATACAATCCCGGCTTAATCGGGGGTTTCCTCCGGTGAATGCCCGAGAGCACCAGCAGCAGTACCGCCGGCCCTGGCGCCGGGGCGCTGTCCGATGGGAGGACGCATGACATCTCGCATAGCCGCGTTGATTCAGTGGACGAAGCTTGCCGCCCTGGCCGGGCCGCTCGCTCTCTTGGCCGCCCTTGCCCTGACCGGCTGCCAGGAAGTCTCGAACAACCCCCACCCGCTGGGCTCCGAGAAGACGAACACGATCTTCGCGCCGATCCTGTCGCGCTCCCCGAAATACCTGGATCCCGTGAGCTCCTACTCGAACGACGAGACGCCGTTCACGTATCAGATTTACGAGCCGCTCTACGGCTATCACTACCTCAAGCGTCCGTACGAGCTCATCGGGCGTGCGGCCGAAGAAGTCGCGCATCCGATCTATCTCGACAAGGCCGGCAAGGTGCTGGAAGGCGATGCGCCCGGCGAGGACGTCGCGGAGACGCACTTCATCGTCAAGCTGAAGCCCGGCATCAGGTTCGCGCCGCACCCTGCGTTCGCGAAGAACGCCAACGGCGAGTACCTGTATCACAACATGAAGCGGGAGGACGTCGCCGACAAGTTCAAGGTGACCGACTTCAAGGAAACGGGCACGCGCGAGCTCACGGCCGACGACTACGTGTACGGCATCCGGCGCCTCGCGACGCCGCGCGTCAAGTCGCCGTCTTTCTCGACGATGGCCGACTACATCGTCGGCATGAAGGAATACGGCGAGCGGATCGTGGCTGCCGACAAGGACCTGCGCAAGAATCTCGCGCCGACGAATCGCGACCTGCCGTTCCTCGACTTCCGCGAGTATTCGTTCCCCGGCGTCGAGGCGCTCGACAAGCACACGCTCAAGATCCGCGTGATCGGCAAGTATCCGCAGTTCAAGTACTGGCTGGCGATGACGTTCACGTCGCCCATTCCGTGGGAGGCCGAGAAGTTCTACGCGCAGCCGGGAATGGCCGAGAAGAACCTGACGCTCAACTTCTGGCCCGTCGGCACCGGTCCGTTCATGCAGACCGAGTACATCGAGAACCGCCGGCACACGATGGTCCGCAATCCGAATTTCCACGGCGAAACGTATCCGTGCGAGGGCGAGCCCGGCGACAAGGAGAAGGGCTACCTCGACGATTGCGGCAAGGCGATTCCTTTCGTCGACAAGCTCGTCTTCGATCTCGAGAAAGAGGGCGTGCCCCTGCAGGCCAAGTTCCTCCAGGGCTATTACGACACGCCGGCGATCGAGCGCCTCGATTACGGCACGGCGATGATCGTCGCGATGAGCGACGACCAGAAGAAGGACAAGGAATACAAGGAGAAGGGCATCCGGTTGCCGACGACGATCGAGGCGAACAACTGGTACATCGGCTTCAACTGGCTCGACCCGGTCGTCGGCAAGGGCGACACGCCGGAGCAAGAGGAGCGCAATCGCAAGCTGCGCCAGGCGCTGTCGATCGCGATCGACTGGGAAGAGCACATTGCGATCTTCGAGCGCGGGCAGGGTGTCGCCGCGCAGGGTCCGCTGCCGCCTTCGCTCTTCGGCTACCGCGAGAACGGGCCCTCGGCGTTCAATCCCGTCGTCTACAAGCGTGGGCCGGACGGCAAGCTCGAGCGGCGCTCGATCGAGGAGGCGAAGAAGCTCCTGGCCGAGGCCGGCTATCCCGAAGGGCGCGACGCCAAGACAGGGAAGCCGCTCGTCCTCAACTTCGATTATCAGTCGGCGCCGACGCCGGGCGTGAAGGCGCTCCTCGACTGGTACACGAAGCAGTTCGCGAAGATCGGCGTCCAGCTCGAGATCCGCGCGACCGACTACAACCGGTTCCAGGACAAGATGAGCAAGGGCTCCATCCAGATCTTTTTCTGGGGCTGGCTCGCCGACTATCCCGATGCGGAGAATTTCCTGTTCATGCTTTACGGCCCGAACTCGAAGGCGCTCACCGACGGCAACGGCGAGAACAATGCGAACTACAAGAATCCGGAGTTCGACAAGGCCTTCGAGAAGATGAAGTTCCTGGAAGACGGGCCGGAGAAGCAGAAGCTCATCGACCAGATGATCGAGATCGTCCAGAAGGATGCCGTGTGGAGCTTTGGCTACTTCCCGACGTCGGCTGCCGCCTTCCAGCAGTGGATCTACAACGGCAAGCCGACGCAGATCGTGCGCAACCACATCTCCTATCTGCGGCTCGATCCCGAGCTTCGGGCGCAGAAGGTCGCCGAATGGAACAAGCCGAGGTGGTGGCCGATTCCGCTGATCGCGCTCGCCATGCTGCTCGCCCTCGTGCCGGCATGGTTCGCCTGGCGGCGCCGCGAGCGCGAGACGGCTGCGCGCACGCTGGCGGCCGAGGGCGCCGCTCAGTGATCAACTACATCATCCGCCGGATCGGCTATGGGCTGCTGATCCTGATCGGCGTCAACCTGTTCACGTTCCTGCTGTTCTTCACCGTGAACACGCCGGACGACATGGCGCGGATGAACATCGGCGGCAAGCGGGTCACGCAGGACCAGATCGAGAAGTGGAAGGTGGAGCGCGGCTACGACAAGCCGCTCTTCTGGAACTCGAAAGCGGAAGGCCTGGGCAAGCTCAAGAACACGATCTTCGTCGAGCGCTCGGTGCAGCTCTTCGCCTTCGACTTCGGCGCGTCCGACAGCGGACGGGACATCGGCTACGAGCTGAAGCGCCGCGTGGGGCCGTCGATCGCGCTCGCCATCCCCACATTCATTCTCGGCATTTTCGTGGTGATCGTGTTTTCGCTCCTGCTCGTCTTCTTCCGCAATACCTACGTCGAGTTCTGGGGTGTGACGCTCGCGGTGTTCCTGCTGTCGATCTCCTCGCTCTTCTACATCATCGTCGGGCAGTTCTTCTTCAGCAAGCTGCTGAAGCTCGTGCCCATCTCGGGCTTCGCCGGCGGGGCCGATCTCTTCATCTTCCTCGCGCTGCCGATCCTGATCGGCATCGCCTCGCGGCTCGGCGGCGAGGCGCTCTTCTACCGGACGATGTTCCTGGAGGAGATCGGCAAGGACTACGTTCGCACCGCGCGGTCCAAGGGCCTCTCGGAGACCGTCGTGCTCTTCCGGCACGTGCTGCGCAACGCCATGCTGCCGATCCTCACGAGCACGGTCGCCGTGCTCCCGCTCCTTTTCCTGGGCGCGCTGATCATGGAATCGTTCTTCGGCATCCCCGGGCTTGGCAGCTACACGATCGACGCGATCAATTCGCAGGATTTCGCGGTGGTGCGCTCGATGGTGTTCGTCGGGTCGGTGCTGTACATCGTCGGTCTCATCCTGACCGACATCTCGTACACCGTCGCCGACCCGCGAATCCGGCTCGCGTAGGCCGATGAACGTGCAACCCATCCCGAGCGGCGACGGCTAGATGCCCAAGATCGTCTTCCTCGCGACCGATATCGCGCTGTACGGCCTCATCGTTGCCATCGCGTTCTACGTCTGGCATGCGCTGCGCACGCCGACGCTTCGCCAGACCTGGCGCAGCGTCCTGCACGATCGCGTCGCGATGGCGGCTGCAGTTGTCCTGATCGTATTCCTCGTGATCGCGGTGCTCGACTCGCTTCACTTCCGTCCGCTGTTGCCTCCGGCGCCGGGTGCTGCTGCCGATGCGGCTCCGGCGTATTCGACCCGGACCTTGTCGGTGCTCGACTGGATGCTCGAAACGCCGCGCGAAGCGCGCGAGAAGTCCTACTCGATCCCGCTCGGCACGCACGGCTATGCGAAGGAGTCGATCGTCGTCGACGGCAAGACGATCCGCGATTACCCGCGACTGCAATTCGGCGGCGCGCATCTCAAGGACACCGAGGCCGAGTGGGCTGGCGACGTGGCGAGACGATCGGCCGTCGGGCTCCTCGGCGGCGCGGTCGCCGTCGTCGTGCTGTGGCTTGCCGTCGCCGCGTTGCGCAAGCGGCCTCGAACGAGTCTGGCCTCCTCGCTCGAGGCGATCTGGAGACAAACCACCGAAGTTCCGTGGCGGTCGATGCTGATCACGGCGTCCGTGCTCTTGCTCTTCGCCGGGTGGGTTGCCGCGCTGTGGTCTGCATACCACGTGCTCGGCACCGACCAGACCGGCAACGATGTCCTGTTCCAGGCGCTCAAGTCGATCCGTACGGCGGTCGTGATCGGGTCGCTGGCGACGCTAGCCACCCTTCCGTTCGCGATCGTGTTCGGCATCCTCGCCGGCTACTACAAGGGGCGCGTCGACGACGCGATCCAGTACTTGTACACCGTGCTGTCGTCGATCCCGTCGGTGCTCCTGATCGCGGCGTTCGTCCTGATGATCCAGGTGTTCGTCGACAAGAATCCGCAGATGTTCGAGACGGCGCTGCAGCGCGCCGACATTCGCCTGTTCCTGCTTTCCGCGATCCTCGGGCTCACGGGCTGGGCCGCGCTCGCGCGACTCCTGCGCGCGGAAACGCTCAAGCTTTCCGAGCTCGACTACGTGCAGGCGGCCCGCGCGTTCGGCGTGTCGAACGCCAACATCATGCGCCGCCACATCCTCCCCAACGTGACGCACGTCGTGCTGATCGTGGCGGTGCTCGACTTCTCCGGCCTCGTGCTCTACGAGGCGGTGCTGTCGTACGTCGGTGTCGGCGTCGACCCGACGACGAACAGCTTCGGCACCATGATCAACAGCGCGCGCACCGAGATGTCGCGCGATCCGATCGTCTGGTGGACGCTCACCGCGGCCTTCGCGTTCATGGTGGCCCTCGTGCTGTCGATGCAATTTTTCGCGAGCGCGGTCAACGAAGCGTTCGACCCGCGTGCCCGCGCGTTCCGCATCCGCAGGCCGAAGCCGTCGTCTGCCCAGCCGGCAGTGCAGCCCGCTCCGGCGCCTGCAATAGCGAGCGACTAGGATCCCGCCCAGATGCTCACGGTCGAAAGCCTAACCACGGAGATCGATTCGGACGGCGGACTCGTCCGCGCGGTCGACGCGCTGTCGCTATCGATCGAGCGCGGCGAGACGTTCGCGCTCGTCGGCGAGTCGGGCTGCGGCAAATCGATGACGGCGCTGTCGATCTTGCGGCTCCTTCCCGACGCCGGGCGCGTCTCGGTGGGCTCGGTCAGCATCGACGGCAGCGACATCCTGCAGCTTCCGGAAATGCGGATGCGCGACATCCGCGGGCACCGCATCAGCATCATCTTCCAGGAGCCGTCGACCAGCCTCAACCCGGTGATGACGGTCGGACGCCAGATCACCGAGGTGATCGAGCGCCACACACCGCTCCGTGGCGCGGAGGCCGAGAGGAAGGCGGTCGAATGGCTCCAGCGCGTCGGCATTCCCGAGCCGCAGCGCAGAGTCGGCGACTACCCGTTCCAGATGTCCGGCGGGCAGAAGCAGCGCGTGATGATCGCGATCGCGCTCGCGGCGGAGCCCGACATCGTCATCGCCGACGAGCCGACCACCGCGCTCGACGTCACGATCCA
>Ga0207659_10002946_pt1 | contig 10135 bp, 9 predicted proteins | sample KBSM43metaG_FD_184330 | JGI IMG/M metagenome (GOLD analysis project Ga0207659, IMG submission 184330) | Miscanthus rhizosphere microbial communities from Kellogg Biological Station, Michigan, USA - KBS M4-3 metaG (SPAdes) (version 2) | ecosystem: Host-associated > Plants > Roots > Rhizosphere >...
TGACGCGAGCGTGCCCTTCTTCACGCGCTCGAGCTCGGCATCGCCGAACCCGAACTGTCGCACGCGCGCCAGTTCCTGCTCGAGCGCATCGATCCCTTTCGGAATACCGCCCTCGTTCACGCGCGCGGATACGCCGAAGGCTTCGACGGTCCGCCCCAGCGTGTCGTCGCCGGATGACGCGCCGAGGAACGGAGCATCCGGACGGCGCGCGATTTCACCAAGGCGCGCGTTGAGCATCGCTTCGAACAGGCTGCGGACCAGGTCGCGCCGGTAATCGCCCACGGTTTGAGACTTGCGCAGCGGGCGCGTGTGGAACACCGATAGAGACGAGGCCTGCGCCTCCGCGTCGGTCGCGACGGTAACCCGCGTGTCGTTGTGCGCCGGCACTGGATACACCGGACGCTTGGCGGATTTCCTTTTCGGAATCACCGTGAAGTACTGGCGGATCAGCTGCTCGGCGGCGGTGGCATCGAGATCGCCGACGACAACGATTGCGATGCGATCGGGCGTGTAGTTATCGCGATAGAAGTCACGCAGCCGTTGATACCGGAAATGCTGAATCGTGTCCGGCAAGCCGATTGGAAGTCGTTCCGCGTATTTCGACTGTCCGTACACGGCGCGATCGGTGATGCCCTGCAGCCGTGAGGCGACGCCGAGCCGCTGCCGCCACTCCTCGAGGACGACGCCGCGTTCCTTGTCGATCTCCTTGTCTGTCAGGCTCATGCCGCCGGCGAAATCGCTCAGCGCCTGCAGGCCGTGATCGAGCGCGCCGGTGCGATCGGTCGGCACATTCAGCATGTAGACCGTTTCGTCGTAGCTCGTGTAGGCGTTGACGTGCGGTCCGAAGGCGACGCCGACGGACTCGAAATACGCAATGAGTTCGCCCGCTTTGAAATGCGTGGACCCGTTGAAGGCCATGTGCTCCAGCATGTGCGCGAGGCCGCGCTGATCGTCGGCCTCGTCGATCGAGCCGGCTTTCACCGCGAGCCGCAGCGATATGCGCTTGGCGGGTTCGCCGTTGTTGCGGATGTAATAGGTGATGCCGTTCGGCAGTTTGCCGACATGAATGGCCGGATTGAGCGGCAGCTTCGCCGACAGCGACTGAGCCGACGCCTGCGCGCCGACGAGAACACAGACGACAATCGCGTATGCTGCGGCGATGCGCCTGAAGATCAAACGGCTGGACTCCACAGTTCCCCTCCCAACATACGCGACCGAAGAAGCGGCCGGCTTCGACCTGGCCGCATCGCAAGATGTGAGGCTGGCACCCGGGCAGATTGCGCTCGTCCCGACGGGCCTCGTCATCGAGGTGCCATCCGGACATTTCCTCGCCATTTTTGCCCGAAGCAGCACCCCGCTCAAGCGCGGATTAATAGTGGCCAACGGCGTCGGGGTGCTGGATCCGGATTATTGCGGGCCGGACGACGAAGTCAAAATCCAGGTGCTCAATATCAGTGGCGCCGAAGTGCAGGTGAAACGGGGCGATCGCCTGGCCCAGGGCATTGTGCTCCCCGCGCCTCGCGTCAGCTGGCAGGAAGTACGGGACCTCCGCGAGGTCACCCGCGGCGGCTTCGGCGCTACTGGTAATTAGACGCATGATCAAGGATGGAGGCCGGGTCGTTTTGGACCCGGCGAATCGTGACCCTGCACCGTATTCTCCACGTCGATATGGATGCGTTCTACGCGTCGGTCGAGCAGCGCGATAACCCGGGTCTGCGCGGTCGTCCGGTTGTGGTTGGTGGCGATCCGGACAAGCGCGGAGTGGTCGCGGCAGCCAGCTACGAAGCGCGGACGTTCGGCGTCCGATCGGCGATGCCGATGTCGCGAGCCGTCCGGCTCTGCCCTTCGCTCGTCATTGTCCATCCCGATTTCAACAAGTATCGAACCGTTTCGCAGCAGGTCTTCGCGATCTTCCGTTCGATTACGCCGCTGGTCGAGCCGATGTCGCTCGACGAGGCGTATCTCGACGTGACGGAGAACGCATGGAACGAGCCGCTTGGAATGAACGTCGCCCGCCGGCTGAAGGATGAGATTCGCGCCGCGACGTCACTCACCGCGTCTGCCGGCGTCGCGCCGAACAAATTCCTCGCGAAGATCGCGTCAGGCTGGAAGAAGCCCGACGGGCTCACCGTCATTGCGCCCGAGCGTGTCGAGTCGTTCCTTCAGGGACTGCCTGTAGACGCGCTCTGGGGCGTCGGACCGGTGACCGCGAAGAAGCTCCGGGCCGCGGGAATCGAAAAGCTGACCGATGTGCGGACCGCGGATCCGGCGATCCTGCACGATGCCGTCGGATCGCTGGCGGAGTGGCTTCAGCAGCTGGCCCGCGGCGAGGACGATCGTCCGGTTGTCGCCGAGCACGAGCCGAAATCGTCCGGCAGCGAGAACACATTCGCGCACGATCTCACCGACATCAACGACATCCGCGACGAGATCGCCGCGATGGCGCGCGACGCGGCCGCCTGGCTGACCAAGCGTGCGCTGTATGCGAGGACGGTCACGATCAAGGTTCGCTATCACGACTTCACGACCATCACGCGGAGTCACACCGAGAGTGCGACGCGTGATGAAGCAAACATCGTCCAGAGGGCGGTCGCGCTGCTCGAACGTACCGAGGCGGGACGGCAGCCCGTCCGCCTCCTGGGCGTCAGTGTGCATAATTTGTCGGAGACGCCCTGCGTGCCGTCGGACCCGTCGACAGGCTCAGGGTCGCCCCGAGGGAAAGCGAGGGGGGATAATCGGCAGCCGCGACTTCCCTTCGAGAATCCGACGAATGCTTAAAGGATCACGCGACGCCGTGCTTCACAAGCTGCAGCCGATCAGCATTCACGGCCAGCTCTCGTACGACGTGCACTACCAGTTCGAGGACGATCCCGAGGGCCATGTGCGCGTGGCCCGCGTCGGCACTGAAGCGGTCGGACCGGGACTACAGCAAGGCGACCGCGTCCGACTCGACTTCCTCGTCGGCGTTGTCACGGCCGTGCATAAAGCCTGAACCGGCTTCTTTTTGTTGGTTCTTCGTTGCCTAGTGATTTCGAAAGAAGACGAGCAGGAGTCCGATGATCACGAAGCACTGGCCGGTCCAGAACAGGAACGACCACTTGATCATGTCGACGCGCGAATCTGCGACCTGACGCTCCACTCGCGAGAACCCCGCTGCCATTTCTCGACGGAAACTCTCCACATCGCCGTGTGTAGCCATCTCCGCCTTCAGAGCAGCGATCTCCTGGCGTATCGCGCTGGACTCCTGCGCAAGCCGGAGCTCGAATCGGTCATCCGCCATCGCTGACGCGTCCCGGGACACCATGCAACATACTCCTGCCCGACCTCACGACGACGATGGCATCGTCAGGTGACTTTCGTCAACCTTCGTTCTTCTTCGCTTGTCGCCGCGCGGAGCGCCAGTTAGAATCCGCCCCGAATCCAACAAACCGCAGTCACTCGGTCCAGCGGCCTCGTTCCATTTCCAAGGAGTCGCGCGGTCACTCCGATGTGTGAGACCGCCAGAGAGAGGACCTGATCATGACTGGTGCTCGCATTCGCTGCCTCGTCGCATTTTTCTGCCTTGCTGCAACCCCTGTCCTCGCGCAAGTGCCGGCGGACCTCCAGAAGACGATGGACGAGCGGGATCATGCCGTATCCAATATCGACGTCGCGACCTGGGATCGCCTGACGGCTGACGACTTCACGCTCGTTGATAACACCGGAACCTTCATGACCAAGGCGCAGCGGATTGCGCAACTCAAAACAGAAAAGCCGACGCCCTACACTGCGCCGCAGCGCGTTCAAGTCAAACGCTATGGGGACTCGTACATCCGCCGGTTCCTGAGTGACGGCAACTTATGGGTGCTTGACGTCTGGGTCAGGCAGGGGAACACCTGGCGCGTGGCGGCCGTGCAGACGACGACAGCCAAAAAGTAGAGATGGAGGAGTTCCATATGCGCTGGTATCACTACTTGGCGCTGTTCTTCGCAGGCGCCTTTCTCGTTAATTCCGTCCCGCACTTCACCAATGGCGTGTCAGGCCGCCCCTTCCCCAGCCCGTTTGCGTCGCCACCGGGACAAGGTCTGTCCTCGCCCGTTGTGAATGTGCTGTGGGGCAGCTTCAATTTCATTGTCGGCGTCTTTCTCTGTCGCGCCGGGCGCTTTGACTCGAAACGTCTGCTCTCGACGGCCACGGTTGCGGTTGGCGGAATCCTGATGGCCGTGATGCTCGCCAACGCATTCGGTCAGGTATTCGCGGGCACGCGTTGACCGGCTGGAGCTACAATCGGCGCGCATTTTTCTGGAGGACCACATGCCACACTCACGTCCCGTGAAGTCGGTTCTCGTCGCTGCCCCGCTGCTCGTGCTTGCCGTCGTCACCATGGCAGCCCAGAGCGGCAGCGCTCCGAATCCCTATCGTGAAGATGCGAACTGGGCCAAGCTGCCTGCGGGCGCGAAATGGGGTGGTGTCATCTCGATCGACCCTGCCGCCAACGGCGACATGTGGGTCTTCCATCGGTCTGATCCGCCGGTTATGCGATTCGATCCGTCGGGCAAGGTCGTCAAAAGCTTTGGCGAAGGGCTGATCGTGCAAGCGCATGGCATGACGATCGATCGCGACGGCAACGTCTGGGTTACGGATGCGCAGATCAAGGACGGCAAGGGCAACCAGGTTCTGAAGTTCAGTCCTGACGGAAAGCTGTTGATGTCGCTTGGCAAGGCTGGCGTCGCCGGCAGCGGCAACGATGTCTTCAGCGGGCCGTGCGATGTTGCCATCGCGCAGAACGGCGACATCTTCGTCGCCGACGGTCACATTGCCGACGTTCCGGTGAACCGCGTCATGAGGTTCTCGAAGGACGGGAAGTTCATCAAGGCGTGGGGAAAGCGCGGTAGCGGACCCGGTGAATTCGACACGCCGCACAGCATCGCCATCGACTCGCGCGGGCGCATCTTCGTCGCCGACCGCAGCAACAGCCGCGTCCAGATCTTCGATCAGGATGGAAAGTTCATCGACCAGTGGAGACAGTTCGGACGGCCGAGCGGCATCTACATCGACCGCAACGACAACATGGTGGTCGCCGACTCGCAGTCGAATTCGAAGCAGAATCCGGGCTTCACGCGAGGCATCTACGTCGGCAGCGCGCGCGACGGCAAGGTGGCCGCATTGATCCCGTTTATCGAACCCGATCCGGAGAAGAACAACAACGCGGGCATCGAAGGCGTGGCAATCGATGCGAAGGGGAATGTCTACGGCGCTGAAGTCAGCACCGAGATGCTGAAGAAGTACGTGAAGGCTTCTGCGACAACTACGCGATAGCGTCAATCGTCACGAGCCGCAGAGATGCAGAGACTCAGAGAAAACCAATTCGTCTCTGAGTCTCTGTGGCCGTCGTCAGTGCAGTCACGAGAATCGGCGAAGGTCGCTCGAGGGCGATCGGCTACTTCGTTTCAGGCAACAGGATTACTTTCACGTACCGACTGGCATTCAGGTACGTGCGCGCCGCGTCGCGGAGCGCCTGCACGGTGATCTGGTCGTAGTACGGCTTCATATCGAACACGTCCTTCACGTCCTCGCCGTACTCGTACTTGAAAATCAACCGGTTCAGCAGGTAATCGTTCCGCTGGCTGTTCGTCTCGAAATCGCGCGTGAGGCCCGAGCGTGCGTCAGTCACCTGACTGGGCGTCGGACCAAGCGTCCGGAACCGATCGATGACGCGGAAGGCCGCGTCCACCAGGCTGTCAGTTCGCGCCGGATCGCACGCGAAGGCGATCGTGAGGCGGTACTCCTCCGTCGGCTTCTTCGTGTAATTCGGCTGGACGCTGACGCCGTACGTCCCGCCAAGATCCTCACGCAGCGTCCGCTGCAGATCGCCGGCGAGCGTCTCCGCCATCGCGCTGGCGATGACGCGGTGCTGCTCGTCGTTCTGAAACGGTCCGTTGAAGATGATGCTCACCTGGCTGCGCGGCTCGATTCCGCTGCGCACGACGTTGTCGACGACGCCGGCGGGCGGATGCATCCCGATATCTTTCGGCGCCTCGGTTCGGCGCAGCGACGGCAGGCTGCCGATGTAGCGCTCGACGAGCGGCTTCATCGTCGCGAGATCGAAGTTGCCGACGAAGACGAACACAAAATCGCTGGCGTCCGCAAAGCGGTCCTTGTAGAAGGCGAGCGATTTGTCGAGGTTCATCTGGTCCAGCCGCGCAGGCGTGAGCGGCTGTGCCCGCGGATGATTCTGCGTCAACGCCGCGCTGACCGCGTCGTCGAACACCGTGTCCGGCATCGATTGTTGATTGGCGAGCGCCACCTTCAGCTGATCCTTCAACACGCCGAACGCGACCGGATCGGCGCGCGGAGCGGTAAACCGAAGGTAGATCAGTTGAAACATCTTCTCGAGATCCCTGCGGGCGGATCCTCCGGCCAGGCCTTCCTCCGTCGGTCCGATATCGGCGCGGACGACTGCCGTGGTGCCGGCGAGAACTTTCTGCAGGTCAACATTGCGGAATGCGCCGAGGCCGCCTTGCTCGACCACTTCCGGAGCGGTGACCGCGGCGACGAAGTCGCGATCCGCGGCGAGGGAGGTGCCACCCGGGCTGACGGCGCGAAACAGGATTTCGTCGTCCTTGTAATTTGTCGGCTTCAGCACGACGCGGACGCCGTTGCCCAGGCGCCACTCGGTGATCCCAAAGGCGTTGTTGGCCGTCGTCGCTGCGACGGCGCCGGCGGTCGGCAGCCGCGCGAGCAGCGGCTGCGTCGAGACGGTGTCCACGTACGCTGTGGTCGTCGCGGCATCGGCCGCCTTGATGACCGTCGCCATCCTCGCCTCGTTCGGCAGCGTCGCCCGTTCCTTGTCGGGCGCCACGACTACGACCAGGCGGTTGCGATCCGGCACCCATTCTTTTGCCAGCGCGTTCACTTCGGCGAGGGTGATCTCTGGCGTGAACCGCTGGCTCAACCCGTACTCGTACACGATGCCTGGAATCGGCTCGTTGTGAATGAAATTGCGGACGTATTCATCGGCGAGCGGCCCGGATGCGCTCTTGTCGCGTTCCGCCATCGCCCGCTCCAGATACAGCTGTGTGTTCAGCTTCTCGCGATTCAGTTCGGTCTGGGTAAAGCCGAACTTCGCCGCGCGATTGATTTCCGTGAAGAGCGACGTCAGCGCGCGCTCCACGCCGCCGGGTGGAACCAATGCGCCAAGCGATGTGAGCTCCGCGGTTCGAACCAACAACCCGCGATCGGTCTCCGCTCGCAGAAACGGTGCGTTCGGTGAGTTCGCGATCTCATCGAGGCGCTCGGACAGCAGCGCGCCGAACAGCCGATCCACGATCGAGCGACGGTAATCGCCAATCGTGACGAACCGGCGCGCTGTCATGCGGACCGAGATGTCAATGCGAGTGGCCGTCGCCTCGGGATCCGTAATCGTCGAGTAGACCGTGCCGGGCTGATCTGGAACGGCGAACGCCGGCCGCGGCTTGGGCGAGAGCGCCGTCGGAATTGGCGCGAAGTGCGCTTTGATCATCGCTTCGACGGCGGCCTTATCCACATCGCCGACAACGACGACGGCCATCATGTCCGGCCGATACCAGTCGGCGTAGAACTCCTTGAGCCGGGTGGGATTGGCATTCTGAATGATCTCTGGCGTCCCGATCGGCAGCCGGTCCGCATAGCGTGACCCCTTGAGCAGCATCGGGAACTGCTTGTTCGAAATCCGCTCGCCGGCGCCGAGCCCCTGACGCCATTCCTCGAGAATGACCCCTCGTTCCTTGTCGATCTCCGTCGGATCGAACGTCACGTTGTGCGCCCAGTCCTCCAGCGCGAGCAGCGAGCGATCGATGACGACCGGATTTTCCGTCGGGATCTGCAGCTCGTAGATCGTCTCGTCGAAGCTCGTGTTCGCGTTGACGTGCGCGCCGAATCGCATGCCGAGCGACTGCATGAAGTTGACGACTTCAAGTCGCGGAAAATGCAGCGTCCCGTTGAACGCCATGTGCTCGACGAAATGCGCGAGGCCGCGCTGATCTTCGTCCTCGAGCACCGATCCCGCGTTGACGGCGAGGCGGAGTTCCGCTCGGCCTTGCGGCACCCGGTTGGCGCGGATGTAGTAGCGCAACCCGTTCGGCAGCGTGCCGACGGTAATTTGCGGATCGACGGGGACGGGGTCGTCCAGTTTTGCGGCAGCGACATTCGGCGGAATCGCCGGCGTTTGCGCGCCGACGATGACCGCCGTGGTGGCAATCGCCGCGAGGAGGACGGTGAGACGGAAACGCTGTACAAGCTTCATGCGGGCGTTCTTTCGACGTTTACGGCTGCTTACCGGTCTTTAGATACTGCTGGGATGCCGCTTCGTCTCTGAGCGGCGTCACCTTGTCAGGATCGATGCGTACCATCAGATAGTCAATGTGGTCATCGATTTTCGTGAACCAGTGGCCCGTGCCGGCCGGAATGACAATGACATCGCCCACCTTCAGGTTGTAGCTCTTCCCGTTGCGGATCTCCGAGCCGTTGTTACCCGGGCCGTTGAACAACCGCACGGTTTCCTGCGTCGCGGGCCGCCGCACCATGTTGGTGATGTCGGGCCCCAGCATGAGCGTCGCGGAGCCGTCGATGATGTGATACACCTCGCTCACCAGGTCGTGTTCGGCGACAGAGTCCTTCGCCGGCTGAGCCAGCTTGCCGCGATGCACCATGCCGATGCCGATATGCGCCTTGCCGATCTCGATGTCGCGCACCTGCTGATCGACGAGGTTCTCCTTAACCGCTTTCTGGCGATAGGCTTCCAGCTCCGACACCGGGATGTAGGTACCGGGGCACATGTTGCAGCTCGGTTTGGGATTTGGATTGTTTGCCTGCGCCGCCAGCGCCACGACCGCCGTCACCGCTCCGAGTACGCCGATCAGCATCCGTCTCATATATCGTCCCTCCGCGGGCGTATCTTACGCCCCCTGGAAGGTTCGGCTAAAGCCGAACCCACCGTTGATTCCCGCCGGATCCCGCGCCGAATTGCATCGGTGGGGTCCGCCTTTAGGCGGACCTTATGGCAACTTGCTGACGGTCACCTTCTTCAGCTCCACCCGCATGGTCGGAGTCTCACCATTCACGGCCACCTGCTCGATCTTCTCGACAACATCCATCCCTTCCACCACTCTGCCGAACGCCGAGTACTTCCCGTCGAGGACCGGCGTACGCGCCAGAACGATGAAGAACGACGTGTCGCCGCTGGCCGGGTCGTCGCCGTGCGCGAGGGAAACGGTTCCTTTGTCGTGCTGGATGTCGTTGAACTCCGGTGCCATCTTGCGGACGTAGCGGTCCTGCGTAATGTCGAGCGGCTCGCTCCGTGTCGGCAGGAACCCACCCTGGATGACGAATCCCTTCACCACGCGGTGGAACGCGGTGCCGTCGTAGAAACCGACTGACGCAAGCCGCAGGAAGTTCCGCACGTGGTTCGGTGCCTTGTCGGGTGAAAACTGGAACGTGATGTTCCCCATCGACGTTTCGAGCACCGCGCGGTACTTCGACAACTCCTCTGCGGTCTCGGTTGTGAACGGCTCTGGACCCGCGGCCGCCTTGTCGCGAATCGTCACCTTCGTCATCACGACGCGCTGCTTCGGAACGGTGTTGTCGGCTTCGACCTGCGAAATCTTCTGCGCGACGTTCAGCCCCTCGGCCACGCGCGCAAACACGGTGTACTGACCGCTCAATGGCAACTGGTCGAAGATGCAGATAAAAAATTGCGCGCCGCCGCTGTCCGGCATCCCCGGCGCCAGCGTCGCCGCGACGGCGCCGCGTGACATCTGCTCGGTATTGCGCTCGAAACGGAGTTCGCGCATCCCTCCGGCGCCGTAGCGCGCGCTTTGTGTTGGATCCTTGGACAGCGGATCGCCGCCCTGAATGATCCCGTTCGGGATGACGCGATGAAAGATCGTCCCGTCGTACGCGCCCTCGCGGGCGCGGGTGATGAAGTGCGCCACGTGATTCGGCGCGGCATCGGCAAGCAGGTCGAGCACGATCGTCCCCATCGGGGTCTCGATCACGGCCTGCTTGTTCTGAAGCTCGCTGGCCGACAGCGTGTTGACGAAGTATGTATCCGCCGGTTGCGGTGGGCGCTGCGGTAGCGGCTGCCCGCGTGCGGTAGGCGGACGGGGCGCGGGGGCCT
>Ga0207659_10002947_pt1 | contig 10134 bp, 8 predicted proteins | sample KBSM43metaG_FD_184330 | JGI IMG/M metagenome (GOLD analysis project Ga0207659, IMG submission 184330) | Miscanthus rhizosphere microbial communities from Kellogg Biological Station, Michigan, USA - KBS M4-3 metaG (SPAdes) (version 2) | ecosystem: Host-associated > Plants > Roots > Rhizosphere >...
ACGAGGCGCGCAGGGTGTGGTCCTGAAGCAGCGCGAAGACGCTGCGCCCCGGCTCCTCGGCCGAGGGTCGGTCGAGGTCGGCCAGCCAGCCGCGCCACAGGCCGCCGACTTCGCGCAGCAGCGCCAGCGCCTGCTGCACCCGGTCCTCGAGCAGCTCGGCCGAGGCGATCTCGCCGGCATCGTCGCTCTTGCCGAGCGGCAGCGAGCCGGAGAGGAAGAAGGCCTCCAGCCGATCGACGAGCGCCAGCTTGTTCGCCAGGCTGAGCTCGATGTTGATCCGCTCGATGCCCTCGGTGTACTCGCCCATCCGCGGCAACGGGATGACGACGTCCTCGTTGATCTTGAAGGCGTTGGTGTGTTTGCTGATCGCCGCGGTGCGCTTGCGGTCGAGCCAGAACTTCTTGCGCGCCTCGGCGCTGACGGCAACGAACCCCTCGCCGCCGCGCGCGTTGGCGATGCGCACCACCTCGCTCGTGGCCCGGGCCACGGCGTCGGCGTCGTCGCCGACGATGTCGCCGAAGAGCGCCATCTTCGGCAGGCCGCCGCGCTTGCTCTTGGTGGCGTAGCCCACCGCCTTGAGGTAGCGGTCGTCGAGGTGCTCGAGGCCGGCGAGCAGCACCCGCGACCCGGGCGCTGCCTGCGCCGCCAGGTCGAACAGGTAGTCGCGGATCTCGACGATCGACGGCACCGCGTCCTTGGCATTGCCGAAGAACTCGAGGCAGACGGTGCGCACGTGGTCCGGCATGCGGTGCACGATCCAGCGCGCCGAGGTGATGAGGCCGTCGCAGCCTTCCTTCTGGATGCCGGGCAGGCCGGCGAGGAACTTGTCGGTGACGTCCTTGCCCAGGCCTTCCTTGCGGAACACGGCGCCGGGGATGTCGAGCCGCTCGGTCCGCTCCAGCTTCCTGCCGCTGGCGTCGAAGTACTTGAGCTCGAAGCTCGCGACCTTGGCGTCGTGGATCTTGCCGAGGTTGTGGCCGAGGCGCGTCACCTCGAGCCACTTGGCTTCGGGCGTCACCATCCGCCAGGACGCGAGGTTGTCGAGCGCGGTGCCCCAGAGCACCGCCTTCTTGCCGCCGGCGTTCATGGCGACGTTGCCGCCGATGCACGAGGCCTCGGCCGAAGTGGGGTCGACGGCGAAGACGAAGCCGGCCCGCTCGGCGGCCTCGGCAACCCGCTGGGTGACGACGCCGGCTTCGCTCCAGATCGTGGCGACCGTGCCTTCGACGCCGGGCAGCGCGACCTGCTCGACCTCGGTCATCGCCTCCAGCTTCTCGGTGTTGATGACCGCGCTCGCCCAGGTGAGCGGGACGGCGCCGCCGGTGTAGCCGGTGCCGCCGCCGCGGGGGATGATCGTCAGGCCGAGCTCGATGCAGCCGGCGACCAGCGCCGCCATCTCGGCCTCGGTGTCGGGGGTGAGAACGACGAACGGATACTCGACCCGCCAGTCGGTGGCGTCGGTGACGTGCGAGACCCGCGACAGGCCGTCGAACTTGATGTTGTCCTTGGCGGTCACGCGTGCGAGCCGGCGCACGGTGCGCTTGCGCAGGTCCCAGACGGCGCGGAACTGGGCGGCGAAGGCCTCGACGGCATCGCGCGAGAGCTGCAGCAGCTCGCCGACGACCGCGTCGCGGGCCGCGTCCGCGGCCGGGGTGCGGCGTTTCTCGACCTCGCCGAGGCGATGCTGCAGCGCCTCGATCAGCAACCGGCGGCGGCGCGGGTTGTCGAGCATGTCGTCCTGCAGGTAGGGATTGCGCTGCACCACCCAGATGTCGCCCAGCACCTCGTAGAGCATGCGCGCCGAGCGGCCGGTCCGGCGCTCGCTGCGCAGGAGGCCCAGCACCTCCCAGGCGCGCGGCCCGAGCAGGCGGATCACGATCTCGCGGTCGGAGAACGAGGTGTAGTTGTAGGGAATCTCGCGCAGCCGGGGCACGGCCGCGGCGGCGCCGTTGTCGGCGTCGGCGATGCGGGTGAGCGGCAGCGGGGCGTTCATGGTGAGGTCGGTGCTGCCGGGGCGGCAAGGCGCCGAGGCATCGTACCGCAGCGCAGCAAAACGGGCTCCGTCGTGACCCGCAGGCGGCCTGTCGCGGCGGGTATTCCCGCTTGCCCGCTCCGCGGGCCGCGCGAGATAAACGCGGCTGTCACACGAAGCCGCGAGAATCGCGTCGTCTTTGCGCCTGTCGCGCAGCCCCGTCACGGAGTCGTCATGCAGTTGAAATCTCTCGTTCCCTGCTCGTTCGCCGCGCTCGCCGCCATGGCGCTGCCGGCCCAGGCCCAGGTCGAAATCCAGTGGTGGCATTCGATGACGGCCGTGAACGGCGAGTGGGTCAACGACCTCGCCAAGGACTTCAACGCGAGCCAGAAGGAATACAAGGTCGTGCCCACGTTCAAGGGCAGCTACGACGAATCGATGACCGCGGCGATCGCCGCGTTTCGCGCCGGCAACGCGCCGAACATCCTGCAGGTGTTCGAGGTCGGCACGGCGACGATGATGGCGAGCAAGGGCGCGATCGTGCCGGTGGGCAAGGTCATGAAGGACGCCGGCGAGAAGTTCGATCCGGCCGCCTACGTGCCGGCGGTGGCCGGCTACTACACCGCCCCGAGCGGTCAGATGCTGAGCTTTCCGTTCAACAGCTCGACGACGATCTTCTATTTCAACAAGGATGCGTTCAAGGCCGCCGGCATCGACACCGCGAAGCCGCCCTCCACCTGGCCCGAGGTCGTGGCGGCCGCCGCCAAGCTGAAGGCGAGCGGCCACAAGTGTCCGTTCACGACCGCCTGGCAGGGCTGGACCCAGATGGAGAGTTTTTCCGCCTGGCACAACGTCGAGTTCGCGACCAAGCAGAACGGCCTGGCCGGCCTCGATGCGCGCATGAAGGTCAATTCGCCGCTGCACGTCCGCCATATCGAGAACCTCGCCAACATGGCCAAGCAGGGCCTGTTCGTCTACAAGGGCCGCGGCAACGTGCCCGAGGCGAGCTTCATCTCCGGCGAGTGCGCGATGATCAACACCTCGTCCGGCTTCTACGGCAACGTCGCCAAGAATGCCAAGTTCGCCTACGGCCTGGCGCCCCTGCCCTACTACCCCGACGTTCCCGGCGCGCCGCAGAACACCGTGATCGGCGGCGCGAGCCTCTGGGTGCTGGCCGGCAAGAAGCCCGAGGAATACAAGGGCGTGGCCAAGTTCTTCAGCTACCTGTCGAGCCCCGAGGTGCAGTCGGCCAGCCACAAGCGCACCGGCTACCTGCCGATCACCACCGCCGCCTACCAGCTGACCGAGAAGTCGGGCTTCTACAAGGAAAAGCCCGGCACCGACGTCGCCGTGACGCAGATGATCCGAAAGGTCACCGACAAGTCGCGCGGCATCCGGCTCGGCAACTACGTGCAGATCCGGGCGATCGAGGACGAAGAGCTCGAGGACGTGTGGGCGGGCAAGAAGACGGCAAAGGAAGCGCTCGACAGCATCGTCAAGCGCGGCAACGAACTGCTCGAGCGATTCGAGAAAGCGAACAAGTCCTGAACGGACTTGCTCGCCAACGCCGCTGCGCGGCGAGGCTGACAGGGCTGCTCCCCTCCCGACCTCCCCTCCGGGAGGGGAGGAGCAACACCAGACGAGAGCCATTGCGTGGCAGCTGAAAAACGCGTCGTCTTCCGCTCCGGCTGGCTGCCCTGGGCGCTGCTCGCGCCGCAGGCGCTCATCATCGCTGTGTTCTTCTTCTGGCCCGCGGGCCAGGCGGTGCTGCAGTCGATGCAGCAATCGGACGCCTTCGGCACGTCGGTCGAGTGGGTGGGCTTCGCCAACTTCGCCACCCTGCTCCACGACGAGACCTATCTCGCCTCGTTCAGCACGACGGCCGTGTTCTCGATCCTCGTCGCCGTGCTCGGCATCGGCCTGTCGCTGGTGCTCGCCGTCTTCGCCGACCGGGTGGTGCGCGGCACCACCTTCTACCGCACCCTGCTCGTCTGGCCCTACGCCGTCGCCCCGGCGATCGCCGGGGTGCTCTGGCTCTTCATGTTCTCGCCGTCGATCGGCGTCATCGCCTACGCCTTGCGCCACCTCGGCATCAACTGGGACCACCTGCTCGACAGCCGCCAGGCGATGGCGCTGATCGTCATGGCCGCGGTCTGGAAGCAGATCTCGTACAACTTCCTGTTCTTCGTCGCCGGCCTGCAGAGCATCCCCAAGTCGCTGATCGAGGCCGCCGCGATCGACGGCGCCCGGCCGTGGCGGCGCTTCTGGTCGATCCAGTTTCCGCTGCTTTCGCCGACCACCTTCTTCCTGCTCGTGATCAACGTCGTCTACGCGTTCTTCGACACCTTCGGCATCGTCGACGCGGCGACCCAGGGCGGCCCCGGCAAGGCGACATCGATCCTCGTCTACAAGGTCTATTTCGACGGCTTCAAGGCGCTCGACCTGGGCGGCTCGGCGGCCCAGTCGGTGGTGCTGATGCTGATCGTGGTCGCGCTCACGGTGCTGCAGTTCCGCTTCGTCGAGAAGAAGGTGAACTACTGATGCCCCCACGCTCACCTCGTTCGCTGCCTCCGACGGGGGCGAGGCCAGCCTTGAGGCGGCCCGGCGGCCGGCCGTGATGGTCGAGCGCCGCCCCGCCCTCGGCGTCCTCGCCCACGCGATCCTGCTGCTCGGCGTGCTGGTGGTGGCGTTTCCGCTCTACATCGCCTTCGTCGCCTCGACCCATACCGCCGAGGAGATCGTCCAGGTGCCGATGCCGATGCTGCCCGGCCCGCACCTGATCGAGAACTACCACGACGCGCTGGTCGGCGGCGGCAAGGGCGCCGGCTCGACCGCGTCGGTTGGCCGCATGATGTTCGTGAGCCTGGTGACGGCGCTCGTGATCGCCTTCGGCAAGATCGCGATCTCGCTGCTCTCGGCGTTCGCGATCGTCTACTTCCGCTTCCCCTTCCGTACCTTCTTCTTCTGGGCGATCTTCATCACCCTGATGCTGCCGGTGGAGGTGCGCATCCTGCCGACGTACAAGGTGATCGCCGACCTGCACATGCTGAACAGCTTCGCCGGGCTCACCGTGCCGCTGATCGCCTCGGCGACCGCGACCTTCCTGTTCCGGCAGTTCTTCCTGACCGTGCCCGACGAGCTGGTCGAGGCGGCCCGCATCGACGGCGCCGGGCCGATGCGCTTCTTCATGGACGTGCTCATTCCACTCTCGAAGACGAGCATGGCCGCGCTCTTCGTCATCCAGTTCATCTACGGCTGGAACCAGTACCTGTGGCCGCTGCTCGTCACCACCGAGGAGAACATGTACCCGGTGGTCATCGGCATCAAGCGGATGATCGCGGGCGGCGATTCGCAGAACCAGTGGAACCTAGTGATGGCCACCGCGGTGCTGGCGATGATCCCGCCCGCGCTGGTCGTGATCCTGATGCAGCGTTGGTTCGTCAAGGGCCTGGTCGACACCGAGAAATAGAAAAGCGGCAACTCATGGGCGCGATCTCCCTACGCAACGTCGTCAAGCGCTACGGCATCGGGCCGAAGGCGAACCCCGTGATCCACGGCGTCAGCGCCGAGATCGCCGACGGCGAGTTCGTCGTCATCGTCGGCCCTTCCGGCTGCGGCAAGTCGACGCTGCTGCGCATGGTCGCCGGCCTGGAGGAAATCTCCGGCGGCGAGATCTGGATCGCCGGCAAGGTGGTCAACGATCTCGAGCCGTCCGAGCGCGACATCGCCATGGTGTTCCAGAACTACGCGCTCTATCCGCACATGACGGTCTTCGCCAACATGGCCTACGGCCTGAAGATCGCCAAGGTGCCCGAGGGCGAAATCCGCGCCCGCGTCGACAAGGCGGCGAAGATCCTCGAGCTCGGACCCTTCCTGCAGCGAAAGCCGCGCGAGCTGTCGGGCGGGCAGCGGCAGCGCGTGGCGATGGGCCGGGCGATCGTCCGCCAGCCGGCGGTGTTCCTATTCGACGAGCCGCTCTCCAACCTCGACGCCAAGCTGCGCGCCCAGACCCGGCTCGAGATCCAGAAGCTGCACGGCGAGCTGCGCACGACCTCGCTCTTCGTCACCCACGACCAGGTCGAGGCGATGACGCTGGCCGAGCGCATGATCGTCATGAACGCCGGGCGCATGGAGCAGATCGGCACGCCCGACGAGGTCTACCACCGGCCGGCCACGACCTTCGTCGCCGGCTTCATCGGCTCGCCGCCGATGAACCTGGTGCGCGGTACGTCCGAAGGCACCGGCTTCAAGGCCGGCGGGCAATTGCTGCCACTGCCGCAGCCGGCGCCGCGCGCCGGCGAGCTGGTGCTGGGGGTGCGGCCGGAGCACGTCGAGCTGTCGTTCGACCTGAAGGCTTCGGGCTGGCCGGTGCGCGTGCAGGCGCTCGAGATGCTGGGCGCGGAGCGCCTCGTCTACGGCACGCTCGGCGAGACCCTCTTCACCGCCCGGCTCGACGCGACCGCGCCGCACCCGAAGGTCGGCGACATCGTCAACATCGGCGTGACGCCCGAGCACATGCACTGGTTCGACGCGGCGACGACGGCGCGCGTCGGCAAGTGAGCCGCGGATCGATGCTGCCCTGGCCGTATCCGCGCTGGATCGCGCACCGCGGCGCCGGCACGCTCGCGCCGGAAAACACGCTCGCCGCCTTCCGCCTCGGCGCCCGCCACGGCTATCGCGCCTTCGAATGCGACGTCAAGCTCGCGGCCGATGGCGTGCCGTTCCTCCTGCACGACGCGACCTTGCAGCGCACCACCAACGGCCACGGCCGCGCCGCCGATCTCGCCTGGAGCGAGCTGGCGCGGCTCGACGCCGGCTCGTGGCACAGCCGGGCCTTCGCCGGCGAGCCGCCGGCCTCGCTCGAAGCCGTGGCGGCGTTCTGCCTCGAGAACGGCCACGCCCTCAACATCGAGATCAAGCCCACGCCCGGCAGCGAATCCGAGACCGGACGGGTGGTCGCCGAAGAGGCCACCCGGCTCTGGCGCGGCGCCGCGCTGCCGCCGCTATTCAGCTCGTTCCGGAGCGACGCGCTCGCGGCGGCGCAGGCCACGGCACCGGACATCCCACGCGCCTTGCTGCTCGACAGCCTGCGCGCCGGCTGGCTCGACGAGGCGAAGAAGCTCGGCTGCTTCGCGGTCGTCATGGCCTATCCGCTGATGGACGACGCGGTGCTCGCCATGCTCCATGCCGCCGGCCTGCACGGTGTCTGCTACACGGTCAACGATCCGGCCGAAGCAGCCCGGCTCTCGGCGATCGGCATCGACGCGCTCATCACCGACGCGGTCGACCGCTTCGCGCCCTAGCGCCGGGCCACGCCCGTCGTCGATGAATGGCCTGCGTGCCGTGCCCCGCTGGATGCTGATCGGTCTGATCGGCATCGCTGCCGTCTATGTCGCGGTGTGCATCGTCCTGTTCCTGCTGCAGCGGTCGCTGATCTACCACCCGCAGCCGCGCACCGCGCCGGCGGGCACGCCCCTCCTGCGCCTGGCCGTCGACGGCCGGGAGGTGCTCGCCACGATGCGCGAGCACGAAGGACCGGACGCGCTGATCTACTTCGGTGGCAACGCCGAAGACGTCTCGGCCAATCTGCCCGGCATGGCCGCGATCTTTCCCGATCACGCCCTGTACCTGCTCCATTACCCGGGCTACGGCGGTGCCCCGGGCCGACCGAGCGAGACGGCCCTCGTCGCCGACGCGTTGGCGCTGTTCGACCAGGTCGCCGCACGCCATCCGCGCGTGACGGTGATCGGCCGCAGCCTCGGCAGCGGCGTGGCGATCCAGGTGGCGAGCGCCCGCCCGGTCGAGCGCCTGGTGCTCGTGACGCCCTACGACAGCCTGCTGAAGGTCGCGACCGGGCGGTTCCCGGGGCTGCCGATCGGCTGGATCCTGCGCGACAGGTTCGAATCCGATCGCCATGCCCTCAAGGTGACGGCACCCACGCTGCTCATCGCCGCGGCGAACGACAACGTCATCCCGCGGGCCAGCACCGACCGGCTGCTCGGCCGCTTCGCCGGCGGCATCGCCACGCTCGCCACCGTTGCCGGCGCCGACCACAACTTCCCGGACAGCGATCCGCAATACGTCCGGCTGCTGCGCGGCGCGCTCGCCCCCGCCCGCGAGCCCGCGTCCGCCCCTTCGCGCTAGGGGCCTAGGCGCCGAACGGCTCCTCCGCGCCCCGTACCCGGGCGTAGACGCGCGTGCTGCGCGGCTCGCCGCGCGGATTGACGGCGTCGAAGCGAAGCAGCGCCTCGAGCGTGAAGCCGGCGCGCTCGGCGACCTTCCAGCTGCGCTCGTTGCTGTCGTCCATGCGCAGCTCGACGCGGCGTGCGCCGAGCGAATCGAAGGCGAGCCGCGCCATCGCCTTGGCGGCTTCGGTGACGATGCCGCGACCTTCGCAGCCGGTCTTGCGCCAGTAGCCGATCTCGAAGCGGCGCAAGGTCCAGTCGATCCGGTGCAGGCCGGTGCCGCCGACCAGCTCGCCTTCCCGGCCGTCGGCCTCGCGGGCGAAGATCAGGAAGACGAAGTCCTCGCGCAGCATGAACCGGGCCTGCTGCCGGCGGCAGTTGGCCTCGGACTCGTCGACGCTCAGCCCCGGGCCGGCCCAGGGCAGCCACAGGACGAGCTCGTCGAGGGAAGCCTGCACCGCGGCGTTGACCGTCGCCCCGTCGCCGCGCCGCGGGCTGCGCAGGACGAGGTGGTCGGTCTCGATTCGCTCGGGAACGTCCATCAGCACAGGATCCATGCTTTCCTTCTCCTCCTAGGTCGCCGCCGGTTGCGGCCGCACGTCGGCTTCCGCGCCCAGCCAATCGGACTCGCGCTCGGGCTCGGGCAGGCTCTTCAGGTTGCGGATCACGCCCAGGCGCATCGCCGCCACCGCCAGCAGCAAGGCACCGCCGCCGGCCACGGCCAGCGACGTGCGCAGGCCCGAATGTTCGCCCAGCCAGCCGCCGAGCAGCGCGCCCGGGCCGGCGGGAATGAGGATCAGCCAACGCATCGTGCTCGTCATCCGGCCGAGCAGCGGCGCCGGCGTCACCGACTGGCGCAGCGCCAGGAAGTTGATGAAGATCAGCACCGCGCCGGTAGAGAACATCATCAGCGTGGCGGTGAAGGCGGCCACGCCCCAGGCGTTGGCGGGCGCGACCGAGAGCACGAGCCAGCCCGCGCCGCAGATCGCGATGCCCGTCACCAGGCTCGGCCCCGGGCCGAAGCGGCGGCTGATCCGGTTGCCGAAGACGCTGGCCAGGACGGTGCCGGCGCCCATCGCCGTGTAGCTGAGGCCGATCGCCTGCTCCGAGAGGCCCAGCGTGCGCGTCGCGAACAGGATCTGCACCACCAGGGCGGCATGGTGGCACGCCTGCCAGGAACCGACGACCAGCGCCAGCGCGACCAGCAGGCGGTGGCGGGCGACGAAGCGGACGCCGGTGCACAGATCGGCCCAGAACTTCGCCATCGGCGAGCCTTCGCCGCTCGCACGAGCCAGCGGCTCGCGGACCGGCACGCCGCGCAGGATCGCGGCCGAGAATGCCAGCAGCACGGCGTCGACCAGCAAGGCCAGCGGCGCGCCGACGACCTTGATCAGCGCACCCGCCAGCCCGGGCCCCAGGACCTCGGCGCCCGAGCCCGCCAGGGCGTTCTTGGCATGCGCCTCGACCAGGCGTTCCCGCGGGACGACGTGGGTCAGCACGATCTGCGCGGCACTGCCGGCCACCGTGTAGACCGTGCCGATCAGGAGGCCGATGACGTACAGCCAGCCTATTGTCAGCCAGCCGGCCCACCAGGCCAGCGGCACGCTCGCGACGGCGAGGCCGAGCATGCATTCGCCGGCGATGTAGACCGGGAGCTTCCGGACGCGGTCGAGCCAGACCCCCGCGGGCAGGGAGAACAGCACGAACGGCACGATCTCCATGGCGGTGAGCAGGCCCATCTGCGTCGGCGTCGCCTGCAGCAGCACCGCCGCGGTCAGCGGCAGGGCCAGCATCGTCACCTGGCCGCCGAGCGAGCTGATGAGGATGGAGGTCCACAGGCGCCGATAGGCGAGGTCGCGCAGCAGGTCGTGGGCGGGAAGCCAGGGCCGCTGCGGCAGGATCCTTCTTGTCGTTCTCGAAAGCCACTTCATGGCTTCACCTTCTTCTTTCCATCGCCGCCACGGGAGGCGGTTCGCG
>Ga0207659_10002951_pt1 | contig 10129 bp, 10 predicted proteins | sample KBSM43metaG_FD_184330 | JGI IMG/M metagenome (GOLD analysis project Ga0207659, IMG submission 184330) | Miscanthus rhizosphere microbial communities from Kellogg Biological Station, Michigan, USA - KBS M4-3 metaG (SPAdes) (version 2) | ecosystem: Host-associated > Plants > Roots > Rhizosphere >...
TTATCACAGGGCAAGTTCAACCTCATTCCTCTCAATGCCTCAAAAGAAATTTCTAGAATAGCAAGATCAAACAAAATCACAATGAAGAGGATTAAGGATCTGGAAAAAATTACTGAGCATGACACAGCTTCGATAGTACAAGCCATTAGTGAACATTGCTCACCTTCAACAAAACCATGGATACATTATGGATTGACCAGTAACGATGTTATAGATACATCTACTTCAATGCAATTAAAGGATGCATTTGAAATAATTGAACCAAAAATTTTAAAATTAATTTCACTACTAATAAAAAAGATAAGAAAATTTAATGTGTTACCTTCCGTAGGAAGAACTCATGGACAACATGCAAGCATAATATCTTTTGGACTAAAATTTGCGGTATGGGCAAATGAACTTTCATACCATATAGATAGAATAGAAGAAGGCAAGAAGAGATTTCTATTATGTAAGACCTTAGGAGTAGTTGGAACGGGGTCATTAATGGGATCAAAGGCGTTGGATGTTCAAAACGACGTGTCCAAGTCACTTGGACTTTGGTCTATAGAGGCTGCAACACAAGTAATTCCCAGAGAGAGATTAGCAGAAGTTCAATTTATTATTTCATTAATAGGATGCACGTTAGATAAGATGGCAACAGAAATAAGAAATTTACAGAGAACTGAAATCGGTGAGGTTGAAGAACCGTTTAAAAAAGGCCAGTTGGGCAGTAGTGCAGTTCCAGTAAAAAGAAATCCTATTAAGAGTGAAAGAATATCATCCCTTGCAAGGATACTTCGTTCCTTTTCAATTATTTCTCAAGAGAATATTTCATTATGGCACGAAAGAGATCTCTCAAATTCCGCAAATGAGAGATTTACTATTCCGATGGCGGTCATTCTTTTAGATGAAATGGTAGGTAGTATGATAAAGGTAATTGAAGGACTAAACGTAAATAGACAAAAAATTCTAGAGAATATTAATAAAACAAGGGGAAGAATTTTTGCAGAATTCATTCTTGAAGCACTAGTTAAGAAAGGGATTCCTCGAATGAGCGCATATGATAAAATACAACGTTCTGCATTCGAAACACTTGCAAGTGACAAAGATTTTAAAGAAGTGGTAATGCAGGATCCTTTCATCGGAGCCAATTTAGACAGGAAGGAATTGAGAATAATATTTGATCCAAATTCCCATCTGGCTGCATCAACAAAAATAATAAACAATGTCATAAAGAAAGCCGAACAAGTACGCAAAAATTACAAAGTTCGTTAATCTATTTTCTTATAATATCGATGGATTAGAGAACCGTATTGAAGTGCTTTTTTTCTCCTAATTATCACTTCTGATGGTATGTCAAAAGCTAGTGCTATCTTTCTAATTATATGCTTTCTTAGAAGATCATCGTTGCTAATTATTTTAGCATAAATTGGAAACATCATTGCGACAGAAATAAATCCTTTTGAGAGAAACGGTTGTAATATACTGATATGATATCTAATTGCTATCTGTTTTATTTCATCTATTAATTCCAGTTCTTTCAAGATTTTTGATTCAATAGTTGCATTGATGGTATCACTACCTTTATCAAATATATATCTGAAATTATTGTATCCGCAAAAAAGTTCATCAAAACCGTTAGCTGTTAGTACGAAAGGGGTGCCATTCTTACTCGCTAATTTAGCTATGTAATTAAACGCAATACAATTTTCTATGTGAGATGGATTATTACACGAAATTTCTTTCTTAATTTTTTTTGAAACTATTGCAAAATCATCTTTGTCTATTTCTAAAATTTTGTGATTGATTTTGATTTTTTGCGATATTGATTTTGAAAATTCTATATCATTGGAATGAGGAAATCCAACAGTAAATAGCGTAGTATCGATACCCATATTTTTGCAAATCATTGCAAGCAAGGTACTATCGATACCACCTGAAAAAGCAATACCAATTTTATTAATCCCTTTTAGATTTTCAGATACCGTTGCAAATAATGCATTGATTAGGTCTAAATTGTACAATGCGTTCTAACTAAAATCAGGATTGTCATTAAAATGTTTTAGCAACATTCGCTTAAATATCGTAAAACTTCATTTTTTCATTGAAACTTTTGCAATTATGAATTTGTAAAAAGCAACTTGTATATATCTGGATTCTTTGAAATAAAAACGATGAAGAAAATAATTCTGGATGAAGATCTCAAATATATTGACAAAAAGGGAAATTTGTTGAGGAGTAAGACAGAATTATCTTTCTCAAGATTACTTTCATTCCTTGAAAAAGATTACCAATATGACTTTAAAATTAAGCTAATGAACGGTAAGGAGGTAAATGTTGATTTTAAGGTTGATGACAAATACATAGAAATTTTAGATTCTGATACAGACCTTGATAAATTCAATGAAATAAAAAAAAATAATCCTGATCTTGATATCATTGGTATTGGTAAATCAAAGTTTGGTGTCAAATCAGGTGATTTTGAAACAATATCATTCGTTGAGTCTGACAAGGATCAAGTAGGTTCTATATTTTTAGAGGATTCATCACTTGCATTTGACTACGCACATATTTTACCTCTAGTAGAAAAGTGTTCGATACTACATGGTCATACCTCCACTGTCATGGTGGAGATCATTGGAAAAATGGTAAATAACCTGGTTATTGATTTTAGCGATGCAAAAAGAATTATCAAAGATACTCTATCAACTCTAGATCACAAGTTCTTTATTAATAGGAAATATGTTTACAAAGAAGATAGTATTCACTATTACGTATCATTTGAAGGTCCGCGTGGATTTTTCAATCTTCAGCTTCCAAAGGATACAACATTCCTTTTGCCTGGAGAGGCAACAGTTGAGAATCTCTCATCTATAATCATACAGCTCTTGTCGTCAAAAATGCCTCCAAATATAGAAGCTTTGGGAGTTTATATTTATGAAGGCGTAAATAAGGGTGCACATATTCTGGCTAACATTAAGTGAGTATCGGAAATATTTCTAATAGTAATAAATCATAAAGTGAGTTTATATTAAAAAATGCTAATAGCTGTTATTTCCATCAATCTAAATTCTTTTAAAGCATGAACTTAAATACAAGCCTTCTAGTGGATTAGTTCTAACATAAACATGCTACAAAAAATTAATGAGAAGGTATGGAATTCTAATATTGAAAATGCTATTCTGAAAAAATGGAATCAGGATAGAATCTATGAATTCAAAGTTTATGGTGGGAATAATTATGTAATTGATACTCCTCCTCCTTATCCGTCAGGGCGACCATGGCATATAGGAGCAGCTGCACACTATGCACAAATTGACATGATAGCACGAACAGCTAGAATGTTTGGAAAAAATGTATATTTTCCTATAGGTATAGATAGAAATGGACTTCCAGTAGAAATTTACACTGAGAAAAAACACAAAATTAAGATGCGACAGACAGACAGGGAAGAATTTCTTAACCTTTGTAGGATCTCACTGGATGATTTAGAGAAAGAAATGATCCAAATTATGAAAAGTATCGGTCTCAGTGCTAATTTTGACGAGTATTATAGGACTGATTCTAATGAATATCGCACATTAACTCAAAGTACTTTTATTAATTTATGGAGAAGAGGATTGGTTTATTCTGCTAATCGACCGAATAATTATTGTCCTAGCTGTGGAACTACCATTGCAGATGCAGAACTAATCTATGAAGAAAGAAAGACAATTCTAGTCTATTTGAGGTTTAGATTAAATAATGAGAACGAGGATCTGATTGTTGCTACAACTCGGCCTGAATTAATTTTTGCATGCCAATGCGTTATAGTGAACCCTGACGATACTAGATACCAAAGGCTACACAATAAGGAGGTTATCCTACCTTTGTTCGATAGAGTAGTAAAGATCTTGCCACATCATTCAACAAAGTCAGATTTTGGTTCGGGAGCAGTAATGGTTTGTAGTTACGGAGATCTTAACGATGTACAAGTATTTAGAGAATTGGGGTTAAGAGAAATTATTGCCATAGACCAACATGGCAGGATAAGTGAAAGTGGAGGTAATTATTCTACATTAACTATCGATAATGCAAGAAAGAAAATTATCGAGGATTTGAAAAATAACGGATACATTGTAAAACAAGAATCAATCCTTCATAGAATTCCAATTTGCGAAAGAAGTAAATCTCCAGTAGAAATAATTCCAATGCAAGATTATTATATAAAACAACTTATTTTTCTTCCTAAACTTAGAGAGTTTTCCACTTCCCTCACTTTTTATCCAGAATCTCACAGACAGATATTATTTAATTGGCTGGATTCTGTTGCCATAGATTGGCCCATATCAAGAAGGAGATTCTACGGTACGGAAATTCCGATTTGGTATTGTAACAATTGCAGAGAACCGCTACTGCCAGAACCTGGAAAATATTATAGACCCTGGAAAGATAAAGCACCTTTTGATAAATGTACTAAATGTGGACACAACAAATTTGCCGGCGACGAAAGAACCTTTGATACATGGATGGATTCTAGCATATCACCTCTGTTTGTAACCAAATATAGTAAGGATAATGACTTTTTTTTAAATACGTTTCCAACTCAAATAAGACCACAAGCAAAAGACATTGTCAGAACATGGTTGTATTATACGATGTTACGATGTTATCAATTAACAGACAAACTAGCATGGAGTGAAGTATGGGTTATGGGATACGGGGTTGATGAGTATGGCGAAAAAATGAGTAAGAGCAAGGGGAATGTAATTGATCCTTTTCCGATAATAAGTAGACATGGAGCTGATACTTTTAGATTCTGGTCAGCAATAGAAGCAAATCACGGACAGGACTTTAGATGTTCAGAACAAAAGATAGTAGAAGCTCAAAAATTTTTAACCAAATTATGGAATATCGGAAGATTTGTATCTTCTTTCGAAATCATTTCATCATATGAATCTGATTTATTATCTTCCGATAGATGGATATTGGGAGAATTATCAAACTTAGTAAATGAATGCGTCAGAGGCTACAAAGAGTATAATTTCTTTATTCCCGCTTCACAAATAAGAGAATTCACTTGGAATATTTTCGCTTCTCATTATCTTGAATTGGTAAAATCACGAGCCTACAATGATAAAGTACCAAATAATAGATATTCTGCATTATATACTCTCCATAAATGTTTTTCAGTAATATTGTTACTATTAGCACCTATATGCCCCTTTATCACGGATAAGTTATGGACTACAATTTATTCTCAAGAAAGTATTCATGTGCAAAAGTTTCCATTACATGACAAAGATTATGGAGATATGTGTAAATTTACAAAGGCCATAATTGATTTTAATTCATTAATATGGACTAAAAAACGAGAATCAACAAATGAAAATGGTAAGCGATATTCACTACGTGATCCTATAAAAGCTGAGATTCCAGACGAATTAAAACAATTTAAGGACGATCTCAAAGAAATGCATAATATTCAAGTTTAATCTCAAACTACTGATAATCTTATGCAAGCTGTTCCCATATATAGTCATGGTAATTCGGATGTATTAAAGTATGTAGATAATTTTCCTACTCCAGTACCAAGTTCTTCTGAGATTTTGATTAGGGTGAAATATTGTGGTCTAAATCATCTTGATATTTGGACAAGAATGGGAATTCCAGGTATTTCTATTATGTTTCCACATATTTGTGGCAGTGATATTGTTGGTACACTACAAGAAGATTATTCAACATTTCCCGAAGGGTCAAGGGTTCTGATATATCCTGGAATTAGCTGTAATAACTGTGATAATTGCAAGAATCAAAACGAAGTGTTATGTAATAATTTTTCAATAATTGGTGGTTTGAGCAATTACAACGGTGGTTATGCTGAATATCTAAGTGTCCCCAAGACAAATGTCATAACTATACCTGATGAGGTAAGTGATGAGCAAGCTGCTACACTCTCAATTTCATATTTAACTGCCTGGAATATTATTAAAAAACTACAGCTCAAAAAGGATGATACTGTTTTAGTATACGGAGCTTCAGGCGGTCTGGGAATGGCTGTGATTCAAATTGCAAAAGCACTCGGGATTAAAATTATAAGCACTATATCCGACGATTCTAAATTGGAGTTTGTATATAGTCTTGGCACCGATTATGTGATAAATAGAAATAAAAAAGAAATATCACTGGAAATAGAAAGAATAACTCATGGTTCAGGGGTTGATGCGGTGGTGGATAATGCGGGTCAGAAAACTTTAACGACAAGTATTAACTCTGTTCGAAAAAATGGAAAAATTGCATTGTGTGGTACAACAACAGGAAATGTCGCAAATTTTAACATTAGATCTTTTTATTCCAAGCAAATTCAGTTATATGGAATATTGATTGGATCAAAATTAGAGTTGTCAGAATTAATTGAATTTATCAATGAGAAAAGAATCTTGCCAAAAATTGATTCTGTGCTCTCATTGAATGAAGTAAAGGATGCTCATGATAGATTAGAAAGTGGAAAACAATTGGGTAAGATTTTGATCAAAATATAGTAAATAACCTCTACCAAAGCAATCAATAGTATTTGTTTCATACACAATAAACAGAATTGTATCTGTCTCTTCCTGATGCTTGAAGTTTAACTTATGTCTTTACTTTAGGAACATTCCAATGTAGTTTGATAGATATTAACCTAATACCAGTTGTCACGAAAATTACGACAATTGCTATATATTCAAATTGTATTTTTAGATTTACCATTATGAGGAATATAACGACTCCTATAAAACTTGCTACTGCGTAAACCTCCTTGGTAAAAACAATTGGTGGTTCTCTTACAAAGACATCTCTCAAGATTCCACCCCCGAAAGCTGTCAACAAACTTGAAATTACAATTAAGGCTATATTTGTACTATATAGTGAGTACGCTATTGAAGCTCCTGTAAAAGTGAACACTCCCAGGCCCACAGCGTCGAAAATATTGAACAGATTATCATATTTTTTTATTCTATGATAGAGCAAAAATATGATAATAGAAGTTATTGTGGTCAAAACTATGTGAATAGTATCTGAAAAATTATGTGGCGGGAAGATCCCCAAGATTATGTCTCTCATTACACCACCAGCAATTCCTGTTACGGTTCCGAGAATTATAACCCCCACAATATCATATTTATGTTCAATTGCCCTAAGTGCTCCCGTTACAGCAAAAACCGCGGTTCCGAATAGATCAAGTAAGAATATTATTATGGAAAAGCTTGTATCTAGATTAAACAACTAAAAATTTCTGATGATTTTATTAACAAAAGTTATGAAAATAAACATTTATCGCTACCATCAAAAATGGTCATTGTTTTTTTCCATTTAACATATCCAATATGTCTTCAGCAATGTCAATTGAAGTATGGGAATTGACACTTGGTTCCATCGTCACAAGTAATACATACTTATTCATGTAAAATGTAAGTATTGATATCTTTTCTCTTTCAACGTAAGCAAATCTTGAACTCCCCATAGTATTGTTAAATCTTTCCCTCATAGATTTTCGTAAAGCCGTATGTGTAAGGTACAATTCCTCATTGTTTTCATCCATAATAGAATCTATGCCTCCCCTCATCCCTCCAGCTATAGGTATTCCTGAATCATCAATGACTGCCACGTAACGTATATCGGTGTTCAGGTCGAAAACCGACTCACATAGCTTTGAATAATCCATAGATTCAGAAAATAGAAACTATTTATTATATTTTTGATTTTGTGATATTTCCCATATCTAATAATACTGAATTTAATTCATGAATAATTACCAAGTGCTTATTTTAGTTATTTCGCTGAGAAATTCATGCAGAACTGTGTTAGTATCCGTATTTTTTTTCATATAATAGTAGAGTTCTTCAGTTGCTGCATGATGGTCTACACCTATATTTTGTGCTAACTGGACTGAGATCAATGATAACAATAATTTCCGTAACACTAATTCCTTTCCGTAGTTTTTGATATCGGCGGATAATTCAGATATAACATTTTTGATATTTGCATCAATAAATCTGTTCTTTGCTTCCCTACTTTTAATTGAGAATTGAACTCCCATACGTCGGTCTTTCATGTGTACCTTTTCCACCAATTCAATAAATCTTTCATTTAATCATACTCGTTATTATATCAATGTGTATAAACGTGGTAAAGTACTAATTTGAAACAATATGCATTAATTTGTCATCGATTTACATAATTCATAATACTACAATACGGTAATAGATTATAATTCTTCATCATGCTGACTTCCATACTTCAGTGGCTCACTTTTTGATTCTTTAATTAGTATTATCAGTTAAAAGATGGGTGCTGACCAAAACTCCATTAAACGGCCCGGTACTATTTGATACCTACTTAACTCTATACGAGTCTATGCCCTGGAAAGCATTAGCATTATGAAGCTGAATTATTTCTCCCTTTGGTACAGGAGCATTAATCTTATCGTATGCTGGTTTTATTTTATTATTAATAAAGTTGGTAAAATCTTGCTCAGATTCCCAGATATCCACAACATGATATTTCCCAGTGTTATCAAAACCAATAGAGTGAAATATTTCCCCTTTGGGCTTAGTATTTTCCCAGTCAACCTCTTTTTTAACTTCTTCGTACTGTTGTTTAGTAAATCCCTCTCCAGAAAGTATACATAAAACTGCCATACTACTTTTTCCATTTCAATGATATATGAGTTTTGCTATAAGTAAATTTCATGATCTATAGAGAAATACAGAACTGATGGGCTAAATTCTCAAAAGGCCCACCAGCCTGGAACGGAGTAGACTTTGGCGTTAAACTATGCTCAACAAATTATAATATTGTTGATAGGGCCATGATGATCGCAAATAGGCCAACCGGCGATTGTTCTTTTTGGATCTTAGTGCCGCTTGTGAAGTTATGCACGTTAAATTATATAAAAATAAACTGGCGGATCGTAATAATGGTTGAAAACTAGGAACTACAATTGGTATTACGAAATAAAGAACATTGAAAGATTATAATTTGGAATAAATGAATCTTCTGTAGATTTGACGGCAATAGAAAATATGATTGGCAAAGTCGGAACTTGTTATATATGTGGTAAAGCCAAGAGAATTGCAATTCAACATACGAGGCAGAAATCTGAGTACGCAGAAGGTCCTTCACGCTTGATATGTGAAGACTGTGCAGGACTCAACGATCAATTATTTAATTAGCATGATAAGCCCTATCGTTAAACTAGACGAAAGTTATAATCTATCATGAATAAAATATCCTATGGCTTCTGAATATTGTTTAACCTGCGGACATACAAAAAATTCACATGTTTCCGTCGAAATACCACATGTGTTAAAAAACGGAGAAAAAATACTAATTAAAAAAAATATTGGTAACTAGGTTTAATTTCCTAATTATTTCCCGTTGTCATTATTTTTGCCATTGTCAATAGCGTTGTTAGAACCATTTGATGATTTTTCAGATGATGCACTTGACGACTGAGTTTCTTTAGGCATCAAGTCCTTTAATGACTGGCACATTTCCTTTCCTTCCTTCATGGCTCCACAAAGTTGCACATCCTGCATTTTGGTATTATTCGGTACCTCTGCTGTTACTGGCACTTTTGTTGGATTTCTGCCTTCACCCGATTGAATGTTTAGATTCACAGTAACAGTCTTATTCTCTTGGCCTTCTTTTGCTTTTTCTCCACCCTTTGCTTTTAGAGTGAAATTCAATGGGATTTCAACCTGTGACTCAGACGATGTCTGGTTTCCTGCTTCCGACTCAAACTGCGCAAAACTCATCATTGGATACGCAATTACCAATGAAAGAACAGATGTCGCTATCGCGATTAGTGCTTTAATATACATCATATGCATCTAGAACTTTATACTTTATATTGGTTGAACGAAACAAAGATAAAAACGTCTGAAACCTAGGTAACATTCCAGAGGGCCAAATTATAGCCCACCAGAATGAATGAATATGTAGTTTTGATAGCGCCGATCAGAGAGTTATTTAACAAATTATATAATGCTTTGATGGGCCCTTGATGGTAACGAAGTGGGCCCATCGCTCGAGAGTTTTGCATTGGTGAGATGTTGCTTAATTCTAATAGGCCTAAAAATTATAAAATAGTTAAAAACCAGGTGGGCCGAAAGCAGTGTCTGAA
>Ga0207659_10002957_pt1 | contig 10115 bp, 9 predicted proteins | sample KBSM43metaG_FD_184330 | JGI IMG/M metagenome (GOLD analysis project Ga0207659, IMG submission 184330) | Miscanthus rhizosphere microbial communities from Kellogg Biological Station, Michigan, USA - KBS M4-3 metaG (SPAdes) (version 2) | ecosystem: Host-associated > Plants > Roots > Rhizosphere >...
ACCGAGCGCCGCGCCTTCGAGACCATAGCCGGCTGCCCGCGCCCCTGCTTGCCCCCACCTTCCCAGCCCCGTGCCCAGCCGCGCCGCCAAGCCGGCTCCGCCCATTCCCGGTATGAGAGCAGCACCGACGACATCGCCCGCGATTGAAGCGTAAGGACTACGCTCACGCTGCTTTGCGAGTTTAGCTTGTTCCGCCTCCACGCCCGCGGAATAACTGGGATAGTCTCCGGACAGCCATCCGGAAAGCGCGTCCCGGCGAACGTCCAATCCAAAGGTAGCGGCGTGACCGGCTGCTGCGGCAGCATCAATGACAGTCTGCCCGACCGTGCCGCCGATGCTCTTGGCGAGCTCCCAATTGGATAGCGGACGCGGCGCCTCGTCGTATTTGAGTTTTTCCGAAGGCGTATCGTCATAAACGATCGGCATTATCGCACCGTGCCAGTTCTTCCGTTCAATCGGAACCGTGACCCAACTGGCAGCTTGTTCGCTTCTTCTTCCGAGCGAACATCAACGATAGGACCGGCTGGTACGGCGCTAGGTACTGCCACGGCCGGCAGCGGCTCGCGCACACCATAAAGCGAGCGCAACGCCGGATGCGCGCTCGGCTGCTGTCCCGCCAGCATGCTATCGAGCGTTCCCTTGTGATTTCGGATGTTCTCCTGCGCGTTGCGCTCGGCGATGTTGAGAATGCGCATGACGGTATCCGGATCGAGGCTGATGTCAGACCCGGCCATTTTCTGCACAAACTCGAGCTCTTGCTTGGAAACATCCTTGCCCGCGTAGGTTTTGATCGTGGCCTGCATGATCGGGCCGAGATTGGATTTATACGATTGCGTCGCAGCCACAATGCGCTCGGCGTCCTTGTTCCCGGCCGCAGCCGCCGCGCGGTAAGCTTGCAGTTTAGCTTCAGCGCCAAATCCGAATAGCGCTCCGGAATTTATCGCAAGCTTGGCATCGTTGATGGCTTCCTGCGCGCCGACAGACGCCAATGCCTTATCCTTGCTGGTGTCGAGATGCGTGCGCACGTAATCGGGCAGGTTGCCATACGCCGCGATCGCCAGGTTGGCGCGGTTCTTCTCGTCCAGTGCCTGTTGTCGTTCCTGTTCTGTGGCTTTCTGCTGCTGGTACGTGGTTTCCTTGGTCCGCCAGTCCTGCACTTGCGCGTCGTAAATCGTCTTGTTTCGGTCGTCGATGTATTTGCGTTTGACCTCGGCATCGTCGACGATCGCCTTCCACATCGGCGCGCTGTACGGATCGTTCTGGTTTTTCAGGTACATATCGCGCGCATATTTCTCGCGCGGACTTTCCGGAGTTCGTTCGGGCAGTGCAGGCGGTGTTGGTTTTTCCGCGACGTAGGCCCTGGGCGGCCCGCCAGGCGCCGCGCCCGGGCTGAGAACGGGCGCAGCGCCGGGGACCGCACCGCGCGCCTCGGCAAGTCGGGTCGGCGCGGGCGTGATATCGGACGGCGTGACCGGATTTTCCTCGGTCAGCGGCGGGATCGCCATGCGGCCGGCGCGCGCCAGCGGCGACGGCGCATCGGTTGCGGTGTCGGTCGGCGCGTAGGCGGCGACCTGGGTCGGATCGGTGCCGGCCTCGAGCCCAGCCATGTAGCTTTTGCCGTAATCGCCGATCGACAGCTTCTTGTGCACATCGGTCAGGCCGGTCTTGCTGACGTTGCCCGGCCCGCCGAACCAGGCGCGCGCGGCGCCTTCCTCGCCGAACTGGTCGACATACTGCCCGAACCGATGCCTGAACACGGCATCCTGCGCCTGCGGGCTGGCGAGAAACTGCTGCGGCGTCAGCGCCTGTCCGAGCGCTGCCTGCGTCCATGGCGCGACGTTTGCCTCGACCACCTGATAACGGCCGAGCCCGCGCCCGTAACGGGTCTGGGCTCCGATAGCCCGATAAGGATCAGCCGCACCGCGGCTTTCAATGCCCGCGATCGCGCCCTGGCGCGCCGCCCAGGTCGCATCATCACCACCAGCGGTCGGCGAAGGGGGTTCCGAAGCCGTAGCGGTCGGCGAAGTTGGCGGGGGTTGCTCCCCCGCCTGCGTAGGGTCCGGTGACGCCACCTCCCGGGCGGGCTGCTGCAAGGTTGGTCCGGTGATGCCCTCGCGCGCGGCGATTGCCCGCGCGATCAAGTCGCGCGGATCTGCCGCCGTGGGCGCCGCAGGGGTGAGCATGGGCCGCGGTGGGCGGATCGGCGCAGCGGCTACCGGCGGCGCGACCGGAGCGGCAGTCGGCGGCGGCGCAGCGGCGCCGGCACCGAGCGGCGTTACTGCGCCTTCCGCCGGCACCGCAGCGAGTTGCGCTTGCCGCCTTGCCTCCATTGCGCGCTCATCTCCGGTCAGGCGTTTGTCGGACATCACGTCGCCGAATGCCTCGCCGAGCGAGGTCAACCCCTCGCCGATCGTCTTGGGAAACGGGCGGCCGGCTCTAGACGCCAGTGCGACCGCGATGGCGCGCCGGCGCTGCAATTCTTCCGGTCCCATCAGCGTAGCCGTGGGAAGTATCCCCGAAGAGGATACGACACCCGGTATGTCTTCCGGTCGTGCTGCCATGTCACGCCACCTTCAGGATTGACCCAAGCCGGGTCTTGTCGATGTGCTTCACGCCGTTGCGCGTGAACACCGCTTCCTTGTCGAGTTTTTCCACGTCTTGCGCCATCGGCCCGACGTGCCGGGTCGATGTCGGGTCGGCTTTGAAGCTATATTCGTAAATCGGCAGCTTTTTCTGCTCGTCCTGGTCGACGTCACGCACGTAGGCTGCGCGGCGCTTCGGCTCGTCGTTGTCGACGTCGGATACTGCACCAGGTGCGAAGATGGTTCCGATCTTGTGGATGTTCTCCTTGATCCGCCGATCGGAAGCCATCCCCTTGCCGGCGCCGGCGATCGCGCCGAACAGGCCGCCGATTAGCTGGTTCGCGTTGTTGCTTTGGGTCTGGTAGTTCTGCAGGTTCTGGCTGAAGGCGTTGTTCACCAGGCCGGCATAGTCGGTGGTCGCGATGTTCTCTCGCCCAGTAGTGATGAATGACGGATCCTTGACCTGACTGCCGCTCATCAGCGCGCTTATCTCGTTGATCGGTTGGTTGCGTTGGGCGTAGCGTTCGGCCAAATCTTGCGTACGCAATGTATTTTGCGCGTTGAACGCCGCTTGATTTTGCGCGAGTTGCTGCGCCTGCCCGGTGTTGTAGAACTGAGCGCGTAACGCTGCCTGCTGATAGTCTTGCGCTTGCGCTTGATTAGCGAACATGCCGCGCTGTTGCAGCTCTTGGAAAGCTTGTTGCTGCGCGGCGTTCTGGAAGCCGGCGCGTTTGGCCTCCATGTCCATCATGCGCTGCTGCTCTTGTCCGCCCGCCGCGGTCACCGCCAGGCGCGCATCGGTCGACTGCCGGTTCCAATCGTCCATTGCCTGATTGTAAGCAGCGCTGCCGTAGCGGATGCCCTGGTCCTGCAGCCGCGTCTCGAGCGCCTGGCGATCGCGCTGCAATTGTGGATCGATGCGGCCGTAGAGACTTTCCTCCACCCGCTGCCGATCAGCACTGAAGTTGTCGGCGGGGCCATAGTCTCTTGTGATCTGTCCGGCATCGCCAAGGCTACGCTGCTGTCCGCCGACGTCAGCGTAACTCGTTTGCGTCATTGGGAACCCGTTAAAGAAGTTCCAGTTTCCCGGTGTCGAGACGCCCTCAAGGCTCATCGGAGCCGCCAGCAAATTTTGCAGGCTTCCGCTCTGCTGTGCCGCCAGTCCAGCCAAGTTGGTCTGCGACTGCATCCCGAGCGCTTGCAAATTTTGCTGATCCGGAGAAAGCGACTGCGTCGCTGTCGTTAGCGGGATCTGGTAGCTCGCTCCGGTGGTTGGGTCGTTCCAGGTAAACGTTCCGGTTTGATTGTAGGTCAGCGCTCCCTGCGGCGTGATCTGATTGATGTTGTTCATCTGCTGATTGGCGACAGCAGTGCCGACATTGGTCGCGGTAGCGCCCGCCGCGGTGCGGATCGGGTCGGGCGGCTGCGGCGGGTCAGGTTTTAGAAACGACATGCTCTATCCTCAGTAGCTCGGCCCGCCAGGGGTCTGCGGTCGCTGCAACGGTGACGGCATGCCCGGTTGCGTCATTCCCGACAGGCCGGGCATGGCGCCGCCTTGTCCAACCAAAGGCGGCATTTGTCCGCCGCCGACCGGCATCTGGCCCGGCATCGCGCCCATTGCTTGCGGCGCGGCCGCGCCCGGCATGGCGCCCACATTCGGCATTGCGCCGCCCGCCGGCGGCATGCCCTGTTGCGGCAGCATCGGTGTCACCGGAGGCGGGTTCTGCACGTCCATCAGCGCCTGCGTGATGCGATCGCGCCCGGCGTTAATATCTCCCGGTTGCTGCTGCATGACGTTCTGCGGCAAAGTCGTCTGCGGCATCCCGCCGCCGTACATTCCGCCTGGCATCACGCGGCCTCCTTATTTGCAACAGGCTGTGATCGCGCACAGCGTCGATGAAACTTGCTGCTTTCCCACGTCTCGCGCGTCAGCAGTCCGAGCACGCCGTCGCGATGGCGTCCGAGAATGCGCGGGATCTCGATCAGCATGCAGCCGAGCGTCGCGAGTTGGCGCAACGACGGCGTGGCGTCGGCCGGCACCAGGTGCGACACCATCTGTACGCCGGCGTCGATGAACGGATAGGCATACATCCGCCACACCGTTTCACGTGAAAACCATGCGGAACCCGGCAGCGCCGCGACGCTGAGATCAATCACACCGGCCTCGGGCAGCCAGTTGTGGTAGACCAGCCCGGCAATCATTCGGCCCTGCTCGTCAATGATCCCGATCGCCCTGCACTTGCCGAACGGGCGGCCGTGCAGATGCGGGATCATCTTCGCGACCGCGGTCGCGACGGTATCGGATTGATCATAGACGTAACGCAGCGTCATGGCGCGGCTCCGCCGCCGCCGCTGTTGTCGCCGCCGCTGTTGTCGCCGCTGTTGTCGCTGCCAAAATCGCCTGTCCCGGGGCTGCCGAGACCGCCGCCCATGCCGGCGCCGCCGATCCCGCCAATCCCGCCGCCCGAACCATCGGCCACAGAACCAATCTCACCGGTGCCGCCGGTGCTCATGCCGCCGACCCCGCCCATCGCGTCCATGCCGCCGAAGCCGGTCGCGCCGCCGGCAGCGCCGCCGCCGCCGAAGCCGCCGCCGCCACCGAAGCCGCCGCCACCGCCCAGACCGGCATCGGTCAATCCTGCGGCATCAACAGCACCCTGTCCGCCAAGGTCGCCCAGATCGACGGCACCGCCGACAAAGCCGCCGGTGGCGAAGTCCGGCGTAGCAGAACCGGTGAAATCAACCACGCCGGTATCGCTCAGGCTCGGAGCGGCAACGGTTTGATCCGAATCGGTAAAGTCGAAGGTGAAATCCGGGCCGAACTTTCCGCCGCTCGGGGCCGGCATACCCTGCGCGACTAAGCTACCGGTTGGCATGCCGCCACCAACAAACCCGGCATAGCCCGGTGTTGACGGCGCGTTGGCAAATGAGGCGTATCCCGACGGCATCGCGAGACTGCCGACGGAGTTCATCGCACCGGATGTCATGGCGGCCATGCTGGCGGCATTCAGCGAACCGATGTCAAACGATGGCGCGCCAAATGACGGGGAAGCCGTCTGCGCGGCTGCGTGCTCTCCCGCAATATCTGGTTCGGATGGCGCGTTCGGATCATTCGGATCGCCTTCACCTTTGCCACCCCACCCCTTGGAACCCGGCGTCGTCGCCAGCTGGCTGGCGCTGACTATCCCCTCTCCCGGAGTGGGACCTAGGATCGTACCGCCCGGCGTTCCGGTGACGACGGAGCCACCTCCCAGGGCGACTGTGCCCGGTTGACCGCTGCCCGCGCTGGCGAACCCTCCGGGAAGGCCGGCCGCGCCCGGTGTTCCGGTTGGCGCCGCGCCCGGCGCCGCCGGCGCCGCCGGCGCTGTCGGCGCATTGCCGAACATGTCAAATACACCCGTTAATACGTTACCTGAAGGCGGCGTATCACCGGGGATCTGATCGGCGAACATGGAGGGCGTGCGATCGCCCGCAGGAATGCCAGATTGCGTTACCGCCCCGGGCGCCGCCGGCGCGGCAGGCGTCTGGGACGCTATCGCATCCGCCAGCGCTGCCTGGGTGGCAGCAGTGGCGTTTGCTGCCGCAGCATCTAGGGGGCCAAAGTCCGGGCTTGTCGCCGGGGCGTTCTGCGACATCGCCTGCGTGATCGCGTTGGATTGTGCGATCTGGTCCATGATGGACGCAACAACAGCGCTGTTGTCTTCCGGCGTAGTTTTTCCTTCATCGTCCGGCGGAGCGCCAGGAGGCGGGGCACCGCCCCAGAAACTGCGCTCGGGTGTGACGCCTTCGAACAACTTATCTTGCGTCACATTTCCCGGTTCGCGGCCGGTTGCCGCCGGCGTGTCGCCGGCGCCCATGCCGTAGTCGCCGGAACCGCCGAGTCGATAGTCATACGGCCGGGCGGTCAGCTGATCGAACCCCGGCGCCGCGGCGCCGCCCGGCGCCGCCACCTGCTGTGCCAGCATGGCGGCCGCGATCGCGTTGCGGCGTGCCTCGACGTCGTAATCTTGGCCCCAGGCAAATGCCTGCAGTGCGTCACGATCGGCGATGCCGTAGGTGTTGGTCGGACTGGGCGTATTGATATTGTTAGGGCCCGTGAAGTCCGCCAGCGTCAGCTTGCGCTTTGCCATGGCCCTGTCCCTAGACGTTCACGCCGGCTATTTCGTAAGTCGCACCGAGCGCCACCAACTCGACGTCTGGCCTAGCCTGCTGTCCGACATAGACCTGCACGATCGGCGCATGCGCGAAGCCGGTCATGCCGATGCTGACCCACAGCGTGTTGCGATGCGGCGGCCGGCCGAGCCCGGGCTGGTCCCACAGCGCCTCGTCCCACAGTCCCTCGTCCCAGACATCGGCGATCCCGGGATCGAGCCCTATTTCGGGCGGCGGCGGGATGATCACCTGGAAGTCAGTTGTCGCCGACAGTTGCGGCTGGAACGGTTCGTTGGCGCGCGAAGTGAATATCGCGCGCATCTGATGCAGCGTGACCTGCTGCGACGGCGCCTTGAACATCTCCCAGCCGCCGACCAGGGTCGCGACATAGGGCACGCCGTCGTCATAACCGGTGCGGTCGGCCTGCATCACGATGCCGCCCTGGGTGCCGAAGAACATGTCGCCGCGCATGCGGATAAAGCAGGTTGCGTCCCAACCCATGAAACGACACCAGGCGCCGGTGGTGTTGTTGGCGCCAAGGCAATAGCGCTGGCCCGGCTTGCCGCCCGGCATGGCGACGAAGTAGCCGCCGTATTCGTCCCATTTCTTGATCGTCCACGGATTGGCGCGCTTGACGCCGTTCTCGACGTTCTCGCGCCACAGCGGCTTGATCATGCGCGTCAAGGTGGCGAGCTCCATCTGCCCGGCGTCTTTTTGGATCGCCAGGCTGATCGGCACCATGCCGTCGACGGTGAGAATAATCAGGTCGCCGCCGATCAAGGTGTGGGCGTTCATGCCCATCGGCGGCGAGATCTGATAGCGCCCCTCCTGGCGCCATGAATTGATGTTCGACGGGTCCGAGCCGGTGAAGATCAGCAATTCGCCCTGGTCGGTGCAGAACACGCACTTGTCGTCGATGCCATCGCCGGCGTCGATCGACCAGGTTGCACCCCAAAGCAGTTTCCCGCCTTTGGTGGCAGCGCCCGACAGCGGGATCAAGGCCAGCACGCCGCCGACCGCGTTGAGCGGCAGATACCAGGCGTTCATGCTGTCCTGCTGGATGAAGAACCAGCGATTACGATATTTCCAGACGTAGACCAGCCCTTTGCCTTGCACCTGGCCAGGCAGCAGCGGCGTCGGCCAGGTTATCGCCGACGCTCCGTCCGCCAGCGGCGCGCCGAGCGTGCCGGGCGGCGTGCAGACGACCCATCCCGCGCCGTTGTAGCGCAGCGGCGTGTCGCCGGCGTCATTGAGCGCAAGCAGATAGTCGCCGCTCGCGTTCGCCAGCTGCGAGGCGCAATAGTTGCCGCTCGCCTGGGTGTCCTTGATCATGAACGGCGTGGTTGACGTCACGTCGTACAACTTGGTCGCATTGGCGGCGAACATATGCTGCACATTGCCGCTCTGGTATTCGAACGCGGAGATGATCGGCGTCGTTTCCGGCAGCGCGCACCAGCGCGTGCAGCCGCCGCGCAGCTTCACACCTCTGAGCGTCGGTATCCAATTGTCCGAGACGATGCAGCTGCCCGGCTGCATGAACGCCTCGTTTTCCATCTGATTGATGCCGCGCGTCGGCGCCGGCAAGGTGGTCGCGCGCAGCGCCTGCGCGAACTGCTGGTCCACCGGCTGGCGGCGGAAGGCGACGTGCCTGCTCATGACGGCAACGGCCAGGGATACGCGATCCCGCGCGAGTAAGCAGATATCGGCGCACGGTCGATGATGATCGGCATCGGCTTGTTGGAACCCATGGCGATCGCCATAGCATCGGACCAGGTGCCCATGTCTTCGGCGTAAGGTGAGCCCTTGCCCTGCTTCCAGTCGAAGATCATGCCAAGCTTGAGCACGCGCTCATCCAACCGGAAAGTATCCGCGTCGTTCATGAACGTGTCGCCATAACCACCGGAATTGAGCGCAATGCTGTTCTTGTCAAGGTAGGAAAAGCTTGCAGTTACCCCGGCTCCCATGGCCGGCCAGATCAGTATCTGGTTGCCGAGCAGCGTCCACTCGCCCCAGGCGTCGTTCCACGTCATCATGCGCCGCTGCAGCCACTCGTCGGTATCGGCGATGTAGCGCATCGGCTGTATCGCCGACGTCGAACGCCATACGCTGGTGTTCAGCAACATGCGTCGATAGTCAGCAGGCAGATTGAACGCAGTTGTGATCCCGTCGCCGGTGTAGGTCACTGACTTTTTCAATTGCGTCCATTCACGGGTATCGGTAGCAATGCGCTGCGCCATCTCATTGGCGCAGGCCAGCATCTCGCGCATGGTACGGTTGGAGTTGATCCCGGGAACGACCGCGCCCGGCACGCTCACACCGACTCGCGCGCATACCTCCTGCACCACCGTGAGCAACGTCATCGACGCCCCCACTGCCGCGGCAAGACCGGATATTGCGCCGGACCGCCCCAACCCTGCATGCGCGGATCGGGCGGCATGTCGATGCCTTCCAGCGTGGCGTCGCGCAGTCGTGCCTGGTGCTCTACGGCGCGCCCCCATCCCGCTAGATCATCCTGCGGCGAACCGAGATTTCTCCCGTACGTGTCAGGAGTAAATATCCGCATTAGCGCATCAGTAATCCGGTCGCGCGCGTCCATTTCATGCCGCCTTGCTGGGCCGCGCCTCGATCGCCATCCGCGTCAGTGTTTTGCGGTTTGGATTGCCTTGCGGCTCATGCCCGGTATTGACCTTGATGTACTCGCGCAGCTGGTCGCTGGTCATTTCGTCGAACTGGTCGCCGGCGAGCTCGGCCGCCTTGCGCGCTGCCTCGAGATCCTGCTCGAGCGCCATGTTCTTGGCGCGCATCGCGTCGAGCTCAGCAGCCATGATGGTGTTCTTTGCGTTGTCCTTGGAACTGGCGAGATATTCCATCGCCTGGTTTTTCTGCTCGCGTCCGCCGATACCAAGGTTTTTCAGTTCCTGGCCGTCGATCGCGGCGAGCTGTTCAACCGTGTAGATGTTCTGCGCGCGCAGCTCGGCGCGGCGCCCGGCGGTAATGAACGGGGCGTATTCGAGCGGCGTGCCGGACTTGGTCTGCGCGGCGTGCGCGCAGAATTGCTCGTACTGGCGCGGAAACCGCTGCGCGTAGGTGATCTGATGTTGCTCACCGCTATACGGATCAATGATCCAATGTGGCCAAAGCGACTGCGCCGGATAGGTGCCGTAATTGCGCGATCCCGGTAAACGGATATCGCACACTTCGACGTCTTCGAAGATTGGACGCCCTTCTTCCGCGCTACGCCGCGCGTTCGGCGTCGCATTATGGCGGAACAATACAACGAGTGAAGCGTCAGGATCGCGCGGATTGATAGCCATAGCTTCGCCTTTCTCTGCGCCGGTCTGAGCGGCTGTGGTTAGTCCGGGACCGTCGCCCTAGGCTTGT
>Ga0207659_10002962_pt1 | contig 10108 bp, 13 predicted proteins | sample KBSM43metaG_FD_184330 | JGI IMG/M metagenome (GOLD analysis project Ga0207659, IMG submission 184330) | Miscanthus rhizosphere microbial communities from Kellogg Biological Station, Michigan, USA - KBS M4-3 metaG (SPAdes) (version 2) | ecosystem: Host-associated > Plants > Roots > Rhizosphere >...
GCCCGGCGAAAGCAAATCGGACTTCTGAAAGATCGCGTCGCGATCTACGCGGATGACCCGGTACGGTTTGCCGAGCGCATCGCCGAATTGAAAGAATTGCTTTCGCGGCTCGAAGCGACCCCCCCCGGCGTTTCGAGGATTCGCTTTACGACTAGTCGGCGGTTGACGCTGACACTTCGGCTAAGACGAGTCGCCGGCCCTCGCGCTCGATCCCGATCAACAAAACCCGTGAGGATTGCCGACGATCGACGAGGGTCTCGATCCCGATCGAGCCGCCGCCAGCGAGCAGCGCGCCAATTGCAGCGTGCTTGTCGTCGGGCAGGGTCAGCAAAAGCTCGCCCATCAGTGCGCCATTCGAGCGGAGGGCCGCCGCGGCGAGGACAGACAAGGCCTTCGGATTGGCGGCGGGGATGAAGTCGGCGGCACTCAATGCGGCGAGTTCCTGCGCCGGCCCAAGCCACCTTCGTCGATCTCCCTATCGATCGACGCTTTCAATGCGCGATGATCCAAGACGAGGTTGACCAAATGCTCGGCCCCAGCACCCCGCTCCTTGAGGAGGTCAATACGCTCCTGCATGAGCCGTAAACGCTCCTGCCTGAGGTGCAACAGGGCGAATTCGGGGCGAACGCCTTCCATTCGTACACCTTGGCATGTACCGCCCCGGCGCGCAAGGCGGGAAACCGTCGGCGATCGAGTGATTTGCGGAAAAGCATGGCTTGAGTCCTTTTGAGGACGTAAGAAAAGATGCTCGCAGCGGTTTCCGCACCCGTAGGTTTTAGAGATCGGACGGACCCCTACCGCCGTACGCTTGCCCGCCAAATAGTTCACAAGCCGCGAGGCTTCTCTCGTCATGTCGGGCACGGGCGATGCTGATGAACCGGGATCGACCGCATTCGGTCGCAGGGGAATGCGGTGATGGTTTTCAGGACGTCCGAGGTATTGCTGCGCAGGGCAACCGAGGAGCGAGTTGAGTTGATGGAACAGCGCCGGGCGCTACTTACCGAGACGAGGTCGAGTTTTCTGTATTTCAGGGAAGTGACGGAGCAAAGGCGGCAGCTCAGATCAATGTCCGTACTTCCGGTAACTGACTCGGCTTATCTCGGTGACGATCTGTTCGACCCGGAAACGCCGGTTTGACCGCCCGTTCGTTGATGCGACCGCCGAGGTTGTTCGACGTCGGGTCCCGAGGTTCTGGCTTCTAGACAGTCCGGGCGAACGGTCGAGGCTCGAAGCGCCTCCCGGGTTTCAACCGACGCGCGCAGTGAAGCATCCATAACCGAGACATCGAGCCCTTCGATCCGCCGGGCCGCGATACGCAGTCATCAATCCGACGGTCGAGGATCGCAAGGCGTTCAATTGCGTTGTCGGACACGGCAGGCCCCTTGTCGTAAGAAGCTTCAGCAATCGACGTGCGCGCCATCGTCGATGCCGCGGGAAGGCCCTTTTTCGACCCGACAAGGCGCGATCTCGCCGCGAGCCATGCGACGCGCGGCCTATCTCGTCGGCTTGTGTCCACCTCTGCGCCCATTCCCATTGCTCGATCCATTCGGCCTCGTCGTTGTCGTCGGTGAAGTACGTTTGACACCACCGTTCAGGGGATGGGCAGGTCGCGCGTCCGCTCTGCTTGACCTCTGTTTGCCGGAGGAAAAAAGAAGGTTGCGTCACACCGTTGGCAACTTTTCGCCCTTCCGATCCATTGGCCCCCCTGATTACAGGATTCCTTTCAACGGATCTTTGGGAAATACTTCCCACAAGCCACTCACCAAGCGGACGCTTTAAGCAGCGCGAGGTTAGTACATCGGGCAGGCGAGGGCCGACCTCTCGCATGCTGTGTTCACCCAGAAGGAGCCATCATGTTGAAACGGTCTTTACCCACTCTGCTCGGCGCGGCGGCTCTTGCGGCGTCGATGCCGGCAAGCGCGCTCGACTTGGTGAATGCTGGGGACAGCGGTTTTGTCAATGGCGCGTTCTTCCAGCAGGTTGCCGACCAGAGCACCGGAACGGGTGTCATCGAGCCTTTCCTTCGGCTGCAAGCAAACGGCACAGAGCAAGGGTTCAACACTTCGGTCAACAACGTCTTGGACAACAAAGACGGGATCTGGACGCACTCGCTCCTCGTGAGTGACGTGCCGGTCGTCAACCTCGGCGGAACCAACTACTTCCAGGTCCTGCTGGACATCAACCAGACCGGTGCGAACCCACTTCTATCGTTGGATCAACTGAAGGTCTATCGCCAGGCCACCGGAAACATCAGCACGCTCGCTGGCCTGACCAATCAGATCTACAACCTTGATGGCGCCGGCGATGCATTCATCCGCCTCAACTACGACCTGAACCCGGGCAGCGGCGCCGGTGACATGTTCGCCTACATCCCGGTGACGGGAGCCGGCGACTACTTCTATCTGTACTCGCAGTTCGGCAGCATCAACGCCAGCAATGACGGTTTCGAAGAATGGGCCACGGTCGGCATCTCACAGCCGATTCCTGAACCGGAAACTTATGCGTTGATGATGGCAGGATTGGGCGTCATGGGCGCGGTGGCACGCCGCCGTAAGTAGTCAAAGTAACTGTCAATACGGACGGTCACCGTTTGACGGGGGATTAGTCGGCGAGTGCCCGGCACGCTTAAACCACCGTGCGAAACCCCGACAGTGCGCGGTGCAGCCAGTACCGGGGCGAATTCCTGGCCCGACCTCACTGCACGCGGCGGACAAGGGCCCTCTTGCGGAGACGCTAGAGGGCCTGATCTTGTATTCAGCAGCCTGACGTGCCAGATGTCGGGATCAATTGTTCCCCGACACTTCGTCCGGAGCAGCGGGCACCGGCTTCGTCTTCACCGCCAGACCGCTCGTTGGCCCACGGGGAGCAGTTTTAGCCTGTACCGTTGGTGTCAAAAACAGCAGCGGTTCCGGCCGTTAGCGCCAAGCACCACGCACATCTTGCGCAGCGGACGTGCGCCGCAGATCACGGCGCTTGAGCCGGCCGGTGGGGAGCACCCGCATGGCCTGGCTCCGCCCCGCCCCTCGGAATATGGGCGGGCCCTCGGAATGGACTTCGGCTCGACAACAAGGGACTCGGCTGGCCTTGCGGGGCTCTGATCGTCCTGGCCATCTCGACGGCGCTGATCTTGCTTGGTCTTCCTGCCGGCGTCTCGTCGTCCCTCCCCTTCAAAATGTGATTGCCGATCGGGCGTCGGTGAACTCTACCTTCAGCCCCCACATGAGATTCCGATCGCTGTTGTCGACGTCGCTTGCATTACTTCTCGCTGCGCCCTTCGCTCGCGGCGCCGAAGTCACAACGCCTCCTCCTCCCGGGGAAACAAAGGGAGGGCAAAGCGCCGAGTCATCCGGAACGGCCGAGAGCTTGCGGTCTCGCATCACCGACCCTGCCGACGGCCAAATCGATCTCAGTTCCTTTCTCGCGAAGCCGCGTGCCTTTCTGCCACTGCCGCTCGTCGTCACCGAGCCCGCCGTCGGCTACGGTCTGGGTGGCGCGGCGCTGTTCCTGCAGCCGCGCAAGGAGGCTGGCGACGAAGGCTGGGATCGGCCCGACGTGTCGGTACTCGGCGCTATCACCACTCAGAACGGAACATGGGCCGCATTCGGCGGCGATGCCAGGCGCTGGGCAGATGGTCGGCTGCGCACGCTGGTGGGGGCCGTCGCGGCCAAGGCCAATCTCGACTTCTACGGGCTGGGCGACGAAGCATCGTTCCACCAGGCCGTGCGCTATTCGCTCGACGTCGCCGCTGCCATCGCGCAAGCCGACTGGCAGTTGGCGCCGCGATCTCCCTGGTGGATCGGCCTGCGCTATGTCGCTGCGGACGTGCAGCCGCGCCTGCGCGATCCACCGCTCTCTGCCGGCCTGCCGGACCGCGTGCACGTCAGGGTCTCGGCGCCGGCCGCCACTCTGACCTACGACTCCCGCGACAACGTCCTCACGCCGACGCGCGGCGTTTATTCCGCGACCTCCTACACGGTGTCGCGCGAGGCCCTCGGTTCGACCGACGATTTCGAGCGCTTCCGGCAAACGCTCATGGGATGGTGGCCGCTCGGGCCGAAGGTCACGCTCGGTGCGCGAGCCGATGTCCAGAGCGCCTCGTCGGGCACACCGTTCTTCCTGCTGCCCTTCGTCGGACTGCGAGGCGTGCCGGCGCTGCGCTATCCGGGCGAGCGAGCGCTCGCGGCCGAGGTCGAGGCGCGCTGGCAGCTTCAAGGCCGATGGAGCCTGGTGGGCTTCGGCGGCGCCGGCCGCGCCAGGACAGATCGCGACGGGCAGACCTTTACGCAGGGTGTCGGCAGTGGAGGGGTCGGGGTCCGATACGAGATTGCGCGCAAGTTCGGCATGCATGTCGGTCTCGACCTGGCGCACAGCCCGGGGACGACCGCGGTGCTCCTGCAGATCGGCAGCGCGTGGACTCGGCCTTGACTCTTCGCGCTGGCCGATCCGATTGGACTTTCTAGGGCGCACCCGGCTTACATCCACCACTGCAGGCATGTTCCGACCTGAAGCCGATCGATTCTCGACGTCACCTTCTACTGAAGGCTCTGCGCCCAAGCCACGACGCGCTCAAATTCGATGATCTGCCTCTCGAGGCGGGTCCGTTCGTCATGCAACGGCACACTGGATTGTTGTTTGGCCGAACGAACGCCGACCTTCTCCATTCGCTTCATCATGCGGCCCGTCTTTGTGAGATTCCAAAGGCTCGTCGTTGCGTCGAGTGTCATCTGGCATGCGGCTTGATTGCTTCGTCTGACAGAGGTCGCAAGCTCACGCTCTTGAAGTTGCAGCTCTTCTATACCCAAGCGAACCGACTTGATGAACGCATTCCGCTCTTGGTCGTTGTTTGGGGTCATGTCCATAAGTTCGAGAAGCGTGCGCGTCTGAGCTTGCATCGCATCGGCGGTATCTTCAATCGAATGCAGGGCCCGCGCCTCCTCGACCGGGGGGTTGCTTGAGCGAAAAAGCGTTCGAAAATAGCCCTTGGATTTCCACTCCGCCCGCTTCTCCGCGTAGAGCGCGTGGGCCATGTCCCGACGAGCGATCAAGTCGGGCAAGAGCGATTCCAATTCGGCGACTGTCTTCTCGGCCTCATCGTCCCAAGCCTGCAGACTGCGGAAAGTCTTGCTCGTGTACACGGAGGAGCTGAGCGCTTTCGCTGTGGCGAGTAGCTGCTGCTCATTGCCTCTCGTGGTGCTTCCACTCTCTCTACCACTGTCCATAAGCCGCCTCTCAAGGGTGATGTCGTCGAGTTGCCGGACGATTCTCGTGCTAATTCGGTGCCCGCACGCATGCACGTGCCATGTCGAGTGCGGTGAATAGATCAGCGTCTCCTTACCAGCGTCCAGCGCGGCCTCGAAGGCAGCCGACTCCGAAATGACCTCGGCTGTCAAGAAGGTACGCTGGGGTACGCCTGCGCCTGGCCGAGGTTCGGCGCCGTCAACAATTCAGTCTCGGTGCGCCGCACCAGGTCGCCGATGTAGCAGATGTTCTCGGCCTTTAAAATTTTCAACGAACGAACGCTGAGCCGTAGCTCATCGACAGAACGGAGCGGGAGCGGATCCAACGCGGCGAAGTGCGTTGGCTGCAACTCGAAGATCTCGCTACCAAGTACGCCGCAGGAATCTCCGTCGTCGAAATTGCCCTTAGGTGCAATGGTCAGCCGCCGGTCGGTTAGTAAGATCGTCACCGCGAACTTCGATGAAGGCACTTCCCCACAAGGCTCTGGTCTGGGCCGTCGCGACCGCAATTGCCATGCCCATGCCGAGCGTCGTCATGGCGCAAGGCACCACCCCCACCGCCACGCAAGGCGCTGCGCCAGCGCAGAGCGCTACCGAGGTGCCCTTGCGCCAGGAAGAGCTGGAGCAATTGCTCGCGCCGATCGCGCTCTATCCGGATTCGCTGCTTGCGCAAATGCTGATGGCGTCCACGTATCCGCTCGAGATCGTGCTGGCAGCGCGCTGGCTGAAAGCCAACCCGAAGGTCACCGGCAAGGCGCTCGAGGACGCGATGCAAAAGCAACGCTGGGATCCGAGCGTGAAGTCACTTACCGCGATGCCGCAGGTCCTGGAGATGATGGACACCAAGATCGACTGGGCGCAAAGGCTCGGCGACGCGTTCCTCGCCCAGCAGGCGCAGGTCATGCAGACGGTGCAGGCGCTACGGGCGAAGGCGTCTGCCGCAGGCAATCTCAAGTCGACCCCCGAGCAACAGGTATCGACCGTGCAGGAGGGCAGCCAGAGCGTCATCGTGATCGAGCCCGCCAACCCGCAGGTCGTGTACGTGCCGACGTACGACCCGGCCGTCGTCTACGGCCCCTGGCCCTATCCCGCCTACCCGCCGTACTACTACTACCCGCCGGCCTACTACCCGGGCGCGGGACTGTTCTGGTTCGGCACCGGGATGCTGGTGGGCGCGGCCATCTGGGGCGGCTGCAACTGGGGCGGCGGCGGCGTCTACATCAACCACCACAGCTACAACAACTTCAACCGCAGCAACATTGGCGGCGACAGCAACTGGCGGCACAACGTTGACCACCGCAAAGGTGTCGCCTACCGCGACCAGGCGACGGCGAGGCAGTACAACCGTGACTTCAACCGCGATGCCCAGACGCGCGAGCAGTTCCGCGGCCGCGGCGATGGGGGCCGGCAAGCGACGCAACGCGGCGACGTGGGCGGCTCAGCCGGGGGACTCGATCGCGCCGGATCTGCGCGCGATGGCACATCGACGGGAACGATGGATCGTGGCGGCGCTTCGGGCGACTTCAGTGGCGGCCGCAGCAGCGGCTTCGAAGGAGTGGGCAACGGCGCCGGCACGCGCGACATCAGCAGCCGTGGCAATGCGAGCCTACAGAGCATGGGAGCGGGCTCTTCGGGAGCCTTCTCGCGCGGGGGCGGAGGCGGTGGCCGCGGCGGCGGAGGAAGACGATGAGGCAGAACGCATGGCTCAAGCGCGCGATCAAGGCGGCCGTCGCCCTGACCCTGCTGGCGTTTCTATTCCCGACCGGCTTGCACGCCGCAACGGCAGAGACTCCGCAGAAGACGTTCTCGTCGCCCGAGGATGCTGTCGCCGCCATGGTCGGTGCACTTCGCAACGGCCCGCTGAGCGTCGTCACGACGATCGTCGGGTCGGGATCCGGCGATTGGCTGCTCTCCCGCGACGAGGTTGCCGATCGCGCTGCTGCCGCGCGGTTCGTCGCGGCTTACGACGCCAAGCACAAGATCCGGCACGAAGGCGCATCGCGCGCCGTGCTGACCGTGGGCGTCGACGACTGGCCGATGCCCGTTCCGCTCCTCAAGACGGGCGTGCGATGGAGCTTTGATGCAGCGGCCGGCCGCGAGGAGGTGCTTGCACGGCGGATCGGCCGCAACGAGCTCGACACCATCCAGGTCCTGAAAGCGATGGTCGACGCCCAGATCGAGTACGCACGCGCGGACTGGATCGGAACCGGACAGCCCGCCTATGCGCAGAAGTTCGCGAGCAGCCCCGGCAAGAAGAACGGTCTCTATTGGCCGGTGATCGACGGCGAGCCAATGAGTCCGCTCGGACCGCTGGTCGCGCAGGCGGCCACGGAGGGCTACACGACGGCGAATCTCACTCCCTACCACGGGTACTTGTTCCGCATCCTCACGGGACAGGGCAGCAGTGCCCCGGGAGGTACGTTCGACTACGTGGCCAAGGGCGTGATGATCGGCGGGTTCGCGATCGTCGCGTACCCGGCTGCCTACGCCGCCTCCGGTGTGATGACGTTCCTCATCAGCCACGATGGGGTCGTATACCAGAAGGACCTCGGCCGGGCGACTGCCCAGCTCGCCCCGAAGATGACTCACTTCGATCCGGGTCCGGGCTGGCAGAAGGTGCCCTGACGCGTCACTCGATGAAGGCTTTATCCCGCACTCTCGCAACTGGGACCACGACAAGGACCACCTCGATTCGGATCACATTCCGGTCTGTGGCAGCTCCATCTCGGAGCCGATGGAGACTTTCGGCGTGCTGGCCCGATGCGGCTCGGCCGCTGCAAAGACACACCCAGACCCTCGTTGGACTTCGAAGGAAATCGGATGGATCGCGTCTACCAATTTGGAGAGGTTGAGGTTCGCTCTGCCGAACGCTGCATCCTGGTATCCGGTCACCCGGTCTCCGTCGGAACGCGTGGACTTGATTTGCTACTAGCGCTCATCGAGCGACGTGACCGCGTTGTCACGAAGGACGAGCTCCTGAGTGTGGTCTGGCCTGGCCTTGTCGTCGAGGAAACCAACATCAAAGTGCAGGTTTCCGCGCTGCGCAAGATCATTGGTTCGGATGTCGTCTCGACGATTCCTGGCCACGGCTATCGCTTCGTCGCGGCGCTCGCCTGAGCGAACGTCCCCACAAATGCGTTTGTCAGATGCAACGTCGGCGCGACGATGCATCCGGTTTTGATCGATCGCGTGTATTACGAGGCCGGCCATCATGCCTCGCCGCCCGACCGTCATTCACATTAACCACAACGGCTTCCAGCACGAGGAGGCGTTTCTTTCGAAGGCCGACGCCCTCGAATGGGAACGGATGATCCTCGACACACTCGCCATGCCGCAGGCAGCATCACTCAACCTGGCGGCTTATGCTGCGGGCCTCGCGGGCAGCGTCCGCGGGTACGGCGGCGGCTACGTCCGCAATGCGTGGCTGTCCGGCTTATCGACGCACGAACAGTGGGCGAAGGGCGACCCGGTGACGGGTTACGAGATCATGTTGCGGATTAAGACGACGCTGGCGGGCAAGCCCTCGCAATAGCGTGGCCCGCCCGCTAGGATCTTGTTGAGCGGCTCTCTGGGTGCGCCAGCAGAAGCTTCCTGTCCGATTCCAACGCGGCAATCGCCTCTCCAATTCTGGGCCCCGGATGCCAAAAGTTTCCACCAGGGGTGCGTTTTCTTCTATAGACCTCGTCGGGCGAGTAGCCGTGCCGCGTTAACTGGCGCTTGATGATGGGCGTCTTGCTGCCGATGCTATTGCGGTGAACAGTTCCGAGGGCCTGAGTGGCACTTTCGGTGTTGAGGCCGACCGGCTCTGCCTGTTCAATGGCTCTCAAAAAGGACAGTGAAATTTCGATCCGATCAAAGGGCATCATCGGTTACGGGACCCTGCCAAGTTACGCGATTCTCTCCAATGCCAAGTTTCGATCCCAGGACGCCGCTGTCTTGAATTGCTCGGTTTCCAGTCGGCATCAGTTCGCACTCGAGACTGGCGAACCCACTCCAGGTCATTAACGTTGTATGCGTCTCCGACGGACCATGGAAGTCTGAAGCCCCTCTCCTTGTGGGGCCGCGGACGGTCGTCCATACTTTGTGTTCAAGCCTTCGTCTTACCGCTGCGCTGAAATGGCTGGCAGTGGTAGGCGCACATCATCCGAAAGGAACTTCGATGAAGACCAAGATCCGTGCCTTGATGGCCTCTTTCATTGTCGCGTCCGTCACCCTCATGGGCGTACTGAGCAGCGCCAGAGCTGCTGATGACAAGTGGTTCGTGCTGGGCGAGCAGACGATCAAGTCCACCGATCCGAGCGCGACGATCACGAGCGAGGGCAATCGACGGGACAAGAACGTCAAGCAGGTGAAGCTCTCGGTCGAGGGCGCTGATGTGCAGATCACGAATGTCGTCCTCCACTGGGACAATCGCAGAGATGACACGTTGAAGGATGTCGGGGTCGTGAAGTCAGGGGGGCAAACCGCTGCGAAGGATGCCCCGGGAATGAAGTCGCGCCTCTCGTCGGTGTCGGTCCAGTACAAGATCCTTGGTGGTGCGTCGACGGCCAACGTCAAGGTCTTGGGATTTGACTGAACGGGCCGTCACCCCGGCACCGGACCGACATCGAGCGCCGAGTGGAACGCGTCGGTAGCTCGGGACCGCCGTTCGTCCACAGCCCGGGGAGACCTTCATGACGGCCGACAGCGTTGGGCGGACCAAGACGCAGGTTGACATCCATGTTGTGCCCGGATCGGAGCAGCACGCGAAGGCTCTGCAGGGTTGGATGGATGGGACCTCGAGCAACTGCCCGTAGGTCCGGTCGTCTCACCACTCAGCTATATCCGATATCGGATTTTTGGGTTTCTGCTACCCCTCCCCCACCAACTAG
>Ga0207659_10002967_pt1 | contig 10104 bp, 4 predicted proteins | sample KBSM43metaG_FD_184330 | JGI IMG/M metagenome (GOLD analysis project Ga0207659, IMG submission 184330) | Miscanthus rhizosphere microbial communities from Kellogg Biological Station, Michigan, USA - KBS M4-3 metaG (SPAdes) (version 2) | ecosystem: Host-associated > Plants > Roots > Rhizosphere >...
TCCCGGATGACGGGGTCGATCACGGACGGCGAAGATGTCGTGCAGGATGCACTCTTTCGCGCCTACCGCGGCCTCGACACCTACGATGACAGCCGCCCGCTGGCGCCGTGGCTATTCCGCATCGCCCACAACCAATGTATTGATCTTCTTCGGCGCCGGAACGTGCGCGTGGAGGCAGAAGCCACGGCGGCGGAACCGGACTTCGTCGTGCCGCACGAGTTGTCCGGGGCCCGTGTCGGCCACGCCGTCGAGCACCTGGTTCTGAACCTGCCTCCGAAGGAGCGAGCCTGTGTGCTCCTCAAGGATGTCTTCGATTATTCGCTCGAGGAAATCGCGGAGCTCGTCGACTCAACGGTAGGCGGCGTGAAAGCGGCGCTCAACCGCGGCCGATCGAAATTGGCGTCTTTGAACGAACGATCCGCAGCGCCGCGACCGACACCTCAGAATCAGAAGATCCTTCGGCTCTACGTCGAACGGTTCAATCGCCAGGACTGGGATGGACTCCGCGAACTGATCAGCGCCGACGCCCGATTGCTCGTTGCCGATCGATACGCTGGCAGCTTCGCGGATGGCGGGTACCTCGGTGTCTATTCACGCATGCGCGTGACCTGGCGGCTGGCACAGGCCGAGGTGGACGGTGAGCCCGCAGTCGTCCTCCTGCATTTCCGCGACGGCGAATGGGCGATCGAAGGAGTCATTCGGGTGGAGGTGGGCGCAGACGGCCGAATCCAGCGAATCGCCGATTACCAGCACTGTCCGTGGCTCCTGACGGCCGGGTCGATTATTGTCCGGGAATCTGTTGCGTGACCCTGATTTCCGCAAGGGATCATGCTTCGCGAGGCTCGGCGGTATTGCGCCGACCGTTGACAAGTCTAGTGGACTGTCTCGCTTTTTACGACCGCTCGCCGATTTTACGATGAACGCGAAGTTCGCAAAGGACGTAGGCTCCGCTAGTCATCCAGGCTGCCCATGGTCAAATTGACCGTAGTTCCCGTCATCGCGCTCGCCTTATCGGACGCCATGAAGACCGCCATGTGAGCCACCTCCGCGAGCGTCATGAGCCGTCGCGCATGGGTGTTATTTGCAAGCAACCCTTGGAACTGTTCCCAGGTCATCCCCGATACCTTGGCGCGAGCCTCGAAGCTTTCCTTGAGCGTTCCTGTCTCGGGTATGGCCTGTGGTCGCAGACCGACCACGCGAATGCCATGAGGTGCGAGCTCGGCGGATAGCACTCGAGTGAGTGCCTCTTCGGCGGCCATCGCCGGACCGTAGCCTCCCGACAACGGGATACCCATCCGCGAGTGTTGTGTGGTGGCGGTCATGATCACCCCCGATCTATTCGCAACCATCCTCCGAGCCGCCATGCGTGCGATCAGGAAGTACGACGTTGCGTAGGTCGTGATCGGCAGGGAGAACTGCTCGACATCGAGCTCGACCAGAGGCACACCCAGGATCTTCGTACCCGGGATCCCGACCGCGTTGAACGCGATATCGACGCGCGCCGCTTTATCGATCACGAACTGTAGATGCCTGTCGACAGCCTGCTCGTCGAGCGCGTCGACCTCCGCTGGCTCGGCGGATCCGCCTGCGGAAACGATGTCCTTAGCGACCGCCTCGACCGGTGCCCGGCCGCGCCCGGCGAGAAAAAGGCTCGCCCCCTCGCGCGCAAAGGCGCGCGCGACTGCACCACCGATTGCCCCGCCGGCTCCGTAGATCACAGCGACCTTGTTCTTCAGCAACATCTCTGGTTTCCTTTCAGTGATCCCTTAGCGTCGTCAAAGGGTCATGGATGCAGACACCACGACGTCGAGAAACTGGGCGCAGACAGCGCCCAGTTTGCGGGTCGGCCGGTGTCGATATAGGAGAGAGTGTTGACAACTGAGCTGATGACGAGGGCGAGGGCCGGCGACAACGAAGCGTTCCGGGAGCTGACTGGGCCGTACCACCGCGAGCTGCAAGTGCATTGTTACCGAATGCTCGGATCCTTCCAGGACGCGGAGGATGCCTTACAGGAAACGCTGCTGGCCGCGTGGCAAGGCCTCGGCGGATTCGAGGGACGCGCCTCGATACGCACATGGCTCTACCGAATCGCCACCAGCCGGTGCCTCAACATGCGTCGCTCGGCCAGCCGACGATCCGCCAAGGAGTGGGACGTGCCCACCGTTGAACCGCCCGAGCCGACCGGTTTTGGCGAAGTCGTGTGGCTCGAGCCGTTTCCCGACGCTCTCTTGAAGGGAGCGGTCGATGTGCTGCTCGTGCCGGAGGCCCGCTATCAACAGACCGAAGCGATCTCGCTGGCCTTCGTGACCGCCCTTCAGGTCCTGCCGCCTCGCCAGCTCGCCGTCCTCATTCTGCGCGATGTCCTGGGATTCCACGCGAACGAGGTGGCCGAGATGCTCGACTCCACGCTCGAATCGGTCAACAGCGCCCTCAAACGGGCCCGCGCCACCCTGCAGCGCCGGCTGCCGCCCACGACGGTCCACGAACCGGCTCCCGCTCCAGACTCGCCTTCCGAGCAAGCCATCGTGGCGAAGTTCGTCAGCGCGTGGGAGTCCGCCGATCTCGACGCCCTGGTAGCCCTTCTCACGGACGATGTCTTCGTCTCGATGCCACCGATGCCGTTCGAATATGAGGGCCGAGGCATCGTCGCCCGCTTCTGCGCCAGCCTCTTCCGCGCGGGCCGGAGGTTCGATCTTGTGCCGACGCGAGCCAACGGTCAGCCGGCGTTCGGAGCCTACCTGCGCGCCGCAACCGGCATCCGTCACGGGATCGGCCTCTACGTCCTCACCCTCACCGGCGACCGGATCTGCGCCATGACTCGCTTCGACAACAGCGTGCTCCCGTGGTTCGGGCTACCGCGATCGCTCCCGAGCCGATAGCCAGCCGATTTGAGGCGAAGCTTCGTTAGACGCTATTTACAAAAGCTTTGCGTCCTGGCGGTTGACCGAGTAGCGTTGCCCAGCGCAGACTTTGCGATCGTCATTTCGGTTCCTAATCACTATCAGTTGAGGTTGGTCTTCATGCGCCCCAGATTCGTTCGCGCGCTACTCGTGTGCGCCGCCATCGGCGGACTTCTGATTCACCGTGCCGATACCGTGCGCGCAGTTTCGAGCGGCGTTGTCATCAGCCAGGTTTACGGTGGCGGCGGCAACGCGAGCGCACCGTATCAGAACGATTTCATCGAGCTGTTCAACCGTGGCGCATCGGCGGTTTCGCTGAACGGATGGTCGGTTCAGTACGCCTCGACGACTGGCACCACGTGGCAACGGACGAACCTCACGAACGTCATCCTTCAGCCGGGGCAGTACTACCTTGTTCAAGAGGCCGCAGGTACCAGTTGCTCGGGGGCGCCGTGCGGCGTGGTGCCGCCGACGGCCGACGTCGCAGGCACGATTCCGATGGCGGCCGGTGCCGGCAAGGTGGCGCTCGTCGACTCGACGACGACCCTTTCGGGCTCCTGTCCGACGGCCGTCATCGATTTCGTGGGTTTCGGGACCACTACGAACTGTTTCGAGGGAGCCGGTCCGACGGCGACTCTCAGCAACACGACGTCAGCGTCGCGAGCCGGCGCCGGCTGCACCGACACCGACAATAACAGCGGCGACTTCTTCGCTGGCGCGCCTGCGCCGCGAAACACGGCGATCACCGTTGCGCCATGTGGCGGCGGCGACACGGCGCCGAGCGTCAGCAGCACAACGCCCGTCAGCGGTGCGACCAACGTCCCCGTCAACTCGACCATCGTCATCAACTTCAGCGAGAGTGTGAACGCGTCGGCGTCCGCCTTCAGTCTTGAATGCCCGGCCAATTCTGCGCAGACCTTTGCGCAGAGCGCGTCGCCGAGCGCCAGCATCACGCTGACTCCGACGTCGCCTCTACCGGCCGGCACGACATGCGCCGTAAAGGTGACGGCCAATCAGGTCACAGATACGGACACGACCGATCCGCCGGACGAGATGGTATCGGACTTCTCCTTCTCGTTCACGACTGTGAGTCCGATCGACGCGGCGCCGTCGGTCGTCAGCGCCACGCCGAATGGGACGTCCAATGTGCCGGTCTCCTCGACGATTGTCGTCAACTTCAGCGAGAGCGTGACGGCCAGTGCCAGTGCGTTTTCGATTCAGTGCCCGGCGGGCGTTCCACAGTCATTCGGGCAGAGCGCATCGCCGGCGACCACCTTCACGCTGACGCCTTCCTCATCGCTCCCGTACAGCACGACCTGCACAGTCTCGGTCGCGGCCGACCAGATCTTCGATACCGATAGCAACGATCCGCCGGATCACCTGGCGTCGGACGCAACTTTCTCCTTCACGACCGCCGCGGCGCCTCCGCCCGGAGCGGGTATTGTCAGGGTCAACGAGGTCGATGCCGATACGCCGGGGTCCGACACAGCGGAGTTCGTCGAGCTCTACGACGGTGGCATCGGTAACACGCCGCTTGAAGGTCTGGTCGTCGTCCTCTACGACGGCGGATTGTCCCCGTTCATTGGCAACCAGTCGTATGCAGCCTTCGATCTCACTGGACACAGTACTGACGCCAACGGCTACTTCGTTCTAGGCAATCCCGGCGTACCGAATGCCGGTCTGACGTTCGATCCGGGCCAATTTGGTCTGCTCCAGAATGGACCGGACGCGGTCGCGCTCTACATCGGTCACGCGAGCGACTTCCCGAACGGCACGGTCGTCACGACCAACAACCTGCTGGATGCGATCGTTTATGGCACCAACGATCCAGCGCCGTCGAACCTGATGTCGCTGATTAATTCGGGACAGAAAATTGTCAACGAAGATGCGACTGGAAGCGGCACCACGCAATCGAGCCAGCGCTGCCCCAACGGCATGGGCGGCTTCCGAAATTCCTCGCCGTACTATCCCGGTGCGCCGACGCCCGGAACCGCGAACAACTGCCCGGCAGCGCGGCCGCCGAGCGACGTGGTGATCAGCCAGATTTACGGCGGTGGCGGCAACAGCGGTGCCACCTACCGCAACGACTTTGTCGAACTCTACAATCGCGGCGCCGGCCCGGTCGATCTGACCGGCTGGTCGTTCCAGTACTCCCCTGCGGCGAGCAACGGCCAACCGTTCCTGGTGCAGCCGATCGGTGGCAGCATCGGCGCCGGCCAGTACTATCTGATTCAGCTCGCCTCCGGCGGAAACGTCGGATCGCTGCTGCCGGTGGACGCCAACATCATCGGCAACATCAACATCTCGTCGACGAGCGGAAAAGTCGCGATCGTCAACAGCTTCGACGCGCTCCTCGGCGGGTGCCCGATCTACGACCCGCACATCATGGATTTGGTCGGCTACGGCACTGCCGACTGCAGCGAGGGACTGAAGACGGCCCCGACGCTGAGCAACACGACGGCAGACTTCCGCAAAGCCGGCGGCGCCCAGGACACCGACGTGAACGGCGACGACTTCCTCACGCCGCCGGCGCCTCCGTTCCCGCGCCGTACGGAGCCGATCGTCGAGCTCGGGCCGTTCGTGTTCAAAACCGATCCGGGCCGAAACGGTCTGGACGCGCCGCGTGACGCCACGATCGACGTGACGTTCACGGAGGCGGTGACCGTGGATCCCGCGTGGTTCAACCTCGCGTGCGCCAGCAGCGGTCAGCACAACAGCGCGACGTTCGCCTCGAGCTTCGGGGGGCAGGATCAATACATCACACCCAATGACAACTTCATTGCGGGTGAGCAGTGCACGGTGACGATCTTCAAGGACCGCGTGCACGATGTGGATCTGAACGACAACGGTCCCGACACCGACACACTGAAGGTTGACTATTCGTGGTCGTTCACGGTCGCTACAGGCGCGGCGCCGCCGTATCCAGCGAGCGTGCATCTCACGATGGGCAACCCCAGCGCCGCCGGATCGGATCCGTCGAATTACCTGATGGAGAAGCCGGAGTTCGCGCTGTCCTACAATCGAGATCTCGGCCGGCCGAACTGGGTGAGCTGGCACCTCTCAGACGAGTGGGTCGGCACGCTCGCGCGTGTCGATACGTTCCGTCCCGACCCGCAGGTCCCGCCGGAATGGTATCGCGTGCAGAACTTCGACTTCTCCGGCAGCGGGTTCGATCGCGGCCACATGACGCCGAACGCCGACCGCGACAAGGAGACGTCGATCCCGATCAACCAGGCGACGTTCCTGATGTCGAACATGGTTGCGCAGGCCCCCGGCAACAACCAGGGCCCGTGGGCATCGTTCGAGGGCTACCTCCGCACGCTCGTCGAGCAACAGCAGGACGAGCTGTACATCGTTTCAGGTCCCGTCGGTGTGGGGGGAACAGGCAGCCTCGGCGGCACTACGACGACGCTCGCCGATGGCCACGTCACCGTCCCGTCGTCGACGTGGAAGGTAGCGCTGGTCCTGCCCAAGGACGGCGGTGACGACCTGTCGCGCGTCAGCTGCTCGACCCGAACGATCGCAGTGATCATGCCCAACCAGGACAGCATTCGAAACGATCCCTGGGAGAACTACCTGACGACCGTCGATGCAGTGGAGACTTTGACGGGGTACGACTTCTTCTCGAATCTCCCCGAGCCCTACCAACAATGTATCGAGGCCGGCACGAACGGCAACAACCCGCCGCTCGTGAAGGGCGACCAGACGATCACGTTTGCGGCGCCGGCGGATCGCATCTATGGCGATCCGCCGTTCACCGTCGTCGCGACGGGCGGCGCCTCCGGGAACCCGGTGACCTTCGCGGCATCAGGCGCCTGCAGTTCCGGCGGGCTCAATGGCGCGACGATCACGATCCTCGCTCCAGGGTCGTGCACCATCACGGCGTCACAGGCCGGCAGCGATATCTACAACGCAGCCGCCGACGTCGTGCGGACGTTCAGCGTCCTGCCGTGGACCGTCAGCGGCTTCTACCCGCCGGTCGATATGGGTGGCGTCTGGAACACGGTCAAGAACGGGTCGACGGTACCGCTCAAGTTCGAAGTCTTCGCCGGTTCGACCGAATTGACGAGCACGTCCGTTGTCGTTCAGCCGCTCACCGCGACCCAGTCGCTGTGCAGCGGCGGCCCAACGGATGATGTCGAGCTCGTCGCCACTGGTGGCACCGCCTTGCGGTACGACACCACCGCCGGGCAGTTCATATACAACTGGCAGACACCCAGGAACCCTGGGTTCTGTTACGTGGTGACTATCACGCTGACAGACGGCAGTTCACTGAGCGCGAAGATTCAACTCAGGTAAGCGCGGCATTATCGAGACGGATTGCCTGCGTTGCGCTGACGCCTTACCCGTCGCTCGGGTAGCGCTGCCGCTTGGCTTGAGTCTCGCTTGGCACAGGCGCGGAGAAGAGCAACCGCGCGGTCGTATCCCGTGGGAATCATCGGTCACAACACGAGGGGGTCGTGCCGATGACTCCGAGCCGAGCCGCACTATCGTCCCAAAGTGCACACCGAGTAGAGATTGAAGATCGGCGACGTCAGCGGACGACTGGACCAGTACCTCCGAAAGAGCTCGGACGTCCGGAAGTTCTCGATCAGGTCCAGCCGCATTTCGCGCGCCAGGCCACGCAGGTCTGCAATCCCGGAGAGCCACGGCGCGCCCATGCGCTCGAAGCTCTCCACGAGACCGGTGATCCCTGGATCGCCGGTCGTCTTGGCGATCACGGATTCCGCCATGTAGTCGAACGACAGCCGGAACCGCGTCATGGTGCCGCGGATGTCCCGGATGATCTGCTTCAGCGCGTCCATCGGCAGGTACATCGTGTTTCCCTCCCAGATGAAGTACGTCGGCAGCGCGAAATCGACGCCGCCTCGCTCCAGCAGTCCAATCAAGCCGTCCGTCACGTAGTTGCCGGGAATGAACTTCAGCCCGACATCGCTGAAGCCGTACTCCCGGTAGAGCTGCTTCTTGACCGTCAGCGTCGCTGGATCATCGATCTCGAAGTACCTGACGCCGGGCGACGGCTTGCGCACCGCGCGCGTATCGAGGCCGGCACCGAGGATCACGACCTGGCGGAAGTTCGCCTGAAGCTGATGGTCGAGGGTGTCGTCGAGGTATTTCGTGCGAATCCTGACGAGATCCTTGACCGGCGGGAAGCTCGCCGCGACGCGCGCCGCGGCCATCCGCGTCTCCTCGTTGAGAAAAAGGCCGACGACCGGATCCTCGTACAGCGGCTCCGGTGCGACGTTCTCTTCGGCCCTGAACTCCGCCACGACGAAGGCCGTGCCGCTGACGTTTTCAATCGGTCCCAACGACTTCATCACTTTCTGTCCTTTCATGCATCGACGGATTGCATTCAGTCGATGTGAAAGCGTAGCAACGAGCGTGGAGCGAATCATGAGCGTAACGTCAGATTGAAGTGAGAATACTGTGTGTAACCCGCCGAGACACCTTGACATGAAGGCGGTGACGCGCCTACAAAATCGATTCGCCTGGCTGCGGACGTGGCGCCGGGCTGGAGCACGAACATGCGGTGGATCACACGTATTCTTCTCGTAACCATCTCCCTCGTGCCAATCCTGTGGGTGTGGCCGCAGCGGGGGATCACCATGGCGTTCTACGCCAACCCGCGCTGGAGCAACGATCCGACTCTCGTGCGCGTCGAGCGAAAGATCAATCTCGACTTCATGACGGCGGATTCGACGTCGTTCCCTCAGCAGGAGTTCAGCGTCGAATGGAGCGGTTGGCTCCGTACCGATCGCGATGGCGAGTACACCTTCTACACGACGAGTGACGATGGCTCGACCCTCGAGATTGATGGACACGTCGTCGTCGACAATGGCGGTGTGCATGGGGCAGTGTTACGAGCCGCCACCCTTGCAACGACCCGCGGACTTCATCAGATTCGCGTACGGTTCTTCCAGGGGACTGAAGGCTACGAGTTTCGCGCGGCCTGGACGCCGCCGGGCGAAAGAATCCCGTCGGCGCTGCCGGTGCAACAGTTGTTCGTCCACAAGCCACCTGCCGCCATCGTCTCTCTGACCCGCCACGTCTTTGGACTATGGGCATCGTGTTGGTTCGCACTCTCGCTGCTGATTGCCGCACGGATTGCGCTGCGCGCGCGGGCGATCGGCAACGCCGAACGGCGCGAGATGTCACTGCGCCTGACTCTGGCGGTTGGGACGACCATCGTGGCGTTACTCGTCGCCGAGGGGACTCTGCGGCTCGTCCACCTGGTCCGCGACGATCGGCGGCCACTCGAAGTGCAGCTGCGAAGTTTCCGTGCTGAGGCGACGTCGTCGAAGCACGATCTGGATCTCGGCGACATTGTTCAGCCGAGCCGGGACCCCGGCATCGTCTACGAACTGAGACCGAACGCTCGTGGACGATTCGTGGACCAGCCACTCCTCATCAACTCTCAAGGGCTTCACGATTACGAGTACAGCCGTCACAAAGAACCCGGCACATTTCGGATCGTTGGAGTCGGCGACTCGTCGCTATTCGGGTGGGGCGTGCCATTCGAGGAGAGCAGCTTGAAAGTGCTGGAACGGCGACTCAATGAGAAATCGCGCCCACAGAAATTCGAAGTCATCAACTTCGCAGTGCCAGGCTACAACACGGCGATGGAGGCTGAAACAGTTGTGACGAGGTGCCTGGAGTACGCGCCCGATCTCGTGCTGCTCAACTTCAACACCAATGACTACGATGTGCCGAATTTTATGAGGCGCCCGGGGGATTTGGCAACGTTACGCAGGTCGTATCTCTTCGATTTGGCGTACTCCGTTTACGACGGTGTCATGGGGCTCGAGCGGTACCCGCCGCCGTTCGACTTCATGAACCGCACCACGGCACTACGGCAGGCCGAACGCCTCGATGAAGATCCGGCACTGCCAGACGAATATCGGTACATGGTCGGTGCCAAGGGCGTGGTGCGTGCTCTCGAGCGGCTGGTTGCCGCGGCCCGCGAGCGCAACATTTCATTGGTCGTGTTCAGTGTGGAGGCCTATCCCGGCCTCGACCCCAAATATGAGCGCGACGAGTGGCGTGATGGCCAACGCGAGCTCCTCGAGCGAGAGAGTCGACGCCTGGGATTTCACTTCTTGAATACCTATCCGTACTACATGAATTATTTGAACCAACACCCAGACGCGGACCTGTCGACGGTCTTCGCCCTATCGAAAACCGATGGTCACCCAAACCGCCTCGC
>Ga0207659_10002969_pt1 | contig 10102 bp, 10 predicted proteins | sample KBSM43metaG_FD_184330 | JGI IMG/M metagenome (GOLD analysis project Ga0207659, IMG submission 184330) | Miscanthus rhizosphere microbial communities from Kellogg Biological Station, Michigan, USA - KBS M4-3 metaG (SPAdes) (version 2) | ecosystem: Host-associated > Plants > Roots > Rhizosphere >...
ACTTGCTCAAACCTGACCATCCCTACGTCAGCCGCGGTGGTGTCAAGCTGGCGCATGCGCTCGACGCCTTTCAAATCGAGCCGAGGGGTCGGGCGGCACTTGACGTCGGCGCTTCAACCGGCGGCTTCACCGATGTCTTGCTGCGCCGTGGCGCGGCGCAAGTGATCGCCCTCGACGTCGGACATGGCCAGCTCGATTGGACGCTGCGCAACGACCCGCGAGTGCTGGTTCGCGAAGGGGTAAATGCGCGATCGTTGACCACTGCCGATGTCCCGCATCCGGTGACGTTGGTCACCATCGACGTGGCGTTCATCTCGCTGAAGCACATTCTGCCGGCGCTGCCGCCCTTTCTCGAGCGGCCGTCGGACGTTGTCGCGCTGGTCAAACCGCAATTCGAGGCGGGTCGTGATGAAGTGGGCAAGCGCGGGCTGGTGACTGACCCCGCGGTGCACGACGCGGTGATCGCCCGCATCACCCAGGCAGCCGAGAACCTGGGATTTCATCGCGCGGCAATGACCCCTTCGCCGATCACCGGGGCGACCGGCAACCGCGAGTTCTTTCTTCACCTGATGCATGGCGATTGACCGTGTCATTGTCGTCGGGGCCGGCGCAATCGGCAGTCTCTATGCCGCGAAACTGGCGTCGCATGCCGACGTGATGGTCGTGGCCCGCCGCGCACACGCCGACGCGATCAATCGCGGCGGCCTCAAGGTGGTCGGCGTCGAATCGTTCAACGCTCGTATCGCGGCGACAACCGCGGTCGAACGCATCGCGCCAGGCACGTTGATCCTGCTCACCACGAAAGTCAACGACAACCGTGCGGCGGTGGATCCGCTCGTCGAGCGTCTCCAGGACGACACGACGATTCTGTGCCTCCAGAATGGCTACGGCGGTGAACAGATCGTTCGCGACGCGATCGGCGGTCGCAAGCCGAAGGTGGTCGTGCTGCGGGCGATCACCCAATTCGGCGCCATCTTCGAGGAGCCGGGCGTCGTCGATTACAAGGTGGCCGGCCACACGCTGATCGAAGGTCATCCACGAAGCGACGCGATCGCCGCACTCTTTACCGCGTGCGGGCTGAAGGCAACGGTCACCGAAGCAATCGCGGCTCAGGTGTGGTGGAAGTTGATCTTCAACTGCGTGATCAACCCAATCACTTCGATCACCGGCACCGAAGTCGGCGGCATCGCCGATCCGCGGCTCGATCCATTGAAACAGCGCGTCGTCGATGAATGCCTGGCGGTGGCGCGCGCCGAAGGGATCACCTTCGCGATCGACTTCATGCAGACGATTACCGAGGTATTCGGCGCATCGCGAAACATCGCGTCGATGCGGCAGGACCTGTTGAAGCGGAAGCCGACTGAGATCGAGCACATGAACGGCGCGGTCGTCCGGCTGGGTGCCCGGCACGGCATCGCCTGCCCGGTCAACGAGGCATTGGTCGCGATGATCAAAGCGCTCGAAAGGTAAGATACCAACCCGTGAGCCCCTCGGTTTCGCGCGTCGGGATCGTCGCCAAGTCGCATCTTCGCGCCGCTGCGCCGCATCTCGCCGACATCGTCGCCTGGCTCGACCAGCGCGGCATCAAACCGGTCTTCGAAACAGCGACTTCCGCGCTCTGCGCGACCGCGGGTGCATCGCAAGTCCCGGGTTCGCTCGACAAACTGGCGCTGGTCAGTGCCGTCGATATGGTGCTGGTGCTGGGCGGGGATGGAACGCTGCTGTCCATGGCGGACGCAATCGCCGCCGCCGGCGTTGACGTCCCGATTCTCGGCGTCAACTTCGGCAGTCTCGGATTTTTGACCGAGGTGACCCTGCCGGAACTCTACCCGGCGCTCGAAGCGGCCGTCTCGGGCAACATCTCGATTGAAAATCGAATCATGCTGCGATCGACGACGCAGCGAAACGGCGAGACGATGCCCGAACACCTGGCGTTGAACGATGTCGTGATCACCAAGGCTGCGCGGGCACGAATGACTGACCTGTCCGTGTCGCTTGGTGACGAATTCGTGACGCGGGTGAAGGCCGACGGCCTGATCGTGGCGACGCCAACCGGTTCGACCGCCTACAACCTCGCCGCCGGCGGACCGATCGTGCAGCCGGTGGTCGATGCGCTGGTGCTGACACCGATCGCACCGCACATGTTGACCAACCGGCCGATCGTCATTCCCGCCGCGTCGATGGTCCGCGTCAAGCCGATGATGGACGAACGCGATGAACTCTACGTCACGTTCGACGGACAGGCCGGCTACCAGTTGAGGGCCGGCGACGAAGTGCAGATTCAGAAGGCGTCCCGTCCGCTCCGGCTGCTCCGTCCGTCGAATCGCAGCTACTTCGAGGTGCTGCGGCAGAAACTGAAGTGGAACGAACGGTAGCCGACAGCGCCATCCCCGAGTGGATCGAACCGATGAAGGCGACGCTGACCCAGGAGCGTTTCGCCAATGCCGACTGGATTTTCCAACGCAAATTCGACGGCATCCGCCTGATCGCCTTCAAGCGTGGCAGCGACGTAAAGCTTTACTCCCGGAACCGACTGCCCCAGAACCTGCCGCAGGTGGCTGAGGCGATTGCGCGGTTGCCGGTCGAGTCGTTGATTCTGGACGGCGAAGCTGACTGGCACTCTTCGAGCTACCACGTCTTCGACGGGCTCTGGTTCGACGGCGACGTGCGCGCGCGGCCGCTCGAAGAACGATTGCAGTTGCTCGATCGGCTTCCGTTGCGGCCGCCGTTACTCCGCGTCAAAAGCCTCGCCGACGAGAAGCCCTGGGAGCGTGCCTGCCGCGAGGGTTGGGAGGGTGTGATCGCCAAGCGCCGCGGATCGATCTACGAGTCGCGACGCTCGCCGCACTGGTTGAAGATGAAGTGCGAATCGTCCGCCGAACTGACGGTTGGCGGTTTCACCGACCCGCAGGGCAGCCGCGTCGGGCTTGGCGCGTTGCTGGTCGGGCAGTTCACGGGCGATGATTTTGTGTTCGCCGGTAAGGTCGGGACCGGCTTCGATACGCGGCTGTTGCTGACGCTTCGCCAGCGGCTCGAGGCGCTCGAGATTCCGAAAGCGCCGTTCACGAAGGCGACAGGTTTGCCGCGGCTACGCGCCCACTGGGTCCGTCCCGAGATCGTCGTCCGGGTTGCCTTCATCGAATGGACGGTGCACGGCAAACTCCGCCACTCGCGGCTGCTGGGCCTCGTGTGATCACTCACCCGGAGAAGGTGCTGTTCCCGGACGACGGCATCACGAAGGGTGATTTGGCGGCGTATTACGAGATGATCGCGCCGGTGATGCTTCCGCACATGGCTCGACGCCCGGTGACGATGGAGCGGTATCCGTCGGGCATCGGCAAGAAGGGCTTTTGGCAGAAGGACGTGTCGAAAGGCTTCCCGGACTGGCTGGAGCGGATCGCCGTTCCGAAAAAAGATGGCACTGTCCACCATCCGCTCGTCACGGATCGGCGATCGCTGCTGTGGATCACCAATCAAAATACCATCACCCAACATGTCTGGGTTTCGCGCGCGCCAAAGCTGTACTACCCCGACGTTTGCGTCTTCGATCTCGATCCGCCGCCCGATCACAACCCGGACATTCTTCGTGCAGTTACCCTGGCGTTGCGCGACCATCTCGCAGCGCTCGGTTACGAAAGTTGGGTGAAGACCTCGGGGTCGAAGGGGTTTCACATTCTGCTGTCACTCGATGGTACGGCGCGGATGGGAGAAGTGGCGCGGTTCGCCAACGCTATCGGCACGGAGATGGTGAAGCGCGATCCGAAACGCCTGACCCGGGAATTCAGCAAGGCCGATCGCAACGGACGGATTTATATGGATATCGGCCGCAACGGCTACAGCGCCACCTTCGCGGCGGCGTACACCGTCCGCGCCAGGCCTGGTGCTCCTGTTTCGGCGCCGTGCACCTGGGAAGAAATCGAATCCGGCGCGGTGTCGCCACAGTCGTTCACGTTGCGGACAATGGCGAAGCGGATTGACGCGGTCGGTGACCTGTGGGCTGACTTCGGCAAACACACCATCAGACTGCGGGAGGTTCGATGAATCCCTTGAACCGTGTCACGCGACGGCATTTCGGGTTGATGGCGGGTGGCACACTGGCAACGTTTGCGTTTGCGGACGGATGTCGCGACACCGCCGCGGCGCCGGGCAATGATGGTCGGTTGCCGGCGCGGCCACGCAAAGGCGTGACGACGACCGCGAAGTCCGATCGTCTCGGGCTGGACAGCGAGCGCGACGCGATCCTGCATCTTCCGCCGGACGCCGTGGCCCCCCTGCCGTTGCTGGTGTATCTGCACGGGGCGACGCAGCGGGCAGAGGGCATGCTGCGGCGGCTCGGCGCCGCGACCGATGCGGCCGGCGTCGCGGTGCTGGCGCCCGATTCGCGCGCCACCACCTGGGATGCGATCCGCGACGATTTCGGACCGGACGTCCTGTTCCTGAACCGCGCGCTCGAACGCGTTTTCGAGACGGTGGCGATCGATCCCGCGCGCATCGCGATTGGCGGATTTTCGGACGGCGCGTCTTACGCGCTGTCGCTCGGCATGATCAACGGCGATTTGTTCACGCACGTCATCGCAAATTCGCCCGGTTTCGTGATCAACGGATCGGCGCACGGCACGCCGAAGATCTTCGTGTCGCATGGAACGGCCGATCCGATCCTGCCGATCGATCAATGCAGCCGGATGATCGTGCCGGCGTTACGCGGCCGTCACTACGATGTGATGTTCAAGGAATTTCCAGGCCGCCACGAAATCCCGGCCGAGATCGCCGCTGAAGGACTGCGTTGGTTCGTTGACACGTCGCGCTAAACGTGCGATAAGCGTGGACCTGTTCTTTCGAAAGGATGCATATGCGAAAGCTCTTCTGTAGTTTGACCGCCGCCGCTCTCGTCCTCGCGCTTGCCGCGCCCGCGTTCGCCAAGACCGAAACCGTCACAGGCCAGGTCGTCGATGCGGGCTGTTACAAGATGGACAAGTCGAACACCGGCGCCGACCACAAAATGCCGAAAGGCGACACCAAGGACTGCGCCGCGATGTGCGCCAAGGGCGGCAAACCGATGGCGTTGCTGACCAGCGACGGCAAGGTTTACGAAATCGCCGGCGGCCTGGCCGCCGAGAAGAACGCCAAGATCATTCCGCACATCGGCCACACTGTAGAAATTACCGGTGACGTGATGGATCACGGCGGCTCGATGATGATCACCGCCGATTCGCTGAAGATGATCAGCAAGTAACACCGCGAAAAAAGCTGGTAAAAGAAGAAACCGCCGGCGTTCTCGGCGGTTTTTTCTTTTGACCGCTATTGCTTTTGGCGCCGCTCTCGAAAGTACTGCACCTGGTATTTCTGAACGTTTCGCGAGTGTTCATCGAGCGTCCGCGCGAACTCGTGCGAACCGTCATTGCGGCTCACGAAGTACAGGTAGTCGGCATCCGCCGGGCGCGCCGCCGCCTCGATCGATGCGCGACCAGGGTTGGCGATCGGTCCCGGCGGCAGACCCGGATTGCGATACGTGTTGTAGGGTGAGTCGAACGACAAATCGTTGCGGTGGATGTTCCCATCGTAACGACCGGCCTTGGTCAGCGCGTAAATCACCGTCGGGTCGCACTGCAGCGGCATGCCGATTCGCAAACGCGTTTGATAGACCGCCGATACCATCGACCGCTCCTCGGCCCTGGCGGTTTCCTTTTCGACGATCGAGGCTAGTGTCACCAGCTGCCGTATCGACAATTGGCGCGCGCCGGCCGCATCGCGAATGTCCGGCGTCAGGGCGTGACGAAAGCCGGCGACCATTTGTTTGACGAGTGAGGGCGCATCCGATTTTCGGGGCAACGCATAGGTTTCGGGAAACAGGTATCCCTCGAGATCGACCGCCGCCGGATCCACGTCGCGGATCGCGGTCACATCCTTGGCTGCGTCGACGAATGCCCTGGCGGTGCCGAGACCATGCGATTCGTAGATCTTCGCCAGTTCCAGAATCGTCAGCCCCTCGGGAAAAGTAACCGATACGGTGTAGACGTCGCCACGCGCGATCTTGTCGATCACTTCCGTGACGGTCATCGCGTGGTCGAAACGATACTCCCCCGCCTTGAGCTGCCGCGCCTTGCCGCTCTTCCACAGTGCGAGCCGGAATGTGAGATGGTCCTTGACGATTCCGCCCGCGACCAGACGCTCGCCAATCGCGCGACTTCCCGAGCCCTGGGGAATCTCGACGAATTGTTCGGTCCCGTCGTAGGCGCGATAAGGCTCGCCGAGGCGGGAGAAGAGCACGGCCGCCGCGGCGCCCGCGATGATGACGATAACCAGCACGAAGACGGAAAGGGTTTTCATCAAGACCGGTCCAAGTAGTCTTGCAAGATAATCGCCGCCGCCGCGGCATCGAGTTTTTCTTTCCGCTTCCGCCAGTCTTTCTCGCGAACGGCGAGCCGGCTTTCCGCCTCCCGACTCGACAGGCGTTCGTCTGCGGTGGCGATCGGAAGCGCGGTGCGAGCTTTGAGCGCGGCGATGAACGCGACCGCGCGCGCGGTGCCATCGTTCGGCGTCCCGTCGAGCCTGGCCGGCATGCCGACCACCACCTGCGATAGTCCATCGTCTTCGGCAGACAGTGACGCGATCGCTTCCGCGACGCGCGCGACTGCATCCGACTCGTCCGCAACGGCCAGTGTCGCCAACGGTCGCGCCAACGTGCGTGTGGCATCGCTGATCGCAAGCCCGACGCGCCGTGCACCGACATCTACCCCCAGTACGCGCATTACCCAGATGTTATAATTTCTGTCCCCGCACATTGCCTGTGAAACATCTTGCCTCATTGCTGCTCGTCGTATGCCTCGGTGCCGCGGCGGCGTGCAGCGGCAGACATCCACCCGAAAAGTTCAAGCAGAAGCTCGTGATTCTTGGTTTCGACGGGATGGACCCGCGACTCGTGCAGCGTTGGATGGATCAAGGCCGGCTCCCCAATATGCAGAAGTTGGCGAAGCTCGGGAGCGGCGTTCAGCCGCTTGGGACGACGCACTCTCCCGAATCGCCGACCGCGTGGGCTTCCTTTGCGACCGGCGTGAATGCGGGCAAGCACAACATCTACGATTTCCTGGTCCGCGACACGAACACCTATCTGCCGGATCTCGGCATGGTGACGCGCCAGCCGCCACGGTTCGTTCTGAATTTCATTCCGGTATCGAAGCCGGTGATCACCTCAATCCGCGGCGGCACATCGTTCTGGGTCACGGCTGGTCGGGCCGGCGTGCGTTCGAGCATGCTGACGGTTCCGGTCACCTATCCGCCGGAGGATGTCCCGAACGGCGAAATGCTCTCGGGGCTGCCCTTGCCGGACATCCGCGGCACGATGGGTACCTTCTATTACTTCGGTACTGATTTGAGCCGCTACGAAGAGGGCAACACCGAATTTGGCGGCATCCTGAAGCGGCTGGTGTTTGACGGAGATGTTGCCCAAACCGAACTGGTCGGACCGCCCAATCCGATCGTCCGGCAGCAGCTGCGCGCGGCACGGTCCGCGACGCTGATCGACGAATCGGGCAAGATGCGGATCGCCGAGCTCGAGGCGCGCGAAGACATCCGCATCCCGGTCACGATTCACTGGAACAAGGCCGGTAAGGCGGCCACCGTTGACGTTGGCGGCGCCACGATTCGCCTCGGCGAGCACGAATGGAGCAAGTGGATCAACCTGGATTTCAGCATCAACGTGCTGCTACGCGTTCATGGCATGGCGCAGCTCTACTTGATCAACGCCGGTCAGGAACTGCAGCTTTACATCTCCCCCGTCAACTGGCGCCCCGACAGTCCGCCGGCGCCGATGTCGTCGCCGGCAGCGTTCGCAGGCGATATCTACGAGCGGCTTGGTCCGTACCGCACGCTCGGCTGGGCAGAAGCCACCTGGCCGCTAAACGAGGACCGGATCGACGAGAAAGTCTTCATGGACGATCTCGACCGCGCGTTCGACGATCGCGCGCAGGTGATTCTCCAGCGGCTCGAAGCGAAGCAGTGGGATTTGCTGGTCGGAGTGATCGAGGCAACCGACCGCGTGCAGCACATGATGTGGCGGCTGATCGACCCTCAACACCCGATGTACGACAAGGCGCTCGCCGCGAAATTCGGCGACTCGATCGAGCGTGTCTATCGCAAATGCGACCAATTCGTCGGCGAGGTGATCGCGCGCGTTGGCCCCGACACGCCGATTTTGATCGTGTCCGATCACGGGTTTCACTCATTCCGGCAGTCCGTGAATCTGAACACCTGGCTCGTGCAGAACGGCTTCATGGCGCTGCAAGGTCAAGCGCCAGGCGAAAAGAAGCTGCAGGATTTGTTTGGCGGCGGGACATTCTGGGAGAACGTCGATTGGTCGCGCACGAAGGCGTACGCGATGGGCCTCGGGCAGATTTACGTGAACCTCAAGGGACGCGAAGGCCGCGGCATCGTTGAACCGGGTCAACAATCGCGCGAGGTGCAGGACGCCCTGGCCGCCCAAATGATGACGATGACCGATCCGAAGACGGGCGAGAAGATGGTCGAAGCGGTCTACAAATCAGCCGACGTGTATTCGGGTGAATACGTCAAGAATGCGGCGGAACTGCAGGTCGGCCTGGCTGACGGCTACCGTGTTTCGTGGCAGTCGACGCTCGGCGGTTCACCGCCCGGGCTGGTCTATCCCAACATGAAAAAGTGGTCCGGGGACCACGGTTCGTACGACTACAAGCAAACGGCCGGTGTGCTGATTTCCAATCGTACCGTGGCCGTCGGTGGTCTGCAAATCATCGATATCGCGCCAACCGTATTGAAGTTCTTCGGGTTGCCGATACCTTCCGATATAGATGGAAAGCCACTCTTCTAGCCAAACGCAAAGTTCGCCAAGGTCGCAAAGCCACCGTGTTTTCCTTTTCTTCTTGGCGTTCTTAGCGTCCTTTGCGTTCATCCCTGCGGCGTTGCAGGCGCAGAATCCGGACCGCACCCGCACCGAAGCGATGGCCAAGCGGGCTGGCGAGCGGCTGGTTGCACTCCAGCGCGAGGCGGATCGGCTGGCGACCGACGAAAGCACCCTGCTGAATAACCTCCGCAGGCTCGAAGTCGAGCGGCAGATCCGCGCCGAAGAGCTGAAACAGGCCGACCGTGCCGTCGTCGGCATTCAGGCCGACATTCAGGCAGCGGGTACCAAGATCGAAGAGCTGGAAGCGATCGACACGAAACAGCGTCCGGAGTTGCATGCGCGACTCGTCGAAATGTACAAGATGGGGACGGCGCGTTACGCGCGCGTGCTCCTGTCGGCGCCCGACTTGCGCCGCGTCGGCCAGGCGTCGCGAACGGTCGCCGTGCTGGCGAAACTGGACCGCGAGCGCATCGAACAGCATCAGCGAACGCTCGACGCCCTGAAACACGAACGCCAAACGCTCGAGACACGTCAGGGGGATGCTGTCACCGCGCGAGCCGCGGCCGAGAAAGCGCAGGTTGCCTCGGCACGCGCCACGCAGGCACAGGACGCGTTGATCCGCGACGTCGATCGTCGTCGCGACCTGAACGCACAACTTGCCGGGGAACTGCAAGCCGCCCAGCAAAAACTGCAGCTCGCGCTAAGGGACGCCGGCGGCGTGACCGACGTGTCGCTGCCGCTCAAGTCGTTTCGCGGCGGCCTCGACTGGCCGGTGAACGGCCCAGCCTCGACCAAATTCGGCAGGACGACCGCCGCCGCCGGCAGCTCGTCCAGTGGCATCGAAATCCGCGCTGCCGACGCGACCGGGGTCCGTGCCGTGCACGAAGGAGTCGTGGCGTTCGCGGGAAACTTTGCCGGTTTCGGGAATCTCGTCATTCTGGACCACGGATCGCAAAGCTTCAGCCTCTACGGGGATTTGCTCGAAACGGCCGTGGCGAAAGGCGCCCGGGTCGACCATGGCCAGCCGGTCGGTTCCGTCGGTCCGCTGCCGTCGGGAGGCACAGGAATGTACTTCGAGCTTCGCATCGACGGTAAGCCGGTAGACCCTTTACAATGGCTTAAGAAACGTTAGTCCCCTAGTCCCCAGTCCCCTAGTCCCCTCTGTCACTGAGAGGGGACTAGGGGACTAGGGGACTAGGGATTCAGGGACTAGAGACATATATGAGT
>Ga0207659_10002970_pt1 | contig 10101 bp, 12 predicted proteins | sample KBSM43metaG_FD_184330 | JGI IMG/M metagenome (GOLD analysis project Ga0207659, IMG submission 184330) | Miscanthus rhizosphere microbial communities from Kellogg Biological Station, Michigan, USA - KBS M4-3 metaG (SPAdes) (version 2) | ecosystem: Host-associated > Plants > Roots > Rhizosphere >...
ATGTCGACACTCCTAGTCTCTTCGAAAGGCCAGATCGTGTTGCCGGCCGCATTGCGGCGCCGGCTCGGCATGGGTGCAGGCGCCAGGATCGAAGTGCTCGAAGAATCAGACGGGCTGAAGCTGCGTGTCATTCGGTCGGTCGCGACGGCTGACTTGACCGGGATGGCGGGCATGGTGAAGGCCCCAGTGCGCGGCGCCCCGCGTCGCTTGGGGGACTTCGACCCGGCGTCGCTGTTGACTCGCTCGCGCCGCGGCAAGCCGTGAGGGCCCTGGACACGAACGTCTTGGCCCGGTTCTTCGTCGACGACGCCGACGATGCGCAGGCCGCCAGGCAGAGGCCCGCTGCCGTCGCGGCGCTCTCTGAACGATCGTTCGTCTCGGTGACCGTGCTGCTGGAGTTGGAGTGGGTCCTGCGTGGGTTCTATGGATTACCTACCAGGGACGTTCTACGCGTGCTGCGGGCGCTAGCGAGCATCGAACACATCACGCTTGAGGATCGCGACGCGGTCCTGGTGGCAGTCGACGCGTTCGACAAGGGTCTCGATTTCGCTGACGCGCTGCACATGGCGCGCAGTTCGCGTGCTTCCGGATTCGCGACTTTCGACCAACGGCTGGCAAAACGAGCAAAGGGTCTTGCGCTGATGCCACCAGTGGAGTTGCTGGTCTGAATCGCCCGGCGCAACGGATGAAAGCCGACGCTGGTGAGCGGCAGAAAATGGCCGAACCCGGGCACACGCGAACGTCGGCTCCTCGGGCCCCAAGGCGAACGCGATTTGCGAACGGGTCATTGGCACGATCCGGCGCGAGTGCGTGGACTCTCCGCTCGATCCTGCGCGAGTGGGTTGCTCACTTCAACGGCAGGCGTCCGCACAGTGCACTGGGACCCGGTGTACCCGGCCCTCCCGTAGGGTCTGCGCGCACCTCGAAGCCTGAATCTCGATGTCGATGGACGCCGGGTGCACTCGTGCGAGCGACATCCATGCTGGGCGGACTGCACCATGAGTACTCGCTTTGATCGATCCCGGCGCTCGGTAGGAACTGCACGGGCCGACTAGCTGATGACGGAAAGCGCCGAAGCGCTCAAGTCAGGTGTCACCCCGGCCGGCGTTTCTGCGGAGCACAAGGGGCTGCAGGCGACCGAGATCAAGCGCATGGAGTCGGCCTTCCAGGTTTGAGGGAGTGCTGCGATCTCCATGCCTGGGTATTTTGCTACCCACATAAGCACTTTGTGGGTAACTCACTGTGCAGCAGTTGAGAGAGAGATCGGCAGCTCGTCGGCGACGTCACCTTCCGCCTACACGGTTATCGGTAGGGAAGAGGTCGCCAGCCGAAGTATCCACCCGGTATCCCATGGCGCGATAGCCGATTTGGCGTTTCGACCACATCCTCATCAGCGCCGGATGACCTGAATCGACGAAATCCACGATCCGCACGTGCGTCTTGTCCGCGTGCTCGCGGTGCAGGCGGCCAGCGTATTGCTGGAGGGTGCCCTTCCACGAGATCGGCATCGCCAGGACCAGAGTGTCGAGCGGCGGGTGGTCGAATCCCTCGCCAACCAACTTGCCAGTGGACAACAAGACTCGCGGCGCGTCAGGCGCCAGCGCTTCCAGCGTCGTCAGCACGGCCGCACGCTGCTTCTTCGACGAACGGCCTTGCAGCGCAACCAAGTTCTGGACCCGCCCGCTCAGAGCCGCACCGATTGCGGCGAGATGCTCCGTGCGTTCGGTCAGGACCAGGACCTTCCGCCCTTGCAGATAGGCGTCGACGATCTCCCCAGCGATGCGCGCCGTACGAGCGTCATCGACCGCCAGCGTCCGGAAGACCTCCTGGATGCCGGCGTCGGGTTGCGCGACGATCGCTGTGGACAGGAAGCGCGGCGTCACCTCCAGCGTCTGCGGTGCACCTTCTGGCTTCGCCGCGATGTGCCGGATCGGACCGCACTGCATGAAGATGATCGGCTGCTGACCGTCGCGCCGTACTGGAGTAGCCGTCAGGCCAAGAACGTATCTGGCCTTCACCCGCCTCAGGATCGCTTCGAACGAGAAGGCCGACAGGTGGTGGCACTCGTCGACGATGACATGGCCGTAGTTCTCAACCAGGGCGCTGACCTCGCCCTGTCGTTGGCCTCTCCCAACAAGAGACTGCATTGCGGCAACGTCGATCCTGCCGGTCGGCTCGGCCTTGCCACCGCCGATGCTGCCGATCACGTCAGGCCCAACTCCGAGGAGAGATTGCAACTGTTCCTTCCACTGTCTGAGCAACTCGGTGCGATGGACCAGCACGAGCGTCTTCACGCCACGGCTCGCGATCAACGCGGCGGCGGTCACGGCCTTGCCGAATGCTGTCGGTGCGCACAGCACGCCGGTGTCGTGCTTCAGCATGGCCGTGGCGGCGGCCTGCTGGTCCGGCCGCAACTTGCCCACAAAGGCAACTGCGAGTGGTTCGCCCGTCGAGCGTTCGTCCCGCAGATCGCAGCGTATGCCTTGCTCGCGAAAAGAGTTGTTGCACTGCATCCAGGCAGCCGCGAGGCAGACCGATGTGTTGCGGGAAGTTCTCAGCACACCCGATGACTCGAGGCTTGTCCCACACCGGCATGCGCATGGCCTGCGCCCGGTAGAACTCAGGGTTCTGGAAGCGGCTAGGCGGACCAGTCGGTTCGCGAGCGGTTGCGGCAGTTGTGCCTTCGCTGCATAGACCAGATTGGCCAGCGTCACCGCGACGGACTCGGGCATCGGACCAGCCAATCGCTGCGTGACCGACGAGCGAGGCTTCCACGGCTCCAGCGAGTCCTCGTCGGCTACGAAAGTCACGTCGAGCGGGTCCGATCCACCGGTCGCTCGAAGAATCGTCGGCTCGATATCTCGCGGCGCCATCGGCTCGATGGATGCCAGGTACGCCTATTGATCAGGAAACGCCTGCAGCGCATCGTCGACGAACAGGCTGTGCCCTTGCTCGCGAGGCTGCTTCTGCAGCGGCAACGCGATCAGGTTGCCGAAGCCACCCTTCGGCAGGGTGTCCTGGCTCGGAAACAAGCGGTCGTAGGAGGTCAGCTTCAGTTGCCGGGTCCGGGCACAAGTGAAACTGATCAACGCAGTGCCCAGGCGACGTGCATCGCGCGCAGGAACGTTCGTCGAAAAGAACACCCAGGCATGCGCGCCTTCGCCCGAGCGGGACACTTCCAACGCGACGGACACGCCCAGGTCACGACAGGATTTCGCAAAGCCCTTCGCGTCTTCGCGCCACTCGGCATCGTCGAAGTCTACAGCCACAAAGTTGCAGGTGTCGTCGGCGAGCAGCGGGTAGATGCCGGTGGTGTGCCGCCCGGCAAGGTGATCAAAGATCGTCCGGTCCGTCGGCCCGATCAAGTCGCGGCGATCACAGTCTGAACACTTGATCCGCGGCTTCTCGCAGATGCCCGCACGCCATTCGTTGGCGCACGCTGACGCGTACCCAGTCTTGCCGGCTTTGCTTTCCCAGCGCACGGGATAGACGTCGGTCCGACCACGGAACAAGCGACGGAACAGCGCAATCTTTGGTCGGTGCTAAGCGCCGAAGGGGTAAGCGGCACATCGACAGTACCACCCCGTCGCCATTCGATGCCGTGCGACTCCAGCAGCGCGACCAGGCGTGCATTCTCGGCGCGCAGGTCTGCGGAATCGCCGTTATTGGTCATGACTGCCAGAGCCCAGCCTCGGCGAGCCGTCGCAGCAGCGCACCCCTCTTCGCGTGGCGGACCAGGAAGCGCCGCAATTCGCGATCGAAGGTGCCGCGTTCGGAGACGATGGCATAGGCTTCTGCCAAGTCGCTCAAGGCCCGCACAGTCTGTTCGTAGGCCGACGCGCTGCCTCGCCCTGCCTGCTGATGAAGGGCAAGCCATCGTTTGTCGACATCGGACATCAGCAGCCGAAGCTGGGCGTCGCGCTGCGCATGCCGCGCGGCGGCCTCTTGTTCGCGCGCCAAGGCATCTCGGCGGCGACGCTCCTCGCCGGCCGGCACGGCCAGGGACCGCAGCTCGGCCACACTGCGCCGACGCGCCTCGGGCGCAGCTTCCGGCGTGTGCTGCCGCTGCCACGCTTGATAGCGACTCGCGATTTCGCGCTGTTGGTTGGAGCGGTGGGCCTGCACGATCGACCTCAGCATCGACCGAAGCTCGTCGAGCGAGAGCGACTGCAACCAGGCGTCTACAGACTCCGTCAGCCGATCGGACGAGTCCGCGCTGCCCATCGCTGCAGCCGCAATCATGTCGGCATCAATCTCCAGGAATGCCGCCAACGCAGTCTGGGCCGCGGACATCTGCGACAGGCCGGCGGGCACCGGCGGCTCCAACGTGGTCTCGCGCACCTCGCCCTCGGCGGCACCGGCAAGCCACCCCAGGTAAAGCGAACGTCGATCGCCGCGAATCAGCTCGTCGCGCAGCGGCACGAGACGGCCCATCCAGCCCCTGCCGTCATCCTCGGCGAAGCGGTCGTAGTTTTCGCTGTCTTCGAGCGACCAATCGAGGATCCAGTGATCCTCGGTCGCATCGATGGTCAGGCTCTGCTTCACACCGAAGGCCTTTAGCTCCGCTTTGCCGAAGATGTCGCGCGGCAATCGCAAGGCAAACCGGCAGTGGGCCCAGTCGGCCAAATAGACGAATGCGTCGAAGTAGCGCTGCATCCAATCCAACGGATTGGCCTTCAGCCCACCCCACTCGTAGTGGTTGACGAAGCCCGACGGCGTGATCGCAGCGCGCGTGGACACCGCCCGCAACTCGGCCATCTCGCCATCCGTCAACGGGCGATCGATCGCCGCGAATTCGAAGTACTGGTACTCGCTCATGGTGACAATGGTTGCAAGGCTACGGCCTGAACGACACCGCGCCACAGGGCCATGCGAAGCAACGTGACAAACGTCCACCAGCGGCCGATGCACGATATCGTTCGTCCTCAGCATCGATTGGCTCAGCACAATGCGCGTCGGGTCGTGCGCGAACTCGTCGCTCAAATCAGCCGGCAGTCCACTGGGTACGCCAGGCCACGCCGCTGAAAGGTCGCGGCAATGGCGGGAGCGAGAGTCGACTCATCGAGTTCCTCGCGCTCCATCATCACAACTTAGATCGAGATAGTCCTCGAGCCGGCTGTTCACCATGCCGAGCACCACGATGGCATGCAACTTCTCGGGTCTCGATGTCCTTCGTGTATGCCTCGCCGGTGAACTGCACCATCCTGATGGGCGGGTATTCGAGTCGCGGCACATGGCTTCCGCGCGACATCGCAATCCAGACCCACCACGGCAGTCGGGTCGTCAACCCGTGAAACTGCAGCGCGCTGAGCAGGCAGACCAACGCCCGTGGAACTTTGCTGGCCACTGTCACCAACTTCATGCTCGGAGCTGCCGCCGTCTGGAAGCCGGTACAGCCCGCGCGCCGCACACTCCAGTTGGCCGCTGGCCGCCATGCCTGCAAGCACCACGCGCGGCACATCCGCATCGGCCAGATCGCTCGCGCGCAGCCAGGCGTTCTTGCGCACCAACTGCAGTGCCTCTTGCATGCAGGTGACAGCGGAGCGCATGGCGGGGCAATGGTCGCGAGTTGGCGCGCGGCTATAGTTTGTTTCAAACATTCGTCGATTGCAAACATTCGACGAATATCTACTCAGTGTTCAGTCGCATCAAGTGGTCGCCTCGACCAGGCGATGGGCGACGGACATTCATTTCTGCGGAGCGCAGGAGTGCAAAGCGACTGGCATATCAGACTGAAGCAGCGAATTGAAGTTGACAGCGAATTGTCGCAAAGTCGCCACCCGAGGTTGTCATGGCAGCAGACAAGATTGCACGATGCATGCCGCAACAAGCGTTGCGTTGCCGCTTCGTATGTCGCGCGAATCTCGCTCGCCGTCGCACTCGCCAGGGGCTTGTCAGCAAGCGGATGAAGGCTCGCCGCATTGACGCCGTCGCATCCGAGTATTACGCTACGCACTATCGTAATGCTTGGAGGTCCCCGACATGGCGGATGCCACCACGATGACGACCAAGGGCCAGGTCACGGTGCCACGGGAAATCCGCGACCGGCTCGGGCTCAAGTCCGGCGACAAGATGGCCTTCACGATGCTCAGCGACGGTACGGTCGTCATGCGGCCGAAGACGCGGCGCCTGGCCGACTTGGCGGGCTCGCTGACGCGCCCCGGGCAGCCCAAGGTCGCGATCAGAGACATGAACCCGTTCAAGGCAACGGCGGCGGCGAAGAGGATGAAGCGACCCGCGCGATGAGTATCGCGATCGACACCAACGTGCTGGTGCGCCTGCTCGTCCGGGACGACGAGGCCCAGTACGCGGCCGCGCAGCGCCTGATCGACCAGGCCGCTGCCGCCGAAGAGCCAGTGCTGATCGTGCTTGCCGCCCTGCTCGAAACCGAGTGGGTGCTGCGCAGCCGCTACAAGCTCGACAAGACCAGCATCGCCGGTGCCCTGACATCGCTGCTCGAAAGCAGCGATGTCGAGTTCGAGCACCCGCCCACCGTGGAAGAGGCGCTATACGTCTGGGCCCAGCACCCCGGCGCGGACTTCGCCGACTGCCTCATCACAGCGCGCGCCGCGCATCTCGGCCGCAGCCGTTTCCTGACCTTCGACGCCGGCGCCGCCCGGTTGCCTGGGGTCGAACTTCTCGCATGAACGAAAAACGCCCGACGGCCCCAACGCTGGGCAGGGTGCCATCGCCGATGGCTTTGCACGCCGAACTCGGTTGGCGCGCCTCCACGCCCGGTAGGCCCAGCCGCTTGTCACGACTCTCAGATTGACTGAAAGCTTTAAGTCCCTGCACGACAGGTTGGAAAGGGTAGCTTGGCGCCCATCTTGCTTGGATGCGAGCTACCCCCATTGCGCCTCCTTCATCGCATCGGCAGATTCGCCGCCGTACACGAGGCGCCACTCTCGGTTCCCAGTGCGTGCCTTCAGCGCAGCACGAGTCGAAACCTCGGCCCGGGAGCTGCGTGTCCTCGGCCACTATGAGCCTCGACCTGACGCCAAGTCAACAGAGGCATGGTGTGTCCGACAGCTGTCCGAAAAATCGAGAGCACTCACGCTGCTCGAGAGTGTGTCGTCCTTGCGCTCGCTCTTGTCCCAGACCGGTACGTGCGGATCGATCTGCTTGTCCTCGACCATCCAGCCCAGCATCGGCGCGGTGCCATAGGCGGTATCGCCGACCAGGCGCTTCGGCTTGAGATCAAACCGCTCCTCGACACGATCGATCATCTTCCTGGTCGAGTTGACCTCCTGCGTGCGGTGCGCAGGCGTGGCCTCGACGTCGACGATGATCCCGGCCTGCAGGTCGATCAGGTAGTTCGTCGAATAGGCGAAGAAGGCCGGCCCTCCCGGCGCCGCGGTCCAGCGAGCGGCGGGGTCGGTGAGGGAGACGTTCTTCGGAGCGGTCGGTGCATCGGCTGGCTCGCTCGGGTCTTCGCTGACGGGATTGCGCTCCTCGAGTGCTGCGAGGTACTCACGGACCGCGCGACTCGGACCCTCCACCTTGCTCCAGTCGATGACCTCTGTGCCCGGCGGCACCCCTCGAGCGCGACTGGCATCGGCCTTGATCACGCTGGCGTCGACCGCGAAGCCTTCTCCGCCCACCAGACCCTCGCTCATGCAGCGACGCAGCACGCTCTCGAACACGTGACGGAAGGCGTCGCTCTCGCGGAAGCGGCCGTGGCGGTTCTTGGAGAACGTCGAGTGATCGGGCACCGCGGCGTCCAGGTCGAGCCGGCAAAACCAGCGATACGCCAGGTTCAGGTGAACCTCGTCGCACAGACGCCGCTCGGAGCGGATGCCGAAGCAGTAGCCGACGATCAGCATGCGGACCATCAGCTCCGGATCGATCGAAGGGCGGCCGGTGTGGCTGTAGTACGGCGCGAGATGGCGGCGCAGCTCGCCCAGGCCGAAGAAGCGGTCGATGCCGCGCAGCAGGTGCTCGCGAGGGACGTGATCGTCGAGATTGAAGGAGTAGAAGAGTCTGTCTTGGCTGCCACCTTGCTGACCCATCATCGCCATAGCTCCCGTCGTTGCGACGGGAGCAGCTCAAGCGAGAAAGACGCCTAGTTCTTCAACACAATAGGCCGATTGCGGCCTCCGGACCAGCGTCGGCTCTCGACCTAAGCGGCCAGCCACTGGTCGACACGTAGGCGCGCCTACACCGACGGGATCGGTACGAACCCTGAATTGACACAGGCATTTCCGTAGTTTACTTTGCGTCCAAAGCATTGATACACAAAGTAAACAAGACGAGCCGATCCATCGATTCCGCAAACGGCGTCACGCCCTGAGGGACTCCGTACCGAGTTGCGAGGGGGCACAGCTCGGCGCATTCCGCGCAATAACGCCTCCCAAGGAGACAACGTGTCAGCCGTCATCCTGCATCACTACCCCCTCTCCCCGTACTCCGAGAAGGCGCGCCTCGCCATGGGCCTCAAGGGGCTGAGCTGGAACTCGGTCGAGATCCCCGTTTGGACACCGAGACCGAAGCTCACGCCGATGACCGGCGGCTATCGACGCACACCGATTCTTCAGATCGGCGCCGACTTCTACTGCGACACCTTGCTGATCCTCTCGGTGCTGGACAGGCAGGGAACCACGGGCAGCCTGTATCCGAGCGCCCAGGCGGGCATGGCCAGGGCATTCGGCTGGTGGATCGAGAAGGGCTCGTTCATGAACGCCGTCTCACTGGCCCTGGGTGGCCTCGGAGGCAAGCTGCCCCAGGAGTTGATCGACGAGCGGCGCCCCTTCTTCGGCGTGAGCATCGACCCGGCCGATCTTCTGCCCAAGCGAGGCGTGTATCTGCAACGGTTCAATGCGCACATCGCTTGGCTGGCGGATCTGCTCGGCGATGGTCGCCGCTTCATCCTCGGCGCAGACCCCTCCGCGGCCGATTTGTCGGCCTACCACCCGATCTGGTTCGCGCGCCAGAACGGCGGCCCCGAGATCACGGAGCTGCTGTCCTTCTCCGACGTCGTCGGCCCCTGGTACGAGCGCGTGGCGGCGATCGGCCACGGCAAGCCCGTCGAGATGACGCCGGAACAGGCGATCTCGGCGGCCCACTCGGCAACGCCCACCGATCTGGACGACTGGTCCGCCGAAGCGCAGAACGTCGGGCTCCGACGGGGCGACTGGGTCAGCGTGACCCCCGACGACTACGGCAATTCCGTGGCCGGCCGCTTGCTCGCCTGGAATGCCGAGGAAGTGGTCCTCCGTCACGAAGACCCATCGGTCGGCGCCGTCAACCTCCACTTTCCGCGCGTCGGATTCGACGTCGCGGCGGAGCAAAGGCGCGCGGCCTAGCGACACGGATCCAATGGGGCAGCGTCGAGCGGCGCTGCGATCGTCGATTGACACACCAGGAGACAAGCCACCATGCCCGCATTCGATCGCCGTACCGTCATGCTCGGCGCCGCCGTGTCCGTCCTGTTCAGCGGTTCCAGCCATGCAGCGCCCCCCAAGAAGGACACCGGCTACTACGTCATCGCGGAGATCAACGCAAAGGCGGGCAGCGAGAGCGCGTTGCGCGACCTGCTCGTGCCGTTCGCCAAGTCATCGCGTAAGGAGCCCGGATGCCTGATCTACACGCTGATGGAGGTGATCTCCGAGCCCGGACGGTTCCTCACCTTCGAACGATGGACCGACAAGGCGGCGCTCGGAGCGCACATGGTCACACCGGCCATCAAGGCCATCGTGCCCAAGCTCGAGCCGCTGCTGGCCAAGCCGTTTACGCAGATCTTTCTCAACGGGCTGACCGGCGCGCCGGCCAACGGCACCTGAAGGGTCGACGTGCTGCGAGCCGTCACCACCCGGCAGCCCGCGTTGACAGACGGTGCGGGCTCTTGTAGGTTGCGGGTGATCCTTTGCGCACAAACCGATGAGAAGCAAACCCAAGTCCGTCCCACCCGCAGCGCTGCAAGAGTTGCCGAAGCTGGACGAGCATCTATGCTTCGCGCTCTATGCGGCCGGCAACCACATGACCCGCCTCTTCGTGCCGTTCCTGAGGAAGCTGGATGTGACGTATCCGCAGTACCTGGTTCTTGTCGTGCTCTGGCAAGGCGACGCGATGAGCGTCGGCGAGTTGGCTGCGGCCTTGCTCATG
>Ga0207659_10002974_pt1 | contig 10094 bp, 4 predicted proteins | sample KBSM43metaG_FD_184330 | JGI IMG/M metagenome (GOLD analysis project Ga0207659, IMG submission 184330) | Miscanthus rhizosphere microbial communities from Kellogg Biological Station, Michigan, USA - KBS M4-3 metaG (SPAdes) (version 2) | ecosystem: Host-associated > Plants > Roots > Rhizosphere >...
GCCGGCGGCGCCTCTGGTGAGCTGCCGGTGCAGCTCGGGACGCGCGGCCATTTCCGCCTGATGTCGCGCAACTGCGACTTCGTGCCGCTGCGGGTCGAGTTCCCGCGCGATCGCACCGCCGGCACCGCGTTCGACGGCCAGACCAACCTCAAGCTCGGCACCCATTGCCGCGGCGATCGCGCCTACGACAACTACACGCTGCGCGAGTACCTCACCTACCGCCTGTTCAACATGGTGACGCCGCTGTCGTTCCGCGCCCGCCTCGGCCGCGCCACCTACGTCGACGCGACGTCGAAGAAGGCGATCGGCACGCGCTACTCGATCTTCATCGAGCACGAGAACGAAGTCGCCCGCCGCTTCGGCGGCCGCATCGTCGAACTGCCGCGCATCGTCTTCAACGATCTCGACGGCCCAACGCTGACCCGGATGATGCTGTTCGAGTACATGATCGGCAACACCGACTTCTCGATCTGGGCGCTGCACAACGTCCGCCTCGTCCAGGATCGCGCGCGGCGGCTCTACCCGGTGCCGTACGACTTCGATCTGTCGGGGTTCGTCCACGCGCCCTACGCGTCGCCCGACCCGCGCATCGGCATCCGCAGCGTCCTCGATCGTCTCTACCGCGGCCCGTGCCGGACAGTCGAAGAGTTCGAGGAGGCGGCGGGCGCGCTGAGGGCGAAACGTGGCGACATGCTGGCGCTGATCGACTCGATGGCCGATCTCGACCGCGACGCCCGCGTGGAGGCGAAGGAATTCCTGGACAGCTTCTTCCGGTCGATTGAAAAGCCGGGAGCCGTAAAAAAACAGTTCGTCGACGGCTGCAAACCCGCGCCGACGATGTAGACGTCTACGACGTACAACGCAGAACCCGCAGAGTCCGCAGAAAATCTTTTTTCAAGATCTCAGCGAGCTCCGCGGGTCCTGCGTTGTACGTCGTCGTTTACTGCTGCGGCTGTGCGGTCGACGGCGCCGGCGTCTCCGAGATCGTCGAGAAGAAGCCGATCATCATCTCTTCCCACGTCTGATCGCCCCAGCGCACATCCTTGGTCGGATCCGGGTTGAACTTGTTGTTGGTCGAGTTGTCGAAGTGCGCGATCACTTCGACCTGCGTCCCCTTCGGCAGCACCTTCGGGGTCTTGAGCATGTAGGTGAGCTGCCAGTTGAAGTCGTACTTCGGCACCGACAGCAGCGTCTCCGACGTCCCGTCCGGGTAGTGCGCGATGTAGGTCATGTCCTTGCCGCGCACGTGCATGTGCGGCGTCATCGCGGTCAGGGTGATGTCGCGCGACAGCGTCGAGGTTGCCTTCACCTCGGCGTTGCCGTCGCCGGCCGGGATGACGAAGCGGGGGTTGATCGCCATGCCGCCGCCCGCCATCTTCGTCGGCGGCTGCTTGGCATAGACGATTCCAACCTGCGTCCGATCCTTGGTTTCGGTGCCGTTGGTCGTGTAGTGCATCTGCATCACGATGTCGGAGTTGCCGCGCAGGAGCCGCGCGACGCCCGGCTCGAACACCAGCCCCGGTTTGTTCGGCGTGACGCCACCGATGTTGGTCGGCCCGAGTTCGCCGCCAGGCTTGAGCGGCGCCCCCGCCGGCTGCGTGAAGGCGATGACGTGGTGCACCTGCGCCCGCGCGCCCGGCTTGATCTCGATCGCCTGGATCCACTTGTCCTCGGTCAGGCCGGTCGGCACACGGAAGTACTTATACGGGACCGCGCCGTCGGCGGGGATCGTGAACTCTTCTTCCATCGCGAACACCGCATCGGGCTTGCCGATCGTCCAGCCGTCGACGAACTGCGGCACCGCCGGCAGATCCTTGTCGTCGCCCTTCGCGGCGCCGCCGTCCACCCACTTCGCGATCGTCTCGATGTCGGCGTCCGACAGGCGCGGGTCGTTCTTGAACACGCCGTGCGCCGGATCTGCGCCCCACGGCGGCATCGTGCGAGCGACGACGCGCTGCTTGATCGACCGCGCCCACGGCCGCGCCTCGTCGTAGGAAACCAGCGACATCGGCGCGAACATCGTCGGGCGGTGGCACTCGACGCAGCTCTTATAGAGAATCGGCGCCACGTCCTTGGTGAACGTGACGGGCGCGTCGGCCGCAAGCGCAGCCGATGGCACGGCCAGGAACGCAGCAAGCAGCAGCTTCTTCATGTCTCCAATTGTAGCCCACGGAAGAGGTCGGGCCCTGCGCAAAACCGCGCGGCGCGGTAGGCGCAGGAAGGCGGTTGGGCCGGTCGGAAAGGTCTAAGAAAGGTGTAGCCCTTCCGGGCTGCCGGCGGCCAGGGCAGGCCCAAGGGCCTGCCCTACGAGAGGCCGAAGCAGGGAGAGCGGCAACGGCTTGTGGGTCAAGAACCCACCTGCCCCACCTGCCCCACCTGCCTTCCCAGCCCCACCCGACTCGTTACTGCGGCGACGGCTTCGTCGTCCGTACCGTCGGATACGTGATACCCAGCTGCTCCAGGTACGACTTGTACTTGGTCGGGTCGTAGTAGTACTTCTTCATCTCCGTCCGGTACTTCGCCATGATCTGCTCGTTCAGCCAGATCGCCGGCTTGTCTTCCGCGCGGATGAAGGGCGTGTACTTCGTGTTCTTGGTCTGCACGTTCTTGAAGTAGTCCCACGCCTGGCTGACGATCTCGGGCTGCGTCAGCAGGTCGAGTACCGTCAGCGCGACCACCTTCGATCCGTACTGGATGCCCTTGTGCGCGATCGGGGTCGCCATCGAGATCGCGTTCGCCCAGTTGTGGCCAGGGCCGGCATCGATGTTCGACGGGAAGCGCAGCGTCACGGTCGGCACGGTCCACGACACGTCGCCGATATCATCCGACCCGCCGCCCCGCTTCTCGTCGTCGGGCATCTCGACGCGCCCGCGCAGCGGCTGCAGCTTGGTGGCCAGGCCGGTGACCGGCACCTTCAGCTCCGCCTGCAGCCCCTTCGCCAGGGTCTGGTCCGCGTCGGTCCACTGCGGCAGGCCGACCGCCTCGATGTTCTTGTACATCGCCTCGGCAACGGCCTTGTTGAAATGCCCAGGCCACGCCGAACCGAGCACGCGCATCGAGGTCTCGGTGTTGGTCATCATCGCCGCGCCCTTCGACATCGTGTCGCCGATGTCCCACATCTCCTTGATGTGCGGGTAGTCGGTCTCGCGGAAGTAGTACCAGACGCTCGCGTTCTGCGGCACGACGTTGGGCTGATCGCCGCCGTTGGTGATGACGTAGTGCGAGCGCTGCTGGATGCGCAGGTGCTCGCGCCGCATGTTCCAGCCGATGTTCATCAGCTCGACCGCGTCGAGCGCCGAGCGGCCGCGCCACGGCGCGCCGGCCGAGTGCGCGCTCTCGCCCTTGAAGTTGTACTCGACCGACACCATGCCGTTGCCGCCGCTGTCGCCCCAGCCGACGCCCATGTTCGAGGCGACGTGGGCGAAGATCGCGACGTCGACGTCCTTGAAGGCGCCGGCGCGCACGTAGTACGCCTTGGTGCCGAGCAGTTCCTCAGCGACGCCGGGCCACAGCTTCAGCGTCCCCTGCAGGTGCTGTTGCTCCATGATCTTCTTCACCGCCAGCGCGGCGGTAATCTGCAGCGGCATGCCGCCGTTGTGTCCCTCGCCGTGCCCCGGCGCGCCGACGATGATCGGCTCGCGGTAGCCGACGCCCGGTTTCTGCGACGCCTGCGGGATGCAGTCGATGTCGGAGCCGAGCGCGATCACCGGCTTGCCCGATCCCCACGTCGCCATCCACGCCGTCGGGATGCCGGCGAGGTTGTGCTCGACCGTGAAGCCGTTCTTCTTGAGGATGTCGGTGAGGTACTTCGACGTCTCGAACTCCTGGAACCCGAGCTCGCCGAAGCTGAAGACCTGATCGTTCATGCGCTGGATGTCTTCGCGCATGCCGTCGACCTCGAGCCCGACGTCTCGCTTGTACTGATCGAGCTTCGGATTCGCCGGCGCGGACGCCGCCTGCTGCGGCCTGTCCTGAGCGAGCGACAGCGAGTCGAGGGACGCCGCGCCGACCGAGACAGTGACCGCGATCACGAGCGCGGTAATCAACCAACGAGAAAAACGCATGGAAACCTCCGGACCCTTCGACTTGATAAGTGCTCGCCCTTCGATTGAGCTCAGGGCAGGTTTATCCGCGGCATCTTAACAGAATGCCGGCGGTGGAGAGGGCGGATGGGGCAGGTGCGGCAGGGAACGCCACGGAGGCTGTCGCGAGGACCAGAAATGCAGATGGGATGACCCGAGCCACCCCACCCGCCCGACCTGCCCTACCAGCCCCCTGCGGCGTCAGAAATTGAGCTTCAGCCCGATGCGCGCCAGGCGCGGCGGCACGATGCTGAGCGGACGATTGAACGCGGTGCCCGAGCTCCACTGCAGGTTCTGCTCGGGGTTCTGGTTGAACATGTTGTAGAGGTCGAAGAACAGCGACACATCACGACGGCCGGTGAAGGTCACCGACTTCTCGATCCGCAGGTCGGTGATGATGATGTCGTCCTGCCGCCGCGTGCCGAACGGCTCGGCGAGGAAGCGGACGCTGCCGTAGGCGAGCGTCGCCGCGAAGGTGCGGCCGTACGGGAAGCCCTGCTGATAGCGCAGCATCGGCGAGAACGAGATCCCGAACCAGGGCGACGCCCACGTGCCCGAGAGCTTGGCGTTCTGGCGGCTGTACTCGTGGCGGCCGTCGGTCGTATTGATCTCGTCGTTCGGCGTCGCCGGCAGGAAGTTCTGCCGCACCGTGTTGCCGAGATACACCATGTTGTTGTTATCGAAGCTCTTGGTGTAGCCGTACGAGGCGAGCAGCGCCCACCGGTTGCTCATCCGCTTGGTGCCGGTGATTTCGAAGGTGTGGAAATCGCCGTCGCCATTGGGCGTGTTGGTGGTCATGTTGATCGGCGTCAGCCCGCGGTACTGCGGCGCCAGATCCAGCGCCGCGATCGGCGATCCGTCGTCCGACGTGCCGACGCGGCCATCGGGACCGGGATCCGGAACGCTGACCGGCACGGTGAAGCCGTCGTACGGCTGCGCCGCGTTGATGCGCGCGTAGTTGTTGCGCACGCCGCGCCACACGTAGCCGCCGCGGATGCCGAAGTTCGGGATGAGCTCGTGCTCGACGAACGTCGCGATCTCGTCGGTGCGGGTGTTCTCGAGGTTCGGATCGAGCGACTCCTGAGCGACGCCGCCGCGGCTCGAGACCAGCGCGCCTTCCTCACCCGGATTCCACCGGTTGTCGCGGTTGGTGTCGGTCCAGCGGTAACGCCGCCACCACGCGTTCGAGTTCTCGTTGACGTTGAACAGAAAGTCGGCGCCGGGGTTGTACCAGTAGTTGCCGTAGTTGGCCTTGAGGACCGTCTTGCCGTTGCCCGACAGGTCGAAGGTGAAGCCGAGACGCGGCGCGAACAGGTTGAAGTCGATGACGTTGCTCTTGGCTGCGAACTGGATCGCCGTCGGGTTGAACTTCCCGGCCGCGTGTTCCTGCTCGGGCAGGAACGCACGATACCGATCGAACCGCAGGCCCAGGTTGAAGGTCATGCGGTTCGTCATTCGCCACGTATCGTTGACATAGGAGCCGTAGGTCCACAGGCCGTTCTGCGACACGTTCGGCGTCTGGAAGAAGATGATGTCGAGCGGCAGGTTGTTCTGCATCACGTGCACGATGTCTTCCTCGTAGCCGTCGATGTAGATGTCGTTGACGGTCTCGTAGAAGACCTCGCCGCCGACCTTGATGTTGTGCTCGCCGAGGCTGGTGTCCTTGAACAGGCTGGCCGACCCGAGCACCTGGTTGCGGCGCCGCTCACGCCGCCAGTTGCGGTTGCGGCCGAAGATCAAGTTGTTGCCGATGTCCTCGTAGCGCAGCCCGGTGCCGTTCACGCCGTTGTCCCAGTCGTAGCCGTACTGGCCGCCGCGGATTTCCGCGAACGACCGATCGTTCAAGACGCCGTTCCACTCCGCCTTGTGCACCCACGCCCAGAAGTTCTGATTCCAGGTGGTCGCTTCGGACGTGTTGATGCCGGTATCGACGCCGAGGAGGAACGAGTCGAAGCGCTGCGGCTGCTTCTTCTGCGACGGCTGCGTGTAGCCAATCAGCTTGTTGTTCTGCGACAGGTTATAGGTGACCTTGGCGCTGTAGTTGTTCAGGATCGTCGTCTGCGGCTTGACCGGGAAGTTGACGAAGCGCGCCTGGACGTTCTGGTGCCGGTACGAGCCGTACCACCACAGCTTGTCCTTCTTCGCATAGCCGCCGAACCCGATGTTGTTGTCCTGATAGGAAGAGAGCCGGTTGACGTCGTGGGCGTCGAGGCCGCCGCCGCCCTGCAGGCCGCGCGCAATCTGGTCGGCGTCGATGTTGTGCGCCTGCCACTTCTCGGGGGAGTAACCGCCAAAATAAGTGCCACGGAAATCGTTGCCGCCCGATTTGCTGATGAACTGCGTCTGGACGCCGGGAGTCGAGGCTTCGGCCGAGAGCGCCGCCGTGTTGATCTGCACTTCCTCCATCGCGCCAACATCGGGGTAGTTGCCGAAGGCGCCGGTCGCCTCGGTCGCGTTGATCCCCTCGATGCTGGCGCGCACCTGGCCGGTCGTGCCGTAAACGACGAAGCCCTGCTGCGTGCCGTTGGTGCTGCCGCCAACGTCGATGCGGCTCATCTGCACCGCCGGCGAGCCGGCGAGCAGCGAGAAGTAATCGCGCGAGGTCGGCAGCGCCGACAACTGCTTGGCGTCGAAGGTCGTGCCGACCTGCGTCGCGGAGGTGTCGACGACCGGCGACTGACCGGTGACGACGACGTTCTCATTGAGCGACGCCACCTTCATCTCGGCGTTCACGGTCGCCGTGAAGCCCAGGCTGACGCGGATGCCTTCGTTGCGCACCGTGGCGAAGCCGGACAGCTCGAAGACCAGCGTGTAGTCGCCTGGCGGCACGGCCGTCAGTCGATACTGGCCGTCGGCGTCAGTGACGGCAGTCCGCGCGCCCATCAGCGACGGACTGGTGACGGTCACGGTGACGCCCGGCATCACCCCCTGTGTGGCATCGGTCACGCGGCCGTTGATCGCGCCGGTCCCCGAGGACACGGCCTGGCCATATGACGACGATGCGAACCCGGTGACTAGCAGCAACGCGAGGCTCACGACGCATCGGCCCATTGAATCCTCCCCCCAATGAATGACGCAATGAAAACGCGTGCAATGAGAGCGGTACCGGCCCGAACGCAACACCGAACTGACGCTGAACGTGGGCGCATATTGCCCACATGGGTTCGGGCTGTCAATGGTTGTCGGTATGATCGACGAGAATGTCTCGTTCGGGCGAAAGCCCCGCCGCTTCGGAAATGTTTGTTCCTCGCCCCTCGTTGTGCGGCGGACACCGCATGACGCTTTATAGCTGGGGCAACCCGCGCTATTTTCCACAGCTGCCGTCGCCGACGCGCCGCTACTTCGATGTCGCACCGGGCTCGCGTGTCGTGGCCGCCTGTCACTGGCAGCCCCAGCCGTGGGCGCACACGACGCTCGTCGCCCTGCACGGCCTCAACGGGTCGAGCGACGCCCACTACATGCGAGGGCTCGCCGCAAAGGCGTTCGAGCGCGGCATGAACGTCGTGCGGTTGAACCAGCGCAACTGCGGCGATACCGAGCACCTGGCGACCGGACTCTTCCACTCGGGTCTCACCGCAGACGCGGCGCACGTGGTCCACGAGCTGAGCAGCGTCGATGGGCTGCCGTCGATCGCGGTCGCCGGCTACTCGCTCGGCGGCAACCTCGCGCTGAAACTCGCGGGTGAGTACGGGCGCCATGCGCCGGCAGCGCTCGTCGCGATCGCCGCGGTCTCGCCGATCATCGAAATCAGCGAGTGCACGCGCGCGCTGGAGCGGCCGTCAAACGCGCTCTACCAGTGGAATTTCGTCCGCGATCTCAAGCGCCGGATGCGGCGCAAAGACGTCCTCGACCCGGGCGCGTTCGATCTGTCGAAGCTCAGCGCCATCAAGACCGTCCGGCAGTTCGACGAAACCTACACGGCGCCGTATTTCGGCTTCAGAAGCGCGGAGGACTACTACTACCGCGCCAGCGCGATGCGCGTCGTCGATCGCATCCACGTGCCCGCGCTCGTCATCACCGCCGAGGACGATCCGTTCGTCCCATCACAGCCGTTCCGCGATCCGACGGTGACCGGCAACCCGCACATCGATCTGCGAGTCCTTCCGCACGGCGGCCATTGCGGATTCGTCGGCGTCCGCTCGGCGACTGACGACGGCTACTGGGCAGAGGATGAAATCGTCAGATTCTTCGATCGACTGACGAATGGCGCAGGGGCTAGGGGCTAGGGGCTAGGGGCTGGGAGGGGCTAGGGGCTCGACCAAGTCCCCCGAGTCTCCAGCCCCTCCTAGTCCCCAGCCCCCAGTCCCGGCTCGCGCGCTCTGCATTACTATGAGCGCGAACGATGCCGAGGGGCCGCTTCGCTGCTATCGCTCTCGCCTGCCTGATCACGATCGCGTGGTCGGCGCGTCCGGGCACGCAGCCGTCGCAGCCGCCATCCGGCGTCGCGGAGCAAGGCCCGACGTTCGTCGGTGCCTCTACGTGTCAGTCGTGCCATCGCCAGGCACACGAGACATGGACGAGCGGCCGCCACAGCAAGATGATTCAGCCGGCGACACTGGCCAGCGTGAAGGCCGATTTCTCGAAAGACACGGTCACCCTCAAGGGACGCCGATATCGCCTGCGCGCCGCCAACGGCGAATACTTCATCACCGAGTCGTTCCTCACCGGCAAGCCGCGCGAGCACAAGGTCCAGTACACGCTCGGCAGCCGCCGCATCCAGCATTTCCTGACGACGATCGACAACGGCTGGATGGTGATCCTGCCGCCAAGCTGGGACGTGCAGCGGCAGCAGTGGTTCGACAACATGGAGATCGTCCGCCCGGACGAGCACGACGAGACGCTCATCCAGTTGTGGAACAAGAACTGCGTCGGCTGCCACGTCAGCCAGCAGGAGAACAACTACCGGCCGGCGACGCGAACCTACGCGACCAGGTGGAGCGACTTCGGCACGTCGTGCGAACGGTGCCACGGGCCCGGGAGCGCGCACGTGCGCGTCCACGCCGACGCGAAGCCAGGCGCCACCATTGCCGATCAGCTCATCGTCCGGCCGACGCGGCTCGATTCGAAGTCGAGCAGCATGATCTGCGCGCAGTGCCACTCGCTGCGCGACGTGATCGCGCCCGGCTACATCGCCGGCGCCGACTACGACGATCACTTCCAGCCGCTGCTCGAGAACCGGCCGCAGAAGGCTGACGACCCCGCCTACTGGGCCGACGCGCGGCCGCGCCGCTTCTCGAACGATGCGATCGGCCTCTGGCAGAGCCAGTGCTTCCTGCAAGGCGGCGCGACCTGCACCAACTGCCACCGCGCGCACCTGCCTGACGTCGACAAGAACCCGCAGCTGGCGCCGGCGAACAACGCGCTCTGCACGCAGTGTCACGAGAAGATCGGCGCGGCGGTCACCGAGCACACGCGCCACGCCGCGCGGAGCGCCGGCAGTTCCTGCGTCGAGTGCCACATGCCGAAAACGGTCATGAGCATCAAGGCGACGATGCGCGATCACACTATCGGCCTGCCGGCGCCGGAAAACACGGTGGCGTTCAACATCCCGAACGCGTGCACCGAATGCCACACCGACCGCAAGCCGGCGTGGGCGGTTGACACCCTCGACAAGTGGTGGCCGGGCGGCCGGCGCGCGAAGTTCGTCGAGCGTGCGCAGGTCTTCACCGCCGCGCGCGCGCGGCGCACCGAGGTGCTCGATCGGCTGATTGCGATCGGCGCCGACGACACGCAGGGTCCGCTCATCCAGGCCAACGCAATCGGCTATCTCGGCGCTTACAAGGATGCCCGTGTGCTGCCGGCGCTGCAGGCGGCGGCACAGGCCGCGCAGCCCGTCATCCGCTCGGCGGCGCTGACCAGCCTGGGACAACTCGTGGAAGGCGATGCCCCGCGCGCGGCCATCGTCAATGGCCTCGACGACCCGCGGCGCGCGGTGCGCATGGCGGCCCTGATGTCGCTGGTCAACCGCGGCGGCGGCCCGCTCGGTCCGCCCGACCTGCCGCGGTTCCAGGC
>Ga0207659_10002976_pt1 | contig 10091 bp, 7 predicted proteins | sample KBSM43metaG_FD_184330 | JGI IMG/M metagenome (GOLD analysis project Ga0207659, IMG submission 184330) | Miscanthus rhizosphere microbial communities from Kellogg Biological Station, Michigan, USA - KBS M4-3 metaG (SPAdes) (version 2) | ecosystem: Host-associated > Plants > Roots > Rhizosphere >...
GATGTGTCGCTCGGAAGCGCTGCAGGAAGGTGCCCTTCAAGCGAATGCAACGCTACCTTAATCAGGGCACAGCGGGGGAGGTAATGCACTGGCTTTTGTATTACCTCCCCCGCCGCGCCGATTCTAAGGAAGCGTGGCTTTTGCTTGATCGGCGCGTCGACCCCTCCTTAAAGGAGGGGAATTTTCTCGCGCCTCGCTTTGCGTGCTCCTGCCCAACCTCGAATAGAATCGTTCGACTTATGAGATTACTTCAATATTTCGGCAGAAAAGCGAAGTGACGTAGCACGCACGATGCGAATCGGTATCGACACAGGCGGAACGTTTACGGACTTCGTTGTCGTACGCGACGGGCGCATCGAGGTTTTCAAGAAATTCTCCACGCCTCGTGAGCCGGAGGCTGCGATTCTCGAAGGATTGAAGGGGCTGCAGCCATCTGAAGTCATTCATGGCTCGACTGTTGCGACGAACGCGCTTCTTGAACGCAAGGGCGCGCGTGTTGCGCTTCTCACGACAGAAGGCTTCGAAGACGTTCTGGCAATTGGGAGACAAACCCGCCGCGAGCTTTACAACATCTTTGTCCGGCGGCCCGACCCCCTGGTGCCTGCGGAACTGCGATTCGGCGTGAAAGAGCGAACGCTCTACGACGGCTCGGTCGACCGCATCCTCGACGTACAGCATCTGCAAACGCTTGTCGCCGGCCTGCACCGAGGCGATGTTGAGGCAGCAGCAGTGTGCCTGTTGTTTTCTTTTGCCAACAGTGAACACGAAGAAGCCGTGGCGGAAGCGTTGGCGCCGCTCGGGATTCCTGTGTCCCTGTCGTCCCGTGTGCTGGCGGAGTACCGCGAGTATGAGCGGACGTCCACAACAGTCATCAATGCCTACCTCGCGCCCCTGATGGGGAGCTATCTGAATCGCCTCGGCGGATATCTGGGACGGACACGCCTCAGGGTGATGCAGTCCAACGGTGGCGCGGTTCGCGCCAGGACGGCAGCGGACCTTCCCGTCCACACGATCGTTTCGGGGCCGGCCGGGGGCGTTGTGGGCGCGTTCCATGTGGCATCGGCCGGCGGGTACTCCAATATCATCACATTCGATATGGGTGGGACCTCTACTGATGTCGCGCTTTGCGAAGGTGGTATCCGTGTCACGCATGAGGCCGAAATCGACGGACTGCCCGTCGGCATTCCTATTATCGACATCCACACGGTCGGTGCTGGCGGTGGTTCGATCGCGGAACTGGATGCCGGTGGCGCTCTCAAGGTCGGGCCCTCGAGCGCCGGTGCGGACCCTGGCCCGATGTGTTACGGGAAGGGCGGTCAACGTTTAACGGTGACCGATGCCAACGTTCTGCTCGGCCGCCTGCCTCCAAGGTTCTTCCTTGGCGGGACGGTCCCCCTTGCCGTCGATCGGATCGCGCCTGCGGTGACTCGCATGCCCTGGACGCGCCGATGGAATTCTATGCACGCGATTGCCCAGGGAGTCATCGACGTCGTCAACAACAATATGGAACAGGCGATACGATTGATCTCCATCGAGCGAGGTTACGATCCGAGAGACTTCGCACTCGTTTGTTTTGGTGGCGCCGGCGGATTGCATGCCGCAGATCTTGGACGAGCGCTGGGCATCCCGCGGATAGTCGTGCCCAGGCATCCGGGCGCGTTGTCCGCTCTCGGGTTGCTTCTGTCCGACGTTCGAAAGGATTACTCCCGATCGATGCTGATCTCCTCGGAGGGCGCGGACTCGAGGATTCGTCACGAACTGGAAAGTTTGCACCGCACGGGACAGGCGGATTTGAAGGACGAGGGATTTGAAGGGAAGGCGGTCCGCGTTGCGGATTCCATCGACCTGCGCTATCGCGGGCAATCGTATGAACTGACGGTTCCTTTCACGCGCGGGTTTGTTTCAAACTTCCACAAAATACACGAGCGGCGGTATGGGCACTCCGACGCGGCGCGCGCTGTCGAGATCGTCAGCGTGAGATCGACATTCCTGGGACGATCTCCGAAGATCCAATTTCGAAAGATGCCGAAGACGCGAGGAAACCCACAGCCGCTGGAAGTCATCAGCGTGTGGTTTGAGGGAAAGGCGCAGAAGACCAGCGTATACGACAGGAGTGACCTGCGGCATGGTCATGTGCTCAAGGGCCCGGCCATTGTTGGGGAATATAGTTCGACGACGCTCGTGCCGCCGGACTTTGCGTGTGAGGTGGATGCGTTCGGGAATCTGGTGCTGCGGCTAAAATGAAACCCATCGATCCTGTACAACTCGAAATCTTCAAGAGCCTCTTCCATTCGATCGCCGAAGAGATGGGAGCCACCCTCAAGCGAACCGCCTTTTCCCCCAACATCAAAGAGCGCCGCGATTACTCCTGTGCTCTTTTCGATGCCGCCGGGCAAATGATCGCGCAGGGCGATCATATGCCCGTGCATTTGGGATCCATGCCGCTCTCGGTCAAGGCTGCAATCGAAACACGCGACATCGGCCCGGGCGACATGATCATGCTCAACGACCCTTATGCTGGCGGTACGCATCTGCCCGACATCACGTTGGTCGCTGGCGTGTTCCAGAAAGGGACGCTGCGGTTTTATGTCGCCAATCGCGCGCATCACTCTGACGTCGGGGGCATGTCGGCGGGGTCGATGCCGATCGCCGAGGAGATCTATCAGGAAGGTCTTCGCATTCCGCCCGTAAAGCTTGTTTCCGCAGGCGCGATAAACAGGGACGTCTGGGACATCGTGCTCTACAACGTTCGAACGCCGCGCGAGCGTGAAGGCGATCTCTCCGCGATGTTTGCTGCAAACAGAACGGGAGAGCGCCGACTGATGGAAGTCGTTGCGAAGTACGGATGGGCTTCGGTCAGCCGCTGCGTTGGCGAGATTCTCAACTACTCCGAGCGCATGACTCGCCTGGCGATTCGATCCATACCGGACGGCACCTACGAGGCCGAAGACTTTCTGGACGACGACGGCATCCACGACCGCCCTGTTCGTATCGCCGTGACCATTCGTATCCGTGGCGACAGGGCAGAAGTCGACTTTTCCGGCTCGGATCCCCAGGTGCGGGGAAGTGTGAACTCGGTTTATGCCATCACGGCGTCTGCAGTGTTTTACGTCTTCCGAACATTGGTGGAAGCGCCGATTCCATCGAATGCCGGTGGAATGCGTCCCATTCGAATTGTTGCACCCGCAGGGACTATCGTGAACGCACGGCCTCCGGCTGCGGTGTGTGGCGGGAACGTCGAGACGTCACAGCGCATCGTCGATGTTCTCTATCGCTGCCTTGCCCGAGCCCTGCCCGGTCGCATCCCCGCTGCCAGCCAGGGCACGATGAACAACCTCACATTTGGCGGCGTCGATCCGCGAACCGGCGAGCCCGTTGCCTACTATGAGACCGTCTGCGGAGGAATGGGCGCGCGGCCCCAGCTTGATGGCATTTCCGGCGTACACACGCACATGACCAACTCACTCAACACTCCTGTTGAAGCCTTCGAGAACAGTTATCCCGCCCGCATTCTTCGCTATTCGTTACGTCGTAACTCGGGAGGAACCGGGCTCAATCGAGGCGGCGACGGTGTGGTTAGGGAAATTCGCTTCCTGTCGCGGACGCAGGTCACGGTGCTTTCCGACCGGCGAAGGTTTCCGCCGCCCGGCGAAAACGGGGGGAGTAATGGCGTTGCGGGCCGCAATGCAATACGGCATGCCGACGGGCGAGTTCAGGAGATGCCCGGCAAGTTCACCACGTGGCTTGAAGAAGGTGACGTGCTGACGATTGAAACACCGGGCGGCGGCGGGTGGGGAGCGGCTAATCAGTCGAGGCACTATCCCCTCCTTAAGGAGGGGCAGCCGCGCCGATCAAAAAATGTAACGCTACCTTAACGCCATCGGCGCGGCGTGGGGAGGTCAAACAAGGCTTCCAGGAAAAAGGAGGCTCATGTCTGACCTCCCCCGCTTCGCCCTGGCTAGGGTAGCGTCGCATTTTTCTTAGAGGGCTCAGCGACCCCTCCTTAAGGAGGGGATATCTCTCGCTTCCATGGAAACCCTCAGCCCATCAGTCCCTAAATGTCAAACGTCCCATGTCATATGTTCATCGTCCCTGGTACCCGTTCCTTGCACGGAGGCTGTAGTTTTTCCGTGTTGTCACTTTGATCGTGTGGAAGGCGCCGTTGTCGACAGCCGAAGGATAGTACCCGATGGTGTATTGTCCACGCAGCTCCTCGGCGATCGTGTTGAGAATTCTGTCGATCTCCGATGTACCTTGATCGATGAAGGTATCGGCCAGCAGAAATGCCTGACCCCCGCTGTTCGTAGCGAATTCGTTCATTACCGCCATATTGACGCCGGTCACCGTATTGGACGTCGTTCCTCGACGTGATCCCGTTCCGCGGGCATTCGAGATCGCATTAGGACCTCGTGCTACGGAGGATGGCGTCGGCAGCGTGAACGGGATGTGTTCGTTGGGATCCCCATACACAGTCTGTGAAGTGCCGAGTCCATACACCAGCACCTCGGCCCCGCGGATGGTCTGCAGCAATTGCTCGCGCGTCGAGGCCTTGCTTCCGGAATCGATCCCGTCGGAAACAACCAATACCGCGCGTTTGTCGTGGCGGCCTTTCTCGACCTTGTCGATAGCCTGTTTCAATCCGTCGTAGAGAAGGGTTCCGCCTCCGACGCTGAGGGTCAGCAGGGCCTTTCCGAGTTTCTTTCGATCGCTGGTGAAATCCTGTTCGAGGGTGATGTTTCTCGCGAACGTCATCAGGAAGATATCGTCGTCCGAGTGAATGTTATGAAGGAATCGCTCCACGGCTGCGGACGCGGCGCGCATTTTGCCGGTCATGCTCCCGCTGGTGTCGAGAAGAATTCCCACGCTCACGGGGACATTGCGATCCTGCGAGAAGTGCGTGATCTTCTGAGGAACTCCGTCTTCCAGAATTGTGAAGTCGTCCGGGGTGAGACCGGGGACGAACTTGCCCTCGCTGTCCGTGACTGTCGTGACGACGTTGACAAGCCTTACCTCGACCCGGAGTGTTGTTGGTTCCTGAGCCGACAATGTCAGCGCGGCCAGTATCGCAGTTGCGATGGCGAGTGCGTATTTCATGGCTGCCCGGTTCCCGGAGTATAACGTTTTTCGTGCTAGCATGGCGCCTTATGGTGACTGGAGACCTCTTTAGACAGGCATTGGGAAATTGGGGCACGGGCGTCACGATCGTCGCGACCTCGGGAAGCGAAGGCCGGCCCTATGGGCTGACGGTCAGTTCTTTCGCATCGGTTTCGCTGGATCCGCCGCTGATCCTTGTGTGCCTGGACAATCGCATCAGTGGTCTGCAGGCGTTTAAGGACTCAGGGAAGTTCAGCGTGAGCATTCTTGCCGAAGGCCAGGCGGACCTATCGACCTTGTTTGCAAAGAAGGATTCGGAGCGGCCTGCCGAACTTTACGACACAGGAAAAACGGGAGTGCCGCTGATCAGGGGATCGCTTGTCGCCATCGAGTGTAAAACGCATGCGATCTACCCCGGAGGGGATCACCAGATTCTTCTCGGAGAAGTGGAAGCCGTCGAGTTTGGCGCTGCAAAGGAGGGTGCCGGCCCGCTGCTGTACTTCCGGGGAAAATACGGGAAGCTTGGAAGCTAATTCCCGAAACGCGGGATCCCGGGATTAATCCTGGACAGGACCTCGTAGGCGATCGTGCCGATCTTTTCCGCAAGTTCTTCCGCGCGAATTTCTCCTTTTCCCTGGCGGCCGATCAAAACTACTTCGTCATCCGGCTTTACATCCACATCGGTCACGTCGATGGCAATCATGTTCATCATGACGCGTCCAATCACCGGAACTGCCTGCCCGCTCACCAGCACACGGCCGTTGTTGGAAAGCTTTCTGTCATATCCGTCGTAGTAGCCAATGGGAAGGATGGCAATTTTCATCGGATGGTTTGCCTGATAAGTGAGGCCATATCCGACGAACTCACCGGGCTTGATCGTCTTGATCTGACCGATAGACGTCTTCCAGCTCAACGCTGGAGTCAGCGTGATGCGGCGTCCGCGCTCGCGGGAAGCCAGCTGTGTCTCGCGCGAAGGCCAGATGCCATAAGTGCCGATCCCGACACGAATCATGTTGAACCCCGTCTCGGGATACAGAAGAGCGCCGCTGGTTGCTGACGCATGAATCCAGGATGGCCGCGCGCCCGCGTCTCTCACGATCGCCACGGCGCGCCGGAACTCTTCGATCTGAAACTGAGCGAACGTGGGATCGAGCGTGTCTTCAATATTCGCAAAGTGCGTGTAAACGCCTTCAATCTCCAGATTGGAGAGTGCGAGCAGCTCCTTTACAAATCGGTCCAGGCTTCCCGGATCCACACCCTGGCGGTGCGTTCCCGTTTCCACTTTCAGATGGACCCGAGCAGTTTTGCCTCTGTCCTTCGCACAGCTGGAGAGAGCGGCGGCAACATCTTCTCTGTAGACGACCTGGCGAAAGTCTCCAGAGATGATGTAATCGAGCCGATTGATCTCCGTGTGTCCAAGGATGGCTATGGGCTTGTCAATCCCCAGGTCTCGAACGGCGAGGGCTTCTTCGAGGTTGTTCACGCCGAGCCAGTCGGCATGCTGTGCAGCGACGGGGGCCACGACATCGATGCCGTGGCCGTAGGCGTTGGCTTTAACTACGGCCATTACGGCCGTGCCAGGGGTTACAACAGATCGGAAAGCATCAAGGTTTCTTCCAATAGCGGCCGCATCGATTTCAATCCAGGTCAACATCGCAATATTCTATTCTAACGACGCGCATGAATGCCTTGACCGAGATTTCAGGTTTGCCGGCTGATCCAGCGGTAAATGGCCGTTGGATCTTCGACCGCATCGAAGAATGGGCGAAGCAGGGACCGCAACGGCCTGCATTCGTTCTCGATCACTCCGATCGCCTGGAGGAATATACCTACGCGGACGTACTCCAGTTTACGGATCGCATCGCCGCCGGCCTTGAAGCTCGAGGGATTCGGCGTGGCGACAGAGTGGGCATTCTTATGGAGAACGTTCCCCACTGGGTTTTTGCCCTCCTCGGCGTCCTTCGAATCGGCGGGGTTGTCGTGCCACTGGCTCCCGCGCTTCCTGAAAATGCCGTGCAGCGGCTTTGCAATCATGCAGAATGTCGCCTCATCCTCAGCGACGTCCAGAATCTCGAGAAGGCTCGCAGCACAAAAGTCGATGTCATTGTGCTCCCTTCGGACGAGAGTCTCAAAAGCTCGGCGGCTGTTTCACCTTTCCAGGCCCCGAAAGATGACGAAACCGCGCTGATCATTTACACCTCGGGGACGACCGGCGATCCGAAGGGCGTGGAGATCACCATGTTCAACCTTGCCCACGAGATTCGCGGTGTCGCGGAATCGTGGGAGCTGTCGCAGCATCACCGGATCCTTTCGGTCCTGCCGTTCTCTCACGTGCTGCCGCTGGTCGCGAATGGTCTTGGCCCATTGTGTATCGGGGCAGCAGTCGTATTTCTTTCGAGCATTTCGCCGCAGCGCATCGTGGAGTCTTTCCACAAACACCGCATTACGTTCTTTGTCTGCGTTCCCCAGTTCTTTTACGTTCTCCACAAACGGATCTTTTCGCAGGTGGAAGCCCAGCCTTTCATCCTCAGAAAAGTCTTCGGCATCCTGAAGAGCATCGCTGGACGGATTTCCAGGCCGGAGTATCGGCGAAAGCTGTTTGGAAGAATTCATCGGACAGTGGGCCCGGAGTTAACCATTCTTGCAAGCGGAGGCTCGCGGTTTGATCCGGTAGTCGCCGGGGATCTCGATCGACTCGGATACTCGATGCTTCAGGCTTACGGACTCACCGAAACTGCGGCCGCAGCGACCGCGACTCACGCAAAGCACAATGTCATCGGCACCGTGGGCCGGCCGATTCGTGGAGTCTCTGTGAAGATAAGTTCTCCCGACAATGAGGGCGTTGGTGAGATCTGCATCCGAGGCCCGATCGTGATGAAGGGATATTACAGGGACGAGCCCGCAACGCGAGCCGCCATTGTCGATGGCTGGTACCACTCGGGCGATCTCGGACGTCTTCAGCCCGATGGGAGTCTCGTCATCACGGGAAGAAGCAAGGACGTCATCATTCTCGCCAACGGTAAGAACGTCTATCCGGAGGAACTCGAGGCGCACTACGGACAAAGTCCGTGGATCAAGGAAATCTGCGTACTGGGCGTCTCCGAGTCCGAGGGCGAGCGCCTTCACGCCGTCGTTGTTCCTGACATGGAAGAGTTTCGCCGTCGCGGGCTGTCTTCGATATCGGAGACTGTGCAGTTCGATCTGGAAAGCCTCTCGAAGCAGCTGCCGTCATACTATCGAATCCTCTCTTTCTCGATTCGACATGAGCCGCTTCCCCGAACAGTTACGCGCAAGCTTCAGCGTTTCGAGATTCAGCGGCAGCAGGCGGAGCGAAATAATTCGACTGTCCGCCGGGAAGCCGCCGCGGAGCATCCTCGCTTCAAGGAAGGCGCCGGAGCGGTTGTTGCGCAGCTTGTGCGGCAGGCAAAACCGGATGCGGGTCCTCTCGATATCTCCATGAACCTGGAATTGGACCTCGGATTCGACTCTCTGGCTCGCGTCGAGCTTCTAGGGTTGGCCGAAGGCCAGGTCGGTGTTCGGATTGATGAAGAAAAGGCCGCCCGCATTTACACGCTCGGAGAGCTTATCGATGAATTGACGGCTGCCACTCCGGAGTCTGGGCGAGGCCGCAACTGGAAAGAGATCCTCAACGTTCCCCCTGATAATGCCCTTCACCAGCATGACGCAATGAACCCGTCCGCGCTCATTCTCTGGAGCAGCTATCTCCTGATCAAAATAGGAAAGCTGTTGTTCCGGATGTTCCTTCCTCTGCGGTATTCCGGTCTCGAGAAGCTCCCCTCGGCTCCTTTTATTCTGTGTCCTAACCATCAATCTTTTCTCGATGGTCCACTTCTGATTTCAGTTCTTCCGAAACGTGTCATCGACCGTATCTTCATTCTCGGTTACACCGATTACTGGAAAGGTCGAGTGATGGGGTTTGTCGCGAAGATGTCGCGAATCGTCGCCGTGGACGCGGATGTGAATCTCGTCCAGGCGTTGCGAGTCGGAGCCGCCGGCCTGAAGAACGGGAAGGTGCTTCTCGTCTTTCCGGAAGGAACCAGGACCATCGACGGAAAGCTGGGCGAGTTTAAGAGAGGCTCGGCTATCCTTGCCTGTGAGTTGGGCATCCCCGTGGTGCCCGTCGGCTTGAAGGGGGCCTATGAAATGTGGCCCCGCGGCGGCCGTTTCCGGCGGCATAAGGTGGACATCATTTTGGGGGAACCGATTGATCCCAAAAGGTTCAGTAGCGCTGCGGATCCCCATGCTGCTCTGACTGAGGCCTTGAAGAACGCGGTAAAACAACTGGCGGATTAAAGAAGTTCCATACTCGTTACAGTCCCTGTAACCTTCCCCAGACCACCGACGTAGTTAGCCACAGATGTCCGAACGAAAATACAGACAGAGTGGATACCAGGACGACGGCCGCGAGCGTGTAACTCGCCCGAGAAAGCCTGAGCCCGGTCCCCCAAAAGGGCAGAAGCGGGAGGGCCCGCGCCCTATGCATATGCCGGGTTTTCAAGAGGTTCTGCGGTGCGCAATGTGCGGGGCCGTCGTCCCTCCCCCGGTCGAGATCGGCTTGGAGAGCACTTGTCCGAAATGTCGGACGGACCTTAGAACCTGCAAGAATTGTCGTAACTTTGACACGGGCGCTCAATTTGAGTGCACGCAGCCTATCCCGGAACGCATCACAAAAAAGGACGTGCGAAATACCTGCGATTTCTTCGTCGCGCGGGCTTCCATCGAACGAGAGACCCACGACTCCGGCGGCTCCGTTGTCGGACGCGTTTTGGATCCACGCGCCGCTTTCGATAATCTCTTCAGAAAATAGCTTCACAGTTAAGGTACTATCTCCAACGTCTGCAGTAATCTATACCATTGGAGGATCAGACCTATTTGAACGGATCGGATCGCCTCAAGATTGCGGTTTTTATCGATTTCGACAACATCGAGATCGGTGTCAAAAGCACCCTGAATCGCCACTTCGATGTCGGAACGGT
>Ga0207659_10002986_pt1 | contig 10081 bp, 7 predicted proteins | sample KBSM43metaG_FD_184330 | JGI IMG/M metagenome (GOLD analysis project Ga0207659, IMG submission 184330) | Miscanthus rhizosphere microbial communities from Kellogg Biological Station, Michigan, USA - KBS M4-3 metaG (SPAdes) (version 2) | ecosystem: Host-associated > Plants > Roots > Rhizosphere >...
ACCACCGAGAGACGGCGGGATGGAAGACTTGCAGGGGCATGGCAACGATTCTGGCGCGCAGCCGGCGACGAGAAACAGCGCGGTCTCGATGACCGCATGGCGCGACCGCGCATTGGAGGCTTGGCCCGCCGGGGCCGGCCGCACCACCGAGGTCAGGTCCGGGCCGCGAAAGTCAAGCCCGGGTCGGGGCCTGTCTCACCCGCCCGCTGGCGGCGCGACCAGCGCGCCCTGGATGCCGTGACGCTGCAGCGACGCAGCGACCAGGCCGCTCGCCTTGGCCTGCTCGACGAACGCCGCCAGCGCTGTCGCCGCTGCATCGCCGCGCGCCGTCGGAACGCCCATCGCCTGCTCGATCACCATGAAGCCTCCCGGCAGCAGCCGCAATCCGCCGAGACGCGCGGCATCGGCCTGGAGCTGCTGCCTGACGCCGGCGGCGACGTCGGCGCGCTGCTTCAGGAATTCGTCGACGACCGCGGGCGAGGTCGGCGCGCGCAAGAGCTGCGCCGCCTTCAGCTCGCGCGTGAGATAGAGGTCGTAGGCGCTGCCGCGACCGACCATGACGCGCGTCTCGGGCCGGTCGACCTCACTGTTCTGGTTCAGCGGCGAGTCGTTGTGGACCAGGTAGGCGCCTTCGATCAGCACGTAGGGCGGGCTGAAGCGGATGCCCTCGGCGCGCAAGGGATCGATCGCGAAAAAACCGATGTCGGCGCTGCCGCCGGTGACTGCATCGACCGACTTCGCCGCCGCGTCGAAGACGATCAGCTCGATGGGCACGCCGAGCTGATCGGCCAGCGCCCGGGCGAGGTCGACCGACACGCCGACGGCCTGGCCGGTCGCCGGATCGCGGCGGGCGAGGACCGGATTGCCGAGGTTGATCGAGGCGCGCAGCCGTCCCGTCGGCGCCAGCGCGGCGACCGTGCTCGCCGGCGGCCGCGAGGCGCATCCGGCCGCGGCCAGCAATGCGGACGCGGCGCCGACCGCGACGAGCAGGCGGCGGCGGGCAGAAGGCGGCTTCACGCCCGCATCGTAGTGTGCGCAGGGCGCAGCGGCGTCTCGGGCAACGATTTGGTCACGAACTCCGGCCGTGGCGATCTCAAATCGACCGGGCGCTGGCCGAGAACCCGGGGCCCCAGCGCGCTGCGGATGTCCCGTGGTTCGCGTGCATGGGGCAACCGTCGAAAGCCCGCCATGAGGCTGCTCCATCACTCACCGGCCCGAATCCTCCTCGCTCTGGCCGGCGTCGCACTGACGGCGATGCTCTTCGGTTGCGGCGGCAGCCTCGATGGCCACAACTACGACCTGACCGTCGCGACGCCGTCGTCGCTGTCCGGAACGGTCGCTCTCGGCGCGCCGCTGCTCGACGCGACGGTCTCGGTAAAAGACGCCAACGGCGTCGTCGTCGGCGTGCCGGTCGAGCGCGACGGCAGCTATCGCGGCCTGTCGCTGCTCGGCCTCGCGGCCCCGTTCAGCCTGCAGGCGTGCGGCTCGCTCGACGGCAGGCATGGCTGCCACGACGGCGTCGTCGACGCGGGCGGCACCGGCAACGTCAGGCCGCTCGCGCGCTGATTCGATCGTCGCAGCGTCCTCGCTGCAGCGGCGGCGCCGCGTCGAAGGCCGGCGCAGCAGCGTGGCTAGCGTGGCACTGCCGACGCTGACGCCGATGCCGACTCCGGCGCCTCGCCCGAGTCGCGCGCCGCCAGGTCGGCGCTGAGCGCGTCCAGTGCAGTGCGATAGCGCGCCAGCACCTGCGCCGGCGTCTGGCCGCGCGGCGCGGTGGCGAGCGGCAGATACAGCTCGGGGGCGACTCCGGCGAGCGTCGCGTGGCGACGGATCGGCGTCACCGGGGGCTGGGTGAGCTCGCCGCCGCTGCTCTCGACCGTCGACGCCTCGCCGCCGACCAGAGCGCCGAGCAGGTAGAGGTGACGATGCGCAGGCGAGAGCCGTCTTTCGATCTGCGCCGCGACGCCGCTCTCGTCGCTTTCGAAGCGCTGGTTCAGCGTCGCGTACTCGGCCGGATTGCGCACCGCGAGCTCGGCGACGCCGGCGATGCCGAGCGACTCGGCGAGCTGGCGCGCGAGCGCGAGATGACGCTCGCCGATGGCACGCGCCTTGGCACGGATCCCGGGCGGCGACATCGCGTACGAGCCGATGAAGGCGCTGGCGAAGCCGAGGTCGTAGCCGAGGCGAAAGGCGACGGCGCGATGGCCCGGGACCTGCGCGAGCGCGGCACGCGACTGCACGGCCACGTCTTCTGCCTGCCGCGCCAGCGCCGCGTCTTCGTGCCCGACGCCGCCCCGCGCCAGCGAATCGCCGGCACCGAGCGCCGAGAACAATGCCATCTCGACGCGGCCGAGGACGATGAACGCGAGCGCGATCGCCACGGTGTAGACCAGCACGCGCCAGGTCTCGCTCCAACGCAGGGAAGGCAGGGGCATCGGTGCTCGCTTTGACGCTATCGTAGCCATGGGCAACGGGAGCGCGTGAGGATGCTGGGCGGCGAGCTGATCTCGCACTTCGTCAACGTGATGCTGTTGACGGTCGTGATCGCGCCGCTGATCCTCTGGCGCTATCGGCGCGCCGTGCTCGCGGGAATGCTGGACCGGGGCGGCGCGGCGCTGCCGCTGGCGTCGGTCGCACCTGCCGCCAGCGACCACCGCGCGCCGACTGCGGCAGGCGTCGCGCCGGCGTCGGCACTGGCCTGGGAAGCGCGCATGCGCAAGCGCATTTTCTGCGCCGTGCTGGCGGCGCTGGCGCCGTCGGCGGTGCTGCTGGCGGTGCAGACGCTCGCCCTCGGCGGCCAGCCGCTGACACCGGCGCACGTGTTCCTGATCGCCGGCTCGACGCTGAGCATGGCGGTGCCGATCTTCGCCGTGCTGACCGCGACGTCGTTCTGGCGCGCGTTTCGGCTCTGGCTCGTCACGCTGGTTGCGCTGGCCGCGCTCGACGTGCTGCTGTCGATGCTGCAGCGGCCGTTCTATGGCCGCACGCCGACGCTCGACCAGGCGATGAACTTCGTCTACTTCCTCCAGTACGCGGCATACACGCTCTGGCTGCCGACACTGCTCGCCCTGGCACTCGGCGCCCGCCGGGTTCGCGGCGTCGCGCCAATCGCCTTCGCGGCGCTGCTGGTGTTCGCGCTCGCGCCACTGTTCGGCGTCCATCTGACGCAGTGGCTCGCCGGGATGCAGTGGAGCGCCGGCTGGGTCCTGGCCGGCCCGGGCCTCGACGCCGGCATCGTCATCCTCGCCTTGCCCATCGGCGTGCTCGCGTGGTGGCGGCTGAAGGCGCTGGCTCGCAGCTACGAGGCCAAGCGCTTCTCCGACGCGCAGTTGCTCGCGCATAGCTGGTGGCTGGTCGTCGTCGTCAGCCGCAGCGCCGAGATGGTGGCCGTCTATCCCGGCACGTCGTCGCTGCTGCAAATCCTCGCCGTCAGCGCGGTCGGCTACTTCCTGTTCCCGGCCTTGCTCGCGCGCGCCTTGCGCTGGGCCCAGGCCGGCGCGCCGGCGCCGCCGCCGCGTACGCTGCTGCTGCTGCGCGTCTTCGGAGACACCGCTCGCACCGAGAGGCTGTTCGACCGCGTTGCGACGCGCTGGCAGCGCTTCGGTCCGGTGACGATGATCGCCGCACCGGATGTCGGCGCGCGCATGGTCGATCCCGGCGACCTGCTGCGCTTTGCGACCGGCGACATCGCGACCGGCTTCATCAAGTCGCAGCAGGATCTGGCGCGGCAGCTCGCGGCGATCGACGTCCGGCCCGATCGCGACGGCCGCTATCGCGTCAACGAGTTCTACTGCCGCGACGACACCTGGCAGGCGACCGTGGTCGAGCTGATCGCGCGCGCCGACGCAGTGGTGATGGATCTGCGCGGCTTCAGCGCCGAGCGGCGCGGCTGCGAGTTCGAGCTGCGCGAGCTCGCCGCGCGCTTGGCGCCGGGACGAATCGTCCTGATCGTCGACGCCAGCACCGACCGGGCGTTGCTCGCGCAGCTCGTTCCCGCCGGCGCGACGCCGATGCGGATCGTCGAGATCGTGCGCGGCAACGAGCGCCAGACCGAGGCCGCGTTCGCGGCGCTGCTGCAGGCCGCGGCCTGAGCGGCGCGGCAAGAGCGCAGAGCGCCAGCCCGACGCCGCTCAGCCGCGCAACGCCGGCGGGATGGCTCGCGCCAGGAAGTCGTAGGCCGTGCGCACCAGCGGGTTCGAGCGGATCTCGCGGTGCACCGCGAGCCAGCACGGCAGCGAGCCCGCCGCCAATGTCGGCAGCACGACGGTGACGCCGGGCCAATGGCGCAGGTTGTAGCGGGCGACGAAGCCGACGCCCGCGCCCTCGGCGATCAGGCGCCCGTAGACGACCTGGTCGTCGGTGCGCAGGGCGAAGTCGGCTCGCGTCAGCGTCAGTCCCATGCGGGCGGCGCCGCGAACGATCGTGTCGTCGCGGTCGTAGCCGATCAGGCGATGGCGGCGCAGGTCGTCGCCGGTACGCAGCGGCGGCGCGCCGGCGAGGTAGCTCTTGTGCGCCGCGGCGACGATCTCGATCTCGCCGAGCTTCTTCGCGATCAGCGACGACTGCACCGGCCGCACCATCCGCACCGCGATGTCGGCCTCGCGCCGCAGCAGGTTGGTGAGCTCGTTCGAGGCGACCAGCTCGATCTCGATCTCGGGATGGGCGCGCTGCAAACCGGCGAGCACGGCCGGCATCAGCCACGCCGCCGCGACCTGGCTGGTGGTGATGCGGACGACGCCCCGCTTCGCCGAGCGCGCGGATGCCAAGCCACGGGTGACGGCGAGCGCCGCGTCCTGCATCCGCCGCGCTGCCTCGACGATCGCCAGCGCCGCGCCGGTCGGCATGACGCCGCGTCCGGTGCGCTCGAACAGCGGCACGCCGAGCTGCGCCTCGAGCTCGGCGACGTGGCGGCTCAAGGTCGGCTGCTGCCCGCCGCTCGTCTTCGCCGCGGCGGTCACGCTGCCGGCGTCGAGCACGGCCAGAAAGCTCCTCACCAGGGTCCAGTCGAATCTCGCCAGGGCGTCCGTGGTCATGCAGAAGTGTATGGCTTTCATGCTGTTTTGCAGGTATCGGCGGCGGACCGTGGAGACCACACTCCTTCTCCTCGGCCGACCAGCCGCATCGATACCCGACTGCCATGAATGACGCTCACGCTCCCGCCCGCACCGTCCTCGTCCTCGGCGCCAACGGCCGCTTCGGCCTCGCCGCCGCGCAGGCCTTCGCCGCCGCCGGCTGGCGCGTCCTGGCCCACGTCCGGCGCGATGCCGCGGCCGGGATGCCCGCGCAGGCCGAGCTCGTTCGCGCACCGTTGGCGGCGCTCGCCGATGCGCTGTTCGACCGGGTGCCGGACGTCGTCGTGCATGGCATCAATCCGATCTACACGCGCTGGCAGGAAGAGGTCTTGCCGGCAGCGCGTTCGGCGATGGATCTCGCCGAGCGCTTCGGCGCTCGCTTCATGCTCCCCGGCAACGTCTACAACCACGGCGCGGCGATGCCTTCGCTGATCGACGAGACGACGCCGCAGCGACCGACCACCGCCAAGGGCGAGATCCGGGTCGCGCTCGAAGGCGAGCTCGAGCGGCGCGCTGCCGCCGGGCGCCTGCGCGCAACCGTGATCACGGCCGGCGACTTCTTCGGCGCGGGCAGCGGCAGCTGGCTCGACCAGGCGATCGTCAAGCCGATCGCCAGCGGACGGCTCGACTATCCCGGCGACCCCGCCCTGGTCCACGCCTGGGCCTACCTGCCCGACCTGGCGCGGGCGTTCGTCGCCGTCGCCGGGCTCGCCGATGCCGCCCCGTTCGAGCGCTTCACGTTCGCCGGTCATTCGGTCACCGGACACGCCTTCATGAGCGCCATCGAGCGCGCCGCAGCGGCACTCGGCCTCGCCCCGGCGCGCGGCTGGCGCCACGGGCGCACGCCCTGGCTGCTGATCCGCGCCGGCGGCATCGTCGTGCCGATGTGGCGCGAGCTGGCGCGCATGTCGTACCTCTGGCGCACGCCGCACGCGCTCGCCGGTCGTCGGCTCGCCGCGCGCTGCCCGGGCCTGGTGACGACGCCGCTCGACGAGGCGCTGCGGGCGAGCCTCGTCGCGCTCGGCCTCGGCCACCCGGAGGTGGCGCGGGCGGCGCCGTCGCTCGCCGCAGCCGGGACTCGCGCCTCGCGCTGATCGGTGCAGAGCGATCGCCGGAAGCCGCTCCGGCGACGCGAAAAGACCTGCGCCGGCCCGTCGTATGCTCGTGGCAAGCGTTCTCGTCCGGCCCACGGCCGCGCCGAGGCGATCCGTGAGACGACCTCCGCGCCCGGCCCGAACAAATGCAATGACCCCTGCGGAGATGGATCGAGTGTTCGGCGCCGGCCGCCTGCAGATGGCGACCGGCGCCCACGTCGAGGTCTTTCGCGAAGCGGTCGAGCACGGCGTCGAGCGCCGCTACACCAAGCGCTTCCTCGCCGGCCCGAGCGGCGACTTCCGCGCCTGGACCGAGCGCGAGTGGCGCGTCTTGCAGCGGCTGGCGTGGCACCGGGCGCCGGTCGCCAAGCCGCTCGAGCTCCTGACTGCCGACGCGAGCGGTGCCGTCGCGCTGCAGACGCGCGATGCCGGCGCCACGCTCGAGCAGTGGGCGACCCTGGTGCCGCTGCGCCGCGGCGAGCGAGCGCTGCGCAGCGTGTTCGAGGACTGCGCCCACTGGTGGTCGCTGGCGCGCCACTGCCTGCTCGCGCTCGACGCCGTCCACGCCCTCGGCTTCGTCCACCTCGAGCTCAAGCCCGACAACGTCTGCATCCCGTGGGCGCCCGCCGGGGCCGGTCGGCCCTTGCCCGGGCAGCCGCTCAGGCCGCGCTTCAAGGGACTGGCGCTGATCGACGTCGCCTTCTCGCTCGTGCCCGGCGTCGACTACGCCATGCCGCTGCCGCTGCTGCGCCAGCCGGCCTACGAATACCAGTCGCCGCGGCTGCTGCACGCGCTCGAGGAGGGCCGGCGCGGCCATCTCGCGCCGACGCGGGCGCTCGACTGGCGCTGCGACTTCTTCAGCCTCGCGGGAATGCTCTGGCACTACCTGCCCGAGCTCGACGACCTGCCGGCATCGGGCTGGAGCACCGCGCATCATCTCGCGGCGAGCGAGTTCGTCCAGCATCTGCTCGACCTGCATGGCGCAGCGATGCCGGCGGACTGGCCGCACTACGATCTGATCGCGGTCGCGACAGAGCGCCTGCGCGAGCCCGAGCTCGCGGCCGCGCTCGACGCCGGCACCAGCTTCGACCCTGGGCGAAGCCAGCCGCTCGCGGCCGCGGCGACGCCGCCGACGCGCCTCGCCCAGCCGTCCCCGCCGCCGCCAACGCCGACGCCCGCGCCGTCCGCGACCGAGCCGATCGGCGAGGCGACGAGCGTCGGGCCGACTCCGGCGACGTCGCCGCCCGCGCCGCTGTTCGGATCGGAAAGCGGCCAAGGCGACGCCTTCGGAGCATCTCCTGGCAGGCCTCCCGCCAGCGCGTCGGCACCGGCAACGCGAGCCGACTCGCCCTCGCCGGCGCCAGCGCCGGAGCCGACGGCGGGGCGGCTGGAGGCGACAGCGGGCGAGCCGGCGAAGGCCGAGCCGACCCCGACCGAGCCGGCCAGCCAGGAGACCATCGCCGCGGCGCGGCGGCCCTTGCAGGCGGATCGCGCCGCCGCGCGGCGCCGCCTCGCGAAGCGCGTGGCATCAGGGATCGCAGTCGTGGCTGCCGTGGCGTTCGGCTGGTGGTTCGGCGGCGAGCAGGAGCCTCGCCTCGACATGCCTTCGTTGTCCGATCTGGCCGAGCATCCGTCACCGGCGTCCTCGTTGCCGCGAACGCAGCTCCGCCCGCAGCCCCCAGCCGCACTCTCCGACCGCGCGCCAGCGGCATCGGCGGCAATGCCGACGCCGACGCCGGTGCCGGTGCCGACGCCGCCGCCGGTCCCGACTCCGGCGCCGCCGCAAGCCGCGGCGCCGCCGTCGGTGAACGACGAGCTCGTCGCGCGGGCCGAGGCATGGCAGCGCGATCGTCTGCCCGCGGTCGCGGTCGCGGCCGAGCGCCATCTCGCTCGTGTGCTCGCCACCGCCGCCGGATCGGCCGAGTTCAGGCGCCGCAGCAACGTCCGCGCCGCGGCACGCGCAATGCGCACGGCCACGCCGCCGCCGCCGGTCGCAGCCGACGGCGAACAGGCGCGCTCGCTCAACGACGCGGCGCTGGTCTCGTACGGAAAGGGCAGCAACCTCGCCGAGGCGATCACCCTGCAGATCCAGGCCTTCGGCGCCAATCCGTTCGACTCCGAAGTGGCCGGCAACCTCGCCTTCCTCTATCTGAAGGAGAGCCCGCCGCAGGCCGAAGTGGCGCGCCGACTCGCGCTGCATGCGCTGACGCTCAACGACGTGCGCTTTCCGAGAGGACGCATCGAGGACTGGGCGACGCTGGCGGTCGCCAACGCCCTCACCGGCCACGACGTCGACGCGCGCAACGCCTGGTTCGTCGCGCTGGCGCTGACGGGCGACCTGCAGCACCTCTGCGACGCCGCCGTCCGCGCCGAGGCGAGCCACGGCGAGCGGGTACGGCCTTCGGTGCAGGCGCTGCTGCAGCGGGCGCGCTCGTCGGCCGCATACGGTCGCTGCGAGGTCGCTGCCGCTCCGAAGGAGAGCCGCGCCAAAGCGCAGGCGAAGCCGGCGCCGCGGCCGCGCCGCACCATCCCGTAAAGTGGCGGGTCAGTCCCGCCTCGGAGCCCTTGCCATGGTCTTGATCCGCACCTGCCTCGTTCCCATGACCCGCGCGCTGGCGCTGCTCGCCGCGCTCGCCGCGTTCGCGCTGCCGCAGCAAGCCGCCGCGCAGGCGAAGAAGGACAGCGTCGTCCTCGGCATGGTGCTCGAGCCGGCGCCGGGACTCGACCCGACCGTCGCACCCGCGGCAGCGATCGGCGAGGTCGTCCACATGAGCGTGCTCGAGGGCCTGACCAAGATCAACATGGACGGCAAGATCACGCCGCTCCTGGCCGAGAGCTGGTCGACCGATCCCGACGGCAAGGTCTACACCTTCAAGCTGAGGAAGGGCGTGAAGTTCCACGACGGCGAGTCGTTCGACGCCAGCGACGTCAAATTCAGCTTCGAGCGCGCCAAGGCGCCGGGCTCGACCAACAAGGCGAAGAAGGCGGTGTTCGACAACATCAGCAGCATCGACACGCCCGACCCGCAGACGGTGATCGTGGTCCTCAACAACGCCGACGGCAACTTCCTGTTCCGGATGGGCGAGAACACCGCCGTGATCCTCGATCCGAAGAGCGCGCCGACGACCGCGACCAAGCCGATCGGCACCGGCCCGTTCAAGTTCGACTCGTGGGCCAAGGGGTCGTCGATCACGCTGGTGAAGAACGACCAGTACCGCGACGCCGCCAAGATCGCGATGAAGAAGGTCACCTTCCGCTTCATCAACGACCCGTCGGCGCAGGTCGCGGCGCTGCTCGCCGGCGACCTCGACGGCGTGCCTCGCTTCAATGCGCTCGAGAGCCTGAAGCAGTTCCAGAGCGACCCGCGCTTCTCGGTCGTTGCCGGCGGCACCGAGGGCAAGACGATCATGACGATCAACAACAAGAAGAAGCCGTTCGACGACATCCGCGTGCGCCGAGCGCTGGCCGCGGCGGTCGACCGCAAGGCCGTCATCGACGGAGCGCAGGAGGGCTACGGCACGCCGATCGGCAGCCACATGGTGCCGAGCGATGCCGGCTACGTCGACCTCACGGCGATGAATCCGTACAACCCGGAGAAGGCCAAGGCGCTGCTCAAGGAAGCGGGCGTGACGACGCCGCTCAACGTGACGCTGACGCTGCCGCCCCCGCCCTATGCGAGAAAGAGCGGCGAGATCATCGCCTCGCAGCTGGCCAAGGTCGGCGTCGTCGCCAAGATCGAGAACGTCGAGTGGGCGCAGTGGCTGTCGGGCGCGTTCAAGGGCAACTTCGACCTGACCGTGATCAGCCACGTCGAGCCGCTCGACTTCGACCGCTACGGCGATCCGCTCTACTACTACGGCTACGACTCGAAGGCCTATCGCGACCTGCTGACGGCCTACAACACGACAACCGACC
>Ga0207659_10002991_pt1 | contig 10075 bp, 4 predicted proteins | sample KBSM43metaG_FD_184330 | JGI IMG/M metagenome (GOLD analysis project Ga0207659, IMG submission 184330) | Miscanthus rhizosphere microbial communities from Kellogg Biological Station, Michigan, USA - KBS M4-3 metaG (SPAdes) (version 2) | ecosystem: Host-associated > Plants > Roots > Rhizosphere >...
AGCGTCCCGAATAGGGGGAGCGCCAACAGTCCGACGAGCGACTTCAACGTCCGGCGTTTGCCGCGCGGGCGTATCGCAAGCAGGCGGACCAGGTCCGCAATTGGCTTGATCGCGCCGGTCGCGCCGTGGAGCATCAGGCGGATAGTCCAACGCCAGGCATCGTCGAACCCGGCGGTACGCGGCAGCAAGGTCGCGATCGAGAGCGCACACAGGAAAAGGAATAAGGGCAGCGGGCGCGGGTCATAGGCCAAGGCGAGAGAGAAGATCGCGGCGAGCGCGAGGGCTGTTGCGACCCCGAGCCGCGGATGCCGCACCGCAGGCCGGGCCAGGATCACGCCCAGCAACCAGGCCAGCGCGAAGATGCCGATGCTGACGCCCTCGATATTGTTGGGGAACAGCCAGTTGAAGGCAGTGACTAGCGCCGCCGTCACGCCGATCTTGAGCAGGAAGCTGAACCGGGCGGATTGTGCGCGCATCGTCTGATCCTTGGCCGTGAGGGTCAGATGCTTAATCGGCCGATGGCGCGTGGCCGTGGCGGGTGCTTGCGCTTTCGGTGCTGATCACATGCAGAAATGGTGCAGACGGCGACGCAAGGCGCTGGCGCGGCACGATATCGCCTCTAGAGTGAGGGCGAATGCTTCTCTCGCTGCTCAGCGCGGCTGCCGCCGTCGCACCGACACCTCCAGCGCCCCAGCCGATCGACATCGGAAGCTGGTTCACCGCGTCGGACTATCCTCCGGCGGCGCGCCGGCAGGGTGCGGAAGGCGCGGTCGGCTATCGGATCGACGTCGACGCAGCGGGCCGGCCGGTTGGTTGCCAGGTAACGCAATCGGCCGGCCCTGCGCTGGATCAACCCACCTGTGACCTGCTGATACGGCGCAGCCATTTCAGGCCGGCCGTCGATGCATCGGGAAAGGCGATCGCGGGCAGTTATACTGGCCGTATCCGATGGAAGCTGCCAGCAGAGCCCGCACTGCCCGTCTTCAACCAGCAATTCGGGGCGAAGCCCGGCCTCCGGCTGCCCGTGGAGCAGCTGTTCGAAAAGACGCCCGATCCGGTCCAGGATGCTGCGGCCACCGCGCCGCCCGCTGATCCGCGCGTGCTGTTCGGTCAATTGCCTAACGGGCTTTGCTACGCGATCCTCGCGAACAACACGCCGCGCGGCGCGGTTTCCTTCCGCCTTCGCATCGGGGTCGGCTCGGCCGACGAAATGGCGGCGCAGGCCGGTTATGCGCACCTGGTCGAGCATATGATGTTCCGCGGCAGCATCAACGTGCCCGACGGCGAATTCGAACGCTCGCTCGAACAGATGGGGCTGGCTATGGGGTCCGACACCACCGCCTTCACCTACCCCGAGACGACGGTCTACGGGCTCGATTTTCCGCCTTCGCAACAATCCAGCACAACCACGGGTTTGTTTCTGTTGCGCGAGATTGCCGACCGGGCGCTGATCATGCCCGGGCCACTGGCGGCAGAGCGGGGCGTGGTCCTGTCCGAAAAACGCGTGCGCGACACCGCCGCGTTGCGCGTCGACAATGCGCGGCTCGACTTCCTGCTTCCCGGCCAGCCGGTGTCGCGGCCGACGGTGGGCACGATCGGCACGATCAGCAACGCCACGGTCGAGGGACTGCGCGATTTCTATCACCATTATTACCGGCCCGAACGAAGCGTGCTGGTCGTGGTCGGCAACGTGGTGCCCGCGAGTATCGAAGCCGATATCAAGGCCCGCTTCAGCGACTGGAAGCCGTCGGTGCCGGCTTCGCCATCGCCGCCAAGCGTGATCCAGCCGCGCGGACCCGAGGTGCGCGTCTTCACCGATCCCGGTGCATCCAAATATGCACGGATCGACTGGCAGGCGCCCTACGACACGCGACCGGACGATTATGCACGCCAGGCCGATTACCTCGCCGATACGCTTACGTTCGAGATTCTCAACAACCGCTTCCTGCGTGCGGCCGCCGCGCCGGATGCTCCCTTCTCCGCCGCATCGGCAGGCGGGGAGGCGCTGTACCATGCCGCGATCGATGCCAGCATCGGGGTCAAGCCACTCGACGGCAAATTGCGGCCGGCGATCGCCGCCATGCTCGCCGAGCAGAAGCGGCTCGTCCAATATGGAATATCTCAGGCCGAATATGATCGTGCTGTCGCGCGGATTCGCGCGCGGCTGGCCGAGAGCGCGGCTGCGTCGGATACGCGCGGCACGTCGGATCTGGCCAACGCGTTGCTGCAAAGCTTTGACGGCAAGGCGATCTTCGCCTCGCCGCGCCAGAACCAGGCGGATGTCGAGCGGCTGTTGCGGCCGATGGGAATCGCCGACGTCAATCGCGCGGCAAAGCGGATATTCTCCGGCAGCGGGCCCTTGCTGTTCGTGTCCGACACAACAATGCCGGACGGCGGAACAGCGGCGCTCAAGGCAACGCTGGCGGCGGCGATAGCGGCGCCGGTCAGCCCGCCCGTCGCAACCGCGGCGGTGACCTGGCCTTATACAAAATTCGGCCCTTCCGGGCGGATCGTCGAACGCAAGGAACTGCCCGATCTTGGCGTCACGGTGGTGCGCTTTGCCAACGGCACGTCCGCGACGCTCCGCCCGACGCCGGGCACCGGACAGGTACTGTTCAATCTGGCTTTCGGTGCGGGACTAAGCGGGCTTCCGGTGGGGCATGACCATGCATTGTGGCTATTGACCCAGTCGCCGCAGACTTTCGTGATGGGTGGTCTCGGCAAGGCCGATCTCGCGGATATCAACGATGCCCTGTTCGGCAAGTCGGTCGGAGCAAGTCTGGTGACTGCGCAGGACCGCTTCCACCTGACGGGGCGGACCCGAGCCGAAGACATGGAAGCGGAGGCGCAGTTGCTGACCGCTTATGTCGTCGACCCAGCCTATCGGCCTCGCGCGCTGCGCGATGCGGCCCTCGGGGCAATGTCGATCCGCACGCAGCTGGCGGCTTCGGTGCCGTTAACTGCGGCGCGGGACACCGCTTTCCTGCTGCACGATCACGATCCGCGCTGGCGAGGCACGCCGAGCGCGGCCGACATCAAGGCGACCACCAATGCCGATCTTCGCGCGCTGATCGGGCCCGCGCTCGCCGGCCCGATCAACATGGTGATCGTGGGCGATATGGATGTCGAAAGCGGGATCAAAGTGGCGCAGGACACGGTTGGCGCGCTGCCGCAGCGCGCGCCCCGCCTCGCCGTACGCGATTTCCATTTCCCCACGCCGATGCCCGTACCCGTCGTCGAAACCGTGCCGGGCGCGGCCCAGCAAGGCATGGCACTCGCTGCCTGGCCGACCGCTGGCTTTACCGTCAGCATGGAGAATGCGCGCGCGATCCAGGTCCTGTCGCAGGTGATCAGGGCGCGGCTGATGGCAGGGCTGCGTGAGCGTGACGGCCTTACCTACGCGCCAGACACCTTTGTCGATCAGGCTGTAAGCCAGCCGCATTATGCCGTGCTAGGAGTGCAGGTGGAGCTTCCACCAGCCAAGGCGGACGCATTCTTCGGCGAACTCGATGTGATCGTGCAGGACCTGGCCAAGACCCCGATCAAGCCCGACGAGCTGGCGCGGGCGCGTACGCCGATGGTGGACAATAGCCGGCGGAATTTCGCGTTCGCCGATTATTGGGCGGACGCGCTCGCCGGCTCGGACGGCGACCCGGCCTTTTTCGAGATGATCCGCACCAAGCTTCCCCACCTCGCCAAGGTCACGTCCGCCGACGTTCAGCGCATGGCACAGCTCTACCTTGCCGCACGCCCGCCCTTCCGTTTCGTTGTCCAGCCTGGGGCGCCTGTGCCGGTCACGGTACCTCCGGCGGCCATGCGTAGCGCGCACCGGCGGTAATCGCTGCAGGCTCAGCTGTCGGCGGGGGCGTAGGCCGCTACGAACGCGCCATGATCGGGCAGCTGGCCGACCTCGTGCGCGATCCGCGCCTTGAGGTCGCTCAGCGCCTTTTGCAGCTGGCCCGGCTCCATCATCCGCGCGGCATGATGATAGGATTTCGGGACAATGCCCTGGCCAAGCATCACCATGACCCAGCTGTCGAGACGAAACAGTTCGTCACTGGCCTGATAGGCGAGGCCGGCCTCGCGGAAGAGCGCGATGCGCTCGGCCAGGCTTGCAGGGATATCCATGTCGCGGCAGCGCCGCCAATAAGGGGAATCGTCGCGCTCGGTGACCTTGTAATGGAGAATGATGAAGTCGCGGATATGCTCCATTTCGCGCCGCGACTGGTCGTTGAAGCGTTCGACTGCGGGGGCGGTGATCCCGTCGAACGGGAAATTCTGAATCAGCCGCGTCACCGCGATCATGATCGCGTGGATGCTGGTCGATTCCAGTGGCTCGACGAAGCCGCTCGCAAGGCCGATCGCGACGACGTTCCTGTTCCATGTCTTCTTGCGGATGCCCGCCTTGAACCGAAGCAGGCGCGGATCGAACAATGGCTTGCTTTCGAGCGCGTCGAGGAATTTGGCCTTGGCCTCGTCCGGCGACAGAAAATCGGTCGAGAAGACGTAGCCGTTGCCCATGCGGTGCTGCAGCGGGATGCGCCAGCGCCAGCCGGCCTCATGCGCGATCGCGCGCGTGTAGGGAACGAGCGGCCCCTGGGATTCGGTCTGCACCGCGAAGGCGGCGTCGTTGAACAGCCACTGGCCCCAATCGTCGAAGCCGGTTTTGAGCGTCTGTTCGGACAGAAGCGCACGAAAGCCGGTGCAATCGAGGAACAGATCGCCCTCGATCCGCTGGCCATCCTCCAGCTCGAGCGCTTCGACGAATCCGCTTGTCGGATTCTGGGCCACGGTCTGGATCTTGCCCTCGATCCGTTTGACGCCAGCGGGTTCGGCCAGTCCACGCAGGAATTTGGCATAAGCGGTCGCGTCGAGATGATAGGCATAACCGATCGGAGCGCCATCATGCGTCTCGAACCTGTTGGCCTTGGCCGCCTGCGCTTCGAGGCTGTAATCGATATAGTCGCCGCCAAAGCCCTGGCGCGCCCCTTCCAGCCAGAAATGCTGGAAATCCGCCATCCACATCGATTTGCCGACCGATCCGAAGGCGTGGAAATAGCGATCGCCGGGCTTGCGCCAATTCTCGAACTCGATGCCGAGCTTGAAGGTCGATGTCGTCGCCTTCATGAACGCCTGCTCGTAAATGCCGAGGAAGCCGTGGAAGGCGCGTGCCGTGGGGATGGTGGATTCCCCGACGCCGACCGTGCCGATCTCATCCGATTCCACGAGCGTGATCTCGACCAACGGGCCGAGATGCTTGACCAGCGCAGCGGCGGCGACCCAGCCGGCAGTGCCGCCGCCCGCTATCACGACGCGCTTTACCTTGTGCGCTTCCACCATTCGCCCCTGTTTCTAGCGGTTCAATTTGTTGAGCAAGGTCGCGCGCAGCCGCCGCGCCCCAGCAACGTCGAGCGGCGCCAATGGGCCGCGCGCGGCTTCCGGCAAGTGCGCGGCGGGGCGGTCCGAGGGCCCGAATATGTAATAATCGAACAAAGCGCGCCACGCCTGCTTCTCGGCGTCGGGCCGATCGCGCAGGCTCAGCATCGCATGGAGCAAAGTATTCTGCGGTGAATCGAGGAAGGTGGGGGCGACGTTCCACCAATAATTGACCATCGCGTTGAAGCTATCGAGCGCCTCGACATGGTGCCACCAGAGCGCGGGGTAGAAGAGGATATCGCCGGGCGCGAGCTCGGCGACCTCCGCCGCTTCCAGCGCCTCGGCGAAACGGGGAAAGCGGCCAAGGTCTGGCGTGCGGAAATCGACCATGCTGATCACTTGCCCGCCCGGCGTGGGCTCAAGCGGTCCGGGGTAGAGGTTCGCGACCTGCTCCGGCGGGAACAATGTAAAGCGCCGATGTCCGACCAGGCAGCAGGCGATATTGTTCGACATGTCGTAATGCGCGGTTGCGGTGGTCCGGTTGCCCAGCCAGATGCTCGCCAGCGGCGGGTGCGCGGCGAACATCTGATGATTGAGGACGAGCTCGTTGTCTTCCCGGAAACTCGGCAAATAAGCGTCGAGATCGGTCGAGCCGACGTAGAAGGACGGGGCGTGGGCATCGTCCAGATGCGCGCGGACCCGGCCGAGATATTCGTCCAGCTGCACGCGTTCGCGGGCGAAATTCAGCCCGCGCACATCATCGTCGTAGAAATAACGGCCGCCGATTTCGGGGGCGCCGGTATAACCGGCGACCGGAGCCCCACCATAGAAACGCAGGATATAGTCCATCGCCGCGCCGTGCCCTTCGCGCCCCGCGGCGGTCAGGGGCCAGTCGCGGGCGACGCCTCGCAGGATCGTCGGCCGCTGTTCCGCCATCAGCAGATCGAACGGGATCGCATCGGGTGCGACCCCGGACAGCTCGCGCACCCGGCGCGGCGACAGGACTTGATCAGGCTGCGGCGCGGACACGATTCTTCAGCTCGATAAGCTGACTGATGTTGCCGAGCGAGGCCGCGGCCGCGAAGGCAAGCCGCAGAAAGCCCGCGTGATGCAGTTTCTCCAGCGCGGCACCATCGAGCGCCGCGAGCCGGCCCGCGTCGATCGTAAGGAAGTCGACCAGGTCGTACCGGCGGCTGTCGTCGGTCTGGATCTGCAATTGGATCGGCTGGAGCAGCTCGAACGCGCCGAATGCGGCGACCATCGCGGGCTCGATCTCCAAGCCTTCGGAGATCGCCCTCAGCACCTCGATAATGTGATTCAGATAAGGCGCATTGCCGCCCTGCGCCAGGAACACGGGATGCCCGGCCTGGCCGTTGCCGACCCGTGGATCGTCCAGATCGACATGGATCAGCGCTTCGCCGGGTGTGCCGTCCTCGTTGCGCTGCAGGCCGATCGAGAAGGGGCCGCGGGCCTGGACGGCGGGCACGTAGCGCGCATTCCAGCGCTCGCCGTCGAGGAAGAGGTTTTCGTCAGCGTCGAGGCCGAGCAGCGCGACCGCGAAAGTCTGGGCGCTGTCCGCATCGTGGCGGAACAGGATCGCATATTCGCGGCTCGCGGCTTCATATTCGGTGGGGAAGAGGCGAACCGAGTTCACCTGATCGCCAAAGGCGGCGCCGAAACGCGGGCTGACCGTCAGGTCGCCGTGATCGACATTGTTGAGCACGATACGGTTGGTCATCTTAGGCATCCACAAGCGCTGCGATGGCGGGCGGCTCGGCCGGCCTGATAGGGCTCCCGCATAGGGCGAGGGCCGTACGCGGGCAAAGAAAAAGGCCGCTGGCGAAGCAGCGGCCTTTCCCAGTCAATTGTCCGATCCGAAGATCAGAACTTGAAGCGCAGACCCGCGAGGTAACGAGCCGAGCCTTCCTGCATGAAGAAGACCTGGTTCGTCGACCGGCCGTAAATCTTCTGGCCCGATTCCAGCACGTTGATGCCTTCGAGCGAGACGGCCAGTTGCGGCGTGATGTCATAGCTGATGTTGAAGTCAACCTGACCATGAGCCTTCGTGAACTGCGGGTTGTGATCCGCGTCCACGTTGGTCGCCGACAGGAACTTGTCGCGCCAATTGTAGCTCACGCGAGCCGAGATGCCATGCTTGTCGTAGATCAGCGTGGCGTTCGCGGTGTCGCTGAGGCCCAGCAGTGCGAACTGGTCCACACCCGGATCGGCGGCGATATCGATGCCGATATTGCCACGGACGTGGGTGTAGGCAGCGGCGACGCCGATACCCGTGTTGCCGAGGAAGTATTCGCCGGCAACTTCGAAGCCCCAGATCTTCGCATCCTTGTTGTTGGTCGGCGTGTTCACATTGAAGTTGAACAGCGGATCATTGGAGTCCCCAATGATGTCGACCGCACCCAGCGTCGAGTCGACGAACGCCTGGTTCAGCTGACGTGCCGCGGCATTGTAGTTCGCCAGGAACGTCGAGTTGGCGTTGGCGGTGCTGCCGCCGTTCTGCACCAGCAACGCCGTGTAGGTGAACAGGTTGACGTCGGAGATATCCGCGCCGAGCGCCTGCAGCTGCGTCTTGGCGGTGCCGGAGCGGCTGCCCGGAGCACCCGAGGACGGGTCGCGCAGGCCGAACAAGCTCCTCTTGACGATGGTATTGCCGATGAAGTTGTGCACGCGCTTCTCGAAGAAGCCCGCGGACAGGTAGCTGCCCGGCTTGAAGTACCACTCGGCCGACAGATCGAAGTTGTCCGAGAGCAGTGGCTGGAGGTTCGGGTTGCCTGAATTGCCGCCCGCCTGGCCGCCGACCGCAGTCGCATCGTTCGGGTTGTTTGCCGTGGTCGCGGCGAACAGGTTGCCGTAAGTCGGGCGCGAAAGCGTCCGGCTGAACGAGAAGCGGGTGACCAGATTGTCCCGCAGGTTAATCCTGAAGTCCATCGAGGGGAGCAGGTTGTTATACTTGCCCTTGCCGGTAACCGGCTGGGTCGTGGAGGAAACCACGGCCTTGAAGTCGTTATCCGACTGCCAGATGATGCTGGTCGGGACGGCCTGCAACGATGTCGAATTGACCTTGGTCTTTTCGTACCGCGCACCGGCGACCAACTGCGCATCATGATCGCCGATCTGGCCATTCCAGGTGATCTGCGCATAGGCCGCCCAGATGTCCTCCTTCACGCGGTCATCATTGTAGCCGTTGCGGTCGTTCGAATGGCCCTTGCCGGCAAAGTAGGTCGACAGCGCGTTGTAGAGCGTTGCCGGATTCTCTGCGCGGATCGCGAACAGGCCCTGTCCGCTCGCCTTCGGATCGAAGTGCTGGAAGCGGCAAACCAGGCAGAATTCCTGGATCGAGCCTGGCGCGATCGTCGTAACCTTCGACGTGTCGGTGTTACCCCAGTCGCCGAGTGTCTGGTAATAAGCCGACTGGACCGAATGGGTGTTGGTCGTGCGATAATCGCCGCCGAAATCGAAGCGGCTGCCGCCGCCCAAGTCCCAGCCTGCATCGACGCGGCCTTCCTTGATTCGCTGCCTGAGTCTGGTCGCGACCTGGCGACCGACCTGTGCGGTCACGTCGCCGGCATCGAGCACGCCGTTGCCGTTACCCTTGATGACCGTGGCACCGGCGGGCGGGGTGGCAGGATCGACGTAGGTCACGGTCTGGACGGGGAAGCCGCCGCTATAATCCCACGAGTGCGATTGCAGCGTCGGAACACTGAGCGCGATCAGGGTCGAGCTCATGCCATTGGGATTGTCCGGCGTGCTGTTCGATACGCCGATATGGCCGTCAGCGCTGACCGTGAAACTGTCGGTCAATTCCCACTTCGCGTTCAGGCCGTAATCGTTGAGACGGTTCTTCTGCGCGCGATACTGCTGCTCGAAACCCGCGTCCTTCTGCGAACCGGCAATGGTTTCGTGCAGGTAGGTCGTGGTTGCGACGCTATGGCCGGAATCGAAGGTCACCACGTCGAACGGGCGGTTGAACCAGTTGGCTTCGTCGCCACGACGCTCGGATGCGCGGTTCTGCGCAAACAGTGCATCGGCCGTCAGCGTCAACGTGTCGGTCGGGCGCCACTGCGCGACAGCCTGCGAGTTGATGCGCTCGTTCTTGTTCTCGGAGAAGTGATAGCGCGCGTCGTTGGGACGGCCGACCAGCATATTCATGTTGGTCGGCATATTGTTGATTTTCGTCAGGCTGTTGACGTTGCCGCTCGTGGGATCAAGGAACTTCGCGAGCGTCGTGATATTCCAGTCGTTCATCGACGCGTTGACCGTCGAGAAGTGACGCTTCTGGTAGCTGCCGAACACCGAGACGCCAAAGGTCTGGTCTTCGTTCGACCAGCTCAGCAGGCCGGAGACCTGCGGCGTCACCTTGCTGCCGCACTTGATGCAATCGTCGGCACTGGTGTCGTAGTCGGCCTTGATGCCGATCGAGCCGTTCAGCCCGCTCTGGCGGCTGTCGAGTGGCCGGCGGGTCACGACGTTGATCGTGGCGCCGATACCGCCGGTCGGGATCGAGGCGCGGCCCGTCTTGTAGACTTCCAGCGTCTTCACGCCTTCCGCCGCGAGATTCGAGAAGTCGAACGAGCGGCCGGTGCTGCGGGTGAAGTCGTTTTCGCCGCCGACCGAGGTCTGGTCGGATGCCGCGAGCTGACGGCCGTTCAGCGTGACGAGGTTATAGTCGGGCCCGAAGCCG
>Ga0207659_10002994_pt1 | contig 10068 bp, 6 predicted proteins | sample KBSM43metaG_FD_184330 | JGI IMG/M metagenome (GOLD analysis project Ga0207659, IMG submission 184330) | Miscanthus rhizosphere microbial communities from Kellogg Biological Station, Michigan, USA - KBS M4-3 metaG (SPAdes) (version 2) | ecosystem: Host-associated > Plants > Roots > Rhizosphere >...
ATCCTTCCGGCACACTGCCGAATAGCTGCAGGTCTCGCACCGATACACGTCATCGGGCGTCGGCGGGAAGTGGCCGGCGTTAATCGCGTCGATGGTGCTGACCAGGCGTTCCTGGGCATCGGCCAGAACCTTGTCGCGATCGGCCGGATTGCTAAACAGCGGCACGACGCGCCGCGATCCTTTGAACGCAAGATAGGTGGCTTCGCCCAGCGTCCAGCTGCGGCCGCGGTAGGTTTGCAGCGTCTGCTCCGCGCACACGCTATAGATTGGCAACTGCAGCGCCTTCCGGCGATCGGGCGGCCAGCCAAGTTTGTAGTCGATCAATCGGAACGTTCCGTCGGCGAGCAGATCCAGGCGATCCGCTTTCCCGCGGAGCGTGGCGGTTCGCGGTCCCGCCGGAGTGATAAACGTGAATTCTCCTTCGAGGCGGTGTTCGAGCAGCCGTTCGATGACTGGAGTGGTCCGTTCCGCTTCCATTCGAAAGACCGCTTCGCCGAGGCCGGCTGCGGCCGGCGAGCCAACCAACCGCGTCCGTTCGAGGCCGGCTTCAGCGTCTGGCAATTTGGCGAGCGCCTTTTCGGCGACCTCGGCGAAAAGCTCGCGTGCGGCGTCGAGGTTGTTCATGGCGATCGCGCGATGCCCCGCGGCCTGCCACGCCGCAAAAAACTTCTCGAACACGTCGTGAACGAACTGCCCCTGCCGCCGCGGATCCATCACTTCTTCGTCGTCCGGCTCTTCCTCGAGCTTCAGTACGTGCTGCGCAAAGAAGCGGAACGGACAACCGAGGTAGGTTTCGAGCGCGCTGACCGACCACGCGCGTACCGGTGCGGTCGTCCCGGCGACGCCATGAAACCGTTCCTCTGTGGCCGCTGTTCGTTCGGCACGCAACGCCGCCCACGGTCCCGAATGCGGGCCGGCGACTGGCGACGGTTGACTCTCGACCACTGACTTGCGACTCGCGACTTGTGACTGGCGACTGCGCATCACTTCGTCCAGCTGCAGCGACCGCGCAACCAGCGCATCGTCTTCGAGCGTGAAAACCGAGAGCGTGGTTCGTCGCGACGCCGCTCCGAGTAAATCGAGAAAGTGCGCGTCAGCCGCGCCCCGTCGATCCTTCTCGGACGGCCAGCCGAGCGCCTTCAATAACGCTGGCGGATAGAAGATGTTGCGGCGCGGCCGCTCCGGCCACTCGGGATCGACGAGTCCGACGATGGTCACGGTGTCGAAGTCGCCGTAGCGCGCGGCTTTGTCGTCCAGCAGCCGGACACCATGGTTGGCGGATGGAATGTCGAACGTCTGGTCTTCGATCGCGCGGCGGATGGCGAGCGAGAGCTCCTCGATCGTCCACTGCGGATCGTCGTAGGTGGCATGGACCGCGGCGAGCGCCTGGACGGTTCCGGTAGTCGCCGCGCGCGCGCGCTGTTCGCGCGATTCAATGTCGCCCTCGCCCGCCAGCGGCGCCAGGTACTCCTCCCACAGCTCGAGTAGCCGGTTGAGATGGATTGACGCCGGCGCCAGTTCGCGCAACGGCGCCAATTTCCGAGCGATCTGCAGCGCCACGGCGGCGGCGGGCGACGCGACGCCGCCGATGCTGCCAGCGACGGTTTCGAGCTTCGAGACCTCGCCAAGGTAACGAGCAGCACTGAATGCGCGGTCGAGAGCGCTGATCGCTTCGCGCGCCAGCGCCACACCGTCCACCTGAAACGCGAAGTGCGGCGAGCGAAGCAGGCTGATCAAACTGTCGCGTGTGAAATTCGCATCGACCGCTTCGAGCAGCAGATCCATCGCCGCAGCGGTCGGTTCCGCGGCAAGCGGCAGCGCGTCGAACGTTCGATACGGCAACGCTGCAGCCCCGAACACCTCACGCGCGACATAGAGATAGGGCAGCGGCTGCTTGAATACGACCGCGACGCGATCGAGCGGAACCTCGTCGCCAGTCCGACGATCCTCTTCAATCTGCCGCACGACGGCGATCAGCTCTTCTTCACGGTCACGATGAACCCACCATGGTTCGTCCGCTGGTGCACCTTCGGGCACGACAAGGTGTGGCTTGCCACTCGCCACTTGCGACTCGCTACTCGTTACTCGCGACTCGCTACTCGTTGCTTGCGGCTCGCGACTCGTTGCTTGCGGCTCGCTACTCGTCACTCCCGACTCGCTACTCGTTAGTCGCGACTCGCTACTGGTTACTCGCGACTCGCTACCCGTCGCTCGCGACTCTTGACTCGTGACTTGCGACTTTTGACTTGTGACTTGCGACTCTTGTATTCCAGGAAGCCAGTTGTGTAATCGCTCGTGAAGACCCGAGCCGAGCAGGCGCTCGGTGGCCACGATGTCGAGCGCGGTCAATCCAGGAATCCGCGCGAGCAGATCGAAGTCCGCAACGAACAAACCGTCGGCGTCGGCGATCCAGTCGGCCACTGTGATCAGGATGTCGGTGAGCGGTTCAGGCGCAGCTTCGGTTACCAGCCGCTCGCGCAGCAGGTGCTCGTCTACCGCACCCGACTCGCGAACGCGGCGTTCGTATTCGCGAAAGGCGTTCGCCAGGAACTGCGTCTGTTCGCGCATGCGCTGCGCGCCGCGATCGATGTCGCTCGATCCGAGCGCTTCGGTAATCAGTTCTTCGAATCGCTTGACTTGCTGCGGCTGCCTCCGCAGCAGGTCGTAAAACCGCAGTATTTCGGCAACGAGTCCCGGTCGCAGCCGAAACCCCAGCGTCCGATCTTGCGAAGCCGCCCGCGCCGCAGCCTGCGCGATCACATCGCGTTCGATCGTCGACAGCCGGCGCGGCGGATTCGCGAGGCGGGCATGAAGACGGTCGTACAGCTCGTCGCGGGTCACCGCCGGCGCACCGCCGAGTTGCCGTGACGCGGTGCGAGTCGGCACGACGATCAGTCCATTGACTCGAGCAGAGTGTGCGGCGATGGCGGAACGAAAGGCTTGAAGATCGGGAACGCGCAACAGTCGCGTTCGACGAGGCGTGATCAACGGTGTATCACCGAAGCTGCGGCGGTCGCAGCAGCGCAAGAATGTCGGTGCGGGCGCGGGCGCCAAGCATCAGCGCACCGGCCGCGGCCGACGAAGCGTTCCACGCGAGATCCATGTTGTTGGCCAGCGACGCGCGGCGGCGGGTCAGCGCGGCGTTCGACGCCATCTGCACGGCGCTCGCAAACAGCGCGTGGGCCGACGCCAGCTCGTCGGGTGGCGCAATCCCGCCAACCAGTTGCACCATCCGCGACGTTGCCTGGTCCAGAGCTTCCAGCGCCGCCCGTGACGAACCGGACAATTCCTTAATGGCTTCAAGCGATGGTCGGATCTGCGTGAAGAGCGCAATCGGTGCTTTGATCGCCGCGCCGTAGGCGACCAGCAGCGGCAGCCGCAGCTCGTACCGATCCCGCGCCAGCCTCAGGCGACGAGCCGCATCGAGCTTCTCGTCGACGGCGGCGAGCAGCGAGCCGACCGCTTCGGGCCTGGCCCCGCCCAACTCGCGGTCGCGCAGCCGGATGCGCTCGATCAATAGCATTAACCCGCGGACGTCGGCCCGCCGGGCGCGTTGCTCGGCCACCTGCAGGACGCCGGACGACATTACTCGATACGACTGATCGATCCGCGTCTCGGCAGCCAGCCGTTCAACGATCGAGTCGCGCGTCGCCGCCAGCCACGACGACGGCAGCTGCTCTTTGTCTGTTTCGATGCGACTGAGCGCAGTAGCCAACAGCGACGAGCGCTCGACGGCGTTCTCGACCAAACCGGCCGCCGTCAGCAACTGCTCGATGGATTCCTGAAGGGTCGGCGGGGGCATCAACGGAGGTGCCGCCGGCGCCGGCTCGGTATGCGCTTCGAGCATCAGGTTGAATCGCCCGGTTCCCGAGGCCGCCCGCAGGTCGGCAATCGCTTCGTCGAGCATGCCAACCATCTGCTGTATTTCGGCCGTCTTGTAGTTGAAGTGCGCGGCGGGCCAAACCGCCAAGGCCTGCCGCGCCTGCTCGACGATGGCGAGGCGTTGCGACACGTCAGAGGCCGCGGCGACGTCGTTCAGGCTTTTCGCCAACTGCCCCGAAAGGGCCGCGTAATCACGGTCGGCCTGACCCTTCGCGTATTGATCGGCTCGCGCCGCCGCCGCATAACTGTCGGTTTTTTCCCAATCAACCCAGTCGGCGGGCAAATTGACGAGGTGCAGCGGCGGATTCGGCAACGGGCCGGCCGGCATCGAGAAAATCACGCGATCGCCAACCCGCGCCAGCTCGCCGTAGCTGACCAGCGTTTTGCCGTCGCGCAAAAACACGCGGAGCAGCGTCGCATCGTCGCCCGCCGCGGCGACGGGGCGCGCAAACGCCGTCAACGCGCACGCCAACGCGACGCCCGCGAGCCAGCCGAACCGCCTGTTCATGAACGCCATTAAGCGTATCACCAGGCACGACATATCTGGTCATCTAGTCATCTGGTCACTTGGTCATTTGATTGGTCAATCGATCAATGCACTGACCAGATGACCAAATGATCAACTGACCAGATCGTGGATGTGGAAATCCTGTGGATGGATCGTGAATATCCTGTGGACGAAGCGAGACTGAAAATATTTTTTCGACTCACAACACTGTGTGCGATCGCTTTCGTACAGCGCTTCGCTTGTTTGCAACCGTGACGTACGTACAATTCCTCGCGCTCCCAACAACTTACAAATACTTCGAACAACGTGACCGCTGACGTACATCGCTTTCAAGAATCCATCGCAGGACGCTCGTATCTCATCGAAGTCGCCCCAGTCGCGCACGACCGTTGGCGCGCCTACATCGTGCGGCTGCCTGGCATGCCCACTGCGTTGATGCCGTTTTACGGCGCTACGCCGGCCGAGGCGGCGCAGTTGCTGTGCGACTGGCTGGCGCGCGCACATCGCCGCGCATCGGCCCCGACTGGATCGGTATAGGATTGGAGCGTGAAGGCGCTCCTCACAACCGCTCTGATCGTTTCCATCGCAGCCTCAGTCAACGCGCAATTCTCCTTCGCCCCGTTCACCGCCGCCCAGGACCGTGGCCAACGTGAGCCCGATTTCGACCGGATGCTGCAGCAGCAATCCGAGACGGATAAAACCTGGCAGTCGGCGAGCGACGGGACCATGCAGATGGAAAAGATCACCTACCACAGCAGGGTGGGCGACCTCGACATTCCAGCCTTCGTCTTTCAACCGCTGCAGATCCGTGGTCCGAAGAGTCATCCGGCTCTCGTGTGGGTTCACGAGAATATCCGCGGTCACCTTTACGAACACTACATTCCTTATATCCGCGAAGCGACCGCGCGGGGATACGTCGTCATCGCGCCGGAATACCGCGGCAGCATCGGCTACGGCAAGGCGTTCTACGATGCGATTGACTACGGCGGCACCGAAGTCGACGACGTGGTGACGGCAGTCGAGGTATTGAAAACGAAGTACTCCGCCGTCGATCCGGCGCGCATCGGCATCATCGGCTGGAGTCACGGCGGCATGATCACCCTGCTGTCGATCTTCCGGAACCCGACGCTGTTCAAATCAGCCGTCGCGATGGTGCCGGTCACCAATTTGTTCCAGCGCCTCGCCTGGAAAGGCGTCGAACGACAGCATCAGTTGATCGATCCGCAGAACCGTTACGGCGGCCTGCCGTCGGAAAAACAGGACGTCTATAAGGACCGCTCGCCGCTCTACAGCGTCGATAAACTGCAGATCCCGCTGTATGTTGGCGTCACGCGGAACGATCAGGACGTCAACATCGAAGAAGACATGCAACTGGTCGACGCGCTCCGCTCGCGCAAGCCGCATCTGGCCGAAACCATGGTCTACGACAGCCCTCCGGGCGGCCACACCTTCGATCGCCGTGTCGATCCCAAGACCTGGCAGCCTGAAAACACGCGCGAACAGCGCGATTCGTGGAACCGCGTCTGGACGTTCCTCGACTGGAATCTGGATCCGTACCATGCTGAGATGCGCCCGCATTAGCAGCGTCTGTATCGCGCTGCTGGTTGCCGCTGTTGCGGCTGCGCAGGATGCGCTGCCGCGTGTCCGGCTGATCGCAACCGGTGGAACCATTTCGAATCGGACCGGCGGCCGATTGACGGCGGAAGAGCTCGTTCAGTCGATGCCGGGACTGGATCGCTACGCCCAGCCGGAGTACGAACAGTTCACCAACCTCGCCAGCAGTCAGTTGACGCTCGATCAATGGGTTGGCCTGGCAAAACGCATCAATGAACTGGGCGCGGGCGATCACACCCTTGCCGGCATGGTGGTCACCAGCGGCACCGACACACTCGAAGAACTCGCGTACTTTCTGAATCTGACGGCCCGAACTGACAAGCCGGTGGTGGTGGTCGGCTCGATGCGCAATCCGAGCACGCTGGGTTACGAAGGCGCGGCGAACCTGCTCGAGGGATTTCGCGTGGCCGCGTCGTCCGAAGCAAAAGGCAAAGGCGTCCTGGTGGTGTTGAACGACGAGATCAACGCAGCCCGCGAAGTAACCAAGACCGATGCGCTGCGGCTCAGCACATTTCAATCGCGGCCCTACGGCGTGCTCGGCGTGGTGGACTCGGACCGCGTGGTGTTCTACCGCTCGGGCGTCAAACGAAACACCGCGAAGAGCGAGTTCGACATCTCGTCGGTGACGAAACTACCGCGTGTCGACGTGATCATGACCTACCAGGACGCGGACGGCGACTTGATTAAATCGGCTGTCGACGGCGGCGCGAAGGGAATCGTGTTGGCGACTGCGGGTGCCGGCGCCACCAGCGGCACGCAGCCGGACGGCGTCAGCTACGCCTTGAAAAAGGGCGTGATCGTCGTCACCACTACCCGCACCGGCAGCGGACGAATTGCACCGTCGCAGGGCCGCGGCGGGCGTGGCAGCGGACCGCCCGCTGACAACCCCAACGCATCAACCGGCGAAGAACTGCGGCGTCGGATCGCCGGCGAAGATCTCGCTCCGGTCAAAGCGCGTGTGCTGCTGATGCTTGCCCTGACAAAGACCAGCGATCCGTCGGAAATCCAGCGGATGTTTTCAGAGTACTGACCCCTCGTTCGATCAAAACCGAGTCGCCAAATTCGTGCGTGCGATAGCCGGCTGCGGTCATGGCCTCGGCTGCACGCCGGAGCGTCCGTTCGTCGGCGAACGCGCGCAGCAGCTGATAATGGCTGGTCGCTGGATCGTGCACTCCCGTGACAATCGCATCGACCAGATGCAATTGAGAATTCGCGGTGATGCGTTGGGTTGCGACGCCGGCACCGGAACGAACCCGTCCGAGTGCGGTCGCGGCGTGCTCCAGCGCGCGAACTACTGTCGTCCCGATCGCCACGATCCGGTGGCCCTGGGCGATGGCGCAATTGATCGCTGACGCCGTCGCCGGCGGAATCACGTACGGTTCGTCAAACGGCAGACGCGCGTCGAGTTCGTCGTCGCCGGTCGAGGAGACGCCGGCGGCGTGAGTCAGCGTGACGAATGCAATGTTTCGGTCCCGCAGCCGCGCCAACATGCGCCAATCGAGCACAAAGCCGGCGGACGGAGGTTCGAACGCAGCGGGATAGCCGGCGATTGCCGTCCAGACGTCCCACATCTCAAGTGGTGTCGGCACGTGTGCGTACTGAATCGGGCGACCATGACGCGCGATTCCTGCCCAGACGATATCCGGCGTGCCTTCGAAGTGCAGCGACACGAGGCGCGGATGACCCAGCATGCCGGTTACCGTCGCCACGAGTGGGCCGAGCAACAGGCGGTCGCCGGACAGCAGCGGCGGCGGCAACGGACGATGCTCGGTCGGCGTGTGATAGTCCCCTGCCCCGAAGACGACGGCTGAAGCGTTGACGATGTCGGCTGGCGACAACGAACTGCGGCCCGTAAGCCGCACTTCGATCGGCTGTCCGGTCGTTTGATGAACGCCGTGGAGGCTGGCAGGAAGCGTCGCCGCGTCGTTCGCGACTACCACATCGCCGTCCTCGAGGTAGTCGATGAAGTCGGCGCGTCGCGCGTGCGTGATGCGGCCGTCCCCGTCGACGACCAACAATTTCGCTGAGGGTGGACGCTGGACGGGGGTCACGACCGTTGCTCCTGGGGGACCGGAAGCGCCGTCGCGATTGCTTCCAGTATTTCCCGTGCGGCGTCTTCTGGCTGCTTCAGCGTAGAGCGATCGGCATCGGGCACGGCCTGCGCGTGAAGCGCGGTGTCCATGTCGCCGGGATCGATAGAAAGGAACCGGACGCCGTCCACTTCCAGTTCCGCATTCCAGATCGCGGTCATGTGACGGAGCGCGGCCTTGCTGGTGCTGTAAGCGCCCCACGCCGGATAGGCGTTGACGGCGGCGTCACTCGACACGTTCACGACGACCGCACGATGTCCTTCGCGCGCCGATGCCGACAGCGCGCCGAGCACGGCCTTCGTCAGGCGAAATGGTCCGAGCAGGTTCGCGGCAAGCGCCCGCTCGAGATCCTCGCAATCTGTATCGGCGAGCAGCCGCAGCGAGGCTGGACCGAGATCCGAAGCGTTGTTGATCAACACATCCAGGCCGCCCAACTCACCCAGCGCCTGCAGCGCGATCGGATAGATGTCGTCCTTGCGCGCCACGTCGCCGACAATCCCGTGCGTTCCAGCCAGGTCGCGCGCGACGCGCTCGACACCCTCCGGTTTGCGGGCGACAAACGCTACCCGCGCGCCCCGTGCCGCGAGCGCTCGAACAACCGCCAGCCCAAGACCCGCCGTTCCGCCGGTCACCAACACGCGTAAATCGTCAAAAGTGCCCATGAGAAGTCCCTCGTTGCTCGTTGCTCCCTGCTTGCCGCTCGTAATTCCTGATTACTGATTCCTAATTCCTACTTTCTCAATCAGTGGCTTTACTTAGTCCTCAGCCTATACGACGTCTCTTGACTTTGTAAAGTTTCTTATTTACTAATAAGGCATGACCGGCGGTAAGACCAGGCGGGCGATCGTGCGTCTCTTGAAGCAGGAAGGGGCGATGGATTCGGCGGCCATGGCCCGGCGGCTGAAGCTGACGCCGATGGCCGTGCGCCAGCATCTTTACGAGCTTCAGACGGAAAAACTGGTCACGGCCGAGGAACGGAAGGTGCCGTTAGGCCGTCCGGCGAAGCACTGGCAATTGACGCGCGCAGCGGATCGGCTCTTTCCCGATGCCTATGCCGAGCTGAGTGTGGCGCTGATTGGCGCGATGCAGCAAACCCTTGGCGCCGACGGTATGCAGCGCGTCCTCGACGCGCGGTTCGGTCAACTGCGGGCCGCTTATCAAAAGCGAATTGATGCCGCAGCGCCGATCGCCGTGAAGCTGAAAGAACTCGCTCGTATCCGAACCGAAGAAGGTTACATGGCGGAAGTCCGGCGGGATGGCGACGCCTATTTGTTCATCGAAAACCACTGCCCGATTTGCGCCGCCGCCAACAGTTGCCAGGGACTGTGCCTCAGCGAGCTGGAATTATTTCAAAGCGTGCTCGGTCCGGCCGCGCACATCGAACGGACCGAACACATCATTGCGGGCAATCGCCGCTGCGTCTATCGAATCAGCTAGCGCTTGCCCAGCACCGTCATGATTTCGTTCTCGAAGGAGTCTTTCTCGACGATCCCGTTGTGAATCGCCGCGACTTTGCCGTCGCGATCGATCAGCACGGTTTTCGGCATCAGCTGAATCTTGTACATGGCCGTCAGGTCGACGTTGTCGTGCAGGATGGTGTAGTTGATTCCGTTCGATTTGTCTTCGACGTACGGCTTGACGACTTTCCACCCCTTCTCGTCCACCGAAATGCCGACCACTTCGAGACCGTCGGCCTTGTACCTGTCCGCGAACTCAGCGAACCAGGGAATTTCCTGTTTGCACGGCACGCACCAGGTGGCCCAGAAATTCAGCAGCAACACCTTGCCCTTGTAATCGGACAATTGTTTGCTGCCGCCGGTCAGATTGGGCAACTTCCAACGCGGCGCCGGCTTTCGCGACTCGGCCGGGATAATCTCGGCCCCCAGGCCGGCCGACGTCAACGCGACGATCGCCACCACAACGAACGTGCTCAACCGTTTCCTGGATAAGGCGAGCGGCCAGCAGAGAGTAACG
>Ga0207659_10002998_pt1 | contig 10064 bp, 7 predicted proteins | sample KBSM43metaG_FD_184330 | JGI IMG/M metagenome (GOLD analysis project Ga0207659, IMG submission 184330) | Miscanthus rhizosphere microbial communities from Kellogg Biological Station, Michigan, USA - KBS M4-3 metaG (SPAdes) (version 2) | ecosystem: Host-associated > Plants > Roots > Rhizosphere >...
CGTGGTCGCGCTGGCATTCGTCGCGTTCGTTGTCAATTTCATTTCCCAGCAGCCGCTGGCGGCGACGCGCCAGCCGTTGACGGCGGATCTGACACGCGCGCTGGGCGAGGGCGTGCTCACGAGATTCGTGCTGCCGTTCGAGTTACTTGGCGTCCTGATGCTCGCGGCGATGCTGGGCGCGATATATTTCGCGCGTCCCGAGGACTAGATGGGCCTACAGGCGTATCTGACGCTGGCCGCCATCGTTTTTGGCATCGGCCTGTTTGGCGTTGTCACGCGCCGCAACACGATCGGGATCCTGCTCGGCATCGAGCTGATGATGAACGCCGTCAACATCAACCTGGTCGCGTTCGCACGATTCAGCGGCAGCGACGTCGGGATGATCTTCACCGTGTTTGCGATCTGCATCACCGTGGCTGAAGCGGCCATGGGGCTGGCCATCGTCATCCTGTTGTTCCGGATCCGCCGCACGGTGATGGCGGACCATCTCGACCTCCTCAAAGGCTGATGGGCAGCGACCACCTGACACTCATCGCGCTCCTGACGCCGGCGGCAGCGTTCCTGGTGCTGGCGATCGTGGCACCGCTTCGACGGGCGGGACGACCGGCAGCGTACTTCTCGATCCTCGGCGCCGCAGGCTCGCTGGCCGCAGCTGTCGGCGGGTGGCGCGCCTACGACGGCGCCGTCATGCGCCTGGCCTGGGAGTGGCTGCCAGGCCAGGGGAAGCCGCTCGCCACGATTGGCGTCCTCGCCGACGAAACGTCCACGATCATGCTCGTCCTCGTCGCGCTCGTTGCGTTCCTGGTCCAGCTGTACTCGCTGTCGTATCTGAGCGAGGAGCCGCCGCAGGGGCTCGGACGCTACTACACGTATCAATCCCTCTTCGCATTCTCGATGATGGGGCTGGTGCTCGCGCCGAACCTGCTGCAGCTCTTCATCTGCTGGGAACTCGTCGGCCTCTGTTCGTATCTCCTGATTGGCTTCTGGTACCAGAAGCCCGAGGCTGCGCGTGCGGCGGTCAAAGCCTTCTGGACGACCAAGGCCGGCGACGTCGGACTCTTGATCGGCATCGTCATGCTCTGGAACGTGTCAGGCACCTTCGACCTTGGCGAGTTGCGAATGATGGTCTCCAGCAACCAGCTGCCACTCGCCGGGCTCTCGATCATCACCTTCTGCATCTATCTCGGCGCGATGGGCAAGTCAGCGCAGTTCCCGCTGCACGTGTGGTTGCCGGATGCGATGGAAGGTCCGACACCGGTGTCGGCGTTGATTCATGCCGCGACGATGGTGACGGCGGGGGTATATCTGCTGCATCGAACCGCGTGGCTGTTTGCGTTGACGCCGGACGTGCTGCTCATCGTGGCGTGGATTGGAGCGTTCACCGCGCTGCTCGCGGCGGTGCTCGCGTGCGTGCAGGACGACATCAAACGTGTGCTCGCTTACTCCACCGTGTCGCAGCTCGGCTACATGATGACGGCGATCGGCGCCGGTGTTTCAGTGGCGGGCTTCTTCCATCTTCTGACGCACGGCCTGTTCAAGGCGCTGCTCTTCCTCGGTGCTGGTGCGGTGATTCACGCCGTCGGCAGCAACGATCTGTCACGCATGGGAGGGCTCGCTCGCCGCATGCCGCAGACGGCCATCGTCTTCGTCGTCGGCACGTTGTCGCTTGCGGGTATTCCGTTCTTCGGCGGGTTCTTGTCGAAAGAAGAGATCCTCGGCTCGGTGTGGGGTGGTGGTCTGGTCGGTCCGTTCGCGTTGCTGATGCTGGTGGCATTCCTCACGGCTTTCTACATGTTTCGCGTCGTCTTTCTGGCGTTCTTTGGAGCGCCGGCGGTGCGCCCGGCGGTAGCCGTCACGGGTTTCAGCCCGATCGCACACTACGATGCGGCCGGACATCACGGCGACCACGGGTCCCACGAGCACGATCCTCCGGCACCGATGCTGCTGCCGTTGTGGATTCTGGCGCTGTTGTCGCTGGGGGTGGGAATTTACTCAACGGCGGCCGGGCGGATCCTGTTCTTCGGACCCGCCGCAGCCGAAGCGGGCGCCGCCGAACACGCAGCTCCGGGCTGGCTGACGCCGGCCGCAGTGGGCGTGGCTATCGCCGGCATCGCCCTGGCGTGGCTGACGTATTACACACGCACGATCAGCGCGTCCTCGCTCGCGTCGCTCTTTGGGCCGATTCGTACCGCCGCTCTCAGGAAGTTCTGGATCGACGATCTCTTCGAGGGTGTGGTGGCCGCCGCGACTCTCGCGTTCTCGAGCTTGATCGGCTGGATCGATCGTTACCTCGTCGACGGCGTGCTGAATGTCGTGAGCGCGTGGACGGTGACGACCGGTGACGAGATGCGATCTATTCAAACCGGCCGTGTGCAGGATTACGTCTACGGTCTCGCCGTTGGCCTCCTTCTGTTACTCGTCTGGGTGCGCTGGTCACTGATGTGAGCGGACTTCCGATTCTCTCCGTGATGACGTGGGCGCCGTTTATTGCGGCGGTCCTCGTCATGTTCGTCGCGCGCCGCAGCCCGCTGCTCGTGCGGATCCTGTCGCTGGCCGGCGCAACGGTTTCGCTGCTGGCGTCGCTGTGGGTGTATTTCGCGTACGACCGTGCCGCTGCCGGCTTCCAGTTCCAGGAAAGCGTCTCGCTGGTGCCGTCACTCGGCATCTCCTACCTGGTCGGGATCGACGGCATGAGCGCGCTGATGTCGCTGCTCACATCCATCATCATCTTCGCGGGTGTGTTCGCGTCGTGGACGGTGAAGGAACGCAGCCAGGAGTTCTACGCGCTGCTGCTCATCCTGGTGACCGGCGTCTACGGCGTGTTCGTCTCGCTCGATCTCTTCGTCTTCTTCCTGTTCTACGAGATCGCGGTGCTGCCGATGTATCTGCTCATCGGCATCTGGGGTTCGTCGGGTGAAGTGCGGCCGCAGGGGATCTTCGGCTGGGCGTTGGGCCGGACCGGCGTCGGGACGAAAGAGTACGCCGCGATGAAGCTGACGCTGTACCTCCTGTTCGGCTCGGCCTTCATCCTCGTCGGCATTCTGGCGCTCTTCGTGGCGACCGGCTCGAAGTCGTTCTCGTTCCTCACCATGGCCGCGCAGCAGTTCGATCCGGCGCTGCAGACATGGGTGTTCCTCGCCTTTTACGTCGGCTTCGGGATCCTGGCCGGCATCTGGCCATTGCACACATGGTCACCTGATGGGCATGCATCGGCGCCGACCGCAGTATCGATGCTGCATGCCGGTGTGCTGATGAAGCTTGGCGCCTACGGCGTCGTGCGGCTCGGTATGGGACTGCTGCCGCAGGCCACGGTTGACTGGGCGTGGCTCGTCGGCACGATCGCCTGCATCAACATCGTCTACGGCGCGCTCAGCGCGATGGCCCAGCGCGATTTGAAGTACGTCATCGCGTACTCTTCCGTGTCTCACATGGGCGTCGTGATGCTCGGCGCCGCGACGCTCACGCAGAACGGGTTGAACGGATCGGTGTTCCAGATGTTCGCGCACGGCATCATGACCGGCCTCTTCTTCGCGCTCGTCGGCCTCATCTACGAAAAAGCGCATTCGCGCGAGATCTTCAAGATGGGCGGGTTCGGGACGATGATGCCCGGCATCGCCACTGCGTTCACCATTGGAGGGCTGTCGTCACTCGGCCTTCCCGCGACGGCGGGGTTCGTCGCCGAGTTCCTGACGTTCCTTGGCGCGTGGGGTTCGCTCCATTCATGGTGGCTGTTCCCTGGCGTCATCGGCGCGTTCCTGACGTCGATCTACGTGCTGCGCGTCGCAAAACATATCTTCTGGGGACCCAGGTCCGACGATCCACACTTCCACCATCTGCCCGACGCGAAGGGACCGGAGTGGGCGGCGCTTGGAATCCTCGTGTTCGTGCTGGTGCTCTTCGGCGTGGCGCCCAGCATCGCGATCGGACCGGTTGATACCGCGACCGCTCCGCTTCTTCAGCGGGTCCGACCGGCTGCAGCGACTCAACTCGAGACGGGCAACCCGATTCCGCGATGACGGCCGACATCTCTCTTCCACTCGTGCCCGAGCTGGCGCTCTTCGCGCTGAGCGTCCTGGTGTTGATCCTCGGACTCGGCCGCAATCCAGCAATTCGGATCGAAAGCGGCCATGGCAGGATGTTCGGCGGGGTCACCCTCCTCGGACTTCTCGCGGTGCTGGGGCTGACGTTCGCATCAGCAGAGGGCGCGTCGCTCTTCGGCGGTGCGTATGTCCAGGACTCGTTGGCGATCTTTGCCAAACGTCTCGTCCTCGCCGCGGGCGCGCTGAGTGTGCTGGCGTCGCTGACCAACAGACAGGCCGCGTTCGCACGCCGCGCCGCCGAGTATCACTTCACGCTCCTCTTCTCGCTCCTTGGGATGATGGTCCTCGTGTCGGCGCGAGAACTGGTGCTGCTCTTCGTTGCGTTCGAGCTCATGTCGATTCCGTTGTACGTGTTGACGGGATTCCTCAAACGCGAAGGAACGGCGCCTGAAGCCGCACTCAAATTCTTCCTGGTTGGCACCGTCTCCGCCGCCGTCATCGCGTACGGCATGTCCTTCATGTATGGCGCGATGGGGACGACGCTCCTCTCGGCAGTCCCGGCGGCGATGGCGCAAGGTTCGCCGCTGATCAAACTCGGCATGGCGCTGGTGCTCGCGGGCCTTGGCTTCAAGATCGCGGCGTTCCCGTTTCACATGTGGGCGCCAGACACCTACGAGGCGGGCAGCACACCATTTATCGCCTGGCTGTCGGTGGCTCCCAAAGCGGCCGGCTTCATAGTGATCATCCGACTCTGGATGGAGGGAGCGGGCAACGCGGCGCTCGCGTGGGTGCCGCTCATCTCGATGATCGCCGGCGTCACCATCGTGGCCGGCAATCTCATGGCGATCCCGCAACGGAACGTGAAGCGACTGCTCGCGTACTCGGGCGTCGCGCACATCGGCTACATGCTCATCGGGCTTGCGGCGATGTCGGCAACGGGTATCGCGATGGTCCTGTTCTATCTGGTCGCGTATGTCTTCGGCAACATGGGTGCTTTCCTGGTGGTCGAGACGGTCGCGCGCTCGGAACAGTCGGACGCCATCGACGCGTACCGCGGTCTCGCTCAACGATCGCCGCTGCTCGCGCTGGCGATGCTGCTGTTCCTGCTCTCACTTGGCGGCATCCCGTTCGTGGCGGGGTTCTGGGCCAAGCTCTACGTCTTTCTCGCCGGCGTCGAACAAGGGCTGCTCGGACTCGTGTTCGTTGGCGCCGTCCTGACCGTCGTCGCCCTCTACTACTACCTGCTCGTCGCACGGCGGATGTACATCGAAGCCCCGACGCACAACGGATCGGTGCCGGTGGATCTCCCGCTGGCAACGGCGATCACTGTGTGCCTCATCGGCGTGATCGGAATCGGCGTGTACCCCGGGCCCTGGGTCGCCGCCGCACAGCGCATCGCGCAGACGCTGTTCTGAGCAACGGGCTATTCGGACCAACCTGTTCTGGGAGGTCTCATGCGGCATGAACAATTGACGAAGCGATACCTGTCCAGGATCTGCTTGACGGCCGTGGTGAGCGGCATGCTTGCCGCAACCCCGTTGGCCTGGGAAAACCCGCTCAAGGATCGCTATCTGAATGGAGCACCGCTGACCATCTGCGATCAGGGTTCTTTCTTCGTCGGTGGTGTGCCGAAGGTCACGCGATATGCCACCTCCGCGGCCGTTCGGGAAGGCGGCCCGCCGCAGCAGATAACGATCGGCCAGATGTATGTCCAGTTCCAGATTCCAGAGCAGCGAAGGCGGTGGCCGCTCATCATGGTCCACGGGTCGACGCATACGGGAGCGGCGCTGGATTCGACGCCTAGCGGTGGCGAAGGCTGGCTCTCTTATGCAGTCCGAAACAAACTCGCCACTTTCGTCGTCGATCAGCCGGGGCGGGGCCGGTCCGGCTTTGACCAGTCGGTGATCCTCGAAGCCAAGGCGACGGGCAACTGGAACCTGGTTCCGTCGAGCTTCGGAAGGATCACCGACGACGGCGCCTGGACGACCTGGTTTGGCCATATCGTGCCGGCCGGTACTGACATCACCAGCGGAAAGATGATCCGCCACGGTGACGCTGGCGATCCTGATTCTGCTGAAAACCCGACAGAGCCGTCACAGGCTCACGGCGTTTATCCGCCGGCGTTCCCGATTCCGCCAACGCCCAATTCCGTTGATCCACGTCTCGTTGCGCGTGCGGGCGCCCTAGGGGGAGCACCCAGTCCGTCCAACAACACGTATCTGGGTCTGGAGTACTACAAACAGCTCGTGCCCAACGGCGAAGTTACGTTGCCGGGCTCTGTCTGTCCGAGCTGTACTCCGAACAACCTCAATGCCATCGACACCTGGCTTCCGCTCGGCCTTGCGGAGCTGCTTGAAGGCATCGGCGGTGGCATCCTGTCACCTCATTCGCAATCGACGTCTTCGGTGTTCCACACAGTCCGCATCCTGAAAGAGCGCGGGGAATTGAATCTGTTGAAGGGGATCATCATCCCCGAGGGGGCAGGAACCGATCTCGCAGCTGCCGGGCTCGTCGGGTCGGACTTCGACTCGATTCCGTTCCTGATGGTGAACGGCGATTATCGTCCGCTGGCCACACGGAAGGGGAACTACGCCGCCGTTGCCGCGATGAATGCGAGCCGCACACGCAAGGTTGGACCTGCGCTCTCGCTCAATGTGGAAGACCCGATCTTCAAAGGCAAGCTCAACGGCCACACACATATGGGCATGCTAGGCGCGACTGCCCTGGCGGAATTCGACTTCTTCTTGGACTGGGCTGGCAAGAATATCGACAATCCGCTTCTGAAGAGTGGATGTGCGGTCGGAGCGAACAAGAAGTAAGAAGGCACCTCCGGATCTACCTTTGCCAACCGCGATCACGTGTGCCTCGCAGGCGTGATCGGAATCGGCGTCTACCCTGGCCCCTGGCTTGGCGCCGAGAGTTCTGAAAGCGCGCTAGCATTGGCCAACGACGTGGCTTGGAAACAGCCCGCGATCGTCTTTGTCGTCGCCCTCGTCGTGCGTCTTGCCCACCTCTGGCAGATGCGCAAGTCCCCATTCTTCTCCGTGCTGATGGGCGATAGCCGCAGCTACGACGAGTGGGCTCGACAGATCGCCGCGGGTGACTGGCTGGGCACTGATGTGTTCTATCAGGCTCCGCTGTACCCGTACTTCCTCGGCGTCATCTATTCGGTGTTCGGACGCGATCTCTTCGTCGTGCGTGTCTGTCAGGCAATCGTCGGTGCTCTCTCGTGCGCAACGCTCAGCCTGGCCGCCGAGCGTTTGTTCTCGCGACGCGTAGGTCCCATCGCGGGAGTCGGGCTCGGGCTCTATGCGCCCGCCATCTTCTTCGACGCACTGATTCAGAAGACGGTGCTCGACGTCTTCCTATTCTGCCTGGCGCTCTTCATCCTGAGTCGCCTCGTGGACTCACCGCACGAACATGGGATCGGCGCCAACACCAGCGGCAGAGCCCTTGTCTGGATGTGCCTCGGCAACGTGCTTGGCGCCCTCATCCTGACGCGCGAAAACGCCTTCGTGTTGGTGGCCGTCATCCTGGTGTGGATCGCGATGCGGAGATCGCAGAGCAGCCCATTGTTTGCTCGGCAACGAGCCATCGACGCTGGCGCACTCGTGCTCGGCGTGGCGATGGTCCTCATGCCAGTTGCGGCACGCAATTACGTCATCGGCAACCAGTTGCTGGTCACCACTTCGCAGTTCGGCCCCAATTTCTACATCGGCAACAACCCGCGCGCCAGTGGGACGTATATGTCGTTGCGTCCGGGTCGCGGCGCGCCCGAGTACGAACGTCAGGACGCGACCGAGCTCGCGCAACACGCGTTAGGACGGCGGCTCACACCATCCGAGGTGTCGAACTACTGGTCGAGCCGTGCGTGGGATTTCATCGGGACACAGCCAGGCGCCTGGCTGCGACTCGTGGGACGGAAGCTGGCGTTGCTCTGGAACGCCGATGAGATGCTCGACACCGAAAGCCAGGAGAGTCACGCAGAATGGTCGGCGGTGCTGCGGGTTGGTGGGTGGTTCGGACATTTCGGTCTGCTCGTGCCGCTCGCCTTGCTCGGCGTCATCGCGACGTGGCACGAACGCTCGCGCCTCTGGATCCTCTACGCGATGACCATCGCGTACGCGGCCAGCGTGGTCGCGTTCTACGTGTTCGCGCGCTACCGGTTCCCCCTTGTCCCCCTCTTGATGTTGTTCGCCGCAGCGGGTCTTAGTGCCCTGCCTGCACGAGTTGCCGCCTGGTCACCAGTACATCGCGCCGTGGTAGTGGCCACGTTGTCAGTAGTCGCCGTGTTCGTGAACTGGCCGATCCTCTCGACCACGATGATGCGCGCTGTCACCGAGAACAACCTTGCCGTTGCACTCCAGGAGGACGGCCAGCTCGACGCGGCACTCGGACACTATCGACGCGCGGCGGAGCTCAGAGTGGACTACGCTCCGCCGTACAACAACATGGGAACGGCGCTTCGCGCCCAGGGACGTGTCGACGACGCGGTCGCTGCATACCAACGTGCGCTCGACACGATGCCCGACTACGCTGACGCGCATTACAACATGGCCAATGCGCTCCTCGAGCAGAACAGGCCGCTCGAGGCGGCGGATCATCTGCGTATCGCTCGCCAGTTAATGCCCGCGTCGGCCGGCGTTCACAACAACCTCGGCAAAGCACTCGCGGAGCAAGGCCGCATCGAAGAGGCTGCAGGAGAGCTTCGCGAGGCGGTGGCGCTCGAACCCGACTCGGCCAAGGCACATCGCAATCTGGGCAACGTGCTCGCCTCTCGTGGTGACGTGAGCGAAGCGCTTGCCCACCTTCAACGGGCATTCGAGATTGATCCGAGCGACGCAGAGACCGGATACGACTTCGGCACCTTGTTGCTGCAGGGAGGGCGAGTCGACGACGCGGTCTCAGTGTTCCGCGCCGTCGTTCGTGTGAAGCCTGATTACGCCGAAGCGCACAACAACCTCGGCATCGCGCTCGGCTTGGAGGGACGGCTGCCCGAAGCGATCGAGCAGTTCGAACAGGCGCTGCGGCTGAAGCCGGAATTCGCCGACGCGCAGCGCAATCTCGAAATGGCGCGGCGCGCACGTTGAACATGCCTGATACGGTGCGACGGAACGAGAGTGCGACGGTGCGATGGTCCAGTGCGACGGTGCGATGGCCATTGCGATGGTCCAGTGCGACGGTGCGATGGCCATTGCGATGGTCCAGTGCGACGGTGCGACGGGCCGGCGCACGATGCGCGCGTGAGCGTGAGTTACCGGCGTGAGTTACCGACGGACATTACGCGCTCGAATCACAGGACGTTCGCACCCTCGGACCTTCGTACCGAACCCTCGCACCCCGCACCGTCGTCCCTTCGCACCGTTTTTCACCAACGTGTCACGTGTCGTGACGCCAACTCCGAACATCCTCCCCTGCATGATGCTGTTGGGCGCCAGATACGTGGCCGCCAGGGCGTTGGTCGTCACGTAGCTGATGATCGCATCGGAGTTGTTCACGTTGAACACCTCGAACACCGGTAACACGCTGACCCGACCGACCCTGAATGTACGGGAGACCTTGAAGTCGAGCTGCGTGATTCGTTCGACAAACGTAGCGCGGGCCGGCTCGAGATACATGATCAACGAAGGCTGCCCGAAGACGCCTGTGGGCATGATGATCTGGTTCGCCGGACACGGCGACGGACAGTCCGCCGGGTAGCGTGTGATGCCCCGCGTGACATTCATCGTGCGAGTGCTGCTCGGGCTCTCGTTGCTTTGTAGAGCCACGCTGAAATCGATGCCCCAGGCAACCGGAGTCGTGCCAGCGAGCTTGATGCCTTTCCGCCACGGGATATCGAGCGCGAAGTCGTCGCAGAACGCCCTGCCCGTATAGTTCGTCGTGTTCTGCGGAATGGTGGGCGTCGGCGACAGGTAATTCGGATCGTCGGGTGCAGTGCATGATTTGATGCGCTCGCGGTCGATGCCGCCGCCACCGAAGATCTGCCCTCCCCTCGGCAGACGCCATCGGAACTCCGCGCTCACG
>Ga0207659_10003003_pt1 | contig 10055 bp, 10 predicted proteins | sample KBSM43metaG_FD_184330 | JGI IMG/M metagenome (GOLD analysis project Ga0207659, IMG submission 184330) | Miscanthus rhizosphere microbial communities from Kellogg Biological Station, Michigan, USA - KBS M4-3 metaG (SPAdes) (version 2) | ecosystem: Host-associated > Plants > Roots > Rhizosphere >...
ACCGTCACGCCGAGCGCCTGGTCGCGACGGGCCTTCGCTGCGGCCTCGGCGGGGGCCGAGGCAGGCAACGGGCGGTCGAGCGCCAGCTGGTTCTTGGCGACGCGGCAAGGATCCGGATCGAAGTACTCGGCAAGCCGCGGCGCGCTGTACGCGTCGATCCGCTCGAAGAGCTTGCGGTCGCCGATCCGGATCTGGCTGCGCTCCAGTACGGTCGGTACGGGCACGACCAGCGCGAACTCGGTCAGCGGTCCGCGGTAGTCGTTCGCCATGCTGATGACCGTGCGGTTGTCGCGACGCACCATGACGACTTGCGAGGCGTCGTTGAACAGCGAGGCGTCGGCCTTGCCGACGTAGAACCCGCAAAATGCGTTCGCGGGTGTCGAGTAGACAAAAAGAAGCGCGAGCGCGCATGAGACGATGAGCCACGCGCCCGCGCGTGCGGCAAACGAGGAAGCCATGGAACCCTCCGGCACGAGAAGACGCCGGTACCAACGCGGCGCGCGTCGCGACGGGGTTAATGGGACCCGCCTTCGCGCGATCAGGCCCGGGCCGCCTTGAACATCTCGAGCGCGGCCGCGCGGGACGACGCATGGTCGACGACCGGCGCAGGGTAGTCGCGGCCGACGACGACACCCTTCGCGTGCTGGGCATCGGGGGCGAGCTTCCACGGCGCGTGAATGGCGCCGCTGTCGAGCGCGCGAAGCTCGGGGACGAACCGCCGGATGTAGGCGCCGTCGGGATCGAAGCGCTCCGATTGCGCGACCGGATTGAACATCCGGAAGTACGGTTGCGCGTCGCACCCGGTGGAGGCGGCCCACTGCCAGTTGCCGTTGTTCGAGGCGAGGTCGTAGTCGAGGAGCTTTTCGGCGAAGAAGCGCTCGCCCCAGCGCCAGTCGCACAACAAGTCCTTGACGAGGAAAGATGCGGCGACCATCCGCATGCGGTTGTGCATGAAGCCCGTGGTGTCGAGCTCGCGCATGCCGGCATCGACGAGCGGATAACCGGTGCGTCCCTCGCACCATGAAGCGAAGAGCGCGCGATCGTTGCGGAAGCGAAGGTTCTCGTACTCCGCCCGATAGCTGTGATCCACGACGTCGGGTCGATGCCAGAGGACCTGCGCGAAGAACTCGCGCCACGCAAGCTCGGACAGCCACGTGCGCGCGCCGTCGCCGCCGCGCTCGAGAGATCGCGCATGTGCGAATGCAGCAAGCTCGCGCACCGACACGGTCCCGAAACGCAGGTGCACGGACAGGCGCGACGTGGCGTCGATCGCCGGAAAATCGCGCGTCGACGGGTACGCGTCGATGCGATCGCGAAATTCCGTAAACAAGGCGGCCCCTCCGTCCATTCCGGGCACGACACCGGTATCGCGCAGGTTCGTCGCCGCGAACCCGAGCGCTTCGAGCGACGGTACGGGCGGTGTGCCTGGCAGTCGCCGCAGGCGGTGCTCCTCTTCGGCGACAGGATGCGAACGAAGATGCGCGGGCGTCAGCGATCGCAGCCATGCATTGCGATACGGTGTGAACACCCCGTAGGGCCGGCCGGATTGCGCGACGATCTCGTCGCGCTCGAAGATCACCTGGTCCTTGCAGTCGTGGTAGGGAATGCCGTCTTGCGCGAGCGACGCCGCGACGGCGCGGTCGCGTGCGATTGCCGCGGGCTCGTAGTCGCGATTGGCGAATACGGCATGGACGCCCAGCTCGCGCGCGAGTGCCGGAATCGCTTCGCGCGCATGATCGTGGAGCACGATCAGTCCGCCACCCGCCGCGACGAGGGCCGCGTCGAGCTGTGCGACCGAATCGCGGATGAACTCGACGCGGCGGTCGGATCGCGGGAGCGAATCGAGGATCGCGCGGTCGAATACGAACGCGGCATAGACGTCGCCGGCAGACGACAGTGCGTCGTACAGCGCGGCGTGGTCGAAGTTCCGCAAGTCGCGGCGGAACCACACCAGCGCGCGTTCGTACGTTCGGCCGGATACGTCAACGGGCTCGCTGTTCAAGCGTTGCATTGTGGGGCCGTCGTCCGGCCGCTACAATTGGACACTTCGGAACCGTACGTGAACCTCACCCATCACTTCCTGATTGCCATGCCTGCCATGGCGGACCCGCATTTCGCGCATACACTCACGTACGTGTGCGAGCACAACCAGGACGGCGCGCTCGGCATCGTCGTCAACAAGCCGATCGACATGACGCTGTCGGCGCTATTCGAGCAGATCGACGTCCCGCTGGCCGACGACACGCTGCGCGTCGCGCCCGTCCACTTCGGCGGTCCCGTGCAAGTCGACCGCGGGTTCGTCCTGCATCGTCCGCTCGGCAACTGGCAGTCCACCCTCGCCATCTCGGACGACATGGGCCTCACCACGTCGAAGGACGTGCTCGAAGCGGTGGGCCGCGGCGACGGTCCCCGCGATGTGTTCGTATCGCTCGGCTATGCAGGGTGGTCGGCGGGCCAGCTCGAGCAGGAGCTCGGGCAGAACGCGTGGCTCACGGTCGAAGCCGACGCCGAGCTCGTGTTCACTCTCCCCGCAGAGCAGCGACTGCCCGCGGCGATGCGCCTGCTCGGCATCGACTTCTCGCGTCTGTCCGAGGATGTCGGACACGCCTAGTCGGTGAGCGGCCCCGCGACCGTGCTCGCATTCGACTTCGGCACCCGGCGCATTGGAGTTGCCGTCGGCACTACGATCACGCGCAGCGCGCGTCCGCTCGCGACGATCGACACGCCTGAGGGCGAGACGCGCGCCGCAGCGCTGGCACGCGTGATCGCGGAATGGCAGCCGGAGTTGCTCGTCGTCGGCCTTCCCATGCATGCGGACGGCGCCCCGCACGCGATGACCGATCGCGCGCGTCGTTTCGGCGAGGAATTGCGCGCGCGCTTCGCGATTCCCGTCGCCTATGCGGACGAGCGATACACTTCGGAGCTCGCAAAGACCGCCCTCGCGGGCCGCGGACGCGAGGGCCGGCGGATGCGCGACGAGGCGGCCGCGCAAATCATTCTTCAGGCATGGCTCGATGACAACGCAACTGCCTGACGCGGAAGCGACGCTCGTTGCACTCGCGGAGCGCATGCGCGGCGCGGTCGCGTACGAAGCCGCGTTCGTCGGCATTTACTCCGGCGGCGCATGGCTGGCCGAGCGCTTGCCTGCCTTGGTGCCCGGCGATCATCCCGTCGGCTTCATCGACGTCTCCTTCTACCGGGACGATTATGCGACCGCAGGATTGAAGGGCGGATCGCGTCGCACCTCGCTGCCGTTCAACGTCGATGGCGCGACCATCGTGCTGGTCGACGACGTCCTCTTTACGGGACGCAGCGTACGTGCCGCGATCAACGAGCTCTTCGACTTCGGCCGACCGGCGCGCATCGAGCTTGCCGTGCTGATCGACCGCGGCGGCCGCGAGCTGCCCATCGAGCCCACGTATTGCGGCGCGCGCCTCACCGTGGCGCAGGACTTGTCCATCGTGCTGTCGCGCGACGACGATCGACTCAAGCTCGACGTGCAGAAAGCCTAGGCACAGGCCCAATGCGCAATCCCCAGCTCAACGCGAACGGCGCGCTCACGCATCTCCTGACACTGGAGGGGCTGCCGGCGGATGTGATCCGCAACATACTCGACACGGCCGATCCCTTCGTGTCCATCGGTGAGCGCGAAGTGAAGAAGGTCCCGCTGCTGCGCGGCAAGGCGGTCTTCAATCTCTTCTTCGAGAACTCGACGCGCACCCGCACGACGTTCGAGATCGCCGCCAAGCGCTTGTCCGCCGACGTCATCAACCTCAACATCGGTGCTTCTTCGACCAGCAAGGGCGAGACGCTGCTCGATACGATCGACAACCTGGTCGCCATGGACGCCGACATATTCGTCGTGCGGCATTCGCAGTCCGGCGCGCCGCATCTCATCGCGCAGCACCTATGCGGGCAGGGTCGCAGCCACGTGCACGTCGTGAACGCCGGCGACGGCCGCCACGCGCACCCGACGCAGGGATTGCTCGACCTGTACACGATCCGGCACTACAAGAAGGACTTCCACAATCTCACCGTCGCGATCGTCGGCGACGTGCTGCATTCGCGCGTTGCCCGCTCGCTGATCCATGGCCTCACCACGTTGGGGACGCCGGAAGTGCGCGTCATCGGAACGCGCACGCTCATGCCTTCGCACGTCGAGGCGATGGGCGTGCGCGTGTTCACCGATATGCGCGAGGGGCTGCGCGGCTGCGACGTCGTCGTGATGCTGCGCCTGCAAAGCGAGCGCATGAAAGGCGCGCTGCTGCCGTCGGCCGGCGAGTTCTTCAAGAACTACGGCCTCACGCAGGACAAGCTCGCGCTCGCGAAGCCGGACGCGATCGTGATGCATCCGGGACCGATGAACCGTGGGGTCGAGATCGACTCGCCGGTGGCCGACGGCGAGCGCGCGGTCATCCTCCCGCAGGTCACGTTCGGGATTGCCGTGCGCATGGCCGTGATGAGCATGATCGCGAGTGCCGCATGAAACTGGAAATTGCCCACGGCCGCATCGTCGACCCTGCGAGCGGCGTCGATCGCGAAGGTGCGATTTACCTGGCCGATGGCGTCATTGCAGGTGTCGATGCGAGGCCGTCTGGATGGCACGCGACGCGTGTCATCGACGCGCGCGGTCTCGTCGTCGCACCGGGACTCGTCGACGTTTCCGCGCGACTGCGCGAGCCGGGCCTCGAGTACAAGGCCACGCTCGAATCGGAGGTTTCGGCAGCGATCGCGGGCGGCGTCACGAGCCTCGCGTGTCCGCCCGACACCGATCCGCCGCTCGACGAGCCTGGCCTGGTCGAGATGCTCAAGCACCGCGCTCGCTCGCTCAACCAGGCGCGCGTCTATCCTGTCGGCGCCCTCACGGTCGGGCTCGCCGGGCAGTCGCTCACCGAGATGGCCGAGCTCACGGAAGCTGGATGCGTAGCGTTCTCGCAAGCCGACATCCCGCTCGTCGACACCGATCTGTTGTGGCGGGCGATGCAGTACGCCGCGACGTTCGGTTTCCCGCTGTGGCTTCGCGCAACGGATCCGCACATCGGACGCAACGGCATCGCCCACGACGGCGAGATCGCGACGCGCCTCGGCCTTGCCGGCATCCCAGTCATCGCGGAGACGATCGCGTTGTCGACGATCATCGCGCTCGTGCGCGACACCGGCGTGCGCGTGCACGTATGCCGGATCTCGTCCGCGGAGAGCGTCGCCCTCGTGCGTGCGGCAAAGCGCGAAGGGCTGCCGCTCTCGTGCGACGTGGCAATCCACCATCTTCACTTGTCGGATGTCGACATCGGCTGGTTCGACCCGAACGCGCGGCTGATCCCGCCGCTGCGCTCGACGCGCGATCGCGCGGCGCTGCGAGCCGGCGTCGCGGACGGGACGATCGACGTCGTATGCTCGGACCACGCGCCCGTGGACGACGACGACAAGCAAGTGCCGTTCGGCGAGGCGGCGCCCGGCGCCACCGGTCTCGAGCTGCTGCTGCCGTTGACGCTCAAGTGGGCGAGCGAGGAAGGCGTGCCGTTGGCGAACGCCCTCGCGCGCATCACCAGCGCGCCCGCCCGCGTGATGGGCGTGCAGGCAGGCACGCTCGCCTCGGGCGCGCCTGCGGACGTATGCATCTTCGACCCCAACGCCTGGTGGAAGGTCGAGCGTTCGGCGCTGCGAAGCCAAGGCAAGAACACGCCGTTCCTCGGGCTGGAAGTGCCGGGGCGCGTGCGTTGCACGATCGTCGCGGGACAGGTCGTCCACGAGTCATCACCCTGATCGGAGGAGAGCAGTGAACGAAGCTATTGAATCACACGTGCGCAGCCTGACCGGTGATCGCAAGGTCGATCGCCGCACCTTTGTCGTGACGTCGCTAGGTGCCGGGTTTGCCGCATTCGCACTGCCCGTTCCGGCCCAGACCATCAGTACTTCGACCGAAGGCCTGGTCGCGGGCGAGGTCAAGGTGAAGACATCCGACGGCGAGATGCCGGCGTACCGCGCCATGCCGGCGACGGGCGGGAATTTCCCGGTCGTGCTCGTGGTTAGCGAAGTCTGGGGCGTTCACGAGTACATCAAGGACGTCACCCGGCGCGTGGCGAAGAACGGCTACTTCGCGATCGCGCCGGAGCTCTTCGCGCGGCAGGGCAACGCCGCAAGCTACACCGACACGTCGAAGCTGCTCGCGGAAATCGTCTCAAAGGCGTCCGACAAGCAGGTGATGGGCGACCTCGACGCATGCGTCGCGTTTGCCAAGGACAGCGGCAAGGCGGAGACGGCGCGCCTCGGCATCACCGGATTCTGCTGGGGCGGGCGAATCGTCTACATGTACGCCGCGCACAATCCGAACGTGAAGGCAGGGGTCGCGTGGTACGGCGCGACGGCTCGCGCGTTCTTCCAGGGCGACAAGACGGCGCTCGACGTCGCGGGCCAGATCAAGGCGCCCATCCTGGGCCTGTACGGCGCCGCCGATCAGGGCATCCCCAACGACACGGTCGAGAAGATGTACGGCGCGCTGAAAGCCGCGGGCAGCCCGAGGTCGGAGTACACGCTGTACCCCGATACACCGCACGCATTCCACGCGGACTACCGGCCGAGCTATCGCAAGGAGCGAGCCGAGGACGCGTGGAACAAGATGCTTGCCTGGTTTAAATTGAATTTGTGACCAAATCGCGTGATCCGCAATCGCTGCGCGATTTGGTCCCGGCCATGTCACCGCGCGCGCGGAAACGGCGGAAGGCGCGCCGATCATAGCCGCTGCGCGGCCGCTCAGTAGCGCGGGTGTGCGGCTAGCAGTAGTCTGGCGAGCGTCTACTTTGCTCGCGGGATTCTTCCCATCAAGTAGAACTCGTCGTTGGGCCGCATGCCGATCAGGTTGGCCATGCGGTTGGAGAGCGCGAAGAACGCCGCGATCGCGCCGATGTCCCAAGCGTCCTCTTCCGTGAATCCGTGGGAGCGCAGCGCCTCGAAGTCGACGTCCCCGACCTCGCTGCTCGCGGTCGCGACCTTCACTGCGAACGCGAGCATTGCCTTCTGGCGCGGCGTGATGTCCGCCTTGCGATAGTTCGCCGCGACCTGGTCCGCGACGAGCGGATGCTTGCCGTAGATCCGCAACAGCGCGCCGTGCGCGACGATGCAATACAGGCAATCGTTCGCGCTCGACGTCGCGACCACGATCATCTCGCGGTCGGCCTTCGAGAGCCCGCCGCCTTCCTTCTCCATCAGCGCATCGTGGTACGCGAAGAACGCGCGAAACTCTTCTGGACGATGCGCGAGCGTGATGAACACGTTCGGGACGAAGCCGGCCTTTTCCTGCACGGCGAGAATGCGCGTGCGGATGTCGTCGGGAAGGTCGGAGAGCTGCGGTACGGGATAGCGGCTGATGGCAGGCGTGTTCATGCCTGCCATATTGCCACGTCGATCAATTGCCCACGTATGCGCCGGCGATGGTGCCTGCGCCCTGAAGCTACGTAGACAGTTCAGCGCCTGCGCGCTTCCACAAGCGCTCGCCCCATGCGCTGGCGGGCTTGTGCATGCGCCGCTCCGCCGTGTAATGCCGCGCACGCGCGCCGTCGCCTGCGCGGATCGCCCCCTCGATCAGCGTCAGCGTGAGGAGATCGCGCTGCGCGTGGCTGCCGCCGAATCGATGCGCGGTGTCGCGAACCGGCCCGATCGCGTCGATCGATTCGGCATACCGGCCGCGAGCAAACGACGCGAGCCCTCGCGCGATCGGAACGCCGACCTCGGCGGTGATCTTCCCCTGGGGGCCCGCGACGCGCGCCGCGTCGGCCATGTGCGCATCGAGCTCGAGCATTGCGTCGTCGCGTCCGGCCATCGCGAACGCCATCGCCGCGTGCACGTCGTTGAATGCGTAGAAGCCCGCCTCCTGCGGAAGGCGCAATTCCCAATCGTCCGCGATGCGCATGACCCGATCACCGACGTCCACGCCCTCGAGGTGCAGCCGCCAAAGGAGCGCCGTCGCATCCACGAGTGACAGTATGTAAGCCGCAGGCTCGGGATGCACGTGACGATCCCACAGCGCAAGCGCGTCCTGGTAACGGGCGCCGTCCATGCAGAAGAGTGCCAGGTGCCAGAAGTTGTGGAATGCGAACGCGTTATCCGGGGCCCAGTCGGCTTCGCGTGTCCGAAGAAACGCGACGCCTTCGTCGATGCGGCCCTGCATCTCCATCACGTGCACCGCGGCATGGACAGCCCAGCCGTCCTTGGGCTGCAAGGAAAGCGCGCGCAGCGCAGCGGCCTCGGCTTCCGGATACTGGTTCATCTCCTCGAGGCCGAAAGCGTGCATGCCGAGAACGTACGAATGCCCGGGGACCGACGCGTCCCAGTGCGGCATTACGCGCGACACGCGATTGCGCAGGTTGAGCGCGTCGCCCCGGTAGAAGTCCATGAGGTGTGCGACCTGCAGCGCAAGCGCGTCGCGCGGCGCGTTCGCGAGCACGCGATCGAGTGCCGCGCAGGCATCGTCCCAGCGGCCGTCGACCAACGCATCGCCGGCGGCCAGGAGACCGCGCTCGCGGTCGTTGGCCGACGACGCATGTGCTCGCGCGGCGTCGAGTGCTTCCCCGGCCATCGCCGCGAACCGGCGTTCGGCCAGCGTGTACAGCACGAGCGCCTTCATGAGGTGCCCGGCGACGAACGACGGCGCATCGAGTAGCGCCTCGTCGATCGTCGCAATGGGATCGCCGACGTACGTCTGGAACTGCTCGATTGCCGTTTCGTAGCGTGCGAGCGCGAGTTCGCTAGCGCCGGTGAGGGCGATCCCCCGTGAGTCCTTCTTCATGACGTGAGCTCCGTTACGTGTCCAAATAGCCTCCGGTGCCACTACCGGCCAGGCGTGGTGCAACGGTAAGATCGGGACGCTTCCAACGCCAGGGTCATTTAAGCAAGAAAACCGACGAATCGGCCATGAACGCCCCATCGGAGCCGGTGGATGTCGCTGTCCTCGCCTTCGCGGAAACCACCGCGTCGGTGACATTCGGCATGTACGACCTCCTGATGGCGGCCGGGCGGGACTGGGGATTCGTGGTGGACGGGCATCCCGGTCCCTCGCTCATGCGCCCCCGTATCGTGTCGGCGCGACGGGGGACCTTCCTTGCCGCCAACGACGTGCCGATCACGCCGCAGGCAACGCTCGCGGAAGCAGCCAACCCCCGCGTGGTGTGCGTCCCCGAGCTGGCGGTGCCGCCGACGGATTCGCTGGCAGGCCGCTTCGCCGAGGAGATCGCCTGGCTGCGGCGATGTTACGAGAACGGCGCGACGATCGCGACCGCGTGCTCGGGCGCGGTCTTGCTGGCCGAGACCGGGATCCTCGACGGACACGAGGCGACGACGCATTGGGCGTACTGCGACGCCATGCGCGCACGCTATCCCAAGGTTCGCGTGCGCAAGGAGCGGGCGCTCGTCGTGTCGGGCGAGGAGCAGCGTCTCGTCATGGCCGGGGGCGGCACGTCGTGGCAGGACCTGGCGCTCTACCTCATCGCGCGGTTCGCGGGGGTGGACGCAGCGATGCACGTCGCGCGCGTCAACTTGATCGACTGGCACGCCATCGGCCAGCAGCCATTTGCGCACCTCGCGCGGTCGCGCCAGGTGGCGGACGCGGAGGTCGCTCGCTGCCAGGCATGGATCGCGCACCATTACGACGAGCCGTCGCCGGTGAGCGCGATGGTTCGGTTGAGCGGGCTTCCCGAGCGCTCGTTCAAGCGCCGCTTTCAGCACGCCACGGGCATGCCTCCTCTGGAATACGTGCATACGCTGCGACTCGAGGAAGCGAAGCAGATGCTCGAATCGAGCCCGGCGTCGATCGAGGCGATCGCCAACGAGATCGGCTACGAGGACGCGGGTTTCTTCAGCCGCCTGTTTCGCCGCAAGGTGAACCTGACGCCGGCACAGTATCGGCGCCGCTTTGGATCCATGCGCCGGGCGCTGACGGCATCCGACCCCGGACCCGCGGCCTGAGGCCTGTCAGCGCAAGCGCCGAAGCCGCTCCGATCAGGAGGTTTCTTGTCCGGTTCATATCATTGTCCTCGCAACGATGCGTTCCCTGTTAAACGAGG
>Ga0207659_10003015_pt1 | contig 10043 bp, 6 predicted proteins | sample KBSM43metaG_FD_184330 | JGI IMG/M metagenome (GOLD analysis project Ga0207659, IMG submission 184330) | Miscanthus rhizosphere microbial communities from Kellogg Biological Station, Michigan, USA - KBS M4-3 metaG (SPAdes) (version 2) | ecosystem: Host-associated > Plants > Roots > Rhizosphere >...
GGAATGCCGATAACCCTTTCGTTTGATCCTGGTAGCGACAAGCAGGTGCTGCTGGTGCCGCGTCATGGGGGCAGGTATGCCAAAGTCGGCGTGGTTGCCGAGGTAACCGAGCGTGTTCAGCTTCCAGGGCGAGGCACAGCGGTGTCCCTGCTTGGTCTGCATCGGGCAATCCCTGGCGCTGCAGAAACAGACCGCGACGGCCGTCTGCGGGTGGACATCGAAGAACGGCCCGACGTTATCCCGCCCGCGATGCTGACCCATGAAATCGAGCGTGAATATCGGGCTGTGGTCGAGGAAATTCTCGAACTTCGCGGCGACGATGGACGCCTTAGCGCGTTTGTCCGCTCGATCACCAGCGTGGGGGCACTCGCGGATACGGCCGGCTATTCGCCCGACCTGAACGTTACACAGAAGATCGAGCTGCTTGAAACGCTCGATGTTGTCGAGCGGCTGAAGCTGGCACTGCGTCTTCAGCAGGAGCGTCTTACCGAACTGCACCTCCGCCGGCGCATTCGCGAGGAAGTCGAATCCGGTGCGCAGAAACAGCAGCGCGAGTACCTGCTTCGCCGACAGATGGACGCGATTCGAAAGGAGCTCGGAGAAAACGAGGGTTCGGTCGTCGAGGAGTATCGAAAGAAGATTGCCGAAGCCCAGATGCCCGAAGCCACCCAGAAACAGGCTGAGCGCGAACTTGCACGGCTCGAGCGCATGGGTGATTCGAATGCGGAAGCTTCGATGATACGAACCTATCTCGATTGGCTGCTCGCGGTGCCATGGTCGAAACGCTCGGAAGAGCGTCTTGATCCGAAATATGCGCGAGAAGTCCTCGATAAGGACCATGCGGGACTTGACGATGTGAAGCGGCGCATCACGGAGTATCTTGCGGTTCGCAAACTGAGATCTGAGCGTGGATTGACCGACACGCGTCGCTCCGGCGCGATATTGACGCTCGTCGGCCCCCCGGGCACCGGCAAGACGTCGATAGGCGAATCCATTGCTCGCGCCACCGGCCGGAAGTTTGTCCGCATGTCTTTAGGTGGTGTGCGTGATGAAGCTGAAATTCGAGGGCACCGGCGCACCTATATCGGCGCTCTGCCTGGCCGGCTAGTTCGGGCCTTGCGCGATGCCGGGGCGATGAACCCCGTCATCATGCTCGATGAAGTGGACAAGCTTGGCGCCGACTGGCGAGGTGATCCATCTGCTGCGTTGCTCGAAGTTCTGGATCCCGCGCAAAATCACGCGTTCCAGGACCATTATCTCGATGTGGAGCTCGATCTCTCGCACGTCCTCTTCATCGCAACCGCCAATATCGCGGAGATGATTCCGACGGCGCTGCTGGATCGGATGGAAGTCATTCGATTCAATGGCTACACAACCGACGAGAAAGTCGCGATCGCACGTGACTATCTGTGGCCACGACAGATTGAACAGAATGGCTTGCGGAAGGAGGAGGTCACCGTTGACGATACTGTGCTGCGAACGATCATCACGAACTGCACGCGTGAAGCTGGGGTTCGCCAGCTCGAGCGCGAACTTGGCACGGTGCTGCGAAAGACGGCGACCGCAATCGCTTCTCAGGACCGGCAGCCTCCGATCGCCATTGATGTGACGGGCGTACGTGAGGCCCTGGGCCGAGCGAAGGTTCATCATGAGGCAGCAGCCCGTACTGCTGTCCCGGGTGTCGCTACCGGGCTCGCGGTAACAGGCGAAGGCGGCGACGTGTTGTTCGTGGAGGCCGCTTCGATGTCGGGCAACGGCGGGCTTGTCCTGACAGGCCAGCTTGGAGATGTCATGCGCGAATCTGCACGCATCGCACTGAGCTACATCGAGAGCCATGCATCGCAACTGGAGATCACTGACGATGCGTTCAAAGGACGTGAGTTTCATCTCCATGTACCGGCGGGCGCAATTCCGAAAGATGGGCCCAGCGCCGGCATCACGATGGTTACTGCGCTGGCTTCTCTGCTTACGGGCCGACCGGTGAAAAGCACCATCGGCATGACGGGAGAAGTTACGCTTCAGGGCCGGGTTCTACCCATCGGGGGCTTGAAGCAAAAGGTGATGGCTGCGCAGGCTGCCGGCCTAACCGAAGTGATCCTTCCGGAACGCAATGAAGCGGACCTCGACGATCTGCCGGCGGATGTTCGCAACCAGATGAAGTTCTATCCCGTCCGGTCTGTCGAAGAAGTGTTGGGCCTCGCCCTGGAGACCACCGAAGTCGCGATGGTCGCCTGAGGCTGAAGATCCCTCACCCGCCCTGCGGATAGTCCTTCTCCCCCCGGGAGAAGGTGGCGCGGCGCGGGATGAGGGATCTTCAGGATCTCCTAATTCAGCTTGCCCATCGGAGTTCTTTCAGTTCCCTCAATCGACCGTATACGTGATGCCGGAGTACTGCATTTCTTCCCACGTCTGATCGCCCCACCGGACTTCCGCATTCGGATTCGGGTTTGATTTGTTATTCGCTGAATTGTCGTAGTGGGCAATCGCCACGAGCCGGGATCCTTTCGGCGCGGCTAGAGGCTTCGTGAATTCGTAATATGTCTGCCAGTTGAAGTCGTAGTTGGGCACCGAAAGGACCACTTCTTCACGTCCATCCGGATACGTCATACGATACTCCCAGCTTTTTCCGCGAAGATGCGTGTGCGGAAACAGGGCCGTTATGTGGGTGTCCTGCGTGAATTCGATCTGGGCATCGAGGCGGTAATCGCCGGCGCGCGGGGGAATCGCCAGCTGCAGGTTGATGAAGGATGCACTGCGCACTTCCTGTTTCGCAGGTTCTTTGGCGAAGATGAAGCCGACGGACGTGCGGTCGCTCTCCGCCTTTCCTGTCGCGGTGTAGTGAACTTGCAGAGTTAAAACCGATCCCGCCTTGATAAGGAGAGCCCTTCCGGCTTCGAAGATCTGAGCGTTGGTGCCCGGCGCTGTTGTGGCGATTAGCGGACCGCGTGTCACTGCGGCGCTCTGAACGCGTCCGCGGACGGCCTGCGCAAGAGCTGTCGCAGCAGCCGGCGCAATCTGTGCTCCTCGACCGCCATCGTTACGCTGAATGAAAGGCTGTTGACGCGCAGCACCGCCCGGCTCACTCGCAAAAACGAGAACGTGATGCACGACGCGGCGCGCGCCAGGCCGAATTTCCAGGGCTTGAATCCACTTATCTTCCACAAAGTTTGTCGGCACCTGGAAGTATTGGTACGCGATCGTCCCTGATGCGGGCACCTCGAAGGGTTCAGCCATGCTGACGACTGCATCCGGTTTCCCGATTGTCCAGCCTGTCGGAAAGATTGGAGGTGGCGGAAGATCTTTTGGATCGCCTTCCGGCGCGCCATTTGCGGCCCACTGAATCAGGGTTTGTTTCTCTGCGGGAGTCAGACGCCTGTCGTTAATGAACGTGCCTTTGGGAGCTTCGGCGTGCCATGGGGGCATCACGCCGAGTTCCACTCGGGCCTGGATCGAGCGAGCATAAGGCCGCGCCAGTTCGTAGGTCATCAGCGACATTGGAGCCATCTCGCCGGGCCGGTGACAGCTGACGCAGTTCTTATAAAGAATCGGCGCGACATCTTTTGAAAAAGTCGGTGTGGCGGACTGCGCCACCGATCGCGTCTGTATTGCCAGTGCCGCAGGTAGAAAGCCTCCGATGATTGTGAGGTGCCAAAGCCGTCGTCGCATCACTCCTCCCGGAAAGTGGCCTCCAGTATACAACTCAAAACTGTCTTATCCCCCATGTCCGCCGAGCCGGCCGTATTGCCGGAGTGACGGCGAAAGCCATGCCGTAATCCCCGCGACCACGATCGTGCCTATCCCCCCGAGAACGACTGAAGCCACGGGACCGACCAAATTCGCGACGGCTCCAGACTCAAAAGCGCCAAGCTCATTCGAAGTGCCGATGAACAGGCCGTTCAGGGCGGAGACGCGCCCACGCATGTCGTCGGGAGTTGTGATTTGAACCAGTGTCGATCGCACAACGACGCTGATGTTGTCGCAAACGCCCAGCGCAAAGAGCATCGCAAGGGACAGCGGAAAGAATGTCGAAATGCCGAAGACGATGGTCGCTGCGCCGAAACACGTCACTGCAAGGAGGATGGTCCTGCCCGCTCTTCTAAGAGGGCCACGATGGGCCTGTATGAGGGCGGAACTGAATGCGCCCGCAGAAGGGGCCGCGAGAAGCCAGCCCAGACCGTTGGCGCCTACATGCAGGATGTCCTTGGCATAGATGGGCATGAGCGCTGTCGCGCCTCCCAGGAGCACTCCGAACATGTCCAGGCACATGACCGACAAGACAACCTTCGTTTTCCAGATAAAGCGAACTCCTGCCAGCAGCGAACTCAGAGTCAGCGCGCTGCGTGCGGGAGGCTCATGCGTGTATGAAATACGGAGGAGCAGGAGGACGAAGGACACCATCAGCACTGCGTTGAACACGTAGACGGCTGTGACACCAACGTAATAAATAAGAAATCCTCCGATCGCAGGTCCGACGAATGAGGAGATCTCAAACCCGCTCGTGTTCCACGACACCGCATTGCTGAATATCGAGAGGGGAACGATGCGCGGGAGTAACGCACTCCTCGCAGGCATCCAGAATGCCCGCGCTGTACCCGCCGCGAACAGGCAGGCATACATTATGAAAATGGGTCCCTTCACTGCCGCATTGATCCCCAGCACGAGGGCTGCTGTGGCGCTCAGGGAGACGGCGGCCATCAGAACATGCTTTCGGTTATGGATATCCGTAATGTGTCCTGCGACACCCACCAGCAGCAGTTGCGGCAAAAATTGAACGAGTCCAACCAGGCCCAGGTTCAGAGCAGATCCTGTGCGCTCATACATTTCCCATCCGACTGCAACCTTCAGCATCTGCAGACCGAGAATGAAGACAAGATTGCCGCTGAAATAGCGCCTGTAAGCGGGAATTCTGAACGCCGCGTAGGCGTCGTGAGCTGTTGGAGTTTGCACTGTCAGGGTCTTCTGGCTCTCTTACGGGTTGTGCCCGGGCCGAGAGCTTATCACGCACTCCGGCGTTGCCGCAGTGGTGGCCCAATGTGAGACTGCCGTTGATGAAGCGGTTTATATCGATTCTTTTCATCAGCGGATTCCTCGTAATGGTTCCGGCTTCAACCGCGAACAAAGGACGGTTCGGCGGAACATTTATAGGAGCGATCGTTGCCGAAGACGGCATTGTCATGGGGTCGGACTCTCGCTCGACGTTCGTCGACAGTGCAGACAAGCCCGTGGGATATGTAGACAGGATGCCAAAGATCTATGTCAAGGGCGGCGCTGCGCTTGCCGTGGCAGGGCTCACCAGCGTCGAAGACGAACTGCTCAGTTCCTTCATTCGCCGGAACGATTACCTCCTGGACAGCTCTGTCGAGGATATTCTCTCCGATGTTGCCTTGAAGCTTCCCCTTCGCAATACCAATAACGTGCTGATGCTTTCTGCAGGCTTTTCGAGCGGCGAGCCGATGATTTGCGCGAAGGTCCCCCTCGAGCCGCCGTCCTGCCGCAAGTCCGGATACTTGACCAACAAGAACTCACCGGGCCTGCGTCGCTGGTTCGATTCGCGTCGCGGGCAGGTGGGAACCGCGCGAGAGGCATCCGCGGCGCTCGAGAAGGCAATCCGCGAAGCAGCCGATCTCGATTCCACGATCGGCGGTCCCATCACGCTGCTCGAGTTTTCCAGCGCAGGAAATCCCCACTGGCTTCAGAACCCTCCGAACGATAACGGATGGACACGCGTATGCGATGTTGTCGAAGCGTATCGTAAGGGACGGATTCCGATCTTTTTCACCGATTCCAAGCAAGGACTCGACAGTTATCTCTCAAGAGTCTGTCCCAGGCAATCCGGCGGCTTATAATTTCCTCATGAAAGTTCCGAGGCCTGTGAACCAGCCTGTCCGCCTCTTCGCCCCCGGCACGCCGGAACGCCAAACGCTTCGAGATGCCTTGGCCAGGCAATCCAGCCAGCAAACGGAAATACCCCTGCTTATCGGAGGCAAGGAAGTACGCACGGGAAAGATCGCGAAAGCGATCATGCCGCACAGGCATAAGCATGTTCTTGCGACGTGGCACGAGGGTGGCGCGAAAGAAGCCACGCAGGCTGTCGAGGCAGCGCTCAAGGCGCGGGAGGAATGGTCGTCCTGGAAGTTTGAAGACCGTGCCGGAGTCTTTCTCCGAGCCGCGGAACTCATGGCAACAGTAAGACGCGACGACATTAGCGCGGCGACAATGCTCAATCAGAGCAAGACGGCGCACCAATCGGAAATCGATGCTGTTTGCGAGGCCATCGACTTTCTCCGATTCAACGTTTACTTCGCCGAGAGAATCTATCGAGACCAGCCACTCTCGCCCGCCGGAACCTGGAATCAAGTAGATTACCGGCCGCTGGAAGGTTTTGTCTTTGCGGTCACCCCCTTCAACTTCACTTCGATTGCGAGCAACCTTCCATCAGTAGCGGCGCTGATGGGAAACGCGGTCGTATGGAAGTGCGCGAGCAGCACGGTCTACAGCAACTATCAAATGGCGAAAGTTTTTGATGAAGCGGGTCTTCCTCCCGGCGTCATCAACTTCGTGCCAGGAGATGCAAGGACGATCAGTGACGTTCTGCTCACTCATCCCGCGCTTGCGGGCATCCATTTCACGGGTTCGACAGAGGTCTTTCAGGGGATGTGGCGGAAGGTCGGAGAGAACATCGCCGCGTATCGAACCTATCCCCGCCTTGTCGGAGAAACCGGCGGAAAGAATTTCGTCATCGTGCATGTCAGTGCCGACATCGGGGCTGTTGCAACCGCAATCGTGCGGGGCGGCTATGAATTTCAGGGCCAGAAGTGCAGCGCGGCGTCGCGGATCTATGTTCCGGATTCGATGTGGCCCCAACTGCGAGACCGGCTGGTTGACGAGATTCAATCGATACCCATAGGGGACATTTCGGATTTTCGAAATTTTATGGGAGCCGTTATCGACGCTCGAGCCTTCCAGAAGATTTCCGGATATGTCCAGGAAGCGAAGAACTCGTCCGATGCAGAGCTCGTCGTAGGAGGCCAGATAGACGACTCCGAAGGCTACTTCATCCGCCCGGTTCTCGTCCGCGCGAAGAGGCCGGATTACCGCACGATGACCGAAGAAATCTTCGGTCCGGTCGTCAGCGTTTACGTCTATCCCGAAAGGGACTGGACTCCTACGCTCGCACTCATCGATCGAACTTCCCCTTACGGACTGACCGGGGCGGTATTTGCGAATGACAGGAAGGCCATCGATGAAGTTCGCGCAGCGTTGCGCTTTGCGGCCGGCAATTTCTATATCAACGATAAGCCAACAGGCGCCGTCGTTGGCCAGCAGCCTTTTGGAGGGGCCAGAGCCAGTGGCACGAACGATAAGGCCGGCTCCATGACCAATCTCTTGCGGTGGGTCAGCGCAAGAGCAATCAAGGAGACCTTCGTGCCACCGGCCGATTACCGGTACCCGTTCATGAATCCGGACTAGCCTGCTTCCGCCACGCCAAAACTTTGGCAGCGAACATGCCAAATACCTCCCCGCAAAGGAGGTTTCGCATGAGTTTGCAGGAATCAGGAGCCACGAAAAGGATGTTTCTCGATATTCCCAACGCCGCAGGGTTGGCAGGTTTTTCCGTACGTCATTTCCGCAGAATCATTGAAGAAGAACAGATTAGGATCGTTCAGATCGGACGCAAATTCTTCATTCTCGGCGCGGATTTCGAGCGCTGGCAGGCTTCCAAGAAGTCTAAAGTTTCTTGACGACGTTCCATCAAGTTGGTTGAATTTCCCCCTAAAACCAACCCGTTGCCCGGCGCGTTTTCGAGCTTTTTTAAAGTAAAAGGACGCGCCGCGAGGCCCTCAAAACCTTCACCCCTTGCTACCCCGTTCCCGGCATGGCTAAACTTTCCCTTTTGACCGGGAGGTTATTGAATGAGCGGGAGCGTAGAAACATTTCAATTCCAGGCCGAGGCTCGCCAGGTCCTGGACCTGATGATTCATTCTCTTTACACGAACAAGGAGATCTTTCTTCGGGAGCTGATATCCAACGCATCGGACGCTACCGATCGTTTGAGATTTGAAGCTCTCAGCGATCCGTCGTTGATCGGGGCCGACGATCGTTTGGAAATCGTTGTCGAAACGGATTCTAAGAACCAGACAGTAACGGTACACGACAACGGGATAGGGATGAGCCGTCAGGAGGTCATTGCGAATATCGGAACGATCGCAAAGTCCGGAACGCGGGAACTCCTCCAGACGATCAAGGAGTCCAAAACATCCGAGATCGCAACGTCCCTGATCGGGCAATTCGGTGTCGGCTTCTATTCCGCTTTCATGGTTGCCGATCGAGTCACGCTTGTCACAAGACGAGCCGGAGAAGATACCGGGACGCAGTGGGAATCCGCCGGAGACGGGACCTATGGGGTCAGCGATGCGCGCCGGTTTTCACATGGGACATCGGTAACGCTGCACCTGAAGAAAACCGAGGATGAAGAGTCCGCAGAAGACTTCACTCAGTCCTACGTCATCGAATCGATCATCAAGAAGTATTCGGATTTTGTGACTTATCCCATCCGCACCAGGCAAGCGGACGGCAAGGAGTCTGACAAACCCGTCAACTCCATGAAGCCGATCTGGACGCGGCCGCGTTCGGAAGTGAAGGATGAGGAGTACAAGGAGTTCTACAAGCACATCTCCCATGACTGGAACGAGCCGATGCGCTTCTGGTCGTTTCGAGCCGAAGGCCGGTCGGAATATCAGGCACTGCTCTATGCACCTTCGGAGGCGCCCTTCGATCTCTACTATCAGTCCGGGAAGTGGGGGCTGCACCTGTATGTACGCCGCGTGCTGATTATGGAACTCTGTCAGGATCTGCTTCCCCCATACCTGCGATTCATGCGCGGCGTAGTGGATTCTGCAGATCTTCCGTTGAACGTATCGCGGCAACGGCTTCAGGAAGATCGGCACATCGCGCAGATCAGGAAATGGCTTACGCGAAAGGTTCTCGATTGCTTCGATGAAATGAATCGAAAGGAGCCTGCCGAATATCTCAAGTTGTGGAAGAACTTCGGGCGTGTCCTCAAAGAGGGAGGCACTCAGGATTTCGAAAACAAGGACAGGCTGCTCGCTCTCTTTCTCTTCGAATCCTCTGCGGATCCTGAGAAGCTGACAACGTTTGAAGAGTATGTGTCGCGGATGAAAGAAGACCAGAAGGCGATCTACTACATCACCGGGCCTTCGCGACGAGCCGTCGAGCATTCGCCACACCTCGAGGCATTCCTTGCGAAGGGGTACGAGGTGCTGTTTCTCACTGATCCTGTCGACGAGATGCTTGTGCAGTGGGTGTGGGAGTACAAGGAAAAGAAACTCAAGTCCGTCGTTAAAGGAGTGGCGGACCTCGGCGACGACAAGGATCTGACTTCAAAGGTAAAGGAGTTCTCCAGCCTGATGGACGTTCTGCAGTCGAAGTTGGATGAGAACGTCCGACAGGTCAGGCTGTCAGGACGGTTGACGTCATCGCCGGTTTGCCTTGTCGTGGCGGACGAAGACATGAGCCCGAACCTCGAATCGCTGATTGGGAAGGCGAAAGGCGAAGTCACGCGTCAGAAGCGCATTATGGAGATCAATCCGGAACATGAGCTTGTCGCACGGATGCGTGCGCTTCAGGCCTCAAATCCTGAGGATCCTGCGCTCGACGACTTTGCAAACATCCTGTACGGCTACGCGCTGCTGGCCGAGGGCTCAGAGATGCCTGAGCCGCAGAAGTTCAACGAAGCGTTGCTGAGGGTGGTCACCAAAGCGGTTTAAGCGGGCCGCTTCGCCTGTTCGAAATCGACTTTTCGATAGATGCGAGAAAGCGGAACCCTGCAGGCAACCGAGACGAGTTCCAGGGAGCCCGCTGGATCCGTAACTTCGGAGTAGAGCCAGTTCCGGTCGTCTTGTCGCACGTAACGTTCAACGCGGGGTTCTGTCTGAGAAACCAGAACGAATTCTTGAAGGGATTCCAGGGTTCGGTAGTGTGCGAACTTAGGCCCCCTGTCGTAAGACTCCGTAGAAGGTGAT
>Ga0207659_10003017_pt1 | contig 10042 bp, 6 predicted proteins | sample KBSM43metaG_FD_184330 | JGI IMG/M metagenome (GOLD analysis project Ga0207659, IMG submission 184330) | Miscanthus rhizosphere microbial communities from Kellogg Biological Station, Michigan, USA - KBS M4-3 metaG (SPAdes) (version 2) | ecosystem: Host-associated > Plants > Roots > Rhizosphere >...
CATCAACACGCGACGCGTCGGCCTGCGGAACAGGGCGACCGCTCTCAATCTGGACCGTGGGCATCGCGATCGGATTATCCTACGGAGTATCCCGATGCCAGGACGACACCTCCTCCAGATTCCCGGTCCCACGAACGTTCCCGAGCGCGTGCTGCGTGCGATGGCTCAGCCCACGATCGATCATCGCGGTCCCGAGTTCGCGAAGCTCGGGCGCGCCGTGCTCGACGGCACGCGCGACCTGTTCCAGACGAAGGGCGCGGTCATGATCTATCCCGCGTCCGGCACCGGTGCATGGGAGTCGGCCCTCGTCAATACGCTGTCGCCCGGCGATCGAGTGCTGGCGTTCGAAGTTGGCGAATTCGGGCGGCTGTGGTCGGACCTCGCACGGCGCCTGGGACTCGACGTCGATCTCGTCGATACCGACTGGCGCCACGGCGTCGATCCGGCCATCGTCGAGGCAAAGCTGACGGAGGACAAGAGTCACCGGATCAAGGCTGTTCTCGTCGTCCACAACGAGACGTCCAGCGGCGTGACGTCGCGCGTCAGGCAGGTGCGGGAAGCGATGGATCGCGCGAAGCACCCGGCGCTGCTGATGGTGGATGCCGTGTCGTCGCTCTGCTCGATCGATCTCCGGCACGACGAGTGGCGCATCGACGTCACGATCACCGGCTCACAGAAGGGGCTGATGCTGCCGCCCGGTCTGGCGCTGCAAGCGATCAGCGCGAAGGCACTGGACGCATCGAAGACGGCAAAGATGCCGCGTGCCTACTGGGACTGGCAGTCGATGCTGGCAGCCAACGAACAGGGCTTCTTCACCTACACGCCGTCCACGAATCTCTTGTACGGCCTGCGTGAGTCGCTGCAGATGCTGGCGGAGGAGGGGCTTCAGAACGTCTTTGCCCGCCACACCCGCCTGGCGGAAGCCACGCGCCGCGCCGTCGCTGCCTGGGGACTCGAACTCTGCGCGCTCTGCGCCGAGGAATACAGCAACACCGTCACCACCGTGCTGATGCCTGCCGGTCATGATGCCGATCGCCTGCGCGGCATCATTCTCGAGCGTTTCAATATGTCGCTCGGCACTGGCCTCGGTCGCTTGAAGGGCCGGGCATTCCGGCTCGGTCACCTCGGCGACTTCAATGAGCTGATGCTGATGGGGATGCTGGGCGGGGTCGAGATGGGGCTGTCGATCGCGGGCGTGCCGTTCAAGAAAGGCGGCGTTGACGCGGCGATGGAATTCTTGACCGCATAGCGACGCTCTACGAAACCTTGACCACGAAGCGGTTTATCTGAAAAACAACCAGCAGACGACCGCGGCGACGACGGTCATCGAGCATCCCCACACCAGCAGCTGCGTGAACAGCTTGCGCTCGTTCGTGCCCGGCGGCGCGGCGGCGAGGCAGAGCGCGCCGAGCGTCGACAATGGCGAGACGTCCACCAGGTGGCCGCCGACGATCATCGACGACACAATGGCCAGCGGATTGCCACCGCCGATCTTCTCGATCAGCCCAGGGACGGTGGGGAGCAGAGCCGGCAAGACGACGCCGATCGTGCTGCTGTAGATCGAAATCAGCCCCGAGAAGAACGCCGCGACAGCGGTGACCGTGACAGGCGTGGCGAGCCGTGCGAGGAATCCTGAAAACAGCGCCATGCCGCCGTTCTTCTCGACGATCGAGACGAGCAGCGTGACGCCACAGACCATCATGATGACGCCCCACGGCATCGCTTTGACGGCCGTGGTCTCATCCGCTGCGCGCGCGAACGTGAGAATCACCGCGCCGGCAAACGCGGCCATGCCGACGTTGAACTTCAGGAAGATGACGCTCGCGACGAGGGCCGCGATGACCCCGCATGTCAGCCATTGCTTCCAATCGAGCGCGCCATCGTCCTGGCGCCCCGTAAAGGGGCGCCCTACGTCTGCGATTGGCTCTGTCGAGGGGCGTCCTGCGTCCGCGGCTGGCTCCGTCGAGGGCAGCCCTGTGTCTGCGGTTGTCACCTGGCGCCCCGTAAAAGGGCGCCCTACGCCGGCGGTTGTCGCTGATACGGTCTCGTAGGGCACCCCTTTCACGGGTGCCTTGCGCAACAATCGCCACCCGCCGAGCAGCAGATATCCCGTCCAGGCGATGGCGGTGTGCGCCACGAAGTTGTTCAGATAAATCGCCCAACGCACGTCGCCCATGCCGATCTTGGTCGTGATGCCTTCCACGACCACGCCGGTCGGCGCAATCGGCGAGAGGGAGCCGGAGCTGGCGCCGTTGGCCACCATGATCGCCATCAGCAATGGCGGGATGCCGTAGCGCCCTGCTGCCGCCATGGCGAGTGGCGCCATCAGTGCGGTCGCGGCAATGTGGCCGGGACCGATGGCCGCGAGGACGCTGGTCAGGATGAAGAAGACAAACGGAATCACGCCCGGCGTACCGGCCGCACGGCTCACCGCCTTGTGCGTGATGCGATCGAGCGTGCCGTTCACCTGCGCCATCGAGAAGAGCAGCGTCAGGCCGACGAGTGTCAGAAAGAGCGAGACCGGAAAGCCGGCGATGACCTGGTCAACCGTCATCGAGCCGGCGTAGACGCCCACCACCCACGCCAGCACGATGGCCAGGAAGCCGACGTTAATCGCGGAAATGGAACTGAGCGCGAGCGCGAGGATCAGCGCGCTCAGTGAAATGATGGCGAGATTCACGGCTGGTTAGCCTACCGCAGTTCACACTTCCAGGTTCTCGCTTCCGGGTTCGTGTTCAGGTTCGGTTCGAGGTTCGATGTTCCGTGGCAGAATCGCGCGATGTCTCCGACCCGCCGTGACTTCCTGAAGGCGACGGCAGCGACGGCTGCCGTGATGGCCTCGCCGCAACTGCGGGTTGACGCGGGCGCCCAGCTGTCGGCGCCGGCCGCAGATCCGTTCGTCCTCGAACTGGCGAACGAAGCGCTGACAGCCGCGCGCGGCGCGGGAGCGTCCTACGCGGACGCCCGGGTCGGCCGGTACCGCCAGCAGGCCATCGCGACGCGTGAACGCCAGGTCCAGAGCGTGAGTGACGGGGAATCGTTCGGGATTGGTGTTCGGACGCTGATCAACGGCTGCTGGGGCTTTGCCGCTACCAGCCAGATGACGAAGGACGGCGTGCGTAAGGCTGCGCTCGAAGCGGCCTTCATGTCGCGCGCTGCCCAGGCGGTGCACCGGCGGCGCGTTGAGCTCGCGCCGGTCAAGCCGGTGACGGGTAATTGGATCACTCCGGTACGACGCGACCCCATTGACGTGCCGCTCGAAGACAAGGTCGCCCTGCTGTTGGCGACCAACGACGCGGCGCTCAAGGCCAAGGGTGTCCGCTTCGTCAATTCCAGCGTGCAGGTGCTGCGCGAGATCAAGACGCTGGTGACGTCCGAGGGCACGAACGTGACGCAGACGTTCATTCGCGTCGGCCCGGAATTCAGCGCGACCGCCGTCGGCGACGGAGATTTTCAGAGCTACGACGAGGAGCTCGCGCCGCGCGGGATGGGGTGGGAGTACATCGAGTCGCTCCAGATGCCGGGGAACGCAGAGCGGTGGGCTTCGATCGCCGTGGAAAAGCTGAAAGCCAGGAGCGTGGATGCCGGGCAGTGGGATCTGATCCTGGAGCCGACCAATCTCTGGCTCACCATTCACGAATCCATCGGCCATCCCACTGAGCTCGATCGGGTGCTCGGAGAAGAAGCCAACTACGCCGGCACTACATTCGCGGCGCCTCCAGAAAAGATGCTCGGCCAGTTCAAGTACGGGCCGCCATTCATGAACATTCAAGCCGATCGGACGCAGGAGGGATCGCTGAGCCGCGTCGCCTGGGATGACGAAGGTGTGCCGGCGGATCAGTGGCTGATCGTCGACAAGGGCGTGCTCAAGGACTACCAGACCACGCGCGAACTCGCTGGGCGGATTCAGAAGCTCACCGGTGTCGCGCGCTCGCACGGCTGCTCATTTGCCGACTCCTGGCGCAGCGTACAGTTTCAGCGGATGCCGAATATCTCGCTTCTTCCAGGCGAGCAGGATATCGGCGTCGAGCAGATCGTCGCGGCAACCCAGCGTGGCATCCTGATCCGGCACAGCGGCTCATGGTCGATCGACCATCAGCGCTACAACTTCCAGTTCTCCGGACAGGCCTTCTATGAGATCCGGAACGGAAAGATCGCCGGCATGCTGCGTGACGTTGCCTATCAGGCCAACACGCCGGTGTTCTGGAATTCGATGGACATGATCGGCGGGAAGTCGTCCTACTGGCTGGGCGGCGCGTTCGACGACGGCAAGGGTGAGCCGGCACAGAGCAATTCGGTCAGTCACGGCTGCGTTCCCGCGCGGTTCAGAAACGTGACGATTCTCAACACCGCGCGAACGGCATGAGCGCGCAGAGCCCGGGACCGGCGGCGGGCGGGGGAACGCTCCTTTCGAGTGAGCAGGCGAGAGCGCTGGCCGATCGCGTGCTGAAGCTGAGCACGGCTGACGAGACACGCGTCAACATCACCAGCGAGTGGTCGGGCAACACACGCTTTGCCGATTCGAGCATCACGACGTCTGGCGGTGTCACGAACGTCTCCGTGCGTGTCACCGCGACGATCGGCAGGCGGCGCGCCTCGGCGACGACGAACGTGCTGGACGAACAGTCGCTGAAACGGACCGTCGACCTGGCCATCTCACTGGCGCGTCTGTCGCCCGAAGACCCGGAGCTGATGCCAGAGCTCGGACCGCAGACCTACCCGTTGATTCGAGCGTTCGTCGAGCGCACGGCGGATCTCGACCCTGAGGTACGCAACGCGGCCGTCAAGCGCGCGGTCGACGCCGCGACCGCGGCGGGGAAGCCGGCTGGGACGGTCTTCACGGCTGGATTCCTTCGGGCCAATGCGAATGCCGTCGCCGTCGCGACGAGCAGGGGGTTGTTTGCCTATCACCAGAACACGGATGCCGCGTTCTCGATGACGTCGCGAACGCCCGACGGGACCGGCAGTGGATGGGCCGCCGCGGGCGCACGCGACTGGAGCCGTATCGATCCCGTCTCGATCGGGCGAGTTGCCGCCCAGAAGGCCGTCGCCAGCCGCAATCCGCAGGCGATCTCGCCCGGACTGTACACGGCGGTGCTCGAGCCGCAGGCGGTGAACGATCTCGTCCCGCTTCTCGCGAACGCGCTGATCGCGCGCAGCGCCGACGAAGGGCGCAGCCCGTTCTCAAAGGCGGGCGGCGGAAACCGCATCGGCGAGAAGGTCGTTGATGACCGCGTCACGCTGTACTCGGACCCGGCTGACCCGTTGCTGCTCGGGCGCCCATTCGACCTCGAGGGGCTGCCGGTCGGACGTACCGTCTGGATCGAAAAGGGCGTGCTGAAGAACCTCGCGTACAGTCGCTTCTGGGCGCAGAAGCAGGGCGTGGAGCCGATTCCGTTGAGTGGCGGGTTGGCGTTGACCGGCGGGACGAAGTCAACCGAGGACGTCATTGCCGGGTGCGAACGCGGAATTCTGGTCACGCACTTTTTCTACATCCGATCACTCGACCCGCGCACGGTGCTGCAAACAGGTCTGACGCGTGACGGCGTGTTTCTGATCGAAAAGGGGAAGATCACGCGCGCGCTGAAGAATTTCCGCTGGAACGAAAGTCCGCTGCTGATGCTCAACCGCCTCGAAGACATCGGGCGCTCAGAGCTGACGGAAGCGGGGCAGATGATGCCGGCGCTCCGCATTCGCGACTTCAACTTCGCCTCATCGTCAGACGCTGTGTGAAGCCGCGTTCCATGACAGAATCTGCGGGCTCGCAACACACAACATGGCACTGACCACTGGCCAGCGGTTGGCCTCTACGAAGTCATCGGTCCGCTCGGCGCGGGCGGCATGGGAGAGGTCTATCGCGCGCGCGACACGCCGGATACCACGAGCGTGCGCTCGTCATGGAGATGGTGGATGGCGATACGCTCGCCGAACGCATTGAGGCCAGCCGATACCGCTCGAGGAAGCGTTGCGAGCTACTGGATTCTGTCAGCGAGCAGCGCGACTGAGAGCGCGTAGTAGTGCGCACAGTTGTAGCCGAGGATCGCTTCGTAGTTCCGATACACGAGGAACGTCCGCTTGTCGCCGGTCGTCACCAGGCTGGCAGTCATGCTGGACTTCGGCAGTGCGCTGCCGTTGACGCGGCGCACGCCGAACTTCGACCAGTCGGACAGCTTCCGCGGCTCCGACATATTGCGGATCGCAAAGCACCCTTCGGTCCGCATCTTCACGTCATCAGTGACTTTCTCACGCGCCGCGGCTGAGACCTTCACTTCGCGGCCCCAGGTCTCGCCTTCCTTCCAACCGTAGCCTTTGAGGTAGTTCGCGATCGACGCGAGCGCGTCGGGCACGGACGTCCAGATGTCGCGGCGGCCGTCCTTGTCGAAGTCGACGGCGTATTTCAGATAGCTCGACGGCATGAACTGCGTCTGGCCCATCGCGCCCGCCCACGAGCCGGTCATCGTCTTCGCCTCGATGTCCTTCCGCTGGACCATCGTCAGCGCATTGAACAGCTCGCCGCGGAAGTAGTCGGCGCGCCGCGGTTCCCACGCCAGCGTCGCCAGGGCCCGGAAGATCGGTTCGCGGCCCGTGATACGGCCGTAGCGACTCTCCATCGCCCAGATCGCCAGGATGAACCGGCGCTGAACGCCGTACTCCTTCTCGATGCGTGAGAGCAGCGCGCGGTGTTCCTTCGCCTGCTCGCGGCCTCGGGTGATGTTTGTCTTGGTCAGCCGGGTAGACAGGTAGCGACCAAGGCCCGGATTCAGCTCGGCCTGACTGCGGTCTGCCTGAATGACGCGGGGGAGCGGCTCGATTCCGACCAGCGTGTCCTGCAAGAGCGTGTCGTTAAAGCCCTTGTCGTTGGCTTCGTGGATCAAGTCGGCAAGCCAGACGTCGAACGGCTGCGCTGGCTCAGCCGGCGGCTGGTTGGTCTGGGTAAGCGCAACCCGGGTAAACGCCGTAATAAGAGCGACAAGAATCAGAAGTCGGCGCATGGTTGCTACTTCTCATTATCGGCGCCGGTTTCCCTTTTAGGAGTTGGAAGTTGGGTGTGGGGAGTTCTCTTGCTTTTGGTCTTCCATCCGCGTCTAATAAGCCGGTCGCCCTGCGGGCGATCTCCCTTAACTACTGAGACTTAACGCTTATGCCATTCACTCTGACCGTGAACGGGAAAGCCACCACAGTGGATGTCCCCGGTGACATGCCGCTCCTGTGGGTGCTGAGAGATGTCCTCAATCTGAAGGGCACCAAGTTTGGCTGCGGCATCGCGCAGTGCGGTGCGTGCACCGTGCATCGCGCCGGCGTCGCAATCCGGTCCTGCTCGACGCCGGTTTCCACCATCGGCAACGCCGCGATCACGACGATCGAAGGGCTGTCGGCCAACGGGAATCACCCGCTCCAGATCGCGTGGCAGGACATCGACGTCCCGCAGTGCGGCTACTGCCAGGCTGGTCAGATCATGTCGGCGGCTGCGCTGCTGGCGAAGACTCCGAAGCCGAGCGACGCCGATATCAACACGGCGATGAGCGGCAATCTGTGCCGCTGCGGCACCTATACCCGCATCCGTGCCGCCATCCACCGCGCGGCCAACGGCCCGGTGCGCGACACGCAGACCGCGTCGGCGCGCGGCGCGGCGGAATAAGGAGCAGCCATGACGAAAGCACCGCTCAATCGCCGCTCCTTCATCAAGATCACTGCGCTCGCCGGCGGCGGCATGGTTGTCGCCTTCAACATCGACGGCGATCTGTTCGCTCAAGGCCCTCCGGGCGGCGCACCACAGATGCAGGCGAACGCCTTCATCAAGTTCATGCCCGACGGCAAGGTCACCATCATCAACAAGAACCCTGAAGTCGGCCAGGGCGTGAAGAACATGCTGCCGATGATCATTGCCGACGAGCTCGACGTGGAATGGAGCAACGTCATCGTCGAGCAGGCCGACGCGGATCAGGCGAAGTATGGGCAGCAGCTCGCGGCCGGCAGCTTCTCGACGCCGCAGAACTGGACGCCGCTGCGTCAGGTCGGCGCCGCCGTTCGGCAGACGCTGCTCGCATCGGCTGCGCAGAAGTGGAGCGTGCCGCAGACCGAGCTGACCACGGACAAGGGCAAGGTGATGCATGCGGCCAGCAAGAAGTCGGCTGCATACGCCGAGCTGGCGGCGGACGCCGCGAAGCTGCCGGTGCCGGCGCTCAACACCGTGCCGCTCAAGGATCCGAAGGACTACAAGATCATCGGCACGCCGCGAAAGGGTGTGGACACCGCGGCGGTCACCACCGGCAAGCCGATCTTCAGCATCGATTTCACGCTGCCGGGGATGCTCTACGCGGTCTTCCAGAAGGCGCCGGTGTTCGGTGCCAAGGTGGCCAGCGCGAACCTCGATCAGCTCAAGACGCTTCCCGGCGTCCGTCACGCATTCATCGTCGAAGGCGGCACCAACCTGCAGGAGGTCCTGCCCGGTGTGGCGATCGTCGCCGACAGCTGGTATCAGGCGAACGCCGCGCGGAAGCAGTTGCAAGTCACATGGTCCGACCATCCGACCAGCGCGCAGAGCAGCGTCGGCTTCCAGACGAAGGCCGACGAGTTGAGCAAGGCCGCGCCGATGAACACGCTGCGGAAGGACGGCGACGCCGAAGCCGCGCTGAAGGGCGCGACCAAGGTTGTCGAGGCGGCCTACTCGTACCCGTTTATCGCGCACATGCCGCTCGAGCCGCAGAACTGCGCGGCGCAGCTCAAGGACGGCAAGCTGGAAGTGTGGGCGCCAAGCCAGATTCCCGCGGGCGGTCTGACGTTGGGCGCGCGCGTTGCCGGCGTGCCGCCGGCCAGTGTGACGCTTCACTTGATGAAAACCGGTGGTGGGTTCGGCCGACGCCTGACAAACGATTACGTGGGTGAAGCGGCGGCCATCGCCAAAGTCGTCAGCCCGGCGCCCGTCAAGCTGCTGTGGACGCGTGAGGACGACATGCCTCACGACTTCTATCGCCCCGGCGGATTCCACTATCTGAAGGGCGGCGTGGACGCCAACGGCAAGCTGGTGGCGTGGAAGAATCACTTCGTCACGTATGGCGAGCCGAATCCCAATGGCGGCATTCGCTACGCGTCCTCGGCGAACATCAGCGGCGTCCAGTTCCCCGCGCGGTTCGTTCCGAATTTCGAGTTCGTCGAGTCGGCCATGCCGCTCGGCGTGCCGACGGGCGCCCTGCGCGCTCCGGGGACCAATGCCTGGTCGTTCGTCTTCCAGTCGTTCATCGACGAGCTCGCGGTTGCGGCGGGGAAGGATCCGTATCAGTTCAAGCTCGATCTCCTCGCGAACGAGATCATCCCGGCGCCTGAGCGCGGCGGCGATGGCTTCAATGCGAAGCGGATGACCGAGGTGCTGAAGCTCGTCGCCGAGAAGTCAGGGTGGGGCAAGACCAAGCTGCCCAAGGGCACCGGAATGGGGATCTCATTCCAGTTCAGCCATCAGGGCTACTTCGCGGAAGTCGCTCAGGTCACCGTCGATGCGCAGAAGCGCATCAAGGTGGACAAGGTGTGGGTGGCTGGCGACATTGGCAGCCAGGTGATCAACCCGCTCCACGCTGAGAACCTGGTGCAGGGCGGCGTGATCGACGGCATCAGCCACATGATGCAGGAGATCACCATCGAGGGCGGCCAGGTGGTGCAGAAGAACTTCAACCAGGTGCCGATGCTGCGCATGAATCAGGCGCCGCCGGTGATCGAGGCGCATTGGGTGAAGTCGAACAACCCGCCCACCGGACTCGGAGAGCCGTCGCTGCCGCCGATTCTCTCGGCGGTCGGCAACGCGATTTACGCTGCGAGCGGCGTGCGTGTGCGGACGTTGCCGCTCTCGAAGCAAGGCTTCAAGTGGGCCTAGACGAGGACCAGGGACTCAGGACCAGGGACCCGCACTAAGAACCAAGGCCCAGGCACCAGGGACTAAGAAACTCCCAACTCGGATCTTCCGGGTTGGGAGTTTTTGTTTATTAGAATGGTCGAGCATGCGACGTTGTAAGACCCTCTTCTTGTCTGTCGGCGGCTTCCTCGTCGCCGT
>Ga0207659_10003020_pt1 | contig 10035 bp, 9 predicted proteins | sample KBSM43metaG_FD_184330 | JGI IMG/M metagenome (GOLD analysis project Ga0207659, IMG submission 184330) | Miscanthus rhizosphere microbial communities from Kellogg Biological Station, Michigan, USA - KBS M4-3 metaG (SPAdes) (version 2) | ecosystem: Host-associated > Plants > Roots > Rhizosphere >...
AGTAGCGGCGAAGCTCCGGTGGCAGTCCTGGATACGTCGGCGCGTTCCGCGTGTCGCGCTGCGCTGCGCGCGGCGCCTGACGCGCGGTGATGAACACGACGCTGGGCCGTACCCTCGCGGCGACGGTCGCGAACGCGTCGCTCAGTGACTGCAGCTGCGCGACCGCCGCCGCGGTGGCCGCGGCGTCGGGCGTGGACCGTGCCTGCTGCGCCCCGGCGAGTCCCGGCGCGAGACTGAGTAGACTGACGACCGCCGCCCCACGGGCGAGCCGGTCGCATCGGCCGCGAAACATGCTCGATCCTCCGGACAAGAGATCAGGAATGCCGTGTGCCCGCGCGGCCCGTCCGTGCAGGGCACAGGACGCGATGCGTGTCCTACCCCGTGTGCGACATGCGGTGCCGCGGCGAAGGGCGTATTGCCTTTGATCTCCCGCGCCGTTACGGGGTACTGGTATTGCCGATGCTGCACTGCCGGCGCGCGCGAGCGATCGCCGCACTCGAATCTTCTGCAGCACCGGCGCGATCGAAGGCGCCCGCACCTCAGCTGCGCCCGCCAGACCGGGCGCCGTCCAAACCGGTGATCCCATGTCCATTGCCGTTCGTTGCAGCACGCGATCCATACGTGCCATCGCGTTCCTCGCAGTCGCCGCACTCTCGGCGTGTCACCGCAATCGCACCGCGTCGGAGATCGACGCCGAGGCGAGCGAGCCGAGTACGATCGAGTTCAGGAACGAGTCGCTCGCGCAGGCGGACGTCTTCGTGGCGGCGTCGAGCTCGGGGCCACGGCGGATCGGCACCGTCTTCGCCGGCCGGACCGAGACGCTGACGATTCCGAAGGAGATCGCGGTGCGCGGCACCGTCACGGTGGTGGCGCGCCTTCTTGCACGCTCCTACGCGCCCAGCACGGGCGCGCTCGCGATCGGCCCCGGCACGCATCTGTCGGTCCGGCTTCCGCTCGACGAGAAGACGCTCTACGTGCTTCCCGCCAACTGAGCCGCGGTGGCGAGACGCGAAACGGGCGGCGCTCCCTCGAGAGCGCCGCCCGTTCGTCGTGCACCTTGGCGCCGCGTCAGAACGGCAGGTCGTCGTCCTCGTCGGCGAGCGCGCCCGGGAAATCCTCGAAGTCCTCGCCGCCGCCGGCCTTTGCCTTCGCCGGGCTGGCCGAGCGCGTTCGCGCGCCATTCGCCGCCTCGCTGTCGGCATCGCCGCCGGAACGTCCACCGCCCGAGCCCCCGCCGAGCATGATGAGCTCGCGGACGTTGATCTCGGTGGAGTAGCGGGTCTGGCCGTCCTTGTCCTGCCACTGGCGGTACTCGATCCGCCCCTCGACGTACAGCTTGTCGCCCTTCTTCACGTACTTCTCGACGATGTCCGCCAGCTGCGAGCTCTTCGTGTTCCACACGACACAGCGGTGCCACTCCGTCTTCTCCTGCTTCGTGCCACTCGCGTCGTTCCACGAGCGGCTCGTCGCGAGCGAGAACGTCGCTACGCGATTGCCTCCGGTGGTCGAGCGCACCTCGGGATCGTTCCCGAGGTTTCCGATCAGCGTCACCTTGTTCAAGCTCCGGCTCATACACTCCTCCTGGGCGAGTTTATCGATGCCTCGCCGCACACGCTAAAGATTACGTCCATGGATGACGCCACCAAATCCTTGCACACATCCGTAAACGACCGCCGAACAACGTGCTACACGACCTGCTTCACGTGACACTTCACTTCAGGTCGGATCGATCTCCCGCCTGAGCACGAGCGCGTCCTCGACCGGTGATCGATAGTACGCGCGCCGCCGCCCGACTGAGCAGAACCCGTTCGTCTCGTACAGCGTTCTCGCGGCCTGGTTCGACTCCCGTACCTCGAGATACACGGTCTGCACCGCCGCTTCCTCGAGCTCGGCCAGGATCCGCTGGAGCAGCGCCCGCCCGATCCCCAGCCGTCGTGCCTCGGGCGCCACGGCGAGGTCGGCGATCTCCGCCTCGAGTCCCACCACGAGCGCCACAACATAGCCCAGCAGGCCCGAAGCGGCATCCCCGCCCTGCCCTCTCCTTTCGGCGGACTCGGCCACCAGCACTCGCATCCGGTCGAGCGAGAGCGCGCTGGATAGCGAATCCACCGTCCACGGATCGGCGAACGACGCTTGCTCGATGCGGAGCATCGCCGGGAGGTCAGCGCGCACGGCGCGACGGATGTGGAGCGGCTTCGAGGCCAGTGTCGTCACACGACCTCGAGCGACCGTCCGTGCATCGCCTCCCACTTCACCTGCGCCTCGGCGAGCCGCCCATATGCCGGCTCCCACCCGGCCAGATCGGCAGCCGGAGTGGCGTCCACGAGCTCCGTCAGTCGGGCCGCCGCAGCGGCTCGAGGATCGACGTGAGCCGACCCCTCGCGTCCGGGCCCCACTGCCACGGCATCGTGCGCTGCCGCCCGCGCCAACACCTCTCCGGAGGGCACGCGCAGCTCCGGCCCCAGCACGCGGAGCGTTCTCGTCGCGCCGACCTCGAACAGTGCGACGTAGTGCTCCCCGCGCAGGGCGTCGATCGCGGCCAGGTAGCGGCCCGGCGCGAAAGGCTCACGCGACGCGACGACCAGCGCGAGCGACGACACGGGCACGAGCGGGCACACCGCCGCGAGCGCGAGCCCCTTCGCGATCGCCCCCGCGATGCGCAGGCTCGTGAAGCTCCCCGGTCCCGCGCCGCACACGACGCGCTCGATCGCCCCCGGACCTACCCCCGCGTCGGCGAGCACCTCGGCGACGGCGGGCATGAGCGCCTCGTGCTCCCGCCCCCGCATCGCGACCGCGCGCTCGGCGACGACCCGCGGACCGTCGATCACGGCCGCGCTGCCCGCGTACGTCGAGGCCTCCAGCACCAGCGTGATCATGCATGCCATCCCGCGTACAGCAGGCGCCGTCCGGGATCGTCCGGCAGATGCTGCAGGGAGAGCGTCACACGCCCGCCGGGAAGGCGGTCGCCGGCGCGGTCGGGCCATTCCACGAGGACCAGCGCCCGCGCGTCGAGAATCTCGTCCCACGCGAGCGCCTCGAGCTGGTCGGGGCGGTCGAGGCGGTAGAGATCGAGGTGGTACACCGGCGATCGCGGCGCCTCGTATTCCTGCACGAGCGCGAAGGTGGGACTGGTCACCTCGCCCGTGACGCCGTAGCCGTCGCAGATCGACTGGACGAGGGTCGTCTTCCCGGAGCCGAGCTCTCCCGCGAGCGTGACGAGCAGCGGCGGATGTGCCGCGCGCCCGAAGCGGCGGCCCCAATCGCGAAGCTCCGCCTCGTCCATCGCGAGCGCGCCGTGGTCGGCGAGCACCGGGACGAGGGGCCCGTGCGCCTCGCTTCCCGTCGCGCTGGAGTCGCTCACCGACGAGTGCCCGCGGCCGCGTCAGCCGCCACAGCCGGCCGCGCGGTGTTCCCCGCCATCCGTGCCTTCACCTCGAACAGTTGATCACGCAGCCGTGCGGCCGCCTCGAAGTCGAGCGCCGTCGCCGCCTCGCGCATCTGCTGCTCCAGCATCGCGACCAGCGTCTCGGGATCGACCATCTCGTACCCCGGCGCCTCCGCCTCGGCGACCTTCCGCCGTCTCGGCCCGCGCTCCTCCTCGCGCTCGGTGCGCGCATCCGCGACCCGCGTGATGAACCGCACCTGATCGATGCTCTTCGACACCGACACGGGGGTGATGCCGTGCTCCTCGTTGTACGCTCGCTGCATCTCGCGCCGACGCGCGGTCTCGTCGATGCATCGCTGCATCGAGCCCGTGATCCGGTCGGCGTAGAAGATCGCCCTGCCGTTCAGGTGTCGTGCGGCGCGTCCCACCGTCTGGATCAGCGACCGGTCCGAGCGCAGGAACCCTTCCTGGTCGGCGTCGAGGATGGCGACGAGCGACACCTCGGGCATGTCGAGCCCCTCGCGCAGCAGGTTGATCCCGACGAGCACGTCGAAGTCGCCGAGTCGCAGCCCGCGCACGATCTCCATGCGCTCGATCGCGTCGATGTCGGAGTGCATGTACCGCACGCGCACGCCGACCTGCTGGAGGTAGTCGGTCAGGTCCTCGGACATGCGCTTCGTGAGCGTGGTGACGAGCACCCGCTCGCCGACCGCGGCGCGCTTCCTGATCTCGCCGAGCAGATCGTCGACCTGGCCGCGCACCGGTCGTACCTCGATCTCGGGATCGACCAGACCCGTCGGCCGAATGATCTGCTCGACGACGACGCCCTCCGACAGCCGCAGCTCGAGCTCGCCCGGCGTGGCCGACACGAACACCGCACGCGGCGTGAGCGACAGGAACTCGTCGAACATCAGCGGCCGGTTGTCCAGCGCGCTGGGCAGACGGAACCCGTAGTCCACGAGCGTGAGCTTGCGCGCGCGGTCGCCGTTGAACATCCCGCCGATCTGCGGCAGCGACACGTGCGACTCGTCCACGACGACGAGGAAGTCGTCCGGGAAGTAGTCGAACAGACAGGCCGGCCGCTCGCCGCTCGCGCGCCCCGAGAGATGCCGCGAGTAGTTCTCGATGCCGGCGCACGTCCCGATCTCGAGCATCATCTCGATGTCGAAGTTCGTCCGGCTCTCCAGCCGCTGCGCCTCGAGCAGGCGGCCGGCGTTCTTGAGCTCCGCCAGCCGCTCCACGAGCTCCCCGCGGATCAGCTTCACCGCACGCTCGAGGGTGGGACGCTGAGTGACGAAGTGCTTCGCGGGATAGATCGCCGCGCGCTCCAGCGTCGCGATCGTCTCGCCGGTGAGCACGTTGATCTTCGAGATGCGCTCGACCTCGTCGCCCCACAGCTCGACGCGCACCCCCTGCTCCTCGTACGCCGGGAAGATCTCCACCGTGTCGCCGCGCACGCGGAACGTGCCGCGCTCGAACGCGACGTCGTTGCGGTTGTACTGGATCTTCACGAGCGAGCGCAGGATGTCGTCGCGGTTCACGCGCTGGCCCTGCGTGATCGTCACCATCTGCTCGCGGTACGACACCGGATCCCCGAGGCCGTAGATCGCGCTCACCGTGGCGACGATGATCACGTCGTCGCGCTCCATCAGCGACGAGGTCGCCCGCAGGCGCAGCCGGTCGATGTCCTCGTTGATCGACGCGTCCTTCTCGATGTACGTGTCGGTCGTCGGGACGTACGCTTCCGGCTGGTAGTAGTCGTAGTACGAGATGAAGTACTCGACCGCGTTGTTCGGGAAGAAGCTCTTGATCTCCCCGTACAGCTGCGCCGCCAGCGTCTTGTTGTGACTCATGACGAGCGTCGGCTTCCCGTACCGGGCGATGACGTTGGCCATCGTCATCGTCTTGCCGGAGCCGGTCACGCCGAGGAGCGACTGGAAGCGGTCGTTCCGCTCGAGACCTGCGAGCAGCTCGGCGATCGCCTTCGGCTGGTCCCCAGCGGGCTCGAAGGGCGCCTGGAGTTGGAAGTTGGCGCGGGGCATGGGGGGAATCTAACGCTATCGGGGTTTGTTCGGGAGGGCGGACGTCCGGCCGCCGTGGCTCGCTGGATGGCTCGAGAGCCTAGCCATCCGACGCGTCGATCATACCTTGCCCGCGACCCTCACCCGATTCCGTCGCCATGCGAACTCTCGGAACGCTCGCGCCTCTCGGCGCGCTCCTCGCTGCCGTCGCCGGCTGTTCGTCGGCCGGCACTCGCGCCTCCGCATCGGATCCTCTACCGAGCGTTGCCAGCGGCTCCTGTTCCGCCAACGCCGATTGGACCCCCGCTCCGCCGATCAAGGCCGACAGCCTCACGGACTACCAGCGCTCGGTCGAGGTGCGGCAACGGAACGACTGGGCCAACCTCGCGCGCTACCGCGACGCGAACGCCACCCTCGGCGCTCCGGCGCCCGGAGAGACCCGCGTCGTCTTCATGGGCAATTCGATCACCGACGCCTGGGCGAAGTCGTTCCCGACGATGTTCCCCGGCAAGCCGTACGTCGGGCGCGGGATCAGCGGCCAGACCACGCCGCAGATGCTGGTGCGCTTCCGGCAGGACGTCATCGCGCTGAGGCCGAAGGTCGTCGTCATCCTCGCCGGGATCAACGACATCGCCGGCAACACGGGGCCGAGCACGCAGTCGATGATCGCCGACAACCTGATGTCGATGACCGAGATCGCGAAGGCGAACGGGATTCGCGTCGTGCTCTCGTCGGTCTTGCCGGCGTACGACTTCCCGTGGCGCCGAGGCATCGGGCCGGCGCCGAAGGTCGTGGCGCTGAACGCGTGGATGAAGTGCTACGCCGCGCAGGCGGGCGTCGTGTACCTGGACTACTACGCCAAGATGGTCGACGCGCGCGGTGGACTATCGCCGGAGATGGCGTCCGACGGTGTGCATCCCACGGAGGCCGGATATCGGATCATGGCGCCGCTCGCGGAGGCGGCGATCCAGGAGGCGCTCCGGCGGCCGTAGCCGCATCGCTCTCGCGGAGCGAGAAGCCACGGCCGCCGACGCGCCAGGGTTCAGCCGGAGGCGCTCACCGTCTTGTCGCGTCCGAACGGGTCGCCGGCGAGCGATTCCGTGTGCAGCGCGCAACGCCACTGTCCGTCGCGGCGAACCCATACGGACGAATCGTTCGCCACGACGGGAAGCGTCTCGCCGTCCACGACCACGCGCTCGCGCACGGGATACGCGACGATCGCGATGTCATCGGTGAGGAAGCGAATCTGGCGTTTCTGTTCGTCGAACGAGAACTGCTCCAGCTCCCACTGCCCCTCGGACGTCAGCTTTGCCATCGTCTTCGCGTCGATCGCGGACACTCCCTGGGCACCGACGATGACGCACTGGTCGTCCGTCAGCGCGCTCGCCGCGGCGGCGTCCTTCTCCTTCATCGCGTTCCAGAAGCGACGCTCGACGTCGACCAGCTCCTGCTCATGTGTGGATGAGCTCATTGCGATACGCTCCGCTCGTTAGAGTCGGGCGAGAGGCAGGAAAGTATCGCGCCACGTCACGCCGCGCCCGGCGAATCGACCGACCGGGCTCAGGTGTCGCGCGCGTCCGTTCGAGGCGCCTGTCGTTGGTGATCAGGGACCTGTTCAACGCGACGCGGGTTCGCGGCCGGTCAGCTGCGACACGAGGAGGCGCAGGGCGACCTTCCACGCGAGCGGATGGTCCGGAAGGTCGTCGCGCCGGCGCGTGCGCGCCTCCGCCACGTCCTCGTCGACGAGCAGCGCCTGTGCACCCGCGCTGCTGGCGATGAACGAGGTCCGCTTCGCCTGAAACGCCTCGGCGCCGATCCGGATCGCCTTGCCGTCGGCATCGACGAGCGCGCCGGTGAGCTGGAGCACGGCGACGGGCGTCTCGAGCGAAGTGAGCCAGGGCAGCCGCACCGTGTGCCCCGTTCCCAGCTCGAGCTCCTTGTTGCCACGTAGCCCTTGCTGTCGCAGCAGCATCTGGCCGACCTCGAGCGAGACGACGAGCACACGATCGGCGCCGGTGCCGACGAGCGACTGTCGTATTCGCGCCGTCCACGCGGCGGAAGGGCGACCGACGGCGAGCTTCAGTGGCTGATGACCGCGCCCCAACGCGCCACCGTCTCCTCGGACCTCGCACTCGTCGTCGCTCGCGCCGGTGACGGTGACGCACCCGAAGCGAACGTCCGGTGGAATCAGCGCATCCGCGGACGTACCACGGTCCGGCGTCGTCAGCCGCACGGACACGAATGGAGCGCGCATGAGCGTGTCCAGGTATGCCGACATCTCGGCGAGCAACGCCGCCGTGGGCGTTCCAGCTCCGGTGCGAGGATCGAAGTTCGCGCTCTGCGAGGCACCGCGCTGAAATTCGACCGGGAGGTACGCGATGCGCGACGTGTCGCCGGCGATGGCCGTGTGCGGCGCGCCGGCATAGTACGGTGGATGTACCGGAAACGCGTCACCTACGCCGCTGTTGAGCGTCGCGCCAGTCGAAGCGCACCCGACGGAACCGAGAATGAGCAACGGCATCGCGAGGCGCCGCGCGGAGCGGCACCGGGAAAAGGTCGTCATCGTGCGTCGTTCAGTTGTCCTGAGTGATCCGCTCGCGCCGTGCGACGTCGGTGATCCCCTTCACCTTGCGCACCGCCTTGATGATGCGCGTGAGGTGATTGAGGTTCTCCACCTCGACGAGGAGTGAGCCCGTGGCCTTGCCGTCGGTGCTCTTGAGCTCCATCGAGCGGATGTTGGTGCCCGTATCGCCCGCAGCGGCGGCGACGTCCGCGTACAGTCCGCGACGGTCGTTGCCTTCCAGCGCCAACCGCACGAGGAAGCGCTCGCCGGCGGCTTCCTGCCAGTCGATCTCCAGCCGGCGCTCGGGCTCGTGCGTGAGGAACAGCAGGTTGGGACAGTCCGCGCGATGGATGCTGACGCCGCGGCCGCGGGTGACGTAGCCCGTCACAGGGTCGCCCGGCACCGGCTGGCAGCACTGCGCGTAGCGCACCATCAGCCCGTCGACGCCCTGGATGCGAACGCCCTTCGTTCCGCGCACGCGGTCCACGAGCCGCTCGACGAGCGTCGGCTTCGCCGGCTCCTTCTCGTCGAGGTCCGGGAACAGGTGCTTGAGCACGACCAGCACGTTGACGTCGCCCTGGCCGATCGACGCGTGCAGATGCTGGACGTCGCCGAGATTGAGCGATCTGGCGGCCGAGGTGAGCGCCGCGTCGTCGGGACGTGCGAGACGACGCCGCTTCAATTCGCGCTCGAGGATGTCCTGCCCGAGCTTCGCCGACGACGCGTGCTCCTCGTGCCGCAGCCACTGCCGGATCTTGTGCCGCGCGCGACCGGTGCGCACGTGGGCGAGCCAGTCGCGGCTCGGCCGCGCCACCGCGGCGGTGATGATCTCGACCTGCTCCGAGTTGCGAAGTGGTCTCGACAGCGGAGCTATACGCCCATTGATCCGCGCGCCGGCGCAGCGGAAACCGACCTCCGAGTGCACCGCGAACGCGAAGTCGATCGGCGTCGCGCCTTTCGGGAGCTGGATGACGTCGCCTTTCGGCGTGAAGACGAAGATCTCGTCCTGGTAGAGGTCCAGCTTCAGGAACTCGAGGAACTCGTCCGGCGTCTCGGCTTCGAGCTGCGACTCCAGAATCTGCCGGAACCACGCGAGATGGCGATCCAGCTCGTCCTGACTCTTCGCGTCCTCCTTGTACAGCCAGTGCGCGGCGATGCCGAAGTCCGCCGTGCGGTGCATCTCGCGCGTCCGGATCTGCACCTCGTACAGCTGGCGCCCCGGGCCGAACACGGTCGTGTGCAGCGACTGGTAGCCGTTCGACTTCGGCTGGGCGATGTAGTCCTTGATGCGCTCCTGCACCGGCGTCCATCCGTCGTGGATGACGCCGAGCGCGTGGTAGCACTCGGGCACGGAGTTGACGAGCACGCGGATCGCGAGGAGATCGTAGATCTCCTCGTACGGTTTGTCGCGCTGCTTCATCTTCTTGTAGATCGACCAGAGGTGCTTCGGCCGGCCGGTGACCTCGACGTTCTTGATCCCCGCCTTCGTCAGCTCCCGAACGAGCGGCTCCTTCAGCGCCGCGATGAGCGCCTCGCGCTCGCCGCGCTTCTGCGCGACCTGCTTCGCCAGCGCCTTGTACTCCTCGGTCTCGAGGTGCTTGAAGGCCAGATCCTCCAGCTCCCACCGGACCTTCGCCATACCGAAGCGGTGCGCGAGGGGCGCGTACAGGTCGCGCGTCTCGAGCGCGATGCGCTGGCGCTTCTCCTCCGGCAGGTACTCCAGCGTGCGCATGTTGTGCAGCCGGTCGGCCAGCTTCACGATGATCACGCGCGCGTCCTTGGCGATCGAGAGCAGCAGCTTGCGGTAGCTCTCGACCTGGCGGTCCTGGTTCGACCCGCTGTTCGGCAGCTTCGCGATCTTCGTCAGTCCGTCGACGATCGCCGCGATCTCCTTGCCGAACTCACGCTCGACGTCGGCCAGCTCGACCGCCGTGTCCTCGACGACGTCGTGGATCAACCCGCTCGCGACCGTGGTGCTGTCGAGCTGCAGGTCGGCGAGGATCTTGGCGACCTCGATGCAGTGGATGACGTACGGCTCGCCCGAGTTGCGCGTCTGCCCGCGGTGC
>Ga0207659_10003026_pt1 | contig 10027 bp, 8 predicted proteins | sample KBSM43metaG_FD_184330 | JGI IMG/M metagenome (GOLD analysis project Ga0207659, IMG submission 184330) | Miscanthus rhizosphere microbial communities from Kellogg Biological Station, Michigan, USA - KBS M4-3 metaG (SPAdes) (version 2) | ecosystem: Host-associated > Plants > Roots > Rhizosphere >...
CATCGTGACCAACTTCACCGCCGAGGCCGAAGGCATCAAGCCGGATCGCATCGTCGAAGACCTCCTGCGGACCATCCCGACGGAATGAGCACCGCCGAAGCTCGCGCCACGGCCGCAGGCGAGCGCGATCCACTGCGTCAGATCGGCCTCTACGCGGCGACCGCGATCACCGTGGGCAACATCATCGGCTCGGGCATCTTCCGCTCGCCGCATTCCGTGGCCAACGAGATCCCCGGCGTCACGCTGCCGATCGCCGCGTGGATCCTGGGCGGCGTGCTTTCGCTCTGCGGCTCGCTGGTGCTCGCCGAGCTGGCGGTCACGCATCCGAAGACCGGCGGGCTCTACATCTTCATCCGCGAGAGCTTCGGCAACGCCTGGGGATTCGTGTTCGGCTGGGCGAACCTGTGGGTCATCAAGCCGACCGTCATCGCGGCCATCGCCAGCGTCTTCGCCCTCTACTTCGCGCAGGCGCTCCATCTGCCGTCCTCGGCCGAGCTGCCGATCGGCTGCGCCGCCATCCTGATGCTCACGCTCATCAACTGGCTGGGCGTCAAGGAGGGCGCCGGCACCGCCGCGCTGTTCACCACGCTCAAGGTGATCGGCATCCTGCTGCTGTGCGGCGCCGCGTTCACGCTGGGAGCCACGCATCCGCCCGGCGCGCCTCCCGCGGCGGCGGGCTCGGGACCTTCGTCGCCGCTCCTCATCGGCTTCGTGTCCGCGATGATCTCGGTGCTCTTCGCCTACGACGGATGGACCGACGTGACCTACGTGGGCGGTGAATGCACCGATCCGCACCGCAACCTGCCGATCGCGATCGTGTGGGGAACGGTGCTGGTGATCGCGATCTACGTGATCACCAATCTCGCGTATTACAAAGTGCTCGCCCCGGCCGAAGTCGCGCTCTATCCGGCCGTCGGCTCGGAGGCCATCGGCCGGCTGCTCGGCGACGTGGGCCGCCAGGGGCTCGCGGTGCTGGTCTCGATCTCGACCTTCGGCACCGTCAACGGCGCCATCCTCACGGGCCCGCGCGTGACGCAGGCGATGGCGGCCGACGGCCTGCTGTGGCCGCCGCTGGCGCGGCTTCATACCCGGCGCGGCTCGCCGGCGCTCGCGCTCTGGGTGCAGGCGGTGCTGTCGTGCCTTTGGCTCGCCGTCGCCGGCAGCTTCGAGGACGTGTCGGGATGGTTCGTGACCACGTCCTGGCTCTTCTACGGACTCGCGATCGCCGCGGTCTTCGCTCAGCGCCGCCGCGAGCGTGAGGGCACTGCGCCGGCGGCGCCGTATCGTACGCCGCTCTATCCGCTCACCGCCTGGCTCTTCATCCTGGTCACGGTCGGTCTCATCGCCAGCGACCTCACCGCCAGTGGATGGCGCGCGGCGGCGGGCGTGGGCATCGCCGCGATCGGCTTCCCCGTCTACTGGATCTGGAAGGGCCGGGGAGTCCGCACCTCGAGCTGAAGCCGTGGCGTACACCTCCGCGTATCTCGATCCCGCGCTCTACGATGTGATCTACGGCCGAGGCGCTGACGGCAAGCCGGTCCGTGCCGCGCTCGACGACGTCGCCTTCTACGTCGATCTCGCCAGGCGTCAAGGGAACCCGGTGCTCGAGGTGGCGTGCGGCACCGGGCGCGTGTTGCTGCCGACCCTGGAAGCGGGGATCGAGATCCACGGCATCGACCTCGAGGACGGCATGCTGGAGCGGCTGCGCGCCAAGGCCCAGGCGCGTGATCTTCATCCCAAAGTGTTCCGCGGCGACATGCGCGACTTCACCCTGCCGGCGCGCTACCGGCTCGCCACCATTCCGTTTCGCTCATTCCTCCACATGGAGTCGACCGAGGATCAGATCCGCGCGCTGCGCTGCATCCGCGAGCATCTCGAACCGGGCGGCGTGCTCGCGCTCAACGTGTTCTATCCGAGCGTGGACTTCATGGCCGCCAACGACGGCGTGCGCAAGCTCACGATCCAGACCACGCACCCCGACACCGGGCTGCCGGTCGAGGTCTACGACACCAGCCGTTACCAGCGAGCGCAGCAGAGGCTCTCGGTCGAGCGCCTGGTGCTGGTCACGAACCCAGGTGGCGCACCGGCGTCGATGATCGAGTACGGGTTCACGCTGCGCTGGATTTACCGCTTCGAGATGGAGCTGCTGCTCCGCGCCGCGGGCTTCTCCCGCTTCGATTTCCATGGCGGGTTCACGGGTGATCCATTGACCAGCGATCGCGAGGAGATGGTGGTCATGGCGAGGAGGGACTGACATGAGCGCCAGCCTGCCCTCTCCTTACGAAGCGCCGGACCTCTACGATCTCGCGCTCGAAGGGTTCCAGGACGATTTCGGCTTCTGGCTCGACGAGTCCCGCCGCGCCGCGCCCGCGCCGGGGCGGCCGGGTCGGGTGCTCGAAGTGTCGTGCGGCACGGGTCGAATCCTGCTCCGTCTGCGCGCGAACGGAATCGACGCCGAGGGCGTGGATCTGTCCGCGCCGATGTTGAGCCGGCTCGAAGCCAAGGCCAAGGCGCGCGGTCTGGCGGTCCACGTCTATCGCGCCGACATGCGCGACTTCACCACCGAGCAGCGCTACCATCGGGTGTTCATTCCCTTCAACGGCTTCGCTCATTGCGAGACCGTCGAAGATCAGCTGAGGTGCCTGCAGTGTTGCCGCGAGCACCTCGAGCCCGGAGGCGCCCTGGTGGTGGACATGTCCTATCCCGGCCACGAGTACTGGCTCGATGTGCGCACCGAGCGCATCCTCGAAGCCGAGTCGCCGCATTCCGAGAGCGGCGGCACGACGCGGATGTACGACACGCGCACGAAGGATCGGGTGGCTCAGCTGCAGCACTCGATCATCGAGATCGAGGAGCTGGACGAAAGGGGCAAGCCGACGCGCTCGCATCGCTTCGAGACCCGCCAGCGCTGGGTCTACCGTTACGAGCTCGAGCTCCTGTTCCGGCTCGCGGGTTTCAGCCGCTGGGAGATCCTCGGCGGCTGGGACCGCCGGCCGCTCGAGACCGACGCCGGACAGATGGTGGGATTCGCGTGGAAGGCGGGCTGAGATGAGCGCATCCAATCCTTCGGTCCCGGGCGGGCGGCGCGCCGCGGGAGATCCGCGCGGCGCCCGCGCGATGCTCGATCCGGCCGTCGTGGCGCGGCTCTCCCACCTCGACGTGCGCGCGCGCGTGGTGGTGGAAGGCTTCATCGCCGGCATGCACCGCAGTCCCTTCCACGGGTTCAGCGTGGAGTTCGCGGAGCACCGCCCTTACATGCCGGGCGATCCGCTGAAGAACCTCGACTGGAAGGTGTGGGCGCGGAGCGACCGGCTGCTGGTCAAGCAGTACACCGAAGAGACCAATCTGCGCTGCCATCTGGTCCTCGACCTCTCGGGATCCATGGCGTTCCAGTCGCCGCGCGCCGCGATGAGCAAGATCGAGTATGCGCGCAGCCTGTGCGCGGCGCTCGCCTACCTCATGCTGAAGCAGCAGGACGCGGTGGGTGCTTTGATGTTCGCCGACCATCCGCTGCGGTTCGTGCCGGCGCGCGCGACGCGCTCGCACCTCGACATCATCCTGCGCACGCTGGCCGAGACCGAGCCTCAGGGCCGCACCCGGCTCGGCCCCGCGCTCCACGAGCTGGCCGAGCGCATCAAGCGCCGCGGGCTCGTGGTGCTGTGCTCGGACCTGATGGACAAGCCCTCGGACGTCCTGCTCGGACTGCAGCACTTCCGCCACCGCCACCACGAGGTGGTCGTATTCCACATCCTCGATCCCGACGAGGTGGACTTTCCCTACGCCGACACGGCGACGTTCGTGGATGCCGAGAGCGGCGAGCGGATCACCACGGAGCCCTGGGAAATCGCCAAACGCTACCGCCAGCGACTCGCGGACTGGAGCGATCACTACGCCAAGGCCTGCCGCGAGAATCGCATCGACTACGTGCGCCTCGATACGCGCACACCGTTCGACAAGGCCTTGCTCGCCTACCTGGAGAAGCGGACGAGGCTCACGTGATCCTGAGGATCGCGGCCGCCTTCTCACTCCTGCTGGGCTCGGTGCTGCTGATCCTGTTCTTCGAATGGATCGGCGAGGGCCCGTTCTCCGGGGCGCCGGAGCGTCACCTGCGCGAGATGAAGGAGCGCAGCGTGGCGCCCGCGACCTACCGACCGATGACCTTTGCCGACTTCGTGGCGCTTCCGCATGGCTTGCCGGCGTCTCGGTTCGAGGCCTTGGAGCAGCGCGGCGCTTCGATCGAGTGCTATGTGAAGCTCATGCACCAGTCGAGCGACGGCGACTACCACCTCTCGCTCTCGGCGACGCCGCCGCCGCCACTCACTCAGCTCTCCGAAGTGATCACCGGCGAAGTCACTCCACAGTGGCTGAAGGGTTCCCACTGGTGGCAATGGGAGCCGCTGCAGGCCGCGCTCAAGCCCCACTCCTGGCTCGATCCCGCCTGGCCGGGCGGCCCGCGGCGCGCGCGGATCTCCGGGTGGCTGATGTACGACTTCCAGTACGACGAGCCTTTCCTGCCGAACCGCCGGCCTCGTCTTCCTTCGGCGGTGCCTCATCGGCTCACCGGGTGGGAGATCCATCCCGTCACTCGCATCGAGTTGTGGGATGACTCCCGAGGCGCGTACGAGGAGTACACCCGTTGAACTTTCTCAACCCGCTCTTCCTGTTCGGACTCGCGGCGGCGGCGATTCCGATCCTCATCCATCTGTTCACCCGCAAGCGCCCGCGCGAAGTGCGCTTCTCCTCGCTCGAGTTCCTGTCGGAGGTGAACCGCAGCGAGATCCGCCGCATCCGGATCAAGCAATGGCTGCTGCTCCTGCTGCGCACGCTGGCCGTGATCGCGATCGCGCTCGCGATGAGCCGGCCGGTGGTGAAGGCGAGCGCGGGAGCGAAGGACGGCGCGGCCACCACCATCGTGGCGCTGGTCGACCGCAGCGGAAGCATGGGCGCTCTCACCCGCACCGGACCGCTGATGAACGAGGCGCGCCGCCTAGTCGAGAGCCTGCTGGCCACGCTCGGGCACGGCGACGAGATGCTGCTGATTCCTTACGACGAAGGGCCGGCGCCGATCAGTGCGCGGCCGATTTCCGACGTGCCGCGCCTGCGCGCCGCGACGCAAGGGCTCGCGGCCGGCGCGCGCGCCACCGACCATCGCAAGGCGCTCGCGCTCGCGGCCCAGGCGTTGCGCGAGAGCCACGCGCTGAACCGCGAGCTCTTCTGGGTCTCCGACTTCCAGGCGGGCGGCTTCGAAGGCGGCGTGGCGGCCGGCCTTCCTCCAGGTCCCTGGGGCGACATCCGCACCTATCTCGTCCCGCTCGCTCCGGCGCGGCGTGGCAACGTGGGGCTCATCGATGCGGCGCTCGCTCCGGCGGAGAGCGGCGCGGCGCTTGCGGTGCGCGGCGCCGCCTTCGAGGCGCCGGCGGGAGATCGCGCCGTCGCCGTGACCGAAGTCGGAAGCGGTAACGAGCTGGGGCGCGGCTTCCTGCCGGTCGCGGAGAGCGGCGAGGCCGACGCGCTCATTCCGCTGTCACGCCTGCCCGAGCAAGGCGGTCGGGTCACGCTGCCCGACGACGAGCTGCCGCTCGACAACGTCCGGGTGTTCGCCGCCGGACGCTCGGGGACACTGCGCGTGCTGCTGCGCCACGATGGCGAGGCCACGCCCCTCGGGCTGGCGCTCGCCGCGGGCTCGCCGGCTTCGGGTCTCGTGGTCGAGAGCGTGGACGCGGCGACCGTGCCTTCGCGACTCGGCGACGCCGACGTGCTCGTGCTCGACGATCTCGAGCGCATGGGTCCGGCGGAGCTGCAGGCCACGCTCGACTTCCTGCGCGGCGGCGGAGCGGTGATGCTGGTGCTGGGCCGTCGCGCCGATCCACGCTTCTGGAACGGAGCGTTGCTGCGCGATCTGGGGATCGGCGTGCTCGAAGATCTCGAGCAGGCTCAGGCCGGCTCGGGATGGCGGCTGCGGCGCCGCGTCGCCGGACATCCGGTGCTGGCAGGCTTTCCGGCGCGGCCCGGCGAGCCGCTCTCCAGCGCGCGCTTCACCACCATTCGCCGGCTCATTCCGGGAACGAGCGCGCGCGTGCTGCTCGAGTTCGATCGCGAGCATCCCGCGCTCGTCGAGTCGCGGGCCGCGCTCGCGTTCCTGGCGCCGCTCGACGCCGAGTCTTCCGACTTCCCGGTGAGCGGGGCGTTCCTTCCTCTGCTCCATCAGGCGGTCAAGGTGCTGGGGCGCGGCACCGCGGCCGCTTCGCTGGTGCCGGGAGAGCGCTACAGCGCGCCGGCCCAGACCGGCGCGTGGCGCATCACCGACGAGGCAGGACGCGAGGTCGCGGTCGAGCTGGTGACCGCGGAAGGCGCCACGCGATTGCTCTCCGCGCCCCTGGAGCGACCGGGACTCTATCGCGTGTTCCAGGGATCGGCGCCGCGCGCGACGTTCGCCGTCAATCCCGATCGTCGCGAGAGCGACCTCTCCGCCGTGCCCGAGCCCACCCTGCTGCGCTGGTTCCCCGCGGGCCGGGTCTCGGTCCTGAGACCCGGCGGCGATCTCGAGCGCCGCGTGCGCGAGGCGCGCTACGGGCGCGAGCTATGGACCTGGTTCGTGCTCATCGCGCTCATCTGCCTGCTCGCGGAGACCGCGCTCGGCCGCTGGGGCCTGCCGGGCGCTCGAAGCGAGACACGCTCGGCAGGCTAGCGCTCGCGTCTCATCGTGCGCGCGCCGTCTTCGGACGGTCTTCCAGGAAGCCGTCCAGCGCCGCCCACCACGACGCGGCGCGATGTGGCGTCGTGACGTGCTCCGCGGTGCGGGTGTCGCGCCCGACCGCTCCGAGCGAGGCGAAGCGCTCCACGAAGACGGCCGGAAGCTTGAAGAACCTTCCGGGCACCGGATGCGTCTTGGCCGGGTTCCCCATCGCGAACGGATAGTAGAGTGGGTCGCCCACCTCCTCTTCCAGCGAGCGCAGCTCGGGGAAGAGGTCGTACTGCACGCGCGCGATCTCCTCCGCCATCACCGGGGTGTGGAGCAGTCTCCAGCCGTGGAGCTTGAGCAGCCACGACGCGCGGCGTGAATGATCATCGCCCTCGTGCCTTCCCGAACGAGGCCGGGCCGCGTCCTGACGAGTGGCGGGCCCCTTCGCCCGCGACCAGGCGGCGATCGCCTGGCTCTCGACGTCGTACTGGAACACCACGTCGCGCCGCGGGACGTAGGCGGGCAGCTGGCTCACCCACCCCGCGACACCGCTCGAGTGCTCTTCGGGAATCACGAGCACGTCCTTCATCTCGTCCAGGCGAGCGACCACGAGCCAGAAGCGCTCGTTCGGCATATCCGCCCACCACCTATTCACCGTATTCATCTCCTCGCTCCCTTCTTCCCTGGCTCCCCGGAGCAGGCGGTGATCCCGCCTGCTCCGAGTGCCACGTCCTGCCTACCCGGTCATTTGTATTGGAGCTGCCGTGGCTCCATTCCTCTTCATCACCGTTGCTCCAGATATCGCTTCAGCTCTTCGGCATTGAGGAGCTTGAACTCGACGCGGCGATTCTTCGCCATGCCGGCGGCGGTGTTGTTGCTTGCGACGGGCTTGCTCTCCCCGTACCCCTTGGCGCTGTAGTGATCCCGCGTGATCTGCGGGAACTTGCTGGTCAGATAGTCCAGCACCGCCTGGGCACGCTTCTCCGACAAGGAGAGGTTGGCGGCGGCCGCACCGCGTGAATCGGCGTGGCCACCGATCTCGATCTTCATCGGCGGGTATTGGATCAGCGTCCTTCCGATCTCGTCCAGAACCGCCTCTGACTGCGGCAGCAGATCCGCCTTCCCGGACGCGAACTCGATGTTGCTCGCCGTGATCTTCCCGGTCTTGACCATCTCCTGCTCGCGCGGCGAGAGCTGGGTCGGACATCCGACTTCGTTCACCGGCGTCCCGGCGGGCGTGAACGGACAGCGATCCTTGTCGTCGGCGACGCCGTCGCCGTCGGCATCCGGGCATCCCCGCGCGTCGACTTTCGCCCCGGCCGGCGTGTTCGGACATTGATCCACGGCGTCCTGCACGCCGTCGCCATCGGCGTCGCGCGGGCAGCCCCGCTCGTCGACCGGGGTTCCGCTCGGAGTGTCGGCGCACTGGTCGATGCCATCCGGCACACCGTCGTGGTCGGAATCATGAGGACAGCCATGCGAATCCACCGTGGCTCCCGCAGGCGTGTTCGCACACATGTCGATCCCGTCCGGGACGCCGTCGCTGTCCGAATCGATCGGGCAACCGTTGGCGTCCACCTTGGCGCCGACGGGAGTATCGGGACACTTGTCCTTGCTGTTCGGAACCTTGTCCTTGTCGTCGTCGCCGCCCGAGCCGCCGAACGCGAACTCGAGACCGCCGGTGTAGAAGAAGTTGTGCTGGGCGTCGGTGCCGGCCGGCGCCGGCGTGCCGTCCGGAAAGGTCCACATGTTGTCGCGGACCTCGAGGCGAATCCCGAATCGAGGATTCATCATGTACTTGACGCCGCCGCCGAACTCCAAGCCGTTCTCGTATTCGGAGTCCGGAACGGAATCTTCGTCGGCGAAATCGAACTTGGCCTCGGCCCACCCCGCCATGAGATAGGGCACGAGCCGCGCGTGTGGGATCAGGTTCAATACCAGATCGCCGCCGTAATGAAGCACGTCCACGTCGCGCGGCGGCGGTCCTGGAGGCGCTCCGATCCCGTAATGGGTGAAGCCGTTGATCGTCTGAGTGTTCATCTTGCCCAGGTGTCCCTCGATCCCCAGGTACTTGTTGATCCCGAGCCCGAGGGTCCCGCCCCAGATCGTCTCGTCATCGAAGTTCGTATCTCGGGCGAAGTCGCCGATCCCGAACCAGGGGTAGAGCGTGAGGTGCAGGCCATCGACTTGAGCTCGTGTCGCGGTAGGAAGAGTGAATACACCTGCCATCACCACAATCATCACCACCATCAACCTTCGAACCGTGGTCATCGGTTCTCCATCGGGCAGCTCGGGCTACGGGCGGCCCTCGCTCGACAATGAGAAAACCATGCCTCGCCGCCCGAGAACGCGACAGGGCAAGACGCTCGCGGTGCGGGCGTGGTGGACGAAAAAGGCAGGACGCGTGCCATACCTGGAGTCAGGCCAGCGCATTGAGCCACCTGAGGTTGGTTTCGAGGAGAGCGCGGCTCGATCCCCGGAAACCTCCGACTTCTTCAATAGCCTTGCGAAAGCTACACAGGCTAGAGCCTTGCGGCGCCCGGAGATCTCGGTGTCCCCCGGGCGCCGCTCATACGGCCGGACGAGCCGCGATCAGTGCGGACGAACCTCCGCGGGCAGGACCTCGGGATTCAGCAGGCGAATCTCGACCCTTCGGTTCCGCAGCAGCTCTTCTTCGTTCCGCTCCTTGGTCTCCGGCTGAGTCTCGCCGTAGCCCTTCGCGGTCAGGTTCTCGCTCCGAATGTTGTTGTGGGTGAGCAGCCAGCTTCGCACCGCGTCCGCACGCGCCTGACTGAGACGCATGTTGCTGCTCGCGGACCCGCGCGTGTCGGTATGGCCCTGGATCTCGAGCTTCACGTCCGGATAGCGCTCGAGTGCCGAGCCGAGCTGACTCAGCTCCGTCTCCGATTCGGGGAGGAGATTCGCGCTCCCGCTCTCGAAGAACACGTTCTCGAGACGGAGCCGTCCGGTCCTGACCAACTCCTGCCCCTTCTCACTGAGCGGCGGAGGCGTCGGCGCCGGAGCCGGCGGCGGCGTCACTTCCTTGGGAGCCGGTGCTTCCGTCTTCATGGTGCGACCGCCTGGCGGGCAACCGTCACGGTCCACCTTGACGCCCTGCGGCGTATCGGGGCACTGGTCGCGGCCATCGCACACCCCGTCGCCGTCCGCGTCGGACTGGCAGCCGTACTTGTCGACGGTGCAGCCCGCGGGTGTGTTGGGGCAATGATCGACACGATCGAACACACCGTCCGCGTCGTAGTCGACCGCCGGCCACCGGTAGCACGGCGCATCGGGATCCACGTAGCTGGCGTTCTTGGGGGGCGGCCCCGACCATGCTATCGAGGC
>Ga0207659_10003032_pt1 | contig 10021 bp, 7 predicted proteins | sample KBSM43metaG_FD_184330 | JGI IMG/M metagenome (GOLD analysis project Ga0207659, IMG submission 184330) | Miscanthus rhizosphere microbial communities from Kellogg Biological Station, Michigan, USA - KBS M4-3 metaG (SPAdes) (version 2) | ecosystem: Host-associated > Plants > Roots > Rhizosphere >...
CTGACCGCCGTGCTGAGCAGCTCGAACAGCAGGTCGGATCCTTCCGTGGGATCGACGAGCAGCAGCTCGCGGCGGCCGGCTTCGCCCTCGCCGAGCGCGGTCCGCGAAAGCGCCGCCGAAAAAAACATGTTGTTGAGCTGAACCGCGCGCCGGCGGCCCTCGCTCACGTCGTCGGGCGCGGTGAACAGCATCAGCCGCATCGTCGGGTCGAACACCTGCGGGTCCCGCGAATCGGCGACGAGCCCTTGCGGCGCCAGCGGCACCTCGACGAACGAGACCGACGCGGGCGTGAGCGCCTCCACCGCGTCCAGCAGCGCCCCGGCCGCACCTGCCACGACCGCGCGGCGGTACTCGGGGTCGGTGCCGGAGCGCAAGTCGCTCGGTCCCCAGATGCCCATGAGGTCCGGCGCCGAGTGATTGTGCGTGGAGGCGACGATCACGTAATCGAGGCGCGCCGACGACGGGACGCTGCGGCGCACCGCGAGCACTTCGTCGTGGAAGAAGCCGATCGCGTCGAGCGCCACGATCCCGATGCGGTGCTCGCCGTCGTCGATGACGCCGGCCACCGCCTTCAGGTCGTCGTGGATTTTCGTGGCCGCACGGTTGTGCGCGAAGCCGGCCACCCACACCGGCTTCGACATGTCCGGGTTGATGACCCGCCGGCCGAAGCCCGCCCTCAGACGCGCCGGCACCGACGGCGTCGAGCGCTTCGTCACGTCGAAGGCGGAATCGGGGTTGCGATCGTGGAGGTTCCACCAGACGAAGCCGGCCAGGCCGACAACGCACCCCAGAAAAATGAGCCCGACCCAACGCAAAAGTCGCATAGGCACGTAGCTGCGGGTCTTTAGACCCGCCTCAGTCCAGCTGCTCGCGCACGAGCGGCACGACCTTGGTGCCGTACAACTCGATGCTCTTCATCAACGCGTCGTGCGGCAGCGTGCCGTTGCTGTACTTCAAGTCGAAGCGCGACAGCCCGAGCGCCTTGACCGTGCGCACGATCTTGGCCGCCACGGTGTGCGGCGACCCGACGAACAGCGCGCCGTCGCTCGCCTCCCGCTCGAAGTGATCGCGGCCGATAGGCGGCCAGCCGCGCTCGCGGCCGATCCGGTTCATCAATCCGGCATAGTGCGGCCACAGTTCGTCCTTTGCCTGCTCGTCGGTCTCCCCGACGTGGCCCGGCGAATGCGCACCGATCGGCTGCAGCGGCTTGCCAAACTTCTCGAGCCGTTCACGATAGAGCTGCGAATACGGCGCGAAGCGGGCCGGGCTGCCACCGATGATCGCGAGCATCAGCGGCAGGCCGTAGTGGGCCGCGCGGACGACCGATTCGGGGCTGCCGCCCACGCCGACCCATGTGTAGAGCGGTCCTTCGCTGGGCGGGTACACCAGCTGATTGGTCAGCGGCGAGCGCAGCCGTCCCTTCCACGTGACCGGCCCCTGCTTGAGGAGCTCGGCAAAGAGGTTCAGGTTCTCCTCGAACAGCTCCTCGTAGTTCTGGAGGTCGTAGCCGAAGAGCGGAAACGACTCGGTGAACGAGCCGCGTCCCACGATCACCTCGGCACGGCCGTTCGAAATCGCATTGAGCGTCGAGAAGCGCTCGAACACCCGCACGGGATCGTCGGAACTGAGGACGGTGACCGCCGATCCCAGGTGGATACGCGTCGTGCGCGAGGCGATCGCTGCAAGGACGACCTCGGGCGCCGACACCGAAAAGTCGGGGCGATGGTGCTCACCGACGCCGATGAAGGCGAGTCCAACCTGATCCGCCAGCTCGGCCTGAAGGACGAGGTTGCGAATCGATTGAGCTTGCGACAACGGCTGACCATCCGGGCCCGCCGTGACGTCGCCGAAGGTGTCGAGCCCCAGTTGGATCGTCTGTGTCATGTGCAAACTTGCATTATCCCATGTGGCACCCGTCGTGCAGCTGACGTAGCTGCGGGTCCTCAGACCCGTCGCAGCCGCTCAGGCGGCTCGGGAGGGCTCAACCATGACCTGGAAAGACAAGCTCGAGATTGGCTTGAAGGACGACGCGCCGTACCGGAAGGACAACCTGCCGGATCAGCAGGTTCGTGGCCCCGAGATTCCCGCCGGCGATGGGCGGTCGCCCATCGTGCCGGCTGCGGCCGGCGACGTGAACAAGATCGGGCAGGCGCACGGACGCCCGAAGCGCATCCGGAAGAAGTTCGTGCCGCCGCCCGAGAGCTAGTCTGAAAGACAGGGCGGTCTGAAAGACAGGGCGGTCTGAAGACCGCCCTCTACATCCCTACTCCGCCCACTCCGCCTAGAAGTGCGCGAGGTACGACGCCTTGAAGAAGAACGCGCGGGCGGTGGTCTGGTAGGGGTTGTAGTCGAGCCGTTCCCAGAGCGACCCGTAGCCGGCGTGCACCACGGTGCCCGGCGACAGCTCGTACGACGCCAGGAAGTCGCCGAGCATGCGACGGCGCGAGCTGTCGTACTGCGTGATGGCCCGCAGGAAGAACTGCTTGTTGAACTGATAGGTGTTGCGCAGGTTGATGATGTGCACGTCGTAGACGGTATTGCCGGTGGTCTCGCGCTCGAAATGGACGAACGTGTAGTTGATCTGGCTGTTGAGCCGCGCGCTCGGCTGCAGCCCGACGCGAGCCGCGAGCGCGCGCTGCCTGCCCTGGAACGGGCTCAGCGGGTCGTAGAACACTGCCGGGCCGCGGTTGATCGTGCCGGCAACGTTCAGCCATTTCGTCCACTGCGCGCCGCCGTCCACAAGGACGCGTCCCGTGCGGAAGCGCTGGTGCGCAAACGTCTCGTGGCCGGCTCCCCGGTCCACGCGCAGGTAGCCCGAGCGGGTGAAGTTGAACCGGAGCGCGGGGAGCCAGAACACCTCGTCGCCCCCCTGCGCCTGATCCTTGGCGGCGTTCATCCACAGGAACGGGTTCACGCGCCGGATCCAGCCGAAGCGGCCCTGCGGATAGAAATTGATCGCCTGGTACTGCCACATCCGTGTGACGCCCACCCGATTGAGGAACGCGGTGTCCATCCGGAAGCCGGGGTCATAGTGCTCGCCCTGGCCGGAAATGTTGTAGCGGCGTGTGTCGTACGAGTACGACAGCTGGCCACCCAATCCGTCCGACCGATCGCCAACGGCATTCGACGATTCCGTCGCGATGGCATGGCCGTTCCAGCGGAAGCTCTTGCCGTGCTTGAGTGAGAAGTCGGCGCTGATCACGCGGTTGTGATCGGCCTGGAACTCGGTGTCGGTGACGAGCGCGCCAACGTACTGCGCGTCCCCGAAGTTCCGTACCGCGCGGCCGACGCTGAACAGCTTGTGCGCGTCCGGCGCCACCGACGCGTCGGGCGACATCAACGCGCCGAACGTGTATTTGCCCTGGGTCCCGGTGAGCTTGATGCCGGCGGACGGATCGACGATGCGACGCGTGTGCACCGCGGTCCGCATCGTGCCATCGCCGCCGGTGCCGGCCAGGTTGAACAGCCCGAAGCCTTCCATGAAGAACGGGCGCTTCTCGCTGAAGAACACCGGGAAGCGGTTGTTCACCTCCACCTCGAAGGCGTCGCTTTCCACCTGGCTGAAGTCCGGATTGATCGTGGCGTCGAGCGTCACCGTCGACGTGATGCCGTACTTCACGCTGGCGCCGAAGTCGGCCTTCGAATGCGGGATCTGCCACGTGTCTTGCCCCGCCGAGCGCACCTCGTTGCGCGAGACCGTGCTGCTCGGAATGACTTCGAGCAGCAGCGGCTGGTGCAGCTGGCCGAACCCGACCTGCGCATGGTTCTCGAAAACCCATTCGCCGTCGGCCATCGCCGGCCACGACCACGACATGCCCTGACGGCTGCTGTGACGGAAGAAGAGCGCGCCCATCCGCACGTCGTCGCCACCCTTGAAACGGATGCTTTGGAGCGGCAGCCGCACTTCGACGGTGAAGCCGGCGGCATCCACACGCCCCGCGCTCTGCCACACCCAGTCGACGGCGGCGTCCTCGTTGCGGGTCTGCAGCGCGTCCATCTGGATGCCGCTCGGGTTGATGAACATGTGGTACGCCATCTGACCCGCGCGGCTGGAATCGAGGCTCACGCCGACCCAGTCGTCGTTCCAGACGTTGTCGCGCCGGCTGATGGTGGTGCGAATCTTGTCGGGCTCGGGGTCGAGGCACTTGAAGGCGAAGTAGATCGCCTTGTCGTCGAACGCCACCCACACCTGCGTCTGCAGCTGTTCGCGCTGCCCCCGCAGCGGGTTGTAGGACATCCAGACATCGAGCGGCTGGGGACCTTCCGACCACGCCTCGTCGTCGAGCACGCCATCCAGTTTGGGAGGGGTCGCGACCCGCCGCGCCCGCAGGTCGTGCGGCTCGCCGATCGGTTGGGTCTGTGGCGGGCTCTGCTGCCCGGCAACGGCCACCGTGGGGGCCCACGCCAGCAGGCCAAGGGCCAGAAGGGCCACCTGGCCCCGGTGCTTGTTCAAAACGCCTCCATTGAGAACACAGCCTTAGACGGAACGACCACGTCAGCCGTTCAGCTGTGGCTCGTCACGGAGGAATACCGGGGCCGGGGCGGAAGGTTACAGGCCGGAGAGCTGGAGGGGCGTCGCCGCTTCGCCGCAGTCGCCGAGATACTTCGAAGCGGCGAGCCAGGCGGGATCGGGATAGTAGGCGAAGACCAGTCCGCGCCCCTTGACGGTGTCGATCACCTCGCGGGCGATCCCCTCGCGCAACGCCGGGCAACCCAAGCTGCGTCCGAGGCGGCCCTGCTTGTGGGCAATGGCATCGCTGACGTAGGACGCACCGTGCATGACGATGGCGCGGTCGAAGGCGCGATCGTTGAAGCCGGCGTCGAGGCCGCGAAGACGCAGCGAATAGCCGTTACGGCCAACGTAGGCGTCGTCGGTGCGAAACAGCCCGAGGCTCGACTGGTGGCTCTCGGCCCCGTTCGAGAACGAGGTGGCGAGTTTGCCGCCGCTTCCCCGCCCGTGCGCCACGAGCTCCTCGAAGAGGAGCGCGTGCGTTTGCAGGTCGAACACCCACAGCCGCTTTTCCGTGGATGGGCGCGAGTAGTCGATCACGGTGAGCGTGGCCAAGTCTTGGATCTCGCCCGATCGCACCGCGCACGCCGCCGCCCCAAGCGCCAGGTCGAACACCGGACGCCGCAGCGCGCCGATGTCGGCCGACACCCACGCCGACAACGAGAGTGAGCCGGCGAGCACGGCCGGGGCGAGCTGCAGAGGTGGCGGCTCGGACGCGGCATCGCGCCCGCTGAGCGTCGCCAGCGAAGCCAGGAGCCCGCAGGCGGTCAGGAGAATCCGGGGGGACACACTTCCAGTGTAAAGGGCGAACTAGGGGATGCCAACCTCGTCAGTGGAGTTTATCGGCCTGCCTGGCGTCGTAACCGTAGACGTCGGGCCAGCTGTCCACGCCGCCATCGGCACGTGGCCACGCCGTGAAGTAGACGATATACACCGGGATCGCCGCCTTCAGGGCGACGTGCTTCTCGTCTTCCTGCTCCATCGCGGCCTGAATCTTCGCGTCGTTCCACTCGGGGTTGTCGCGCAGCACGTACCGCGCGAGCGCGTCGGGCTGATCGAGGCGCACGCAGCCATGACTCAGCGCACGACCCTGCCGCGCGAAGAGCGAGTCGGCGGGCGTGTCGTGAAGATACACGTCGTAACCGTTGGGCATCAGGAACTTCACGTGTCCCAGCGCGTTCTGAGCGCCGGGCTTCTGCCGGAAGGCCAGCGATTTGAGGGCCTCGGAATCGCTCCAGTCCACCGACGCGGCGTCGACGACATCGTCCCGCCCGCCGCCACGCCGCAGAACTTCGATGTTGTTGCGGGCCAGAAACTTCGGATCGCGGGCCGCCGCCGGCGCGGTTTCCCCTTCGGCGATGCTGTCGGGCACGTTCCAGTACGGGCTGAACACGACTTCCTTCATCGCCGCGCTGAAGAGCGGGGTCTCGTGCTCCTCCTTGCCGACGATCACCTTCATGTCCAGCACCGGCGTGCCGTGTTCGCGCACGGCCATGTGAAAGGCTGGCACGTTCACCAGGATGTGCCGCTCGCCGAGATCGTCCGGCATCCACCGCCACCGCTCGAGATTGAGCGCAATGCGTCGTGCCGCGTCGTCGTCACCCGCTTCGCTGCCCGCCTGCGGCTGCACGTTCGCGAGCGCCTTCTGCAACGCGGCGTATTCCGGGTGGACGGGACGCACCGTGTCGAGCCAGCCGTCCAGCGACTCCGATGTCGATTGCGCCAACGAGCCCGCCAGGTCCGGCGCGGTGCGCCGCACCTTCCACCGGCGGTCGATCGACGCCGGGTCGGTGCGTCCGACCGCCACGTCGCGTCCGAGCGCGAGCAGCGCGGCCGTCACGCGAAGGTCAAGTTGCGCCAGTCTGCCAGGGTCGTGGTCGAGCGCCTCCTCGATCGACTTGCGCTCGGGCGCGAGCAGACCGGACAGATTGGCGCTCACGTAGGCGGCGGGCGGAAGGCCATGCTCGGGCGCGCGCCGCAGCACGCGCAGCGCCGCAGCGGCCTGCTTCTCGTCGGCAGTCCACGCGGCCGCGTACGAGCGCGTCATGTAGAAGCGCTGCACGTCCATCCAGACGGCGCGGCTGACACCCGCGGGCGCAGACGCGAGAGCCGCCTGCTGGATCGCGCCCGTCACCTGGGCTGAAATGTCCTTCGCGCACGCGGCACACGAACACGCGGCGACGACGAGCAATAGCAGCCCACTCCTTGCGCCCCAACGGCGGACTCCGGTCATGCCGGCTGTAAGAGCAAGGAGCAGGCCATGCGGTCCGCGCATGAACCTCAACGGCAATGAGGTCCCGGAATGCGGGGGCGCAGCAGACCTCGACGGCATCAGGGTCCAGCCGGATTTTGTAAACGGGACTCCCCGCCCGCGCCATCGTTGACGCACAATACTGCCGGCATGACGACCTCGCGGCGCGACGCCATGAAAGGGCTGCTCGCTCTGGCGGCATCGGGTGCCGGTCCAGGCGTGGCGATGGCCGGCGCCGGAGCGGCCGACGACGTCGTGCCGGCGGGGGGGATCGGCCGCGGCATCCGCCACCTGTCCTACAGCGACCAGGGCGGCCGGCCCGACGGCGTGCAGGTGATGTTCAACCGCGGCCACTTGTACGTGGGACACATGTTCAGCGACGGCGTCACCATCCTCGACGCCGCCGATCCGCGCCGGCTCAAGCCCGCCGGCTTCTTCACGGCGGGCATCAACACGCGCACGCACCACCTGCAGGTGGCGAACGACCTGCTGCTGCTCGCCAACGGCGCCAATATCGTGGCGATGCAGTCGTACGACAACCTGCGCGGCTATTTCGAGAACGCTCTCGTCGACAGCATCTCCAACAAGAAGAAGTTCCGCTCCGGGCTCAGCATCCACGACATTTCCAAGCCGGGGGAGATGCGCGAGATCGCCTTCCTCGAAATCCCGGGCTTCGGCATCAACCGCCTGTGGTGGACCGGCGGACGCTACGCCTATCTGGCCGTGCACTTCGACGGCTACACCGACCACATTCTGGCGATCGTCGATCTGCAGACCATCACGAAGCCTGAAATCGTGTCGAAGTGGTGGCTGCCCGGCATGCACCGCGCGGGCGGCGAGCCTTCGACGCTTGCCCCCGGGAAACGCGTGGCGCTGCACCACATGATCGTGGCCGGCACCCTGGGCTACGGCGCGTGGCGCGACGGAGGTTTCACGATTCACGACCTGAGCGATCCGGCGCAGCCGAAGCTCTTGTCGCACATCAACTGGTCGCCGCCCTACCCCGGCGGCACGCACACGCCGCTGCCGCTCCCCGGACGCAAGCTGGCGCTGGTGGCCGACGAAGCGAATGCCGAGCGCTGCGCCAAGGGCACGTTCCACACCTTCGTGGTGGACGTGCGCGCGCCCGAGAACCCGGTGCCGATCGCCACGTTGCCGACGCCCTCGGGACGGGACTTCTGCGGCGTGGGCACCTTCGGTCCCCACAACCTGTACGAGAACCGGCCGAACGGCCTGCAGAGCGAGACGACGATCTTCGCGACCTACAACAACGCGGGCGTCCGCATCTTCGATCTCGGCAACCAGTTCGCGCCGCGCGAGGTGGCGTCGTGGGTCCCGCCGCCGCCCGCCAGGCTGATCGATCCACGGCCCAACGTCGCCAGGGCGGCCAAGAGCGCGGACCTGTTCGTCACGCGCGACGGCTTGATCTACGTGAGCGACTGGAACGCCGGGCTCAACGTGCTTGAATACCGTGGCTGAGCGGGCAGAGTAGGCAGAGTGGGCGGAGAAAGAACGCTCCACAGGAGAATCCGATGACCGCACGAGGATGGGCACTGACGATCGCGTTCTCCGCGTTGACGACGGCGGGATTGGCGCAACAGCAGCCCGCGCCGGGCACTCCGACGGTGCTCCCCAATCCGCCGGCGCGCGAGCCGGCGTGGGCGTTTCCGGTGCAGGCCGGGACGCTGCCGCCCGAACCGCCGGGACCGAAGTCGGTCGAGGGCAGCACGAAGAGCTACACGCCGCCGCAGATCGACGATCTCCTCAATCCGCCGGACTGGCTCCCCGAGGCGCACAAGCCGGCGCCGTCCATCGTGCAGAAGGGGCACGCCGGCGCGCTGGCCTGCGGCGCGTGCCACCTCATGTCGGGTTTCGGGCACCCCGAGTCGGCGGACCTCACCGGCTTCACGGCCGACTACTTCGTGCAGCAGATGGCGGACTTCAAGGCCGGGGTGCGAAAGGACTACGCGCGGATGAACGGGATCGCGAAGGAGCTCTCGGACCAGGAGATTCGTGAAGCCGCCGAGTGGTTTGCGTCGCTGCCGCGCGGCAAGTGGATTCGCGTCGTCGAGGCGAAGACGGTGCCGAAGACGTTCGTCGGGCAGGGCCGCATGCGCTTCGTGGACCCGAACAACGCCGGCATGGAGCCGATCGGCAGCCGCATCATCATGCTGCCCGAGGATCAGACCAAGGCGCGGCTTCGCGACCCGCGCTCCGGCTTCGTGGCCTACGTCCCACCCGGCAGCCTGGCCAAGGGGCGCGCGCTCGTCAACGGCGCCGGCGGCAAGGGCGTGGCCTGCAGCATCTGCCACGGGGACGGGCTGAAGGGGCTCGCGAACGTACCGCGTCTCGCGGGCCTGCACCCGATCTACGTCGCCCGTCAGCTGCACCTGTTCAAAGAAGGGGATCGCACCGGGCCCGATTCCGCGCTGATGAAGAAGCCCCTCGCGAACCTGACCAACGAGGACATCCTGAACATCTCGGCCTACGTGGCGTCGCTGCCGCCGATGTAGCAACCCCCGTACGGAGAGGCGCACCTTTAGGTGCGCCTGACCGCGCAGGCGGGCCTGAAGGTCCGCCTCTACGGAACGCGAGGCGCGCTCGACATCGCCTGATCCCACGTGCTCCATCCGGACCCCATGCCGTAGGGGACCTGATGGAGCACGGACTCCACGGGACCGATGAGCCCGTGCTCGATCTTGAACACCTCGGCTATCTGCCAGGTCCACGGAATGGCCGGACCCGACACGACCTTGCGGCCGTCGGCCAGCGTGCCGTTGCGCGCGTCGCCCGACCCGTTGTCGAAGAACGCGAACGCGAAGGCCAGCCCCCGCTCGGGATCGACGAGGACGAATCGGCGATCGCGAATGCGGGTGACGTAGAAGAACACCCCCGACTCGAACTGCTGGCGGCAGCCCGACCGCGCCCGTGCGGGTTGCCCGTTGCTCGTGGAGGCCGCCGATCCCAGCACCAGCGACGGCTCGCCCGCCGTCACGGCTCCGTTTTCCAGCCGCGCGCAACTGTCGGCGAGCGGATAGACGCCGCGCCCATCGTTCCGTTCGATGCCCGAGAAGTACAGGTTGGCGATGCGCACGAGGTCCGCGCGCGTGTGACGCTCGGCCGCGGGCACCGCCTGGCTCCATGCAGCGCGCGGCGTGCCGATCGCGTCGAGGCTCCTGGCCGCGGCTTCGTTGCGGATGACCAGCGTCTCCACCTCTTCGATGCGGCGGCGCGCGGCCTTGAGACGCACGACCAGAATG